>Ga0209344_10000814_pt1 | contig 47640 bp, 37 predicted proteins | sample Cruoilmetagenom6_FD_187293 | JGI IMG/M metagenome (GOLD analysis project Ga0209344, IMG submission 187293) | Oil polluted marine microbial communities from Coal Oil Point, Santa Barbara, California, USA - Santa Barbara Oil Seep Sample 6 (SPAdes)... | ecosystem: Environmental > Aquatic > Marine... | reverse complement strand
AGAACACCCGACCGTCGCCAGACGCTGGTTCGAAGAACTCGAGCCGCTGGGCATCGTTTCAGGCACCTTCGGCGTCCGCGCCCACTCCGATCTCCACCGCGACTACCTCCGACGAAACGGGCTCGATGCCTTCAACGACGCCATCCGCTCCGTCACCGGCCAGCTCATCGGCGTCCGCCTCCTCGGGCCCTCCGACGAATGGGTCTCAGCGACCAAAAACGAGCAATCGACCAAGGCCAAGTCGAAGTCAAAGAAAGCTAAATCGAGCACGCCCGGCGACCCGATCAACAACCCGATCAGCGACAAAACCGGCGAAAAAACCGGCGAAAAAACCAATGCCCCGCAGGGTCAAGATCAGTCGCCGACGCCCCAGATCCAGGTCCGCCCGACCACGCCCAATCCGCCAAGCCAGCACGCATCGCGACCAGCCGCCCCGGCCCAGGTCGCTTCGGAACGCGCCTGGATCGACCACGACGGCTCCCTGCCCATCAACCCAGATTATGGATTCGACCAGTTCGTCATCGGGCCCAACAACCAGATGGCCCACGCGGCCGCGGTCGCCGTTGCTGATAATCCCGGGCACGCCTACAACCCGCTCTTCATCCACGGCGGCGTCGGGCTGGGCAAAACCCACCTCCTCCAAGCCATCTGCCTGAAAATCAAACAACGCCACCCAAACATGGTCATGCACTATGTCTCGTGCGACGGGTTCATGACCCAATTCATGACCGCCGTCCAAAACGGTCGCATGGTCGAGTTCCGCCACGCTTTCCGCGATGTGGATCTCTTGGTCGTCGACGACATCCACTTCCTGGCCAAGCGCGATCGCACGCAAGAAGAGTTCTTCCATACCTTTAACGCACTCTACCAATCCAACAAGCAGATCATCCTCAGCTCCGACGCCCCGCCTGAAGAGATCCCCGAGCTCGAAGAGCGCATGATCTCCCGGTTCCTGTGGGGGCTCGTGGTCAAGGTCGACAAGCCCGGGTTCGAGTCCCGCGTCGAGATTCTTAAGCGCAAGGCTCATAATCGTGGACTCGATCTGCCCGATGAGGTCGCCGCCGAGGTCGCCCACCACATCGACAACAACATCCGCGAGCTCGAGGGCGCGATCACCAAGCTGCAGATGGTCTCCAATATGGAGAAGCACCCGATCGACCTCGCGCTCACCCAGCGGGCGCTGGGCTCGGAGTTCAAAGCCTCGACCGCCATCACCGGCACCGGCCCAACCATCGAGCAGATCATCTCCGAGGTCTCGGGCTTCTACCACATCAAACGCTCGGACCTCTTGGGCAAACGCCGACACAAGTCCATCGCCCACCCACGCCAGGTCGGGATGTACCTCGCCCGCCACAAGACCAAGCACTCGCTCGAAGAAGTGGGGGCCCACTTCGGCGGGCGCGACCACACAACGGTGATCCACGCCGTCAAAACGATCTCGACCAAGTGCAAGAGCGACCCCGAGCTCCTCGAACAGGTCCGCACGCTCGAGTCCCGCCTGCGCTCTTCGTGAGCCTCCTGCCAATGCACACCCAAGCCCGCCCTGTACGCCACCACGAAAAACACGCACCAGTGTTCGTGCTTTGGTGTGGTGTGTTCAGGCTTGATACAGACTTCATGAAGCCAAAATCGCGCCCAACTGCGCAGTGAACAAGCTGTGGATAACCCGGCATTTGCGCTCGGTAGCAATTGTCGCCAAGAACCAACCGATCAACCGGCGACAACCGACACCCAGATCAGTTCAATCAACCCGAGCGCAATCGACAGACAACCGACAGGCTGCGAACGGTCACAAAATAGTCCCAAGCGACTGCTCAACAAGTATTTACAGCTACAGTCGGTGACTTATCCCGCAAATAGGCGCTCTAATTACCACCACCACCAACTCTTTATCTAATTGATCTATAAGAGAAGACCCATCCGGATCGAGCCCAACAGACACGCAGCGAGCTATGGAAAGGCCATCCCCACAGGGTGTGGACAGGCTGCTGATAACTCAGCCATGCTCTGATCCATCCTGCTTCTGCTTCCGCAGGTCCCGGAAGAAGCTCGTGAGCTGCTGGCTGCACCGGGCCTGTTCGAGCCCTTCGATGATCTCGCACCGATGGTTGAGCCGGGGATCGTCGCACAGCGAGAACAGCGTCCGCACCGCGCCCCCCTTGGGGTCCGACGCCCCGTAGACCACGCGACCAACCCGTGAGTTCACGATCAACCCCGCGCACATCGGGCACGGCTCAAGGGTGACAACCAAAGTGCAGTGGTTGAGGCGCCAGTCGTCGATCGACGCGCACGCCTGCATGATCGCGGAGAACTCCGCGTGCCCGGCCGGGTTGTTGTGCATCTCGCGGGTGTTGTGCGCTTGGGCGATGATCGTGCCCGTCTGCGTCTCGTACACAATCGCGCCCACGGGCACCTCACCGGCGGCTGCTGACACTTCGCCGAGTTCGATGGCCCGCTCCATCATCGCGCGGTCGATGGCCGTAGGCGGCGTCTGAGCGGCTTGTGGGTCTGCATCATTCATGTGCTTCAAGACTCGTTTTCGTTTTCGCCGGCGTCTTCAGCCGTCACGGCCGAGCGGTCCTGCGACCCGATTAGTTGGGCCTGGCCGATGACTTTCTCGATCGGCAGCACCCGCAGGATAAACAACCCCAGCTCATAGAGCAGATACAACGGCCCAGCCAGCAACAACATCGACAGCGGGTCCGCCGGCGTCATAAACGCCCCGATCACGGCGCTGGCCGCGATCGCGTGGCGTCGGTACCGCGCCATCATCGACGGATTGATAATCCCCACCCACCCGAGCATCACGACGACGACGGGCGTCTGGAACGCCGCCCCGAAGGCCAGCCCCATGTTGAGCACGGTTTTGATGTACTCTGAGATCCGGTACTGCTGGGCGATCCCGATGTTCGAGGTCAGGTTCATCACGCTGATGATCGGCTCGCCGTCCTCGTACCCGATGCAGACGCGTTGTTGGAGCAGCGAGTCGTTGATCCACATCGCTCCAACCGCGGGGTCGATCGGATCGGCTTCCAGCACCGGGATCATCGGGAAGACAATCCCCTCGGCCACCGGAGCCGTCGCCACGGCTACCTCGCTGCTGACCTTGGCTCCGAACCCGATGAAAAACGCCAGGATCACGGGCAAAATGACAAAGTAGAGAAACAACACACTCAAAACGGTGAGCAACCCAGAGAACGGGATCAGCAGGTGCACCACCCGGCGTTCGTGCTTGTAGAGCCCTGGCGAGATAAACAGCCAGAGCTGGTAGAGCAGCCAGGGCGAACCCAGCAGGATCGTCAGGATCACCGCGACCTGGATCACGGCTCCGAAGGTCTCAAACGGGCCCGTCGCCAGCAGCTGCGAGCCCTGCCCGGCCTTGGAAAGCTCGTCCCGGGCCGGCTCGATGAGCATCTGCAGCAGCGGCCGCCCAAAGCCAAAGGCGATGATAAAAATCGGCACCACGCCCAGAATCGAGTAAAACACCCGTTTGCGCAGATCCTCGAGATGATCCCCGAACGACATCAACCCTTCGTCCGAGAACTCGAACGAATCGGGCTCATCACGCCCGGGCAGCTGGCTTGGGGTAGATTTCTTGAACATTCGGCTCCGGGTCTGTTGCGAGACCAGCTTGGACACACCCAGCTTGGACAAACTTCGAATTTTGGAACAATTCGTGTCCAAATCGGTAAACACCGACAGGATCACATCGGCGAAGCATCTTAGCAAGCCGAGCGTACCAAGGGTCAATCAGGCAAGGCAGCCAAACACAACAAGCAAGCACGGGTCGCGTATGGGGATCGATCAACACGGCATGAACACAGGCACGGGCTCGGGCATGACCTCCGGCACAAACAGCCCCGGGTTCGACGCCATGGTCGAGTCGGCCATCGCTGGCGATCGAGAATCGCTCAACCGCCTGTGGATGCACTCGCGCCGGTGGGTGGCCGCGATCTTGATCGCTCACAAACCACGCGAGGCGGATCTCGAAGATTTGCTGCAAGTGGTCGCGTTGCAGGTCTGCCGAAAGATCTCGTCGATCGAAGAACCCAAGGCCTTCAAATCCTGGCTCCGCACCGTGGCGACCAACACCGCCCGCGAAGAAGGGCGAAAGACCACCCGCCGAAAGAAATCCATGCTCAGGCTCGTCGGACGCGAGCAGGGCACACAAGCATCGCCCGTGTCGGCCGACACGATCATGTGCGACACCGACGAATCCCAGCGGATCTACCAAGCCGCGATGAGCCTGCCCGTGGGCTATCGAGAGCCGGTGCTGCTGCGCTGCATGCGTTCGATGAGCTACCAGCAGATCGGCGATGTGCTCGACCTGCCCACGACCACCATCGAGACCCGCATCGCCCGCGGGCGACGGATGCTCAAAGAACTCCTCGCCCAGCAAGATCCACCAGGCTCGGTCACCCACCAAAGAGACCACACGCCCGCGGCTGTCGGAGGTGCACGATGAGTACCCACAACGAACACAAGAACAATCCCATGAACAACAACCCGATGAACAACAACAGCAATAACCCAAGCGATCCAGCCAGCCGAGCCGAGCCCCGAGTCGAGCCCATCGTCGCGTTGCCGGGCGACGAGCAAGATGTGCTCATCTCCCGCATCATCGACGGCGTCGCCACCAGCGACGACTGGGTGACCTTCCGCGCCGTGGCCGCCAGCGATCCGACGATCTGGGGCGAGCTCGCCCAGACCCAGCACGCCCACGAGACACTCACCGATCGCATGGAGCACCTGATCGGGTGCGCCGACATGGTCGATCTGCCGGGCGGGCTGATGTGCGATCGGGTGATGCGTTCGCGCACGGACCTGGTCGCGCGATGGGGCGGCTGGGCCGCGGCTGCAGCAATCCTGCTGGTCTGGGGCTTCGGGTGGTCGGCCAACCGATCAGCATCAGAGAGTCCGTCGCAGGTTGCTGGCCTGATCGATGTGAACAACCCGATCATCTCGGGCGCCAAAACCTTCCTCGAGGAAGCCGAGCCCGAGCAGGCCTTCGATCAATACATGAACTCCGGACAAAGCTCCGGCCAGGTCGTCGGCGAGATGCCCGAAAAAATCGTGATCGAGACCCGCGCCATGCCCGACGGCTCGATCGAGGTGCTCTACCTCCGCCAGATCATCGAACGCCAGATCATGGACCACGCCTACCGCGAGGTCCGCGATGACGCGGGCAATATCACCCCGGTGCCCGTTCGGCTCTCACCAAATGAGCGCTCCGCCTCCGTCCGTTATTAGCTTTTGTTTCGTATTCTGAACAGAATTCGCTCAGAAAACTTCGACTTGATGACCACCAATCAACCCCGGCGCATCTTGGTTCTCCGAGAAACCGAACACCAAACCACACCGGCTCCTAAGGAGGACCACCATGAAACAGACCACACAGCAGACTACGCAACGCAACGCAAACCCATCGACCCCAAATCGAACACTCAAATCCACCACCATCGTCGCGCTGATGATCGCGGCCGCCGGGCTGACCAGTTCGGTCGCCTCGGCCCAGTTCAAGTTCGATCGTTCCAAGAACAACGAGAAGCAAGTCCAAGAAATCCACGAAATCATCGTCGATGACAAGCAGGCCGAGCCCAAAGAAGTCACCAAAAGCACATCAACAAGTGTGATCAAAGTGAGCGATAACGACCATGTGTATGACATTGAGTTCAGCGACGGGCGTGTGATCTCCGCGGTGGTTGACGGCGAAGACTTCGATCTCGATCGCGTGAAGTTCGATGGCGAACTTGTGCGCTTTGTTGGTGACGACGGCGAAGAAGTGCTCTACGAGATCAGCCTGCCCCCACAAGTATTCTCCCACCGTGCACATCAAAGCCACCAGGCCCAAGGGCATCACTTCCCCGAGGTCAACCACGAAGTCACGGCTTGGGTTTCCGGTGACGGCGAGCAGGTCGAGCACCAGTTCGAACTCAAAGCCGATGCTCAGCACCCCAAGGTCATGCTCGGTTTCTACCTCGGCGAACCCTCCGCAGCCCTGCGGAAGCATCTGAGCCTGCCCAAAGACCGCGGGGCCATCATGGTCGAGCGCGTCATCAAGGGGCTCCCGGCCGCCCGCGCGGGCATGCAGGAGTTCGATGTGATCGTCTCGATCGATGGCAGCGACGAAGCAGACAGCGCACTGCTCAATAAGATCCTGTCCAAGAAAGAAGCGGGCGATGAGCTCAAGGTGTATGTCCTGCGTGGCGGCAAGAAGGTCAAGCTCAATGTCGAGCTCCAGGCCTACGACGCCAAAGCCATGAAAGATATTGACATCGAAGAGTTCATCATCGATCCAAAGTTCCCGGCTGCGCCCGATGCTCCACGCTTCGACGCCGACCCTTCGCGATTCCCAGATGTGCAGAACAGGACTTTCCGCTTCGAGATCGATCGTGACAACATGATCGACGGGATCGAGGACATCGAGCTCGAGTTCTTCCGCAAGCTTGATGATGGGGAGTTCGGCAATCTCCAAAGCTCCGCCCTCGAAAAGATGAAGCGAGAACTCAAAGAGCAGCTCGCGCATCTCGGGCAGAACCAGATTCATATCGAGCAGATCCAGAAGAACGCGATCGAAGCCATGAGGGGGGCCGAGCGGCAGATGCTCGAGCTCAAAAACGGCCGACTCATGGTCCGTGATCTCGCTGAGCTCAAAAAGGACCTGGCCATCAACGCCCCGAAGGCCGCCGACGCCCTCCACGAGCATGTCGGCGGGCTAGAGCAACGCCTCGACGGGCTCGAACAACGGCTCGATGAGCAGATGGAGCGGATGGACCGCCAGATGGATCGCCTCGCCGACATGCTCGAACGCATGATGGATCGGCTCGATGACTGAATCTGTGCTCGATTCAGTAAAATTATGAATAGTTTCTGAATTCTGACACTGAGCAGCAACAAATGAACCGGCGGGCAGTACAACCCATGAAATCCGGATCGATTGAATCCGAATCAGTGAACACGAGACCGGCACAGACAGTACACAAATAAAACCACGACGCCGATCCTGGTTCCACAGGATCGACACTCGGCAGCTGCACGACGAGACCCCGTGCAGCTGCCATTTTTTTGATTCCACCAGTGATTCAATCAGCCCGGCGTCCTTTGGTGAACCCTGCGCCCACCAATTCGGTATCATCACAAGCCCGAACCAATGCCCACTGAGCCTGAACACTGGAGCCCCCGATGACCGACCAGACGCCCAGCACCCAATCTGGACAGAACCAATCCGGCGAAGAAATGCTCGCCAAGGTCCGCGAGACCTACGACCAGCTCAAAGCCGAGATATCCAAGGTCATCGTTGGCCAGGACGATGTCGTCGATCAGATCCTGCTCACCATCTTCTCCGGCGGGCACGCGATGCTCGTCGGCGTGCCCGGGCTCGCCAAGACCCTGCTGATTTCCACGATCGCCCGCGCCATGGAACTCGAGTTCTCCCGCATCCAGTTCACCCCCGACCTGATGCCCTCGGACATCACCGGCACCGAGGTCATCGAAGAAGATAAATCCACCGGGCACCGCTCGCTGAGATTCGTCCAAGGCCCGGTCTTCGCCAGCGTGGTGCTGGCCGACGAGATCAACCGCACCCCGCCCAAGACCCAGGCCGCGATGCTCGAAGCGATGCAAGAACGCCAGGTCACCATCGGCGGCGATCGCCACCCGCTCCCCTCGCCCTTCTTCGTGCTTGCGACCCAGAACCCGCTCGAACAAGAAGGCACCTACCCGCTCCCCGAGGCCCAGCTCGACCGGTTCATGCTCCAGGTCATGGTGGGTTACCCGAGCGAGGAAGAAGAGCTCGAGGTCATCCGCCGAAGCTCGAACAAGGGCGAAGTCGTCATCAACCCGGTGGTCAACGCCCAGCAGATCGCCCAGGTCCAGAAGATCATCCAGCACGCGCCGGTGCCCGAGCATGTGCTCCGTTACGCCCTGCGTCTGGTCCGCTCGACTCGGATCAACGAGGGCGATCCATCAAGCCAGCAGGTGCCCGAGATCGTCCGCGACTATGTCGCATGGGGGGCCGGCCCGCGCGCCAGCGAGGCGCTGATCCAAGGCGCCAAGGCCCACGCCCTGCTTATCGGCAGCGGGATCGTCGGGATCGACTCCGTCCGGGCCGTCGCCCACCCGGTGCTCCGCCATCGCCTGCTCACCAACTTCAACGCCCAGGCCGATCAGATCACCAGCGACACGATCGTCGATCGCCTGCTCGACGAGGTGCCCGAGCACGGCATGAGCGACAGCGATCGGGCGCAGACCCAGCGGGCGATGCGCTAATCCAACCTTACACCCGACCGAGGTATGTTCAAGACCATACGTACGAGACAAGCTTTCTAATATTGCTATTGAGTCCGAGTCTCAATGGTGATAGACTGTGACCATCCGCTCCACACGAAGGAACCACGCTTGCTCTCACAGACCACCGAATATGCGCTGCGTGCAATGAGTTGCCTTGCCTACATGCCCGACGAGCTCGTGTCCACGGCTCAGCTCGCCGAGGTCACCCATGTCCCGATGAACTACCTCGCCAAGGTGCTCCAGCTGCTCGCCAAGGCCGAGCTGATCAACGGGCGTCGCGGCGTCGGGGGCGGGTATCGGCTCAACCGCCCCGCCAAAGAGATCTCCCTGCTCGATGTCATCGGCGCCATCGACCCGATCGAACGGATCGAGTCGTGCCCGCTCAAGCTCGAGAACCACTCGGGCAAGCTCTGCCCGCTGCATTCAAGGCTCGATATGGCCGCCAAGCTGCTGATCGAGACCTTCGATGGCATGACCCTCCACGACATGATCGCTTCGGACCCGACCACCCGCCCGCTGTGCAGCACCGAGATGACCACCCGCGTCAATCTCACGCTCGGCGAGTCCTGATCGAACCTGATTGAGCCCGATCCAATCTTTATCAGCGAGTGACCAGATCGCTTCGGGTGTGTACGATCGTGGGTGAGCGAACAAACCCAACCAACCGAATCGTCCCCAACTACTCAATCAGCCACCCAAGCACCTGATCCAGACCTGAATCAGGGCGAAACCGCCGATCCGTCGGCCCAAGACGCGGTCGATGTCCATCACCTCGAGCAGCAGCGCCGCGACAACCGCGACGCGGTCATCGAACTTGGTCTCCTGCCCTACGGCGAGCGGGCCGACGATCTGCTCACGCTGGCAGCGGCCTACGCCAAGTTCGACGAAGCAGCCGACAACGCCAACAAGGCATCCACCCAGGCCCGCAAGCAGGCCAAGCGCGACCAGCCAGACCTGAGCGACGACCAGCTCCCCGTGATCGTTGACGATCGCGCCCGCGTCAAGGTCGCCGGGCGTGTGATGCTCCACCGCGACAACGGCAAGCTCATCTGGCTCAACATCCGCGACCACACCAGAGACACCTTCCAGATCGCCGTCTCCAAGCGCGACTGCGAAGCCAGCGGCTTCTCGCTCGCCAAGGTCCTCGACGGCGGCGACATCGTGATTGCTTCGGGCCCGCTCACCATGACCAACACCGGCGAGATCACCTGCTGGGCCGACACGCTGATCCCCGCGAGCAAGTGCCTCGTCCCGCCGCCAGAAAAGCACGCCGGGCTCCAGGACACCGAGCGCCGGTACCGCCAACGGTACATGGACATGTGGGCCAACCCGGAAACCACCCGGGTGCTGTTGCTGCGCTCCAAGCTCATGAGCGCGATGCGTCGCCATCTCGAATCGCAAGACTTCGTCGAGGTCGAAACGCCGGTCTTGCAGACCCAGGCCGGCGGAGCCGCGGCTCGCCCGTTCCTCACCAAGATGAACGCGCTGAGCCTGGATCTGTCATTGCGGATCGCGCCCGAGCTGTACCTCAAGCGATTGCTCGTCGGCGGCATGCCCCGCGTGTTCGAGGTGAGTAGAAACTTCCGCAACGAGGGACTTGACAAGAGCCACAACCCCGAGTTTACAAGCCTGGAAGTCTACCAAGCCTTCGGCAACTACGAGACCATGATGGAGCTCACCGAGGGGCTGATCCGCTCGCTCGCCGAGCTGGCCGCGGGTGATGCCGGCGGCGGCGGCGACGATGTCGGCGCGATGCCCTTCGGCGAACTCAAGATCGACTACGCCTCGCCATTCGAGAAGATCACCTACGCCCAGCTCTTCGAGAAGGCGATGGGCTTTGGCATCGACGAAGCCGACAAGGCCCGGGCCGAGTGCGAAAAGCGGGGGCTCAAAACCAAGTCCAAGGACGGCACGGCGATCGACGACATCTTCGTCATCAATGAGCTGTTCGAAGAGGTCGCCGAGCATCTGATCGATCCATCGAAGCCGACCTTCGTGATGGACTACCCGGCCTCGCTCTCGCCGTTGACTCGCCCCAAGCCCGGCACCGAGAACGATGCGGTGCCGCTGGCGGACCGCTGGGACATCTTCATCGGCGGCATGGAGATCGGACCGGCGTACACCGAGCTCAACGACCCGGATATCCAAGAGGCCAAGTTCCGCGAGCAGCTCGCCGGCGTCGACGCCGAGGAATCAACCTTCCGGACCTTCGACGAGGACTTCGTCAACGCGCTCAAGGTCGGCATGCCCCCCGCGGGCGGGCTCGGGCTCGGGATGGACCGGATCGTGATGCTGCTGGCGGACAAGCGTTCGATCCGCGATGTCTTGCCGTTCCCAATGATGAAGCCGATTAACTCCTGAAGCCGATCAGCATATCAGCGGGCACTCAGTTTGAGATACACAAACAAAAAACACCCCGCACATCGGCGGGGTGCTTTGTTTGAGTGAAGCGTGCTTCGGCGATGGTTAGTTGTCCTGCTTGAGTTCCTGCTTCTTCTTCTGCTTGGCTTCCCGCTCGGCGATGAGCTCGTCCTGTGTTTTGTAGTCGAAGGTCATGCCGTCCTTGGGGGCGGTTTTGCCGGCGTGGAGCACATTGATCGTTTGGATCGCGGGCGAGAGTTCCGGGTTTTCACGCATCTCACGCATCGCTTCGAGGATCGCGATCCCGTCCATAAACGGGAGCTTGCGGAACTCGGCGTCGAAAACATGGATCGCCTTGATGTTCTCGACGATCTTGGTGAGATCGATCTCCTGCTGATACGCGACGAGCGCCTGGGCTTCCTTAGAAGTCAGCCCGGCCTTCTCGACAAGCTCTGAGATGTTGCCCATCGCTTCGGCGATCATCTCGTTGTAGGTGATCTTGGATTCGAGGATCGAATCATTCATCACGAATCGCATCACCTCATTGAGCCCGCCATCGTCTGAGAGCACCTGGATCTCATCGGTGATCTCTTTCTTATACTCGTTGACGATCTTGCGGTTGAGCCCGCCCTGGACGCGCGACAGAATCCCGTGGTTCATCATCTCTTGGGTGAAGGTGGTCTTGTCAACCAGCGGCTTGAGCATCTCGGCGACCTTGCCCAGGTCCTTCATGTTCGACATGTCGAGCCCTTCGATCATGGTGCCGGTGAGCCCCCAGTACAGATCGAGGTTGTTGATGATCTTCTGCTCGAACTTGTTGCGGCGTTCATAAACGAACGGCATCATGTACTCGATGGTCTTTGGGCCAACCGTCGGGTTCGATCGAAGAGCCGCGATATCGGGCAGCTGGTGGAGGCGCTGGATGCGCCCCTCCTTGTTGCGGACCGCGAGCTTGAGGTACGGGATATCGGGGAGGGTCTGTGCATCACCGCCGTAGGTTTGCATCCCGTCCGGCTTCGGCTGCGACTGGGCAGGATCGGCCTTCTTGGGCTGCTGCTTGGGCGCCGGGGTGTAGTTGGGCTCCTGCTTGGCGGGCTTGGTCGGCATCGGCGCGACCTGCGCCAGCGATGGGACCGACGCCAGGCTCAGTGCGAGCCCGCTGATAAGAAGCATGTTTTTCTTGGTCAGGTTCATAATCTTTTTCTCCCGATGTCAGCTCTTCCGTCAAAGAATGAAGCTGTGCTGTCAGTTTGTGATTGATTCAGTACGGTGTAAAATCCAATGATGGGGGTGCTGAGCACACCCACGCGATCGAGCTGCACGACGATCGACCTGGATCGTTTTTCGCCCACTCTGGAGCTGATATCGGCTCAACGCCCGTGGGTATCAATTATGACGCTGAAATTGGAATTGAGTTCCTCATTCTTGGTTTTTTCACCCAACAAACCACAATTTTCGGACTATAAACCACCCATGCCCACCCCACACACCGACACCAACCCGAATATCGATCGAAAATCACTCGCCGCCGACATCGCGGCCGCTTCGCTCCTGCGGGGGACCTTCACCCTGCGATCCGGGCGAACATCGAGCTACTACCTCGATAAATACCGCTTCTCGACCAAGCCCAACATCCTCGAGCAGCTCGGGGTGTGCTTCAAGCAGCAGATCGCTGAGATCGAAGCTGATCTGGGAACTCCGGTCAACCAGCTCGCCGGGGCAGAACTCGGCGGCATCCCACTCGTGACAGCCGCGGGGCTCTCGACTCGGCTCAGCACCATCTTCGTCCGCAACGCCAAGAAAGACTACGGCACCGCCAAGCAGGTCGAGGGCATCATCAACGAGGGCGATACCGTGATCTTCATCGAAGATGTCGCCACGACCGGCGGCCAGGCCCTCGAAGCCATCGAAACCCTCAAAGCACTGGGCGCGAAGGTCCCCGCGATGATCACGGTGATCGATCGTCAGGAGGGGGCGCGGGAGAATGTGGAAGCCGCGGGTGTGCAGTTCTTCGCGCTCTTCACCAAACAGGACCTCGGTGTCGAGGACGAGTAACAGTCGAGTAAAACATTGAGCTTACTCGGCCGTTTGCAATGACGCCTCAAGCTTGAGCGCTTCCTCGGCCTGCGCTTCGTAGCGCGAACGGTTCGTGCGGTGATCCATCAAAAAGTGCACCTTGCTCGCCAACTCCTTGCCGGCCTGCTGCTCGAGCTGCTTGCGGGCTTGGCCCAGATGCGTCCGGCGAGACAGATGCACGACCACCATGTGCTCGCACTCGACCACCTTGAGCCACTCGACCAGATCATCGACATGCATGTGCATCCCGGTCTTGGCCCGCTGCTTGTGCCCGGGGTCGAAGAAGGTGCACTCCGAGATAATTACCTGCGCCTTGCGCACATCGTCACGCAGCAAATGCGCGCCCGGGAGCGTGTCGCCCGTGTACGCGATCAACGGCACCTCAAGATGGTTGACAATCTCCTCGCCGTTCTGCTTCATGTCGCGGAGCTTCTCCTGCGGCAGCCCGACCAGGTGCTCCTTGAGCTTCGTCCGCTTCTCGACGATGACATAGCCGATCGACGGCGCGGTGTGCTCGGTGTGGAAGGCGCGGAGCATGATGTTGTTCTTGATCTGGATCTCTTGCTCGTGCTCGAGGGTGATCAGCTCGTAGGGGGTCTTCTGGCGTTCGAGGCTCTGGAACCCGTCCATCATGCCGCGCACATCGGATTCGATCCGCTTGTCGCACACGATGGTGCCCGGGCCCATCCCCTGGAAGTTGCGCTGCGAGCACCAGTATGCGAGCCCGCCCACATGGTCCATATGCCCGTGCGAGAGCGCACAGAACTTAGCCGCCAGTGCTGATCGTGGCGCCATGCCCATATCAAAGCAGACATCCATCTCCGGGATATTGATCGAGGTCGCCTCGCCCGCGACCGAGTAGCCCTGCACGCGGTAAGGGGAGAGGAGCAAGAAGCCGAGGGCGCCGTCGCGTGGTGGTGGTCGTGGGATCATGGTCGTGGACTCCGTTGACAGCGTTTTCTCGCTGAAAATAGCAGTGGTTCACCCGCCGATGCGGGTGCGACAGAGTCTAGGCCTTGGATTCGGGAAGTGAAGTTGTGCCCGCATCGGTTGAGATCTCATGGTCCGCGTGGGGCTTGCCACACTCGGGGCAAATCGGGGTCGGTAGACCCTTGCAGTTGTAACGGCAATGAACACACAACCTTTGGGCGACCCGCTCGCAACGACGCGCGATGATCATGCCGCGCCAACATGAACGAACAAAGAGTAATATCAATAGCGGCGGGGCGAAGAGATACAAGAATATGAGCGCGGAGACGAGCATCCGCTCAAGCGAGAGTCTGTATTTCGGCGGCTTTCCCGGGTTAAACCGGGACAACTCCGGATCAGCCAATGCGTATTGCAAAATCGCATGATCGATCTGGTCGAGTTGTGCTTGTGTGTAGGGAGATGCGTTCGGATCAGTTTGACGGATCGGGAAGGCTTTCCAATCAAGCTTCTTCATATCGCGGATGTAGCCGGTGTATGTCCTAAGCACGATTGAGATTTCAGCATCGTAGAGTGGGCTATCAGGTTGATAGCTGCGATCGAACGCATCCATGCTCATCACTTCGACCCCGTCTTCGTGCTCAAAGAGACACACGCCCCGGTTCGGAATGCGGCCGGTTGTACCGAGAGGAATCAATGCGATGTTCAAGTACACGATCTGAGTCACGATCCATATGGCAATGAATGTCGCTCTACGCATGGGTCGGCACTGCTTCTGTCTTATAGGGCTTGCCGCACTCGGGACAGATGGGCGATGGCAGATCGGCACAGTCGTATTCACAATGAATGCACACGCCGCGCTGTCGGCGTTGATCGTGGATCTCGTTGCCAGACTTGCCCACCAACCAGTTGATGAGCAAGAGCAAAGCCAGCGGAATCCCCAAAATCAGAATCACCCGTCGAGTCTCTGCGAAGAACTCGAGCTTACTAAACGATACCACCGCCGGCTCGCCGGGTCGGTATGAAGCGAGATTCGGATCGGCCTGGGCGTACGCAACAATCGCGTCGTAGATCGCGCGTCGTTTTTGCGGCGTCAGCACTTCGTTGCCTTGAACTCTGAGGGACTCTGGATTCGCCAGATAGCTTGTTTTGACGGTGCACTGGAACAAGCCCGGCAATGGCCCGACCTGCCTCGATGCATGACTAGTCAGGTAGATGCCCTCGTCGAACACTTGGTTCATCGATTCATCGGACATGTACATAAACTCGTTATCGCTGAGTACCTCAAGACCTTGCGGCGTTTCGAGAACGACAAAGGAGTTCGCGGCTCCGATCCCATAGCACACCCGCGCTCTCCCCTGGCTGGGCAAGAAGGCTAGCACAAGCAGACCCAAGAGCAAGGCCCACAGAATGGAGTTGACGGCTCGTCTCATCAAGAACCTATACGCTCGAACATACACACAAGATCCCCGAGTCCCGGAGAAGTACCCACCCGCATCATCCGTCGGCGTATGATCGACCCTATGTCTACGCCCGATATGCCCACACAACAACCATCAGAATCACCCGCCCAAGCCCCACCAGACCACGACTCCGTCGGCGCGATCATTACCCGACTCGGGCCCGCGGCTTGGCTCGGGATCGCGTGGGCGGTGCTGCCGGCCATCGCAGGGCTCACGCTGCTCGTCAAGATGGATGTCGCCGCCCGGTGGTTGCGGGGCACCGAGGAACAGCCCGGGCTCTCATTGGAAGCCGGCTTGGCGATCTACATCGGCATCTTTATCCTCTCGGCAGGGTTCGGGCTCTTGCCCACCGTGTCGCAGGCCATCCTCGCCGGCTTCGCCTTCGGCATCACCTGGGGCTTCCCCGCGGCCCTCGTCGGCTTCGCCGGGGCGTCGATCATCGGGTACCTGATCGCCGGAGCCGTGGCCCGCAAGAAGGTCGAGCACGAGATCGAGTCGCACCCCAAGGCCGCGATCATCCGCGATGCCTTTATCCGCCACGGCAAGCTCCGTGCCCTGCTGATCCTGACCCTCATCCGCGTCCCGCCCAACTCACCCTTCGCTCTGACCAACTATGTGATGAGTGTCTCGGGCGTGAAAATGATCCCCTTCCTGATCGCGACGATCGTGGGCATGGCCCCGCGAACTTTCGCGGCTGTCTGGATCGGGGCCCAAGTCGAGAGCTGGGACGAGGTCGAAAAACCCAAGTGGCTGATCATCGGCGGGATTATTCTGGCCGTGGCGATCCTGATCGGGCTGGGGCAGCTGGCCAACCGAGCCGTGGAATCGGCGATGCGGCGTGGGGAACTCCCGCCCGAGCCAGAATCCGAGCCTGAACTGGATCAATAGTCGGGTGACAGCCAAGTTTACGGGGTCTACACTCTGGCATGCCAGTAGTTGATAGCGAGTCTCAATTACATTCTGAACAAGACACAGCTCATGATAGAGCCGATCACAAAGCCCAATCCGGGCCCGCTGGCATCCCCCTGCGCGTCGTCAAGCTCGACATCATGGATGACGAGCCAGACACTGAATCTGCCTGTACCGGCCCAGGTGAGGACTGTCCCTGCAGCCAGTGCGTCGCCCCCAAGACCCTGCTGGGGCGAGCCGCCTGTGTGATGGTCGGGGCGAGCACCCACGCGCGCGAGCGCACCTCCACCAACCGCTTTGGTGCGCAGGCCTTGCACTGGGGCGTGCTCTTTGTCGGCATGCTGATCTCGCTGCCCTTCGTGATGCCGACACTCTCGCCAAGCTCACAAACCTGGCTCGGCGACAACCTGCTCAACTCACCGGGCAACTGGAAGATCCTGACCTTGTGCGCCCTGGCCGGCGCCCTCTTCGCCTACGGCTTCGTCTATCGGCTCGGCACCGAGCGCGTCCATGACGGATGCGCGATGCTGCGTCGGCTCGGGCCAGCCGCGATCTTGGGTGTGGCGTGGTCCACGATCCCGTCGTTCGCCGGCGTGATGCTCGTGCTCAACATGGAACCCATCCGCGTCGCCCTCATCGGCGACGGCTCAAGCGTCGCCCACATGGCGATGGGGATGTCGATCTATCTGATGGGCTTTGTGATCCTCGCTGGGTTCGGGTGCCTGCCAACAGTCTCGCAGGCGATCCTCGCGGGCTACGCCTTCGGCGTGCCCATGGGGCTCACGCTGGCGCTGCTCGGCTTCGGCGGGGCGTCGCTCGTTGGCTACGAGCTCGTTGGGCGCATCGCCAAGAGCCGGGTCGAGCAAGAAATCCAGCGCAAGCCCAAAGCCCTGATGCTCCGCGATGCGCTGGTCCACGCGAGCCCACGCCGGGCGCTGCTGCTCGTCACGCTGCTGCGTGCATCGCCCAGTGCGCCCTTCGCGCTCACGAACCTGTTGCTTGTGTCGCTAGGCGTGCCCCGCGGCGTGTTCTTCTTCGGGACCCTGATGGGCATGTTCCCCCGCACGCTCGCGGCTGTGCTCATCGGTCAGCAGTTCACCGGCTGGACCGGGCACATCGAGAAGCCCAAGTGGATGCTCGTTGCCGGGATCATCGCGGCCGTGCTGCTGCTGATCGTGATCACCCGTGCAGCCGGCACCGCACTCAAGCGCGTTGCAGAGGGCACCGGCTCGGCGACACCCGCTAGAGCGGGTCTTTGACCAGCTGGATCAGGGTGACCATAAAGAGCATCAGCGTAAAGTTGTGCAGGAAGTGGGCCGTCATCGGGGCGATCAGCGAGCCGCGCCATTCGCGCAGCACAGCGAACATAAACCCGAGGGCAATCAGCGGCGCGACCAGCAACGGCCCATAGTTGTGCATGTACGCGAAGAGCACCGCGCTGATGAGCCCGGCGAACACCCAATGCATCGATCCGCGCAGGTGGCGGAAGAGCGCCCCGCGGAAGATCGATTCCTCGACCAGCGGCGCCCAGACCGTCGCGAGCGTAAAGAACAACACGACGAGGAAGACATCACCATTGGCCACGATTTCAAAGACGGGGTTGGTGGCTTCGACGGGTTCGCTCTGGTTGCCCGCGTTCATGGCTTCTTGCACGAAGAGCACGATCACGGTGATGAGTATCCCGACGATGTAGATCGGTAGGGCCGCGAGGTAGCCCGCGATCCCGCATCCGATCTCTCTGAAGATCCCCTCGCCCCGGTGCCACCCGATCGCCTTGCGCCAGGTCGCCGGGTACATCCCCCGCAAGAGCCCCCAGAACACACTGAGCAAGAGCCCCCACTGCAAGAGCAGGGTCAGCAGCGACATCTCGGGCCACTTGGCCGCGACAAAGAACGAGCCCACCGCCAGCACCAAGAACCCGAAGACGAAGAGCCCGTAGGTCTCGAGGAACACGCTGCCGCCGCGCGTGGGCACATGGGCCCGCATCTTCAGCTTCCCGCTCGCGAACCCGATGATCCCCAGGATCAGCAGCACCAATCCGGCCAGCGGCGCCAGGAGAATGACCAAGATCAGCACGAGCATGAACACCACGAGGCCCACACTGCTATGGATGTAGGGCTCGCGGAACGGGTCGTCATCATCGAGCCCATGGGTCAGCGCGACCTTGCCGATGAGACCGTACCGGGCGCCAAGCTGTGCGCGTTGTTCGTCTTCGAGCTCATCGATTCCGAAGGTGTAGATGGTCTCGAGGGCGTTGAGCTCTTCGAGAATCAGATCGTGCTCGGCTTGTCGCTCCAGAGCTTCGCTGGTGTCCGCTGTTCGAGACCGATTTTGGCTTTGGAGTATGGTGTGCAGCTCATTGATCCGATCGAGCGCCTCATCGTCACCCTCGAACTCGCCAGCAAGCATGATCAGACGCACCTGATCCTCGTTGCTCAGATCACCTTCCATCGCTGTGAACTGGCGCATCACATCTTGCGACTGCATCAGGTCGTACGCACGCAGAAAAATCCGCCCCATCAAATCGACCTGCCCGAAATGCCCCTTGGCGGGTTGGGTTGGTGATTGCACGAGCTTGGGCATCGGCTGAGAAAGCAGGTTGCCCTCCTTCCACTCGTCGGGCACATTCTGCCAGGTGATCACCAGCGTCACCACGATCAGCGTCAGCAGCATCGTGACCATGCGCGTCGCTCGGGTGCCCGGGTCCGCGGGGTCGATCGGGTTGCCCCGCTTGGTCACCCGATCGCTGTGATCGTGACGCATCGCATTGGCCAACGGCGACCAGTTCTTCACCGGGGCCCGGGGGGGCTGCTGGGGTGCAGGGTTGCTTTGTTGGTGTTCGTTTGGTGTGTCGGTCATATGGTTGTTCGCTCGGTCGCCGTGGCGAGAATCAGCCTCGCGTGCGGGGTATCGGCCAGTTGAAACCGGTCCCATTGATGAAATCCGATGATACTGGCGATCCATAGAGGATACACGATCATATCGGCTCGGTTGCTCCCTGGGATGGGTTGATCGAATATGCTCATCGTGTTCTATGTCGGCTGGACTTTGGATGATCAGCGGGCTAATTTACCTTCCCCACACGCTTTGTGCGTCCGGGATTGATACGACAAACATGCAGACCTGGCCCCGTGCTTCGTCTGTCCGCCCTGCCCGGTAGGCAGCGTTTCAAGCACGACCACGGTTGTTGCTGATCTTCGTTGAGCTATCTCGCTCCGCGTTTGGTCGGTCGCCGCCCGCCGCGTGCGGGATCTGAACCGAAAGAAGGAGTTGAACCATGGGATCAACAAAGAAGCACACCCACCTCCGCCGCCAGACCTTCGTCGCCAAGAAGGGCGAGGTCGCCAAGCAGTGGCGTATCGTCGATGCCTCGGACCAGCGTCTTGGGCGCATGGCGACCGAGATCGCGACCGTCCTCATGGGCAAGCACCGCCCAGAGTACACACCGCATGTCGATTGCGGCGATTTTGTCATCGTCACCAACGCCGCTAAGGTCGGGCTCTCGGGCAACAAGGCCGACCAGAAGCTCCGCCTGACCTACTCGGGCTACCCCGGTGGACAGAGCGCCGAGTCCTACGGCAACCTCCGCGATCGCAAGCCCGAGCTGCTGATCGAAGAAGCCGTGCGTCGCATGCTCCCCAAGAGCCGCCTGGGCCGCCAGATGCTCAAGAAGCTCAAGGTCTACCCAGGCGCTGAGCACCCACACACCGGCGCGAACCCAATCGCACTCTGAACACAAAATACACACCCTGCCCAAAGCGCTTCGGCATGTGATCGAACGCGTGGATGCGGGCAGTGAACGAAAGGTAGATACTCTATGGCAGGTTACGAAACCACCATCACCAACCCAGAAATGGCGGGCGAAAATGTCGCCGGCCCCGCAGAAACCCAGCAGGCTGTCCGCGTGCTCCCAGACCCGAAGCCCGCTGACAAGCACGGCTGGTGGTGGGGCACCGGGCGACGCAAGGCCGCGGTCGCACGCGTCCGCTTCCGCCCAGCGCAGAACGCCGATCAGGGCGAGCTCAAGATCCAGATCAGCCGCAAGAAGTTCAAGACCGTCGAGGAGTACTTCTCCGAGATGCAGGACCGCGCCGACGCCGTCGCACCCCTCAAGCTGACCAACACCGAAGGCAAGTTCGATATCTTCGTTCGCCTCCACGGCGGCGGCTACATGGGCCAAGCACAGGCACTCCGCCTGGGCATCTCCCGCGCACTCGTCGGGTACGACCCGAACTTCGATGCTGCACTCCGCGAAGCCAACTTCCTCACCCGTGACGCCCGTAAGGTCGAACGCAAGAAGTACGGCCAGCCCGGTGCTCGCGCACGCTTCCAGTTCTCGAAGCGTTAATCGAACCGGCGAGATGGATTCGCCAAATCTCAGATTCTTCAACCAGCCCGGACCCGTCCGGGCTGGTTTTTTTATGTTCTTGTATAAACACCCGTGATCCACAATGCGGGTACAGTCTTGGCGTGCCTGCCCGACTCATGATCGCGAACACCAAGCTCCAGAGCTGGACCAAGCAGCACGCGATCGGGCTCTCGATCGCGTGCATGGTGCTGCTGATCCTCAGCGCCATCCTGCTGATCGCGGCGATCAACGGGCTCGCCAATACGCCGAGCTGGTGGAGCAAGCTCGGCGTGATCAGCCGCGATGATCCGAAGATCGTCCAACAGGGCGAGCAGCTCGAAAACGCAATCACCACGCAGCTGACCATGGTCCGCGATGCCGAGGACCCCACCTGGTCCGTGGCGATCAACCATGAGCAGGCCAACGCCTGGCTCGAAGCACGCCTGATCAGCACCATCACGACGCACCTGGGAGACGGTGCCTGGCCAACCGAGATCGAAGCCGTCCGCGTCGGGCTCGATGGCGAAAAAATGACACTGGGCGCGTTGGTCACGCACGCGTCGGGCAAGTCCGTCGTATGGGCCAGAGTCCGACTCGAACTCGACGAACTCGGCGATCTCTGGGCCACGCTCTCCTCGGTGCATGTGGGCACCACCCCCGTCCCAATGTCGATCGTCAGCGCGATGAGCGACGAGCGCGCGGTGCACAAGAAATACCGCGTGGGCGCAGGGCGTCTGGAGCTCGGCGATGGGCGCATCGGGCAGCTATTGGCTTTGCGGGTTAGCAACGGGCGCTTCGAGCTGGTGATGGAAACGAAGTAACGAAATCGATTCTTGTTCTAGCCGATGAGCGAGTGCTTCTTGGTCACCGTGCGATCGATCAGCTTGCGCGCACCGGGCGTCTGGATCGTCCGGATGGTGTCCGCGTTCTCGACAAAGCGTTGCTTGAACTCCGGATCGCTGTTGAGCGTGTGCTCGATGGATTGAATGATCGACGCGGCGCTCTGCTTGAGATTGCGAGATCGCATCAGCGACGCGGCCAAAGCCGCCCCGAGCACCATTGGCCCCTGGATCGGCGCGGGCACCCAAGGCGTGAGCGATTCGGCAGCCACCGTCAGCGGGTCGCTCGGGTTCTGCGCCTCGCTGATCACCGCGTCGGCCTGCGCGATCGCGGCGTTGAGCAGGCCGATCTTTTCGTTCGCGTGCTCGATGGTTGATTCAAGAAAAGCCCCCGCCGGCGATGCGGGGTCGATAGCCGCTTGCTTGGTCTCCAGCGTTTCGAGCTGCGCCTGCAAGTCGTTTTCGAGCATCTTCGCTTGATCTCGCCAGTGTGTGGTTTGCGCCAGGGCGCCCTGCATATCAGCGCACCCGCCCAGCAGGATCATCAGTACGAAGACGATTGTAATCCCGAGTGTGTTCTTGAAGTTGTTCATCAAGTTGTTCATCTCTGTTCTCCCCGCGTGTGCAACCACAGTGACGATCGCACGCGATCGATCGTCAACGGGGCGTAGTGCGGGGAGGACCGAGCCGATGACTCATCGGCTGGGCGGGCACAGGGATGGTACAGTGCACACAACAGAATGCAACAGTGCGCAGGCGCAGCGCCGCGACTTTGCGCACAGGCTCGGTCATTGCTTCAAGATTGTTGTTCGATGATCGCCCGAGCCGCCTGATGGGCCATGCGGTGCCCGGACTTGATCGCGTGCACCTTGGCGTGCAGCGGGCGGCCAACAAGCGCCAGATCACCGATTAGATCGAGCAGCTTGTGCAGGGCGCACTCATGGGGATCGCGCAGCGTGTTGTCGATCGGGCCTGCTTTGGAAATGACAAGCATGTCGCTGGTGCTCAAATGAGTAAAGAGCCCCGCGCTGTGCATCGCATCGGCTTCGTGCTCGAGGCAGAAGGTGCGTGCGTGGGCGATGCGCTCGGCATAATCGCTCGCGTCGCCATCCCAGGTGACGCTCGCGTTGGTGATCTCGGGCTGGGGATAATCGAGCGTGTATGTATAGCTCGGTGTTTCGTTGGGTTCGATCGTGATCGATGCGTCATCATCCTCGATCACGATCCGCTCGGTGATGGTGATCGGATTGATCGTGGTATCAAGGGTTTCGATCCCGCTGGTGTTGATCGCGCTAACAAAATCAATCGCGGAGCCATCGAGGATCGGGATCTCGCAGTGCGCGTTGGTTGATTCGATCACGATGAGCGCATCGCTGATGCCCAAGCCGCACAAGGCCGAGAGCAGATGCTCGATGGTGGCGATGTTGATCTGGTCGCTGCCAACGCCCGTGCATCGCGGGGACATGCTCGCAAACGCAGGGTGCACCGGCACACTCGACAACGCGTCGATGTGCGCCGGGATTCTCTGGCCCATGTGCTCAAAGACGATCCCGCAATGCTCGTGCGATGGATGCAGCGTGATCGCACACGGCTGGGCCGAAAAGAGCCCGGTCCCAGCAAATCGCAGCGGTGCTTTGAGCGTGGTTCGTTGCATGATTGAATATGGACTAAGACGCCGAGTAGTTGTCGTCGAGTTTCTTGAGTGACTTATCCACGCGCCGACAGAACTTGGCCAGGTTCCGCTGGGCCGCGATGTTGGCCATCGCGATCCGCGCGGGCATCGCGGGGACGCCGAGCACAGTTTCGCCATCAGCGATCTCGTCGAGCACGATCGCGCCGCCCGCGATTTTCACATCCTTACCAACGGTCGCCTGATCGTTGAGCACCACCGCGCCCCCGACCATGGTGCGATCGCCGATGGTCGCCGAGCCGCCCAAAGTCGTGCGTCCACAAAGCAGCACATCGTCGCCGACGATGCAGTTGTGCGCCACATGCACCTGATTATCGAGCTTCGTGCGATTGCCGATCCGGGTGACGCCGAACTTGGCGCGATCGATCGTCGAGCACGCGCCCATCTCGACATCGTCGCCGATCTCCACGCTGCCGATCTGAGGCACCTTGGTCACCGGTCGATCGTCGGTGGCGAGCAAGAACCCGAAGCCGTCGGCTCCGATGACGCAGTTGGCGAAGATCAAGCCCCGCTGCCCGATCGAGCAGCGATCCCCGATCACCACGCCCGGGTGCACCAGCGTGCCCTGCCCGATGGTTGCATCCTGCCCGACATACACATTGGCCATCAGCACGACATCGCGACCCACATGGGCGTCCTTACAGATCACACACCCGGGCCCGATCGATGCGGACGGATCGACATCGGCGCTGGGATCGACGCACGCGTTGGGATGGATCCCGGATTGCGGCAGCGCGGTCTTGGGCGCGATCGCGTTGAGGATCTTGACCACCGCGACATCCGCGTCCTCGACATAGATTAAGGCCCGCGATTCGGGGTCATGGTCAGAAATCTCGATGCCCTCGCTGACCAATGCCGCCTGACACTTGGACTCGCCCCAGCCCTTGGCAAAGCTCTGCGAGCGGATAAAGGTCAGCGCCCCCTCGTGCCCGCTCTCGATGGGCGCCAGCGTGCTCAGCACGATCCCCGGGTTGCCCACGAGCCGACCCTCGACCATGGCCGCGAGCTCGTCGGCTCGGATAGAAACCTCGCCGGGGCTCGATGGATCGCTGGATTGTGCGGGCTCTTGCTGTGTGGGCATTCTGCGGCGTATCCGTGGTGTGGTTGATCAAAGACTCACAGAGAATCAATCAGGGCGCGGTGTACTCGTTGTTCATCAGCGTGATGACCTGCTCGGTGATGTCCACACTGTCGTGCTTGTAGATCACGCTCTTGGTGACGATCGAGCGGTACACATCGGCGAAGGGCACATCGGATGGGACCGAGAAGAGCGAGTCGTCGAAGAGCACGATGTCGTAGCCCTCGCGATCGGCGATGCGGGAGATCGCCTCGGTGATCTTGCCGTACATCTCTTTGGTCACATTCCCGCGATCGATCGAGAGGATCTGGTTGAGCGCATCGCCGCGGGCCTTGACCACGGCCTGTGTTTCCATCGCCTGGCGGATCTTCTCTTTGCGTTCGTTGGTGCCCTGCTCGAGGAACTCGAGATCGGCCTGGATCGCTTTGAGGTTCTCGATCACCTCGTCGAGCTGGGCCTGGCGGCTGGCCTTGCTCTGCTCGAGCTCGGCTTCACGCACCAATCGTTCTTCGAGTTTGTCGATGATGCTCACGATATCAACCGTCGCGATGGCCGTGGGCTGAGCCGGGGGACGCGAGGCGTTCGCGCCCGCCTGCCATGCGAAGGCCGCGAGCAGAACGGCTGCTGCGGGGATCATCGAGAATCTTGAGATCATCGAGGGCTTGGTGTGGGTCGGGCGTGGTGTTTTCGAGAACATGGTCAAATCTCCGTGCGTATCGGTTCTGTGTTGTGTCCCTCAATGGTATACCCATCGCCGGCGCACCGGTTGACACAAAGTCGACGATTTCTCGCCGGGTTTATGGACCATGCGGGTCACAAAGCCGGCAAGTGCGGTTTTAGTTGAACGGGAGATCGATCGTAAAGGTGAACAATCGGTCTTCGTCGGTGTCTTCACTGATGACCGGGAACCCGAAGTCGAATGCCAGCGGAGCCGGGCTCAGCGCCGGGACATGGAAGCGGATACCAAAGCCCACCGAGACCCGGAAGTCATCGAGCCCGGGATCGAAGGTGACCGTGCCCGCATCGACAAAGCCGACGAGTGAGAAGATGTCCTCGTAGATCGGTTGTTCGATCTGGGCGCCCGTGAAGAACTGCCAAGTGCCGCCGATCGGATCGTCGGAGGGCAAGCCGTTGTCGTTGCGGATGCCCTTGGGCGAGACGGTGCGGAAGTCGAACCCGCGGAAGTTCTGCCCGCCCATGTAGAAGCGTTCGTAGGTGGGGGTGTTGTCGCGTCCCTGCGGGATGTACCCGATCCGACCCTTGAGGCTCAGGATGGTTGATCGCCCGAGGTAGTCCTCGCGGATGGGGATGTAAGTCGCGTGCGACGCGGTGAACTTGGTGAACTCGAAGTCGCCCATGACCTGTTCAACCGCCAGGCTTGTGCGCGAGCCGCTGGTCGGGCGGATGAGCGAATCGAGCGTGGTGCGCTGCAGGTTGGCCCGCAGCCCGACGAGCAGGTTTGCGTCCTCGACCTTGAAGACATCGACCGGGCGATCGGGCTCGATGTCCGAGAGGCTGACCTCTTCGGTCCGCAGGCTCAGCCCGCCCTCCCAGCGTGTGCCAAAGCGTCGCCCGAGCCCCAAGCGAGCGCCGATGCGCTGCTCGTCGAACTCGTCGAAGTCCCGGTTGCGGTACGACAGGTTGATCGAGCCCGAGTAGTTCGACTCCATCAGGTACGGCTCGATGAGCCCGATCGAATAAGTCTGCACGCGGTTGCCCGGGAGCATCTCGATCTGGAAGGTCTGCCCGCCGCCACGGAAGGCGCGCCCGGAGAAGAACTCGCCGGGCGAGTCGGGGGTGTCGCGGATATCGAAGTTGCGCTGGGTGAGGGCGACGCGCCCGATCACGCCCGAGTCCGAGGACACCGCCGCACCGATATCGAACGAGCCCGTGTTGGTCTCCTCGATCTGGATCAGCACATCGCGGTAGTCTGACTGGTCCGACGGGTTGAGCGAGATGCTCGTGTCTGGATCGCGGGGGGCGTCGGCTGCCCTCGGATTGGTCGTGCTCGGGTCGTTCGAGCTTGGTTTGTTCGAGCTTGGTTTGTCCCTGCGGGCGCGGGGGATGAACTCGTCATCCCAGACCTCGGCGAAGAACTCCACCCCGGGCTCCTGAGGCGTGATCTTCGTGCCCGTCCGCCGATGGAACAGGTTGAGCCGACGCAGACGCACCTTCGAGCGGTCCATCGCGGTGGTGTCGAGCGGGCGCGTCGGGCGGATCTCGATATGCCTACGGATGACTTCTTGGCGGGTCAGGTCGTTGCCCTGGATAATCACCTCGCCGGCCCGGAATCGTTTCCCTTGGAAGATTTCCACCCGCAGGTCGACGACTGGTTCAACCGGGTCTCTCAACTGTCGTGAATAGATGTTTCGTGTTTCGAGCGTACCCGCATCGACATAGCCCATCTGGCCATACGCCGAACGCACGATACTAATCGAGCGATCAAGCTCACGCACAGAGAAGATATCGCCGGCTTTAATGCTCATCAGCCCGGCGATCTGCTCTTTGTTAAACACCGGCTCTTCGCCGTCCTCAGTCTGAACAATAACAATCACTGAGCGCAGGGTGTAGAGCGGGCCTTCCTCGATGATGTAGGTGATGATCGACTCGCGCCCGTTGGGGGCGGGCTGGATCAACCGGTCAGCCCGGACATCGAGATATCCGCGGTCCTTGTAGAACTCGATCAGGTTGGAGATGTCGGAGTTGAGCGTGTTGTCGTCGAGCTGCCCCTTGCGGAAGAACGACGCGGTCTTGGTGTCGAGCTCACGCCGCAACTGCTTGGCCGTGAACGACTCGTGCCCCGAGAACCGGATCGCGGTGACCTTCAACCGATCGCCCTCAAGGATGCGGAAGAGCACCAAGCCCGTGTCGGCCAGTTCTTCCTCGTCGACGGTCACGCGCGCGTGGTAGTAGCCCTTCTGGCGGTACAGGTCTTCCATGCGTCGGGCGGACCGGTCGATCTGGAACCGATCGATGGGCGTGCCCGAGATCACATCGACCACCGCGGCCAGCTTGTTATCGTTGATCGCCTCGTTGCCCGCGACCTGCACATCGACCACCAGTCGGCGTTCGAGCACCTCAAAGACAATCTGGACGGTGCCATCGTCGTTGATCCCGGCGTACACCTCGACGCTTGAGAACGAGCCGAGCCGATTGAGCCGACGGATGTCGTCGCGGATGGTCTCGGTGTTGAAGATGGTCCCGCTGAGCGAGCGGATATTGTTGACGGCTTCCTGCTGGGCTTCGAGTGAGAGCGGGGACTCCTGGTCTTCGATCAACGCTGGGCGGACCGACACACTCGAGATCATCCGGTGCTCGTAGATGGCCATCGGGTCATCGGATGAAGACAGTCCCGCCGTGTTGGTTGGTTGGGCGTCGCTCGACTGGGCCAGCGCGATCCCGCTGGTCGCGCTCAGCGTGCCGGCGGCCGCGACGATCGCGAGCAGACGGGCACGGGCGCTGGTACAGGCAAGGGCGCGTGTGGGTAGGGGCGTTCGTGATGGTGTGTGCTTCAACGACATAAACCTCGTACGGTGACGATACACGCCCTTGGCCCGCAACACAAATCGAGGGGTGCGTTGCGACGGGTGTCTGTGCGGATTGGCCCAAACGCGCTCGGCGTTTTGACATTCTGGAGAAGGATAGAGTATTCACCCGATGCAGGATGCTTCTCAGACTTCAGAGGGACGATTTTTGACAGAACACGATCCGTTTTTGAATCACGCTCATCAGCGTTCTGGTGATGGACCGGGGCGATCGCGCTGGTCGCGCGTCCGCCGGGGCCTGCTGGTCTCGATCGGCTTTGGCAGCCTGCTGCTGGGCGCGGTGCTCGTGGTCACAGCCGTGAGCCCGGAAACACTGCAAACCATGAGCACCATCGAGCTCGCGGGCATCCTCGGGCTCGTGTGCATGCCCGTGTTGACCATGCTGAGCATCGCCCACGATCGCACGGTTGTAAAACGCGCCGAGTCAAGTGTTTATAAGTCGATTGGTTCAGAAGACCCCGCCCCACGCGTCCGCCATCGCAGCACGGTTCGATCAGTTCCCGCGGCTCGCCTGATCCACCACGCCCGATCGCCCGACCCCATCGAAAAAGCCTCACCCGAACCGATTGGTTCGTTGTGAAGCTTTGTGAATCAGCATAACTGATTGTTCAAGAGCGATTTAGAGACGATCGATTCAGATCAGCTCAGGTTCACCGGCATCACGACATAGAGAAAATCGCCGCCGGCCTTGAACAAGCCCGGCTTGTTGTGCGCCTTGAGCTCGATCATGATCTCCGGATCGTGGATGACCTTGAGCGCATCGGTGATAAAGGTCGGGTTGAACCCGATCTCGATGTCGTTGCCGTCGTAGCTGACGAGATCGACCTTGATGTTCGCCTCACCCATTTCCGGGGCTCGGCTCGAGAGCTCGAGCGACTTGTCCTCGTTGGTGAACGCGAGCCGAACGCCACGCGATTCTTCGTTGGTCAGCAGCGCCGCACGCTTCACAGCCGACGCCAGCGTATCGCGGCTGAAGGTCACCTTGATATCCAGATCGCGGGGGATCACATCCTCGTACGGAGGGAAGGTGCCTTCGACCAGGTTCGTTGTCAGCACCGCTCGCGAGTCCGATGGCTCATCGCCGAACGCGAACACGGCTTGGTTATCAGTGATCGCGATATGCACCGGCTCGTTCTCGTCGCTGGTGAGCTTCTGGATCATCGAGAGCGCCTTCGACGGGATGATGCACTGGGTGCTCTCGCCATCGCCCGAGATCGTCACGGATGATTTGGCCAAGCGTCGTCCGTCGGTGGCGATCATCTCGAGCTTCTTGCCGTCGCGCACCATGAGCACGCCGTTGATCGCGTAGCGCGAGTTCTCGCGGGCCGCGGCAAACAATGTGCGGGTGACGAGCGAATCGATCACGCCCGCTTCGGTCGCCAGCAATGCCTTCGCCGCTGCTGACGCCGCGGAACCTTCAGCAATCGCCTTGTAATCCGCGAGCACCGGGAAGTCCGCCGGGTCGAACCCGTGCAGCGAGAACAGCGCATCCTCGCCCTTGATCTTGGTCGTCTCGCCCGAGGTCTCGAGCGTGAGTGTTGATTCGTTGTCCTCGGCCGAGATGATCTGGCGGAGCTTGTCCGCCGGGATCAACGCGCTGCCTTCCTCGGCGACATCCACGCGCCCGATCCGCACGGTCAGCGAGATCTCCGCATCGGTGCCCGAGAGCGTGAGCTCGGCGCCCGCGTCGGACTTGCTCGCAGCGAGCTTGATGCAGGTCAGCTGCGGCCGCGGCGAACGCGAAGCAACAACGCCCGAGACTTGGTTGACGGCTTCGAGCAGGGCGGCTCGTTCACAGATTACTTTCATCGCGCAACTCCATCGGCCATCGGGGTTTTCATTCCAACGGATCGCTGGGGGTGATGGCTCGTCTTTGTACTATGGTGAGATTGGATACTAGGCAAATAATGAGAAATAGAGGCTATATCCTGTGGATCATCATACGAAAATCGCAGCAGTAGTGGGTCGGGCCAAGCTGGATTGAGCGCGGATCGAACACAATTGGGGATGGCTTGTGGATGAATACTGCAAAACGCAGGCCAAATGGAAAATTGCGTCTGTTTGAGCCCCCAATCGCGTGCAACGAACCGGGCTTTGCGCTAGGATGAATCCATATACTGTATGTACGCCACGCCGTGCTCAAGGACTCCCGTTTCCTCGTGTAGAGGCGCGGAAAAACCATTGAAGCCACGGCGTTTTTGCTTTTTGAGACCCGTTCTCCATCCAAGAACAGCTGCCTTTCACACAGAGGATTCACACATGTCATACGAAGCCGCAGTGCACGCACAAGCATTGGAACTCGATCGCCTGAGCCTGGAAATGACCGCCGCCTGCGGCACGGGTCATCCCACAAGCGCCATGAGCATCGGGCATCTCGTCACCACCCTCATGTTCTCCTCGATGCGTTGGAGCCCCGACTACCCCAACTACCCGACCTCTGATCGCTTGGTGCTCTCCGAAGGACACGCCGTCCCCGCGGTCTACGCCGCCATGGCGACCCTGGGCGTGGTCGTCGGCAAGGACGACGACAAACGCAAACTCACCATCGATGATCTCAACACACTCCGCGATTGGCACTCCGTCCTCGACGGCCACCCAAACCCGATGGAAGGCGTTGATTTCTTTGACGCCGCGACGGGATCGCTTGGTCAGGGCCTGAGTGTCGCCGCCGGCGTCGCCAAGGCTGCCCGCATCGACGGTTCCGACCGGCGCGTCTACTGCATCGTCGGCGACGGCGAAGCTCGCGAAGGACAGGTCGCCGAAGCACTCGACTTCATCGTCGATCACCAGCTGACCAATGTCTGTACGATCTTCAACTGCAACGAGTACGGCCAGGCCGATCGCGTTTCGGGTCAGCAGAGCCCCGAAGTGCTCACCCACAAACTCCAAGCGTTCGGCTTCGAAGTCCTCACCATCGACGGGCACGCCCCGGATCAGATCAAGAGCGCCTTCGACCAGTTCATCTCGATCTCGGGCGATGAGAACACCAAGCCCGTCGCGATCGTCGCCAAGACCATCAAGGGCTGGGGCGCACCATCGATGCAGGGCGGCGGCTGGCACGGCAAGCCCGCGACCGGCGAAGCCCTCGAAAAGGCACTCGCCGAGCTCGCAGACCGCCGGATCGAGCTCACCAGCGCCCTCAGCGGCACCGACGAGTTCACCATCGCGCCGCCATCGGAAGCCCCGGCCAAGCCCGCCAACGATGCCGAGCTGCCTCCACTGAGCGCCGCGATGGAATCGATGGACATGGGCCATGTGCTCGCATCAGGCAAGTTCGCCACCCGCAGAGCCTACGGCGTCGCGCTGCGTGCCCTCGGCGAGATCAACCCGGATGTCGTTGTCCTCGACGCAGATGTGTCCAACTCAACCTTCGCCGAGACCTTCCACAAGGACGCAAGCCTCGCGCATCGATTCGTCGAGTGCAAGATCGCCGAGCAGAACATGGTCTCGGTCGGCGCGGGCATGAGCGCGGCCGGCAAGATGCCCTTCTGCTCGACCTTCGCCAAGTTCATGAACCGCGCGTACGACCAGATCGAGATGGCGATGAACTCGGGCGCCGGGCTCAAGCTCGTGGGCTCGCACGCCGGCATCACCCTGGCCGCCGACGGCCCGAGCCAGATGTCGCTCCCCGACATCGCCTGGTTCCGCTCGTTCGCGACCATGACCGACCACCACGGCAACCCGGGCTGCTATGTCCTCCAGCCCGCCGACGCCTACGCGGCCTACGCCCTGACCGGCGTGATGGCCGAGTACGAATCCATGTGCTACATGCGGACCATCCGCGCTGATACAGAGCTGCTCTACTCCGACGACCATGTCTTCAACCTCGGCGGCTTCGAGACCCTCGCCCAAGGACGCGACATCGTGCTCGCCGCTTCGGGCATCATGGTCCACGAGGGCAACAAGGCTGTCGAACTGCTCGACAAGGCCGGCGTGAGCGCGACCCTGCTCGATATGTACTCGATCCCGTTCGACACCGACAAGCTCCTCGACATCGTCGGGGAGAACGGCGGCTTCGTGATCTCGCTCGAAGACAACTACGGCGCCGGGCTCGGCTCGGCGATCGCCGACGCGTTGATGGAATCCGGCGACGGCTTCGAGCTCGCCCAGATGTTCGTCAAGCGCATCCCCAAGAGCGCACGCACCCCAGAAGAGATGCTCGAGATGTGCGGGCTCACCGCCCAGGACATCACCAACAAGGTGCTCGAACTCCTCGGCGTCGCGGTCTGATCCAGTGGTTGTTTCGTCAACAAACTGAACGCTTGGGCAACCCGGGTGTATTTAAAGAAAACATGAACCCCGGCTTGCAAGAGTCGGGGTTTTTTACGCACCGATCACCACAGGATTGTGGAAATTCTCTCATGGCAAGACGGCAAGCGGGGCGATCATTGGGTATGGTATGGCAACGGTTTTCTGTTCTTGAAAACCTCGGTTGAACTGATATCTGCATAACAAAATGATGAAGGTGCCCGGTATGTTTACTCGGCTCCGCATGGATCAATAGACATGAGCAAAAAGAAGAAGCCGATCAAGGACATGCATGTGATCTACAAGCCCGAGGAGATGTGGGTGCTCGCCAGCCCCATCCGCGTTGAAGTACTCAACGCGGTGTGCGCACTCGAAGAGTGCTCCGTCGCCGAGATCGCGGCTTTCACCGGGCGATCGCGCACCTCGCTGTACCCGCACATCGAGCAGCTCGTCGAGTCCGGGCTGATGATCGAGGGCGAGTCGCGCCTGGCCGGCAAACGCTACGAGCAGCTCTACCACCCGATCGCGCGCACCGTGGGCACCAGGCACGACTCGAGCGATCCCGACAATGTCGCGTACCACCAGGCGTATGGTAATGCCGTCGGCCGGCTCATGGCCCGCCTGCACGAACGCGCCACCGCCAGCCCCGACGCCGTGGTCCGCGGCCCACAGCGCGACACCAACGCCTGCCTGCAGGTCGCGTGGGTCGATGATGACTCACTCGCCGAGCTCAACACACTCGTCGATCGGATCTGGGAGATCTGCCGAGACTCGCGACCCAGCGAAGACGGCAAGCTCGTCAACATCGGCATCATGCTCGCGCCCGACAGCCGAAAGAAGGACTGAGCCCGCCCGCCCACAGCAACGACCACGATCTTGACCCGCATGAAAAAAGCACCAACCCGGAGGTTGGTGCTTTGTGTTTGAGTCATGCTCAAAGCGTCTTCAACGATCGATCACGGGCAGCCTGCACCGAACGCGTCGAGGAAGTCGGACACATCGAAGAAGTCGAACTCGCCGTCGCCGGTGAAGTCCGCGATCGGATCTTGAGCACCGAACGCGTCGAGGAAGTCGGAGACATCGAAGAAGTCGAGCTCGCCATCACCCGTGAGGTCCGCCGGGCATGGTGCTTCGAGCATCAGCGTGGCGACATCCATCTCGACGATCGGGCTCTTGCCGGTCGCGACCCACTGGTCGTAGATGATCTGCCCGTTGTCATCGGTGGTGTTCTCGTCGCGGAGGAACTCGATGTACTCCTTGCTCGCCGACTGGTAGTACAGACGGACGGTGGCTTTGGTGGCGCCCGCAGGGACCGCGTACTGCGTGTCGTCCCAGTATTCGCCGTCGTTGTAGCTGTACGCCACAGGCTCGGCCTGCACCGCTTCAAAGTTCACATTCGTGAACCCACGCGGCGGGATGCGGTTGTCCTTGTAACGCTTGTTCACAAGGGCGAAGTGGAACGCCGGGCCTTCGGGGACGCCGGTCAAAGCGCTTACCGCGGCATCAACGCCGAGCTTCGCCTCGTAGACCTTCGTGTCGCCCGTGGTGAGCACAGCGGTCATGTCGTCATATGCACCATGCTCGCCGACAAGCGAGTCGCTGGCATCAAAGTACTGCACATTGATCCACATCCGGCGTCCCTCTGGGTAGCCGGTGGGCAGCTTGTGCCCGGTCTGGTTGATAATGCGGACATTGAGATCACCGTCGAGCATCGAGAGCTCCATGTCCGATGCGGACCGGAGCATCCCTTCGGCTCGTGCGATCGACTGCGCAACCGTTGATTCCGAAAGGAAGGTCGCGCTGTCTTCGTGCAGGTTGCGGATCGCGTTGAGCACCCAGTTGTTGCCGCCGTTGAATGAGTGGATCGACATATCCGATCGCACCTCGCCGAAGTGGCAAGACTTATCCTCAACCTCTGGCATGTGGCAATCTTGGCAAGAGGAAACCTCGGCCAAGGTGGTCTCGTAGCGATCGCCGATCGCGATCGGGTTCTGTGCAAACTCGCTCATGACCCATTCAGAGTAAGTGCGCTCGACCGGGAAGGTGTCGTACACATTACCGGTCGGGTGCTGAGCGTTGAGCTCGTTAAGGACATAGGTGCCGTCGGGTTGGGCTGTGAATACAGGGTTCGACACATCGTGGCAAGTTGCGCACATGCTCGACGACGAGTGGAACGGCGAAAGCTCCCATTGGTGTGTGGCGAAGTCGCCGAGATCAACAGGACCGCGTCGGCGGTCTTCGGGATCAACCACATAAGCGCCAGTGTGCGACTGGGCGACCGTGGGGGCATCAACGCCCAGGTTGTCGAGGATGTCAAAGTCGACCAACGGCGATACACCAACCTGATACTCCGGGTCCACCATGCGGTGACAGAAGTTACAGCTCACGCCTTCTTTGTGATCCTGTTCGATCAGCGCTGAGCCATCAGTCGGAGTCGATCGGCCCGCGAGCCAGCCGCCGGGCGTGTGGCAGCGCAGGCACAGGTCGCCGGCAAAGGCGGCATCCTGGTTCGCGATGGTCATCGCGGCGAGGAACAAAGGATCACGCATGGCCTGCCCCATCATCGAGGCGGCCCAGTTTTTGAACGGCTCATTCGCTTGGGTGATGAATCCGTGGCAGTTGGCACAGCTGTCTGAGTTGAGAATTTCGGTGTTGAGCATCTCGGGTTGGGTGCCGGGCATGCGGAAGTCATTGAGCCGCGTCGGGAGCTGGGTCTGCCCAGGTCCACCCGCATGGCTCAAGGAACTCAGCAGGGCACAAAGCCCTAGGCCTGCGGCTGTTGAAGCTTTGCGTGTACGAAAACCACCTTGCATAACGATCTCTCCAGCGGACGAGTTGTCCGTTTGTCAGCTATTTTTGTCTGCTCTAAAGTTGATGTGGAACCACATCCTCTACACAGCCTGATTCTGACGAATTCGGCGTTTAGATGCAAGAATATTCTGGAAAATCCAGATTTTATGGGCGAATTGGCTCATTTCTTCTCCACCAGCGCAAGAAAAACAGGACCCTTCAGTCCTGTTCATAAACACGCAATAAAATCGTCCGATAACTCGTGGTCGGCTTAAGGGCAACCCGCCCCGAACGCGTCGAGGAAATCAGACACATCGAAGAAATCAAACGCGCCGTCGCCCGTGAAATCAGCGACCGGGTCCATCGCCCCGAAGGCATCGAGGAAATCAGACACATCAAAGAAATCGAGCTCTCCGTCGCCGGTCAGATCCGCGACGCACGGCTCGTTGACGATGTAGTCCCCCGGCCCGTGCAACTCACCGAATGATGAGTCATTGAGCTCGATCGAGCTCGTGGTGCTGGTCACGCTGATCCACGCCGACTGATCGGTCCACACGCCCCCGTCCTCGGCTTCGTCGGATCGCTCGTCGGCGCTCGCGTTATCGGCCCCATCAAGGCTCCACTGGATATGGTCGGCCAAGAAGCTCCCGTCGCCGAAAGGGGTCAGCCCACCATCATTCGGGAAGTAGAGCCCGATCGCGAACGCGTCGAGCTCGAAGTCAGCAATCGCGCCGATGTCCGAGGCGTTGACCTGCGAAGAGTTGCCCGCATCGGCATCATTGTTGAGATGGATCGTGATCGCCGCGTGCGGGGCCAGCTCGAAATCAACAAGCCCGACCGGGCTGGTGTATCGACGCACCTGCGAGGTGTTGTGGCTGCAGAATCTCCACCCGGCCAGGCTGGTGGTTTCCTCGCCCGTGTTCGTGATGGTCAACACATGTGCGGCCGTGTCCACATGGACAATCTGGACATCGCGAGGGGCACCGAGTGCGTGCGTTCCGGCGATGGCGATGAGAGACATCGCTGACAAAATGGTGGTGTTTGTGTTCATTTGAATACTCCTCGTGGTTGGTGATTCGTGTACCAGCGTTCAACACGCTTTGTACACATATATTCACCCGAAATCCCCCGACCCCGTGCCCACTCTTTAGTGGGTGGACACTGCACCGTGATCGCTCAACCCAGCAACCATAAAAAAACCCGGTTTCCCGGGTGTTGGAGCGAAGATTGAGGACGACGATTACTCGCCTTTGCATCCGTTGCCGAAGTAATCAAGGAACACGGAGACATCAAAGAAGTCATACATCCCGTTGTGATCAAGATCGGCCCGCGGGTCATGAGCGCTGAAGTAATCCAAGAACGCGCTGACATCGAAGAAGTCGGCCATGTTGTCCCCGGTCAGGTCCGCATCGCAGGTCAGCACCACATACGCGCGGGTGGGGGTGTAGAGCACGCGGTACACCTGGCCCAGCGCGATCGCGTCGGGCAGGTTCACCTCATCAAACTCGCCGTTGACCGTGCCCCCCGAGACGATGTCCCAAGTATCACCGAACTGAGGCTGGTACCCGTCGTCGATGTTCACCGTGAGCGTGCCGCTCAGATCGATCGAGTCGCCCCCGCCCATCAGCAGACGGTCGTATTCGTCGGCGTTGAGCCCACCCAGATCCGCGATGAAATGCGAGCTCGGGGCCAGATGCAGCGTGTCGATATCGAATCGCCGGAAAACCGAGCCCGGATCAATCGTGCCCAGCATGTTCATCTCGCCTTGGAGGCGACCGCTGCCGGTGAGGGTCTGCCCGTCGCCGATGGTCCCGACAAAGCCGGCATCGTTGAGGATCTGCGCGTCGTTGAAGTTGTTGTTGACATACATGTCGATAACCCCCTCGCCGTCGATGACAGTCTCAGATGCGAACCGCACATGCCCGTTGAAGATGCTCTGGGTCGAGTTAATCAGCACGGTGCCGTTGTTGGTCAACGGCCCGGTGAGCTCGATGATCCCGCCCTCGCCACGCGCACCCATCGTGCCGATATTGGTCACGCCGCCCATCGACATCGTCCCGCCTCCGACCATCTCTACGATCCCGGTCCCAGACGAATCGAAGATGCCCCCGTCGAGCACCATCCCGCTGCGCAGCGCCAAAGTGCCGTTGTCTGATCGGTACACCCCGCCGCCGCCGTGGTTGCCAAAGAGCTCGAGGAGATGGTCCGGGTCGTTGCCGTTGATCGTGCCCAGGTTCACAATGGTGCCCCCGTCACGCCCATCGATCATGCCCGATCCCATCACGGTCTGATCGCCGCCGATGATCCCGTGGAAGACGCCGCCGGTGAAGAGCTGGGCATCGTTGCTGTCCCCCGCGCTGCGCATCACGATGGTGCCCGGGCCCGAGATATGCGTCGAGGCATCGAAACGGAGATAGGCGTTGAAGATGTCCATGTTGGCGTTGATGGCCAGCGTGCCGTTGTTGGTCATCGGGCCGACAAGACTCATGAACCCCCCGTTGCCGTTGATCCCCAGCTGCCCGTTATTGGTCACATTCGAGAGGGTCGCCACACCGTTGCCCAGCATGGTCACGATGCCGACACCCGAAGAATCAAAGATCCCCCCGCTGAGCACCAGCCCGCCATCGAGATCGAGGATCCCGTCGTCCGATCGGTACACCCCGACGCCCCCGCCGTCATGGTTACCCGCAAGGACCAATGGCAGCGCCGGGTCTTTATCGACCGCCGCGTGGTTGCCGTTGATGGTTCCAAGATTGATGATGGTGCCCCCGTCGCGTCCATCGACAACTCCCGATCCTTCCACGGCTTGATCGCCGCCGATCGTGCCCGTGATCCCGGGGTTGGTATACATCTGCGCATCACGCAAATCACCCCGGCTCACCATATGAATGGTGCCCGTTCCATCGATGACGGTCGATGCATCGAACCGCAGGTGCCCGTTGAAGACTTCTCTGTTGGCGTTGATCCGGAAGGTGCCGTTGTTGGTCAGCGGGCCCTCGAGGGTGACGAAACCGCCGTTGCCGTTGACGCCCATCTCGCCGTTGTTGGTCACATTGGACAGGTTGGATTCCCCGTTGCTCACATGGGTTGCGATCCCGGTTCCGGAAGACTCAAAGGTCCCACCGTCGAGCACCAGCCCCCCGCCGAATCCGATGATCCCGTTGTCAGAGTGGTAGATCCCGTCGCCCGAGATCGATCCCTGCAGCTGGAGCTCGGTGTCGGGCACATCAGCGATGAAGGTCCCGAGATTGATGAGCTGGCCGCCGCTGTTTCCGTTGATCCGCCCCGCACCGGAGACCGTCTGTTGCGCGCCGATCGTCGCGGTGATCCCCGGCGAGGTATACAGCTGCGCATCGCCCAGATCTCCGCCGCCGCCGAGCGCGAGGCTGATCAAGCCGTTTCCGTCGATCGTCGCATCGCTGTCGAAACGCAAATGGCCGTTGAAGACGGTGTTGGTTGAGTTGATGCTGATCATGCCGGTGTTTTCGATATCGCCGTTGATGAGCAGGAAGCTCCCGGCCCCGGGGACATGAAGATCACCCGTGATCACGAGATTGCTGATTGATGGTGAGTTGTTGGTCTCGATCGTGCCGCCGTTGACCGTAAAGAGCTCGCCGCCCGTCGTGCTCGATCCGCCCGCGAGGAGCACCGTGCCCCCGTCAGCCCCGATTCGCCCGGTGGCGCCCTGATCCACCGTGCCCGCGAGTTCAAGGGGCGAGCCCTTGGGCTGATCGGCGATGATATCACCATGATTGGTCATGAACCCCGAGACGCGCCCGCTGCCCATGATCGTGTGCCCCTGGTTGTGCGTGATGGTCAACGCACCAGAGACGATCTGGGCATCTGCCGTCGATGAGCCCGCGTTGAGCAACATCGAGCCGGTGCCGTCGATCGTCGCGTTGGATCCAAACGAGAGCACCGCGTCGAACACGCTCCCGATGTCATTGACCACGATCAGCCCGTCGTTGAACAAATCCTTGGTCAGCGTGAAGGTCTGCCCGCGGTCGAGCAACAGGGTCGCGCCCGGGTTGGTGATCGAGAGCGCGCCGATGGTGTAGTTGTTGTTGGTCGAGACGGTGTAGGGTGCCAGGAGCCCGAGCACCGCGTCCTCGATGGGGGTGTCGGGGGTGTTGCCCAAATCCCAGTTGGTCGCCAAGCCCCAATCACCATCGACGGCTGAGCCCCAAGAGAGCGACTGCGCATTGGATAACGAGCCTGCCAGCGCAACGAGTGCGATGGCCGAGAGCGACTTTGGACAACTGAACATGTGATTTTCCCCATCGAAGTAGTGTGTGATCCAGATGCTCACCCGAGCATTCGAGTTCCAATCATACCAGAGCAATGCCACATATCGAAGCAGAAAAACGCCTGTCTCCCGTGATTTTCCCGGACCGGCACATGGTCCAGATAACAAAAAAGCCGCCAACGGCGGCTTTGTGAAGATCGGATTCAGCGATCAGGATCCAGTGTGCTTGCTTACGGGCAGCCGGCTCCGAACTCGTCGAGGAACGCGCTGACATCAAAGAAATCAAACGACCCATTGTCATCAAAGTCGGCCACCGGGTCCATCGCGCCGAACGCATCGAGGAAGTCGCTGACATCAAAGAAGTCGAGCTCGCCGTCGTTGTTCATGTCCGCCGGGCAGTTGTCTTGCTGGGCGAGCGCGTTGATCTCGATACTCAGCGACGCATCGATCGTCACCGCGCTGGGCGAAGAGCTCAGCAGCACCGAAGCGCTGTCGCTGCCAAGCGTCGGCAGGTCAAACGGCACCGCCGGCAGCGTGAGCCCCTCGATGGGGAACTCCGCTTCGATCTGATCGGGCGCAGCCGAGAGCGTGATGCCCAGCGAGCCATCCTCGTTGATCGTCACCTGCCCCGAGATCGGCAGCACGACCGGGAGCTCGAAGCCGGTGCCTTCGCCGCCCTCTTTGCCGCCGAGCGACTGATCGATATCGAGCTGCAGCGACGCCGAGACAAGCGCATCAAGATCAAACACATCCGGGTCCTCGGTCGGGCTCAGCGTCCCGGCTCCTGGGCCGCTTTGGGTGAGCAGCACCTGGGTCAGCCCGTCGGTCTGCGAGATCGGCAGCGTGAACGGGATGCCGCCCGGGTAGATAAAGGTCGGGTTGACCGTGTTGAAGGTCGAGTACAGCAGCGTGAGGCTAAACTGCGTCCCGCTCGCCTGCCCATTGAGCAGATCAATACTCAATCCGTCAAGATCAACAAGCAGATTATCAAAGTCCGCCGAGATCACAAATCCGCCGGCCGGGTTCGAATCAAGCTCGGTGTCCGCGGCCAGCGACAGCGAGTTGTCGATCGGGTTGTTGCCCGAGCCGCCAAAGAACCCCGGGCGCGTCTGCGTGCCTTCAGGGTTCGTTTTCGCATCGTAATCCCCGATCAGTGTGCCCTCGGCTCCAAAGACCACCGCCGCGTCCACAGTGGCCGAGCTGCTCTTGGAATCAATCACGCCGGTGTACTCCTGGGCGATGGCTTGTGTGCACAGCGCAGCGCCCGCAAGGACGCACATGGGAATCAACTGGCTTTGTTTTCTATTCATCATGGAAATGCTCTCTCTCTTTCTCTCTTCACTCATACATTCATCGCACATACGATCGGTTCTCACGGACACCCGGACCCGAACTCATCAAGGAACGCGCTGACATCGAAGAAGTCGTACGCGCCGTTGTCATCAAAGTCGGCAACCGGATCACCTGCACCGAACGCATCCAAGAACGCGCTGACATCAAAGAAGTCCAGCTCGCCGTTGCCATCAAGATCCGCCCGACAGCCCGGGATCGTGCCCACCGCGACGATCATCGCCGTCCCGGTGGTCGTCACGGTGCCCAGCTCGTTGCCATCATCATCCATAAACGGCTGCGAAACACTCAGCGGCAGCGTCGTCGTGATGGTCGCTACCTCGCCATCAACAACAAGATCGCCAACAAACTCCGACGAGAACGCCCCCTGATCACCCAGCACCACCACCTGTGCGCCCGAGCCCACGATCAAGATGTCATAGCTCACATCGAGCTCTCCATCGAGCAGCACCGAGACCGACGGGAACACGAAGCCCCCGTCGCTGATCGGGACCGGGCCCGTCGGGGTCTTGGGTGTGGCATACGACATGCTCGCGCCGGTCATGGTGGCCTGGGCCGAGCCGAAGAAACTGAACGGCCAGTTGAAGTCCATCGTCTGATCGAGCACCACCATCAGATCATGGATCGTGATCGCGCCGGGGTTGCTGTTGCTGTCGAACTCGATCTCAAGATTGCCCGAGAGCGTGCTCGTCGCGCTGTCGGTGCTGCTCGCGATCCCAACATCGACCTCGATCGACATATCAAGCGACGAACGCTCCGGATCGATCGAAAAATCAATCGGCGCAGCAAGGCTACTGGCGGCACTCATCGCCATCGCCAGCGATCCAAGAGTCAGTGCGCCTGGGCGCGTGTGTGATGGTGTGAACATAAATCCCCTTCGAGCGGTGATCTTGGCCGTGTGAGCCAAGAAAAACCGGGCCGGATCAAGCCGCAAGCGAGTCGATCAGGCCCGGCCAGTTTGTAAAAATGACCCGCCAACGCGGGGCATCAGTGGTTGTTATGGACAGCCCTTGCCGAAGAAATCGAGGAAGGCGGAGACATCAAAGAAGTCATACTCGCCGTCAGCAGTAAAATCCGCCGCAGGGTCCTCGGCTGCAAAGGCATCGAGGAACGCCGACACATCGAAGAAGTCGAGTTCGCCGTCTCCGGTCAGGTCCGCGGGGCACACCGACACTTCGCACGCGTCGGAGATCCCGTTGTCGTTCTCATCGGGTGCGCTCGGGTTGATGATCTTGAAGACCTGCCCGCTAAACACATCAGTGACATACAGCTCGCCGTCTTCGCCCTGGCCGAAGGAAGAGAGCCCGAACCCGAAGCTGAACTCGGTGTTGACCGCGTAGCCGTTGGACGGATCGAGCGTCCAGACACTGCCGCCGCAGTAGTCCCCGAAGAAGTACAATCCCTGGTAGTCTTCGCCGAGCTCGCACCCACGGTAGACATACCCGCCGGTGATCGAGCAGTTGCCCCCGGTATGGTTGTACTCGTGCTGCGGCTGGGTGTGCCCGGTCGAGCTGCATGAGAGCCCGGTCGAGTGGAGACCCTCGCGGCAGCGCCAGCCGTAGTTGAGCCCGCCGACATTACCGATATTGTGGTTCACTTCTTCCCAAGCATTCTGCCCGACATCCGCGATCCACATATCGCCGGTCGCGGTATCGAAGCTCGTCCGCCATGGGTTGCGCAGCCCGTAGTGCCAGATGGACTCAAACGCGCCCGCGGTGCCCACGAACGGGTTGTCCGAGGGGATCTCGTAGTTCTGGTTGGCATCGCTCGGGAAATCGTCGCCGCCGTCAACATCGATGCGGTGAATCTTGCCCAAACGCTCGTTAAGTTGGCTGGCGTTGTTCTGCGGGTCATTGCCCGATCCGCCGTCACCCGAAGCGACATAGAGGTAGCCATCGGGGCCGAACGAGAGCCAGCCGCCGTTGTGGTTCGAGAACGGCTGGTCAATAAACATGATAATCCGCGCGCTGCCCGCATCGGCGACATTCGCATCGCCCGCCGACACCTGGTACTCGGCGACACGCGTATCGCCGCCCGAGCCGGTGTAGTCTACATAGAACTTGCCCTCGCCCGCAGCACCCTTTGTCGCGTAGTCCGGGTGGAACGCGAGCCCGAGGAGCCCGCGCTCGTCGCCGCCGTTATCGCCGTTGTTTACGGTGCCGTCGATATCAAGGAACGGCGTGGGCAGCAGCGTGCCGTCCGCATCGATGATGCGGATCGCGCCTTCTTGTTCGATGACAAATAGACGCCCCGAACCATCGCCCGCATGGGTGACAAAGACAGGGCGATCGATCCCATTGGCAACTTCTTGGGTGGTGAGCTGTGCGTTGGCAACAGTTCCGCAGGCGGCCAGCAGGCACGCGCATAGTACACGATTCATTGTTCTCTCCAGATTCGTTTGTTGATCGGCCAGCCGCAAGGCCCGCCAGAACAACCTGATTTCAATTAACACCGATTGAATGGGCGAATGCCCGTGTCTGATTATTCGTCATGAACTCCACAAAGGTTGCCCCGGATACCCATACTGGTACCAATATCGGCATCATCGGGGTCACAATTCACCCCGACAAACACCAAAGAGCACTTCGAAGCGGTCAATTGCTCAACATCCGGCACCGAACGCGTCCAAGAAGTCCGAGACATCAAAGAAGTCGTACACCCCGTCGCCGGTGAAGTCAGCGATCGATTTCTGGGCCCCGAACGCGTCGAGGAAGGCCGACACATCGAAGAAATCAAGGACCCCATCCTCGGTCAGATCCGCGGGGCACGAGGGCGCACACGCGTCCGTCCCAGGGCCCTGCCAGTCGCCGCCCACCTGATCACAAGTCGCCAAGCTAAACCCGCCGACACACTGCTCGGTCGCCGGGATGTAGCACGCGCCCACACACGCGGTCTCGGCGCAGGTCGAGCCCGCCCCGTTCCACACCGCGCCCATCGTGATCGCATCGGATTCGGTCATGCCGTCGGCGCAGGTCCCGTCTTGCAGACACGCCGAGCCGGTCGGCTCGCCCGCGCAATCGACCACCGCGCGGATGACCCAATCGCCCGACACGCCAAGCGAGCACGCGTCGGTCCAGGTGGTGCCGTTGGCCTTCACGGCATTCTTCATCGGCTGGCAGTCAAGCCCGTCCGAAACAATCGAGGGAAGCAAAACATTCTGGTTGTTCGTGTTGGCGAACCGGAACGAGACCACAAACTCTTCGTCGGCTACAACCGGGATCGAGATGGGGATCGTCTGGTTCTCGTCCTTGTAGCGATACTCGTTGAGCACGCCGTCATTGAGCGCCGGCCCGTCGAGGGTATCCTTGGCCGAGCCCGGGTTGGGGAACACGCCGCCGTTGTAGACAATGATCGAGTCTTCGAGCGAGATCGTCGAGCCCCCGGTAAAGGATCTCCAGAAGACCTGGATCGCGACGATGTTGCCATCACAAGGGCTCGTCAGCCACACCGCGGCTTCCTCACCAGCGGTGAAACACGGGCAGATCGCCGCGGCGCTCCCGCCGGTGAGCGTGTCGTTCTGGATCACGATCTCGTCGCCGATCGCCGGAGCACCAGCGAGCGCAGTCAGACAGAGCACAGATCCCAGAGCCGGGCGTAAGTTGAATCGAAACATCGGAAAAACCTCATAGATTGGGCGTGAAACGCGGCCGTCCCCGGTCCTGGGCCCAGTGTATCAGAACCCGCGAGCGAACAAAAGAAAAACCCCCGATGATCGAGGGTTTAAAAAACGATTGAACGAGAGACCTGAGCCGCACCGTCCGTTTATCGGACGAGCCGTGGGCCCAGCCGGCTTACGGGCAGCCCGCCCCGAACGCGTCGAGGAAGGCCGAGACATCGAAGAAATCGAACGAGCCGTTGTCGTCGAAATCAACCACCGGGTCCTGGGCCGCGAATCCATCAAGGAAGTCGGACACATCGAAGAAGCTCAGCTCCCCGTCGCCATCAAGATCAGCTCGGCACACCGGAGCACACGGGGCGCTCATCGAGCAGAACGGCGTCACCGCGGCGACCTGCGAACGAGCGAACCCGTCCTTGGCGTTGGCGTCCGCCACGATCCACTGCATGTAGAAAGTCTGCCCCTCCATCGACGAGTCGTCGATCGGGTACATCATCGTGCCATAGCCCTCACCGGGGCCCATGCCATTGAGTGTAATGGGCCCGAGCAGCTCGTCTGAAGCCACCACACCATTGGTCGGCGGGCTCGACGAGACCGCGACCCAAGCCTGCGCACCGCCGAGGGCGAAGTCCATCCCGACCTTGAATCCAAGGTTCCCGATGTTGGGCGGGGTGACCGCGATCATCTTGGGCACATACCCGTTGGTGCCCGAGTTGCCGACCTCGCTGATCAGCGGGTTGGGGGCTTCGAGCTCGGTGTGGAGCTTGGGACGATCGAACGGGAAGGTCTCGCTGGCCACCCGTGGGTCGGTCAGCGCTGTATTCAAGAAGTGGATCGCCGCGGCTTCACTTCCTGACGAAAACTCGATCGGCGTCACGATCCGGAAATCAGTCGCGCCGGCCGGCGAACGCCCGTTCCGGTGGGCGTAGTGATCAAAGACATCGTTCATGGTCTCGAGCCCGCCCGTATGCATAAACCGATCGCGGAGCCCAACATTGCGGAGCGACGGAGTCTTAAACAAGCCCATCTCCACATTGACCCCGGTGATGCCGCCACGCCCCAGATCCTCGATGATCGGGCGAACACCGTCGCCCAGGAAGGTAAAGTCCCCGAAGAGCGGCGCGTTGTGACAGGTGATACAGAGCTGGTTCTGGTAGGCAAGCAACCCTTCCTTCTGGAGTTGCGTCATCGCGTCGTCATCGCCCGCGTTCCACAAATCCCAAGGCGTTTGGTCGGGGATCAATGTGCGCTCATAAGTGGCGAGCGCGAAGCCGATCCGCCCGGCGGTGATCTCCGGGTCGCCGAAGGCTCGTGCGAAGAGCTCGCCGTAAGACCCATCGACCTCCAGCGCGTCAGCCATATCCTCCGGGATATCCGAGGCCAACGCCATCGGGATCACCCGATCGAGCTTCTCAATGATCGAGCCCCAATCCCTGTGCTGGAAGGCCATCTCCACATCATTGGTGATCGGCATCAACGATTGCACCTCAAGCCCGCTGCTCGCCATCGAGAGCACCTCGTTGGTCACCGGATCAATAAATGACCCCTCGGCCCGCCCGTCCCAGAACAGGTTGCCGCCGAACATGGAGACAAAGTTGGACATGACCCTTCGGTTCGTCACCTGAGGCTCAAGATCGAACATGTGCGATCGGATGTACTCACCATTCTGATCGGTGGCGATCAGGCCCATCGAACCCCTCACATCATCGTCGGTCCCAAAAACCCCATCGAAAGCCGGGTGGGTCCCAGGCCGTGGGTCAACACCACCCTCGGATGGGATATGGCAGGTCCCACAGGAAATCGTGTTGTCGCTCGAGAGCTGCTCGTCCCAAAAGAGTATTTTGCCCAGCACGCGTTTCTCTTCGGTGACCGGGTTCTCTGGTGGCGAGAAGGGTTCCCAGAGCCCAACTGTCCGACGGGGCTCAACATCGCCGGCGATCACCTGACCAGAGCACAGTGCCCCGGCCACCAAAGCGCCGGCCATCAATGTGCTGAATGGAAAGCCGCGCTCTTTGAGACCACGGATAGCTGGATATGCGGGATTGGGCATATATTCGTCCTTCATCTATACAATTATCTTGAGATCAATCAGTTGCACACCTTCAGCGAACCCCCTGCGCATACACATGCAGACAGAACCCGTATCTTGAGTATACACGGGATCGAATCCACCGCAACCCATTCAGAACCCGATTAGGTCCGAAATTGCCCGCTCAAACCCTACAGCCGCACCCGTTTATGGGCATCCAGCCCCGAAGGCATCGAGAAAATCAGACACATCGAAGAAGTCGTACAGCCCATCGCCCGTGAAGTCCGCCGCCGGCTCCATGGCCGCGAAGGCATCGAGGAAGTCCGACACATCAAAGAAATCCAGCGCCCCATCACCGGTCAGGTCCGCAAGGCACGACTCCACAGGCGTCGCCACAAAAACCCCGATCGTCCCGTTGCGTAAAAACGCCGCGAACGCGACCTGCCCCTGGTCATTGATATCGATCACGCCGTTGACCACCTGCTTGCCGGTGTCGCCGCCGAAGTCAAAGCCCAACGCCAGCGCCCCGAGATCAGTCTCGATCAACTGGTCGTACTCGATGAGCTTCACCAGGTCATCCCCGTCACCCACCCAGACCCCGGTCGAGTCATGCTCGACATCGCTGGCCCGGAACCCGACCCAGCCGTTGGAGTTGACAACCGGCGGGAAGTTGGCGAACGATCCGTTCTGGATCCCGCTGTTGGTCCCATCGGCGATCGCCGTTGTATTCGATCCGTCCCAGTGGTTGACCACCCAGATCGAATCCGATGATCGCCGCGCCGAGAACGCGACATCACCGCTCTGGGCGATGGCCGTCGAGTTGACAAACGAGTTCCAAGTCGCGCCGGTTTCCGCAACCGTGATCGGCATCGCCGGCACACTGAGCGTATCAAACCGAACGATCCGGCGCGAAGGCCCGCTCTCCGGGATTGTGTTGCTCACCACCTGCAGCGAATCGTTGATCTCTGGCGCAAACAAGAACGAGTACGCCCCCGAAGAAGTATCCGCCACCCGCGTCTGCATCCGCACATCGTCAACAAACTCATCGATCACAATCTTGTCGGAGGTAAACCCAAAGTCCCCCCGGTAGCAGATCGCCCCGCCGCTCGTCAGCGTCACCCCCGAGAACCCGCTCGTCCCCTCCGAGCCCCCGGGCACAAAGTCGCGCAGCAGATTGCCGCTGGTGTCATACAGCTGCGCCCCGTCATTAAAACTCCCCATCTCGATCGCGATCATGCCGTTGCGCAGATCAAGCGTCGTCGACCACACCGGATCAAGCGGCGCGGGCGCACTGAAGATCACGCCCCCCTCGCCGCCCTTGCCATAGAACACACCCTCGCTGCCCTCAAGCACCGTGCGGATCGCCACCGCGCCGTCCTCGCCCAGCGAGACATACTGCGACGACAACAAGCTCGGGTACGGCAGGTTAAACGCCGGGATACTCTGGTCCAGGCTCGATCGGCACTGAAGCTCAAAGGTCCACTCCGCGGGCACGCCAGCGACAGCGGTCCCGGCCAGGGCGCCGAGCAGCGTAAGTACGGTTGGGATGGATCGGTGCATGATGTGTTCTCCAAATGAATATGGTGTGCGAGATACAAGTTCGTCCGGTCAATCTAACAGAAAAAGCCGCCGATTCAAGGGCGATGTGCCCGAATCGTCGGCTTGTTTCAAACAAAACAGAAGCTTATCTAAGCTTGGTTAGTTACCCACAAGCTGCTCGTTGGTCTCGAACCGATCAAGCGCCGCCAACAACTGCTCGACCTGCACATGCGGCGGCATATTGAGCATCCGCCGACGCAACGCCGTGATCGTCTGCAATGGCTTGTCCTCAATCAA
>Ga0209344_10000813_pt1 | contig 47726 bp, 44 predicted proteins | sample Cruoilmetagenom6_FD_187293 | JGI IMG/M metagenome (GOLD analysis project Ga0209344, IMG submission 187293) | Oil polluted marine microbial communities from Coal Oil Point, Santa Barbara, California, USA - Santa Barbara Oil Seep Sample 6 (SPAdes)... | ecosystem: Environmental > Aquatic > Marine... | reverse complement strand
TGGCTCGCACGGGGCCTTTGCCTGGGGTGTGCTCGACCGGCTGCTGGATGAGCCCGACATTGACTTTGAAGGGCTCTCGGGGACCAGTGCAGGCGCCGTCAACGCTGTCGTGCTTGCCCATGGCATGATGTCTGGCGGGCGAAAGGGCGGACAGAAGGCGCTGGAAGACTTTTGGCGCAACTCCAGCCATGGCGGTTCGGTCTGGTCGCCGATGCACCATCTTCCGCAGATCGAGATCCCCGGCATGGAAGCGTTCAATGCTGCAAGTTTTGCGGTGCTCGATACGTTGACGCGCACATTCTCGCCCTACGAGCTCAATCCGTTTGACGTCAATCCGCTGCGCGACCTGCTGTTGGAGAGCGTCGATTTCGACGGATTGCGAGGCCATTGCGACATCAAGCTGTTTCTGAGCGCGACGAATGTGCGAAGCGGGCGGGTCCGGGTGTTCAAGACCAGCGAAGTCAGCGTTGACGTGGTGATGGCCTCGGCCTGCCTGCCGTTCCTCTACAAGGCGGTCGAAATCGAGGACCAGCACTACTGGGACGGCGGTTACATGGGCAATCCCGTGTTGTTCCCATTCTTTTATGAATGTGAGAGCCGCGACGTGATGATCGTGCACATCAACCCGATGGAGCGCCATGACCTGCCGATGACAGCGCCCGAAATTCTCAACCGGATCAACGAAATCTCGTTCAACTCGTCGCTGATTGAAGAGATGCGGGCGATCAATTTCGTCACCCGGCTGATCGAGGAGGACTGGCTCAAGGATGAGCACAAAGCCAAGCTCAAGCACATTCTGGTGCATTCGGTACGCTCTGATGAAGCGCTTGAGAACCTGCCGGTGTCTTCGAAATTCGATGTGCGCTGGTCGTTTCTCACCGATCTAAGGGATCGCGGCCGGAGCGAGGCCGAGAGCTGGCTGAAAGCCAACCGCGATGCCATCGGCAAGCGGTCTACCGCGGATCTTGAAAGCCAGTATCTCGGGCGGGAAGGCGCTCACCCGCTGGACGGCGTCCCTGAGGATAACGCTATGAATGAAGGCAATTGACCGGCTTTGCCTGAAACTGTCTTATCCTGCAGGCAGTCTTTCGCGTCGGGAGCTGCTGGGATAAGTTTTGTCCAATTGGTTCAAAAACACAGAGGTGACATGGCTCAGTCGCATCGCACATCGATCCGCTTCCGGCTCAATGACCAGACCGTCGAGCTGTCGGACATCGCCCCCGACCTGACATTGCTCGACTGGCTGCGGCTCGACCGCCGGCTGACCGGCACAAAGGAAGGCTGCGCGGAAGGCGATTGCGGTGCCTGCACCGTGCTGGTCGGGCGTATCGACAACGGGTTGCTCAGCTACGAGACAGTCAATGCCTGCATCCGGCTGACGGCATCGCTGGATGCCACCCATGTGGTGACCGTCGAATATCTCAACCGTCCCGATGGCGCCTTGAGCGCGGTACAGCAGGCGATGGTGGACAATCACGGCTCGCAATGCGGTTTCTGCACGCCCGGTATCGTGGCCTCGCTGCATGCGCTGTGGCTTGCCGAGCCCAATCCGTCGGAAGCCGAGATCGAGCGGCAATTGCAGGGCAATCTGTGCCGTTGCACCGGCTATGAGCCAATCGTGAAAGCTGCACTTGCCGCTGCCAGCACCCTTCCGTCTGCGGACAATGACCGACTGGTCGCCGAATATGATGCCACCACCCAGGCGCTGCTGGAATTTGCAGACGGTGCGCGGGCGACCATCGTGCATGAAAGCGGAACCACCTTTGTGCCGGCCGATCTGGATGATCTGGCCGAGATCTACGCGGCGCATCCGGAGGCAACGATTGTTGCCGGTTCAACCGATGTCGGGCTTTGGGTGACTAAGCACATGCGCGACATCTCCCCGGTGATCCATATCGGTCATCTGGAAGAGCTCAAGCAAATCAAGATCGATGAGGCTGGCATCACGCTGGGCGCGGGCGTCTCCTATACCTCGGCGCGTGGTGCGCTTGTGTCGGTGTTTCCGCAGATGGCGGAGCTTTGGGACAGGATCGGCGGCGAACAGGTGCGCAACATGGGCACTGTCGGCGGCAACATCGCCAACGGCTCGCCAATCGGCGACACACCTCCGCCATTGATCGCGCTCAATGCCTCGGTGACCCTGCGCAAGGGCGAAACCAGAAGAACCATGCCGCTGGCAGATTTCTTCATCGACTATGGCAAGCAGGATCGTCAGCCCGGCGAATTTGTCGAGAGCATTTTCGTGCCGGCGCTTGCGGAAGACGTGTTCTTTTCAGTCTACAAGATTTCCAAACGCCGCGACGAGGACATCTCGGCGCTGTGCGGCGCATTTCACGTGACGACTGATGATGAGGGCGCAGTCGCCTCGGCGCGCATTGCCTTTGGCGGCATGGCAGGCACGCCCAAGCGCGCGGCCAAGGCAGAAGCGGCACTCATCGGCCAGCCCTGGTCATGGGACACGGTTCAGGCGGCGCGGGCAGCTTTGGCTGAGGATTATCAGCCGTTGTCCGACTGGCGGGCGAGTGCGGAGTATCGGATGCTGACGGCGCAGAACCTGATGATCCGGTTCTTTCTCGAAACCTGCGGCGCCCCTGCCCGCATCGAACGCCACCCTGCGCTGGCGGAGGTCTGATCATGGACGCAGCAACCCCACGCAGCCGAACCGAAATCACCGGCGGGGCACATACTCCGCGCAAGCATGATTCTGCGCACAAACATGTCACCGGGAGCGCCGACTATATCGACGACATGGCCGAACCTGCGGGCACGCTGCACGGCTATCTCGGGCTTGCCGAGCGGGCGCATGCGCGGATCAGCTCCGTTGATCTTGATCCGGTCCGCTCCGCCAAAGGCGTGATAGCGGTGCTGACGGGCGCGGACGTGCCCGGCAGCCTGGATATTTCCTCCAACGGGTCGGGCGACGAGCCGCTGTTTGCCACCGAGACGGCGCTGTTTCACGGACAGCCGGTTTTCGCCGTCATCGCCGAAACCCGCGAACTGGCACGCCGCGCAGCCAAGAAGGCCGTGATCGGTTACGAAGACCTGCCGCATGTCACCGATGTGCGGGCTGCCATGGAAGCAGACTATCCTCTGGTTACCGAGCCGTTGAAACTCGAGCGCGGTGACATCGAGGCAGGCCTTGCCGCAGCCCCGCGCCGGCTTCAGGGCGAGATGCGGATTGGCGGACAGGACCATTTCTATCTCGAAGGACATATCGCGTTTGCCATTCCCGGCGAGGACGATGAAGTCACCGTCTGGTCTTCGACGCAGCATCCGAGCGAGGTTCAGCACATTGTTGCGCATGCGCTCGGCACCGTGTCCAACGCGGTCACCGTACAGGTGCGGCGGATGGGTGGCGGCTTCGGCGGCAAGGAAACCCAGTCGAACCAGTTTGCCGTCATCGCGGCCATCGCTGCCAAGAAGCTCAACCGCCCGGTCAAGATCAGGCCGGACCGCGACGACGACATGATCATGACCGGCAAGCGGCATGACTTCGTGGTCGATTACGATATCGGCTTTGACGACAGCGGCGTCATCCACGCGGTTGATGCGAGTTTTGCGGCGCGCTGCGGGTTCTCTTCCGACCTTTCGGGACCGGTGACCGACCGGGCGCTGTTTCATGCCGACAACTGCTATTTCTACAAGGATGTGCGGCTGGTTTCGAAACCGATGATGACCAACACGGTCTCCAACACCGCGTTTCGGGGCTTTGGCGGTCCGCAGGGCATGCTCGGCGGCGAACGCATGATCGAAGAAATCGCCTACGCGCTGGGGCGCGATCCGCTGGAGATCCGCAAGGCCAATTTCTACGGCCAGGGGGATGATCCCGAAGGGCGCAATCTGACGCCCTACCACCAGAAGGTGGAGGACAACATCATCGGGCGCATCGTCGAGGATCTAGAAGCCTCCTCGGACTATCAGGCGCGGCGTGCCGAGATCATCGATTTCAACGAAAACAGTCCGGTGATCCGCCGTGGCATCGCGCTGACGCCGGTGAAATTCGGCATCTCGTTTACCGCCACATGGTTCAACCAGGCCGGTGCGCTGGTACATATCTACCAGGACGGCTCGATCCATCTCAACCATGGCGGCACCGAGATGGGCCAGGGTCTGAACACCAAGGTGGCGCAGGTGCTGGCGGAAGAATTCCAGGTTGACCTCGACACGATCCGCATTACCGCCACCACCACTGGCAAGGTGCCCAACACCTCGGCCACGGCCGCCTCATCAGGCACCGATCTCAACGGCATGGCGGCCGCCAATGCGGCGCAGCAGATCAAGACACGATTGGTGGCCTTCGCGTCGGAGAAATTCAACATTCCCGAAGATCAGGTGGCGTTTGAACCCAACCATGTGCGGGTCGGTAATGAATTGCTGCCGTTCGGGGATTTCATCAAGCTCGCCTACCAGGCACGGATCCAGCTCTCGGCTGCCGGTTTTTACAAGACGCCGGACATTCACTGGAACCGTGCCACCGGCAAGGGCCGGCCGTTCTACTATTTCGCTTATGGCGCGGCGGTCTCGGAAGTTTCCGTCGACACACTGACCGGCGAGTATCAGGTCGACCGGGTCGACGTGCTGCATGATGCGGGCAAATCGCTCAATCCGGCGCTCGACATCGGCCAGATCGAAGGTGCCTTCGTGCAGGGCATGGGCTGGCTGACCACGGAAGAATTGTGGTGGGATGACAAGGGCCGTCTGCGCACCCACGCGCCGTCGACCTACAAGATCCCGCTCGCTTCAGACCGGCCGAAGATCTTCAACGTCAGGCTGGCAGAGTGGGCCGAGAACCGCGAACCGACGATCCGGCGCTCGAAGGCGGTGGGCGAACCGCCGTTCATGCTGCCGATCTCGGTGCTGGAAGCGCTGGGCATGGCGGTTGCCTCGATTGCCGATTATCAGGTTTCGCCGCAGCTTGACGCGCCAGCCACGCCCGAGAGGGTGTTGATGGCGGTGGAACGCCTCAAGGCGATGGTTTCGGAAGCCTATAGGTCCGGAGAGGACGAGGCGGACGCCTGATGGCGCGGCTTAAGGCTTACCGTGAGTTTGCAACCAATTCCACGGAGCACGGGTTTGTGCTGGTCAGGATCGTCGAGGCCAAAGGCTCGACACCGCGCAACACCGATGCCTGGATGCTGATTTCCAAGGCAGCCAATTTCGGCACCATTGGCGGCGGACGGCTTGAGCTGGAAGCCATAGAGAAGGCACGGGACATTCTGTCCGGGGCTGACGCCTCACCGCTGGCGCTGCCGCTGGGACCGGCGATCGGGCAATGCTGCGGCGGGCATGTGACGCTGTCGTTCGAGGTCATTTCCCCTGCCCGCTTTGATGAGATCGCCGCACTGGTAGAGGCTGAAGACTCGAGCGATCCTGACGTCTGGTTGTTCGGCGGTGGTCATGTCGGTCGGGCGCTGACGAATGCACTGTTGCTGTTACCGGTCAGGGTCCATGTCGTCGAAACGCGGGCTGACGAGCTGGATCTAACACCCGAAGGCGCGGAGCGGCATCTGACCGCCCTGCCCGAAAGCCTGGTGACGGGAATTGCCGCGGGCAGCGCGGTGATCGTTCTCACTCATGACCACGCGCTTGACTTCCTGATTGTCTCGGCGGCCCTTGCGCGCGATGACCTGGCCCAGGTCGGCATGATCGGATCAGACACCAAGCGAGTCACCTTCGAACATCAATTCATCCGCGCGGGTGGGGACAAAGTGCTGCTTTCGAAACTCGTCTGCCCGATCGGTCGCAAAATTGCTGACAAGCGGCCCGAGGTGATTGCGGCCACAGTCGCGGCGGACATCGTCGCAGCATTGGCCGAGTGGCAGGCGTTCGACCGTCAGACGGTGTCCTGAAGCACCTGTTCCGACGCCCGCCATGCAGTGGCGATGGCTGCGGCATTGGTGTTGCCGGCGACGATATTGGGGAAGATCGAGCAATCGACCACCCGCAAGCCCTCGACACCATGAACGCGCAGCCGCGCATCGACCACCGCTCTCGCCGGGTCAGGCCCCATGCGGCAGGTGGCGACCGGATGATAGACCGTTCCGGAGCGGCGACGAATGTCCTCGATCATCGCCTCATCATCCGTGATATCGGGTCCGGGCAACACTTCGGCCTCGATGCAATCGGCCAATGGCTTGGCGGCGGCCATCTGGCGGATGAGCTTGCCGGTTGCCAGCATCTCGGCAACGTCGTCTTCATGTGAAAGCGCGTTGGGGATGATGCGTGGCGGTTCCGACGGATCGGCTGAGCGGATCATGATCTCGCCGCGGCTTTTGGGACGGCAATTGGACCAGCCGATGGAAAAGCCGGGCCACGGATCAGGGCTCAGAATCGGACGTTCGCCGGGCCGCGGGATGACCGTCGAGAAAGCCTGGAAATAGAGCTGCATGTTGGGCCGCAAGTGCTCCGGAGAAGTCCTGATGAAACCGCCGGCCTGGTTGAGGCTGACCGAGAGCGGTCCGTCCCTCAGCAAAATATAGCGCAGCCCGGCCGAAAGCTTGCCCCACCAGGGCCCGAGCTGCTGGTTGATGGTCGGGCAATTGGCGCGGAAGGTATAATTGGTACCGATGTGGTCTTCGAGATTGCGACCGACATTGGCGTTGTCGACGCGGACATCGATACCGAGACCTTGCAAGTGCTCTGCAGGTCCGATGCCCGATAGCTGCAGCAATTGCGGCGAGTTGACCGAGCCGCCACTGAGGATCACTTCTCGCCCGGCCTTCACCGTCGTCTGCTCGCCGTTGCGGCGGTAGGTGGCACCGGTCACGCGGCTGCCGTCGAAAGTCAGACCCGTTACCTGGGCGTTGGTAATCACCCGAAGATTGGACCGTTTCATCGCCGGACGCAGGAAAGCGCGCGCCGCTGACAGGCGGCGGCCGTCGTGGATTGTAAATTCGAAAAGACCGACGCCATCCTGGCTTTCACCGTTGAAATCGGGATTGAGCGGCAGGCCGAGGGCTTGCGCCGATTCGAACCATTTGCGGGTCAAATGATGGGTGGTCTTGTCCGGCACGAACAGGTTGAGCGGACCCTTCCGGCCGCGGATGCCGGCATCGCCGATGATTGCACATTCGACATCACGGAATGCTGCAGACATCTCGTCAGCACCCCACCCGGGATTGCCCGCATCGCGCCAGTCATCGAAATCCTGGCGGTGCCCTCGCACCCAAACCATGGCGTTGACCGAGGATGAGCCGCCGAGCACCTTGCCGCGCGGCCAGTGATCGATGTTTCCGGCGAGCCCCGCGTCGGGTTCTGCGCGGTACATCCAGTTCACCTTGGGGTCAAAGAAAGTCTTGCCGTAGCCCAGCGGCATCTGCACGAAGAAGCGGCGATCGTCGCCGCCGGCTTCGAGCACCAGCACCTTGTGACGGCCCGAGGCTGACAGCCGTTCGGCCATGACGCAGCCGGCCGAGCCGGCGCCAATGATGATGAAATCCGGATCGTTCATGAATGCTCTCAGTGCCGATGGTTTGCTTCGAGAGCGTTGCCACATCTCGCAGTTTCGATCAATGTGTCGATCTCGGCCGATCGTTCGCGGGACAGAAGCCCCGCCAGGCAAGACGCCTGAATCCGCGCCCTTGCTCAATGAGCATGCTCATTATAAGCTTGGCTTATGAAAAAGACGTCCATTGAAGACCTTGGTATTCTGATCCACGACACGGGACGGCTGTTGCGCAAGAATTTCGAGCGACGCGGCCAGGCCTTCGGCTTGTCGACCGCACAGTGGCGATTGCTGGTGCGGGTGGTGCGGGAACGGAACCCGACGCAGGCGCGGCTTGCGGAACTGATGGAGATCGAGCCGATCAGCGTGTCACGCCTGATCGACCGGATGGAGCAAGGCGGCTGGGTCAAACGCTGTGCGCACGAGACCGACCGGCGCGTCAAGCGGGTGGTTCCCACCGACAAGAGCCTTGCCGCCTATTCCAAGATCAAGGCGGTGGCTGCAGACCTCTTCGAGGACGCTCTGCAGGGCGTCGACGAGGAACAGCGCGAGGTGCTGATGACGGCTCTGGTAACGATGGTTGCCAATCTGTCTGAGAGCTTGCCAGCGGCCGAGCCGGTTGACTGACCAGAAACCGGCGGCACGGCTCAGACTGTGGCGCCAGTTCACACCCTGGTGCTCAGGCCACCCCGAAGTGACTAACAATCAGTTCGTGATCCGACAGCGGTTCGCCGTTCGGATCAAGCGCCGGGATTATGCTTGCACCGTCCATGGACAGACCACGTGAAGCAAACCAGTCCAGCTTCATCTTGCGGGTCGGATGCGGTGTCAGCAGGCTCGGACGCGTTGTGGTGCCTTCGGCATTGTTCTCCCAAGAATAGCCATTGACGCGGGCCAGGTCGAACAGCGCCTCGTCGCGCCAGTCCGGATTACCCCTGGAATTGCCGGTATTCAGGTCTCCGCCGATCAGCACAGGCACGTCCGGAGCGAACTGATCAAGTGCCTCGATCAGCCGTTCCGTCTGTGCCGCGCGATGGGCGGAATCACCGTTGCTTTCGAGATGCACGGAAGCAAAACATATATTGCCCGCGTCGGTGGGTATGATGGTGGCAATCGCCATCCGCCCGCCGATGCGGGGCTGGTTGCGGTCCACGACAAAGTCACCATCGACAAACCAGTGGCCATGATCGTCGAGCCGGATCAGCACCGAGGACAGAGGCGCGGCGCGGCTCAGGACGGCATTGCCGTGCCAGCCGGCCTCATTGTGGGAATCGACGCAATAGGGACGCTCGGTTTCTCCACCGAGACCAATTTCGAAGAACTCGACGCCATAGGAATAATGCATGCCCAGAGCCGACGCCAGCTCGGCGGTCGGATGGCGCTGGGCCGTGCGCGCCATGCCGCAATCCATTTCCGTCAGCAACACGATGTCCGGTGTCTGGCTGGCCAGCAATGCGGCACTCTTTTCTGGAAACAGACCCCGTTCGAGATTCCAGGCCGCCACCGTAAAGGCTTGAGGAATGGTTGCATCCCTAGCCGCCCCTCCGGTCTCAACCATGCTCATCGCCGGTATGTCGGCCATGAAGGCGCGGTGCATCTCGCTCGTGCGCGGCGCGGAAACGATCGCCTCGCGTTGCTCCGGCGTGACATGCGGCAACTTGCCGGTTGTGGCTGTGAAAGAGCCCGCTTTGCGGTCCAGCGCATTCATATCCGGATGCCCGTGGCCGGATCAAACATCAGCAGGGCCGATTTCGGCAGATCGACATAGACTTCGCTGCCGGGGATGGGATCTGTGTGGGGAATGTGGACGATCAGCCCACTCTCACCGACCTTGCCGTGAAGCAACCGTCCGGCGCCGAGTTCCTCGATGAACTCAAGATCGAAACGCAGCGCGTCAGGATGAGAGGCTGCAACGATGCCGACATTCTCGGGGCGCACTCCAAGACGGATGTCGCCTGAATAGTCCGCCTGGGCAGGTGCTGCGATATGCACTGTTTCAGACAGGTGCACCCGGCCGTTGCCGTTGTAGTGCGCAGGCAGCAGATTCATCGGCGGCGCACCCATGAAGCTCGCGACAAAGGTGCTGGCCGGCTGATGATAGACCTCCGCCGGGGTGCCGATCTGCTCAATCCGGCCGCCGTTGAGCACGATGATCCGGTCGGCCATGGTCATGGCTTCGACCTGATCATGGGTCACATAGACGGACGTCACGCCGAGCCGCCGCTGCAGCGCCTTGATCTCGATACGCATCTGGCCGCGCAGCTTGGCATCAAGGTTGGAGAGCGGTTCGTCGAACAGGAACAGCGCCGGGTTGCGGACTATGGCGCGGCCCATGGCGACACGCTGGCGCTGACCGCCGGAAAGCTGGCTTGGGCGGCGGGCAAGCAATTCGGTGAGGTTGAGCATGGCTGCTGCTTCCTTCACCGCCTTATCGATATCATCCTTGCCGATGCCGCGGTTGCGCAGACCGTAAGCCATGTTGTTGTAGACTGTCATGTGCGGGTAAAGCGCATAGTTTTGAAACACCATGGCGATGTCGCGTTCGGCGGGATCAATGTCATTGACCACGCGGTCGGCGATCGACAACTCGCCTTCGGTGATTTCTTCCAGTCCGGCGATCATCCGCAACAGCGTGGACTTGCCGCAGCCGGAAGGCCCGACCAGGACGATGAACTCGCCTTTCTCGATGTTGAAGCTTGTCGGCTGAACCGCCCGGACACCGTTCGGATAGACCTTCGAAATATTTTTCAGGGCAACGTGAGCCATGGGAAACCTCTATTTGTCTGATTCAACCAGTCCTTTGACGAACCAGGACTGGAAAATGACGACCACCAGAACCGGTGGCAGGATGGCGATGAAGGCAAGGGCAAGCGAGCGGCCGAATTCCGGAATGTCGGATCCACCGTCGATCGCCTGGTAGATCTGCTTGATGCCGCGAACCAGCGTGAACATGGCTTCATCGGTGGTGATCAGGGTTGGCCAGAGATACTGGTTCCAGCCGTAGACGAACATGATGATGAAGATCGCGGCGACCATGGTGCGCGACAGCGGAACCAGAATGTCGATGAAGAACTTGACCGGGCCGGCGCCGTCGATCCTTGCCGCCTCGACCAGTTCTTCGGGGATCGACAGGAAGAACTGCCGGAAGAAGAAGGTCGCCGTGGCCGAGGCCACAAGCGGCAGGATCAGACCAGTATAGGTGTTGATCAGCCCCATGCCGTGAACGACCTCATAGGTCGGAAGGATGCGCACCTCCAGCGGCAGCAGCAGCGTGGTGAAGATCATCCAGAACGCGAAAGTGGCAAAGCGGAGCCGGAAATAGACGATCGCGTAGGCTGCAATCATGCCGAAGACGATCTTGCCAATGGCAAAGCCGATGCCGAGAATGAAGGAATTGAGCAGCATCGTGCTGCCGGTGATGGCGCCGGTAAATCCGCCTTTGGTGAACAGCGCCTTGTCGAAGTTCTCGGCCCAGTGCGCGCCGTTTGAGAACTGCATGCCATGGCGCGAGATATCGACGTCGCTGGCGCCAATGGTCATGAAGGCTGCAAAAACCGGCATGATCATCAGCAAGGATCCGGCAATCAGGATGCCGTGATCAACGAGCGTCTGCCATTTGAACTTGCGGCGGCGGCTGTTGGTCCGGGGGACCACGATGGTGTCTGCTGTAAGTGCCACGGTTGTCTCCTCAGGTGTAGTGAATGCGGCGGTCCATGACGCGGAACTGAAACACCGTCAGAACCAGCACGAGCACCATGAGAATTACGGATTGAGCCGATGACCCACCGAGATCATTGCCACGGAAGCCATCGACATAGACCTTGTAGACCATGGTCATCGGGTTGTTGCCGGGCTCACCCTTGACCAGCGCGTCGATCATCCCGAACGTGTCAAACAGCGCGTAGGTGATGTTGATGATCAGCAGAAAGAATGCCGTCGGCGCCAGCAGCGGAAAGGTGATGTCCCAGAACCGACGCATGCCGGAACGGTTGTCGATCAAGGCCGCTTCCTTGACCGACTGCGGGATCGACTGAAGACCCGAAAGCAGGAAGATGAAGTTGACCGGAATATGATTCCACGTGGCCACCACCACCATGGCAGCCGCGGTATCGTAGTAATTCACTCCGAGCCTGAACTCATAGCCCAGCATGGCGAGAAATTCGGTCATCGGGCCGTTGCCCTGATAAAAAACCATGACACCGAGGAAGCCTGCCACCGGTGGCGCAACGGCATAGACCCACATCAGCAATGTCCGGTAGACGCGCGTGCCGCGAATGACCTTGTCGGCCTTGACCGCCAGCAGCAGCGCGATGGAAAGCGACAGAAAGGTCACCAGAAAGGTGAAGCCCAGAGTGAAGCCCGCGACCTTGAGATACTGCGCGGACCCGAAAAGATCGGTGTAATTGTCCACCCCGACAAATGTCGAGCCGAACCCGAAAGGGTCCTCGAGAAAGAAGGACGACCGCAGCGCGTATGCCGCCGGCCAGTAGAAAAAGACGCCTATGATAATGAGTTGCGGCAGCAACAACATAACCGGCAGCCCAAAATGATTGAAACCGGCACGTTTCATGGCTGAGTTCCTTTTGAAGACCGGATCAGCGGCCGCCAGGCAATGGCGGCCGCTGATCACTCATGACAGATCGATAGAGACAGGGATCAGCCCTGGGTCTTGTTGAAGCGTGCGAGAAGGTCGTTGGCTTCTTTTTCGATCGTTGCAAAGGCTTCCTCGACGGTGGTTTCACCGGTGAGGATGCGGCCGTATTCGCGGTTCATGACATCGCGGATCTGAACGTAGAAGCCCATGCGATAACCCTTGGTGTTGTCACCGGCCGGCAGGGAAAGCTGCTGGATGCCGACTTCGGCAGCAGGCTTTTCCTCGTAATAGCCTTCAGTCTTGGCAAGCTCGTAGGCAGCTTCGGTGATCGGCACATAGCCGGTCTGTTTGTGCCACATCAGCTGCACTTCCGGCGAGCTCATGTAACGGAAGAACTCGGCAGTCGCCTTGTTTTCTTCAGCCGACTTGCCGGCCATTGCGAACAGTGCAGCGCCGCCGATGAAGGTCTGTTTCGGCTCCTTGGTGACAGCTTCCCAGTAAGGCAGCATGGTTGCCGAGAACGGCATGGTTGCTGTCTTCTGCAGACCGCCGAAGGAACCGGACGAGCCGAGCCAGATTGCGACCTTGCCTTCTTCGAAAGGCTTCTGGTTGTCGTTCCAGCCAGCGCCGAACCATTCGAACAGGCCTTCGTCCTTCCACTTCTTCACAGCGGTGAAGTGCGACTTGATTTCAGGCGAATTCACCAGGATCTTGGTTTCGCCGTCGCCGTAACCATTGTCGTTGGTGGCGAAAGGCAGGTTGTGGCGCGAGAAGAAATTCTCGGTGAAGATCCACGGCAGGTGCGACTGGGCGAGCGGGATGTAACCGGCTTCCTTGAGAGCAGGTGCTGTGACCGTCTCAAACTCTTCCCAGGTCTTGGGCGGCGTTACGCCAGCCTTTTCCAGGGCTTCGACGTTGTAATACATGATCGGCGTCGACGAGTTGAAAGGCATGCCGATCATCTTGCCGTTGGCGTCGGCGTAGAAATAACGAACACCGGCGATGTAATCATTGATGTCGAAATCGATGCCGTTGTCAGCCAGCAGATCCTGAACCGGAACAGTTGCGCCCTTGGCGCCGATGACGGTGGCTGCACCGGCGTCGAAGACCTGCAGAACGTTTGGCTGCTCGCCTGCGCGGAACGCGGCAATGCCGGCGGTCAGGGCTTCTTCGTAGGTGCCCTTGAAGACAGGCGTGATCTTGTATTCGCTCTGGCTTGCATTGAAGTCGGTTGCGATCTGGTTGACCGTGTCACCAAGAGCGCCGCCCATAGCGTGCCACCAGGTGATCTGGGTTTCAGCGAAGGCCGCGGTGCTAAGGGTCATGCCCATAGCCATCGAGGCGGCTGCAAGAAGATTTTTTTTAAGCATTGGTTTGCTCCATTGTGCGGTCCGGGATCGTAGTTCTCCCTGACGGCGGGATAGAGCGGCTGTGATTCAGTCCAGTGACAGTTTTGATTCATTTTTGTGACTTTCCCCTGCGTTATAGACACCTGTCCTGAATAGGGGATGGATACTGATGGCGGAGCCGATCGATTGCGCTGATAATAACGAACAGCGACGCCGATTATCAGGAAAATCCCGCAACTGATTAAATCCGGCCCAAAGCAAACCGGGCTTTTCATTCTGGTTCGCATTGCGCATCATGTGCACTGCAAAATAAACCGAAGTGCGAGGGGCACCGATGTCCGATTTTCTGTACGAGTACCCAGTCTTGTGGGAATGGATCAGCTTTGCTGTTCGCTGGCTGCATGTGATCACGGCTATCGCCTGGATCGGATCATCCTTTTACTTCATCGCGCTTGACCTGGGGCTGGTACAGCGCCCCGGCCTGCCCGAAGGCGCTTACGGCGAGGAGTGGCAGGTTCACGGCGGCGGCTTTTATCATATCCAGAAATACCTTGTGGCGCCGCCAAACCTGCCCGAGCACCTGACCTGGTTCAAATGGGAAAGCTATGTCACCTGGCTGTCAGGCTTTGCCATGCTGTGCGTGGTCTATTATGCCGGCGCCGAGCTCTACCTGATCGACGTCAATGTGCTTGATGTCACCGCTCCGATTGCGATCGGCATTTCACTGGCTTCGATCGTGTTCGGCTGGATCATCTATGATTTTTTGTGCAAGTCGCCGATCGGGCAGAACACCACCGGGCTGATGCTGGTGTTGTTTGCCGTGCTGGTGGCCATGGCCTGGGGTTATACACAGGTGTTCACGGGACGGGCGGCGCTGTTGCATCTGGGCGCCTTCACCGCGACCATCATGAGCGCCAATGTGGCGATGATCATCATCCCCAACCAGAAGGTGGTTGTGGCGGATCTGAAGGCGGGCCGGACGCCGGACCCGAAATATGGCCGCATCGCCAAGCAGCGCTCGCTGCACAACAACTACCTCACCCTGCCGGTGATATTCCTGATGCTGTCCAATCACTACCCGCTGGCGTTTGCGACGCAGTGGAACTGGCTGATCGCAGCGCTGGTGTTCCTGATGGGTGTTACCATCCGCCACTGGTTCAACACCGTACATGCGCGCAAGGGCAGGCCGCACTGGACCTGGGCTGCGACCGTGGCGCTGTTTCTTGCCGTCGTCTGGCTGTCGAGCCTGCCGCGCACGGATGAGGTGATCGAGGAAGCGTCGCTGGCGCCGGTGCAGCAGCGGTTTGTCGACAACGTGCACTTCGAGGCCGTCAGTGAGACCATCATGGGCCGCTGCTCGATGTGCCATGCGGCAGAACCGTTCTGGGATGGCATCGCTCATGCCCCGAAGGATGTGCGACTGGAAACCGAGGCCGATATTGCCCGGCACGCCCGCGACATCTATCTGCAAGCCGGACGCAGCCACGCGATGCCGCCCGGCAACATCACCTATGTCGAGCCGGAAGAGCGGGCGTTGTTCGTGGCCTGGTATGAGTCCGCCGTCGCAGGTGAGACTGGCCAATGACAACCAAGCTGCTGCGCGGTCGTACGCTGAGCTTCAAGTCGCGGCCGCAAGCGCGCGACGATCACGCAAGCTATGTCTATGAAGAAGACGGGGCGCTGCTGATCGAGAACGGCCGCATCACCGAAGCCGGGACCTATGCCGACGTGAAATTCAAATCGCCCATCGGCGTCGAGGTGATTGATCACCGCCCCCACCTTCTGATGGCCGGTTTCATTGATCCACATATCCATTTCCCGCAGATGCAGGTGACGGCCAGCTACGCCGCCAATCTTCTGGAGTGGCTCAACACCTACACTTTCGTCGAGGAGCAACGCTTTGCCGACGCCTCGCATTCAGCCCGCTTCGCCATGCTGTTCTTTGACGAGTTGCTGCGGCACGGCACCACGACTGCCGCCGCCTATTGCTCGGTGCACAAGGGCTCGGCTGACGCCTTTTTCACCGAGGCGCAACGCCGCAACCTGTTGATGATCGGCGGCAAGGTGATGATGGACCGCAATGCGCCGGAAGCCCTGACCGACACGGCGCAATCGAGCTATGACGACACCAGGGCCGTGATCGAAAACTGGCACGGCAAGGGCCGCAATCATGTGGCTATCACGCCGCGGTTTGCCATCACCTCGACGCCGGCGCAGCTGGAGGCCGCAGGCACCCTGGCGCGCGAACATCCCGAGCTTCTGATCCAAACCCATCTGTCTGAAAACAATGCCGAGATTGCCTATACGCTGGAGCTTTACCCGGAGGCGCAGGATTACACCGATGTCTATGCTCGCTACGGGCTGTTGACGCGCAATATGCTGCTCGGCCACGCTATACACCTGTCCGACCGTGAGATGGACGCCATCGCCGACGCCGGCTCCGTCGCCGTGCATTGCCCGACATCCAATCTGTTCCTGGGCTCTGGCCTGTTCGATCTCAAACGAATCAAGGAGCATGGCGTGCGCACCGCGGTCGCAACCGATATCGGCGGCGGATCCAGCTATTCGCTGCTGCGGACGCTCGATGAGGCCTACAAGATCCAGCAATTGCGCGGTCACCGCCTGCCCCCAATCGAGAGTTACTGGCAGGCCACCCGCGGCAATGCCGAAGCTTTGGGACTTGTGGACAGGATCGGCACACTGGAGCCGGGAAGCGACGCCGACATCATCGCGCTCGACGCCAGCGCCACGCCCGCCATGCAGATCCGCATGGAAACTGTTCAGACGCTGGAAGAAGAACTTTTCCTCATGCAAACAATGGGTGACGACCGCTCAGTCCGGGCGGTCTATGTTGCTGGCGAAGCGGTTTAGGGGTTGTTGCAGATCAGGGTCTGAACATTATTTTGCGCTCTGTCACAATTTTGTCTTAACCCTTCGTTAACACTCTTCCTGCAAGCTGTGTATCAGCAGCGGTTCTTTTGAGGATCGTTTATAAAGTCGCGTGAGCACGGATGTACTGCCACGCGGCTTTTGCTTTTTCCGGACCGGACCGGTTCGCTTCCCCGACCATGACAGGGTTGCCAATAAGGCAGCGACGCCTCAACTGCCGCGGTAGGTCGAATAGCCGTAAGCCGAGATCAGCAGCGGGACGTGGTAGTGCGCAGCTGTGTCGGCGATACCGAAACGGATCGGGATCACGTCGAGGAATGCCGGATCGGGCAACGCTTCACCGGTCGAACGCAGATAGTCGCCTGCATGAAATTTCAGCTCATAGACGCCGGCTTCCAGTTCCGCACCCGAAAGCAGCGGGCCGTCGACCCGTCCGTCCGAATTGGTGCTGACAGTCTTGACCAGATGATGCTCGAGACCATCGATGCGGGTCAATTCTATGACCATTCCGGCTGCAGGCTTGCCACGGGCAGTATCAAGCACATGAGTGGTCAGGCGTCCGGTTCCAGTGGGGAGTGGTTGGGCGGACATTGGCGTCTCCTTGTTCAGTGGGCCGGGGGTTCAGTGTGCCGGGCGTCAATTGGCCGGGTCGGCGAGCAGATAGGGCGTTTCGTAGCTCGTTTCTTCCAGATTGGTGCCGCCGCCTTCGCGGTCCATCACCAGAAAATCACTCGGCTGGCCAACGGCAATCAGCGGGTGATGCCAGACGTTGCGGGCATATTGCACCCCGATGTGTCCGGGCACCAGAAATGCTTGTGGTTTACCCGGGCGGCCATCAACATTGGGTGCCACCACGGCAATCCAGTCGCCCTGCGTGACCGGAAAGAAGGCCTGGCTGCCCAACGGATGGCGCTCCATCATGTCGACGGTGTAGGGAAACTGACGCGGCTGGCCACGAAACATCGACAGGATTGTGCGGCCGCCCCCGGTTTCGGTATCGGCCATGGCGAGTGCGTGGAAGCGTTCGGTGGTGCCGCCATTGATCATGCGCAGTTCAGCCGCTGCCGTATCCAGCACAATTCCGAACGGCGAAAAAGCCTCAGCGGTCAGCGGTTCAAGCTTCAAGGTGGCACTCATGGCTCAGCCTTCCGCGAGAAGCGCATGGATGCGGAAACCGGCGATCTTTTCGACCTCAGCGCAAGCGGTGGCGAATTCGGTTTCGGCATCATTGCCGACGCGGGTTTCGAAGGCCGCGAGGATACTGTCCTTGTCGTGCCCCTTGACCGCGATGATGAAGGGAAACCCGAAACCGCGCATGTAGCGGGTGTTGAGCTCGGTGAAACGGGCGTGCTCATCGGCACTGAGGCGGTCAAGTCCGGCACCGGCCTGCTCGGATTTGGATTCCTCGGTCAGCCCACCGGCGATCGCCAGTTTTCCGGCCAGGTCCGGGTGGGCACGCAGCACGCCCATGCGCTCGTCGGGGCTGGCAGCGCGGAACTCGGTGCAGAGCGCCTGATGCACAGCCTCGGCTACCAGCGGCTCGGCAATGCGGCCATTGTCGACGGCACGCTCGGCGATCCAGGGTGAATGCTCGAACACGCCGCCAAACCGGGCGACAAACTCATCGCGATTGTTCATGTCGTCTTCTCCGGATGGTGATGGGCATGCCAATGGTTGGCAATGTCAATGCGGCGTGTCACCCACGCCTTGTCATGCGAGGCGACATAATCAAGAAAACGCGCCAGCGCCGCCGCACGGCCGGGACGGCCAACCAGACGGCAATGGAGGCCGATTGACATCATCTTCGGGCTTCCGGCAGCACCTTCGGCCATCAGCATGTCGAAACTGTCCTTGAGGTAGGTAAAGAACTGATCGCCCGAGTTGAAGCCCTGCGGCGTGGCAAAGCGCATGTCGTTGGCATCAAGGGTGTAAGGCACGATCAGATGCGGCCCCTTCGGCCCCTCGACCCAGTAGGGAAGCTCATCAGCGTAGGAATCAGCGGAATAGACGAAGCCTCCCTCCTCCATGACCAACTTCAGGGTATTGACCGACGGCTTGCCCTGATAGATGCCGAGTGGCCGGGATCCCGTCACTTCGGTGTGGATGCGAACGCAATCTGCGATGTGACCGCGCTCTTCTTCCTCAGAAAAGTCCTTGTATTCAAGCCAGCGCAAACCGTGGCTGGCAATCTCCCAATCGGCTTCGTTCATGGCCGCGACGGCTTCCGGGTTGCGCTGCATGGCAAGCGCGACGCCATAGACAGTGACCGGCAAGTTGCGCTCGGTGAACAGGCGCCAGAGCCGCCAGAAGCCGGTGCGCGATCCATACTCGTAGAGCGATTCCATGTTCATGTTGCGCTGACCGGGCCAGGGCTGCGCGCCGACGATTTCCGACAGCAGGCTTTCGGACGCCGGATCGCCATCTAGAATGGAGCTTTCACCGCCCTCTTCGTAATTGACGACGAATTGCACCGCGCAATGAGCGCCCGACGGCCATTTAGGGTCTGGCGGGGTGCGGCCATAGCCGATCATGTCACGGGAATAGGATGTGGTGTTCATTGCTCGGTCCATCATGATTTTCGTGCGAACGGTAGCAGCCGCACTTGAAAAGTCGAGGCCTCGACTTTGAAGAAAAACCACAAGCTGTTGTGGCAATCTTCACCGGCCAGGGCTTTCCCGCACATGCACCGTGGTCATTGAAGCGTCTGGGACTTGACCGCCCTGGCCAAATGGTAGGCGACGGAAAAACTCTGCGGCGTTTCCGGCCCTGCCTCGCCAGTAATTTCGGCGACAAGGCAGTCAGCCATACGATGGGCAATCCCGAAGCTGATCTTGAAACCACCTGCCATGGCCAGCACACCGGGCACGCCCGGAATTGAGCCCAGCATGGGATCACGGCCGATCGCCCGGGGGCGAACCCCGGCCCAGCGGCGGATGACCGGGGCGTCCTTGATCAAGGGGCAAAGCTTGCGCGCATGTTTGAGGATGTCATCGAGTTTGTCGTCGGTGCCGGTCGGATCATCAAACGTGTTCTCACTGGTCGAGCCTACCGCGACGTGACCATTCTCATGGGCAATCACGTAGACACCATCATCATAAACCAGCGGTAGATCCGGCGGCACCCTGGCGTCCAGCAGTGCCGCCTGCCCTTTTACGCCTCCGCCCATCGCGTGAAGCGGCAGTCCCGACAGACGTGCAATCTGGGGAAACGCATCCACACCATTGGCAAAGGCCATATGGCCGTAGCCGCTGGTGGAACCATCTGAAAATCTCGCGACTTTGCCTTTCGGGTCGACATCCACAACCGCGATCCCCAGCCGCAGATCTAACTTGGGCATGGCCGCGAGGCGGGACAACAAGGCAGCAAGCAGCCCCGGCGGCGACACCCGTGCCGAAAGCGTTTCATGAACGATGCCCTGCGGCGCACGCAGGATGTTTGGCCAGTCACCCCGGGCCGGTGTGTGATGCACCTCGTAGCCGAACCGTTCCCCCCAGTTGGCGCGGGCTTCGGTGATACGATCGGTTGCTGTGATCCGGCTGCGTTCCGTTGTCAGCGGCAAAATACGGCCGACACGGCGATAGGCACAATATTCCCCGGTTTCAGATTCCAACTGCCGGATTTCGTCTTCAAGATCGATCAGGGCGCGGAACTGGAAATCCTTCTTTCCGTTCCAGCGTTCGGGACTGTGCGGCATCAGCGCGCCGAGAAAACCGCCACTGGCGCCACCCCCCGGGTTACCGCGTTCCACCAGCATCACCGACAGTCCGGCGCGTGCGGCCTTCACCGCCAACCACAGTCCGGCCACCCCGGCACCGGCGATCAACAGGTCGGGTGCTGCTTGACCGCCATGCGAAGCGTCGTTATCGGCAACAGCCATGATTGATCCCCCTGACCGCGAAGAAGACAACATCGTGCAGCACGTACCGCTGTCCTGGCACGCAGGCGATATGCCTTATTCGGAGGAATTTGGCGACTTTTATTATTCCAAGGCCGATGGAAGGGCAGAATGCCGTCACGTTTTCCTGGCCGCAAACGGCCTGCCTGAGCGCTTTGTCGGCAAGCAGAATTTTTTCATTGCGGAACTGGGGTTTGGCACCGGGCTCAATTTCATCGAAACCTGGTCTGCATGGGAGGCATCTGCAGCAACGGGCGCGCGGCTCGAGTTCCACTCGTTCGAATTGCGACTGCTTGATCGGGACGATATCGAGCGGGCGCTCTCCGCCTGGCCGGATCTGGCTGCCAAGGCTTGCGAGCTAGTAAAGCTATGGCCCAGTCAACCGGATGGCGACGTTCGGATCGACTTCGAATGCCAAGGCAAGACCATACATCTGCACATTCATCGCGGACTGGCGCTGGAGCAGCTAAGCGCCGAGACTTTTGCCGCGGACGCCTGGTTTCTTGACGGGTTTTCGCCGGCCCGCAATCCCGACATGTGGTCAGTTGAACTGATGCGCGCGGTCGCAGAGCACACGGTCGAGGGTGGCACATTCGCCACCTATTCGGCAGCGGGCTGGGTGCGCCGAAATCTGCAAGCGGCAGGATTTAAGGTGCAAAAGCGCCCGGGACACAGCGGAAAGCGTGACATGAGCGCGGGCATACTCACGAATGCACCGGACAGGCATACGGAAACAGGCTGACCGGACGAGGCTCACCCCGTCATTCGCCCAGGCGAAACCGGCTGGTCCGCCCCGCGGATTATCCGTGCGTGATCCGTGCGGCAATGTCCGCCGGCAGCCATTCGCGAATTTTTGCCTCTAGCTTTTCGGGGCTGATCGGCTTTGACAGGTAATCGTCCATACCCGCCTCCAAGCAGCGCTCCTTGTCGCCCGTCAGCGCATGCGCGGTCACGCCAACGACCGGTGTGTGTCCGCGGGCGGGTTCTTCCTGTTCCGCCTTGCGGATTGCCTGGGTTGCCTGATGACCGTTCATCACAGGCATCGAGACATCCATCAGGATCATCGCCGGATCATGGCTCTTCCAGACATCAAAGGCGCTGCCGCCATTGTCGACAATCTTGTAATGCAGACCCAGCTCATCCAGAATCTGCGTAAACACGATCTGATTGACTTCATTGTCTTCTGCGACCAGCAGTTCGAGGCCGTGGCCAGCCGGCGTCCTGGTGGTGGGCGCAGGCTCGGGCTGCGGTCCTGGGGCGGCGGCCACAGGCTTTTGCGCTTCCGTGGCCGGAGCCGTTTCGGCAATGGCTGACTTGCCGGCGGGGGCTGGCTTGCCGGTGGCAACCCAGGGCGGGGGCACAGCAGCGGATCTGGTCCGGTCAACGGTCTGTGCCGCGACCTGCAGAACCTCGACAATCGTTTCCAACAGTTGCGAAGACCGGGCCGGTTTCATCAGCGTGGCTTGCACCGATGCCTTGCCAAAATCTGCGTCCGACGATTTCAGGTCCATCGAAGTCAACATCACGATTGCCGGTTTGTCGGTACCAAACCGCTGACGCACAGCACGGGCGGTCATGATACCGTCCATATCCGGCATGTGGTAATCGAGAATGATCACATCGACAGGGACACCAAACTGGTCTGCTGCAGCCAGCACATCGAGACCCTCCTGCCCGGACACGGCGGCGCAGGAGTCAAAGCCCCAGGCGGTCAACTGCTCGATCAGGATGGCTCTGTTGACCGGGTTATCGTCAATGGCCAGAACCCGGGCCCCGGTGACATCGACAGGCGCAATCCGGGCCGGTTCGTCACTGCTGTGATCCACCGGCAGGCTCACGTCGATAATGAAAACAGACCCCTCGCCCTTCTTGCTTTCAGCGCGGATGGTTCCGTCCATCAATGCGACCAGGCGGGAGGTTATCGCCAGGCCCAGCCCCGTGCCCTCGTGGCGGCGGGTGGAGGAATTGTCGACCTGGGAGAACTTTTCAAACACCGCTTCGAGTTTTTCCGGCGGAATCCCAATGCCGGTATCGTGCACCCGAATGGTCAAATCGATTTTGTCACGAGCGTTGACGGACCCAGTGAGCTCGATCAGGACATGGCCCGTCTCGGTAAACTTGATGGCGTTACCGGCGAGGTTGGTGATGATCTGGCGCAGCCGCCCCATATCGCCAACAACGCGTGCCGGCAGTGTCGGATCGATGCGGACGATCAGTTCGATGTCCTTTTCTGCGGCGCGGCTTGAGATCAGTGACGCCACATCTTCCACGGTCTCGGACAGATCAAAGGGAGCCTCGTCAAGAACCAACTGGCCGGCGTCGATCTTGGAAAAATCCAGTATGTCGTTGATGATGGTAAGCAGTGAGTTACCGGACTTGACAATGATGTCGGTGAATGTCCGCTGGCGGGTATCCAGCTCAGTCCGGGCCAGCAGTTCCGCCATGCCCAGAACGCCATTCATCGGCGTGCGGATCTCGTGGCTCATATTGGCTAGAAACTCCGATTTGGCGCGGTCCGCCATCTCGGCCTTGATCAGCAAATGCTGCAATTCTTCTTCGCGCATCTTGGCATCGGTGATGTCGGTATAGGTGATGATCATCACACCGTTGTCGGTCGGCTGTCCATCTATTCGAAGCCAGCGACCGGAGGTGGTTTGCCGTTCTACGGTGTGGGCCTCCATAATCCGGTGCGATTCATTGACCTTTGAGCGGGTGCGCGCAGCCGTTTCATCGCTGCCGTAATCACCACGGCTCTGGCAATAGTCAAAGAAATCGTTCAAGTCCTTGCCGACGGCGGCAACTTCGTGTGGAACCTCCAGCATCTCGAAGAAAGTGTCGTTGGCGAACTGAATGATGGATTCCTTGGTCACCAACAGCCCTTGGGCCATGACACCGGCCGCTCCGCTGAGCAGTTCGCTGGCCCGCTCGATTTCCGCACGGGCAAGATCGAGTTCCTGCTCACGCTGCTTGAGCTCGGTGACATCGAAATACGATATCATCCGCTTGCCTTCCGACAGCGCGCGTACCGAATAGATCATGGTTCGGCCATCGGCACGGGAAAACTCGCGCGGCTCGACATAACCCGCGCGGATCTCCTCAAGTCTGGCTTCGACATAAGCTTCGAAGCCGTCTTCATCGACATCGTAGATGCCGTTGTGCCTGTTCACATCTATAAGTGAGCGGAATGGAGCGCCGATAAAGTTGTCTTTGGCCGGTATTTTCCAGATCCGGAAAAACGCCCCATTGATCAGTTCGATGGAGCTGTCGCGGTCGACCACAACCATGCCCATATGCATGGCCTCGATGACACTTTCGAGATCAGCCTTGTGAAGTTCGGCGCGCCGCTGCGCCTCGTATACCTCGCGCTCGCGGCGCTTCATGTCACTGACATTGATGGTGGTGCCGAGAAGATAACGCCGGCCGCCAGGGTCGGTGAAGCCGACTTTCCGGTCGATCAGTTTAAGCTTTTCGCCATGCGCGCTTTTGAGCTCGATCTCGCATTCCCTCATCCCGGAACCGTTGATCGCATCGGTGTCAGCCTGCCGCAGCTCTTCTCCCTTGTCGCCAAAGAGCTCGAAATCATCCTTGCCCATCATTTTGGAGCTGGGAATCCCGGTCAGCTCCGCATGGGCACGGTTTGTGTAGGTGTAGCGGAAATCCTCATCCTTGACGAAGCTCGAGACCGGCATCTCGTCGAGGATGGCACGGAACAGCTTGTTTTCCCCCGCCTGATTTTCCAGGTCGTTCTCGCGCTCCTTCAGATCGGTCACATCGATGCGCAAGCCAAGGGTGTAGCCATCCTTGAGGGCACGGTTGATGATCCGCAGCCAGCGACCATTGGTGAGTTGTTCGACCGTGGGCTTGCCGTAGTCACGGTGGAGCCGTATCCGGTTTTCGATCCACTCCCTGCGGGCGTCCGGCTCATCCTCCTGGCTGAAACTGCAGCTGACTTCGAGAACCTGACGCAGAGACGCTCCCACTTCCAACGCGTAGTGAGGCGCTGTGAGTGCATCCATCGCCGGATTCACATAGATGAGAACGTCCGTCGGATCGTAAAGGACGATGCCGACATCCATACAGTCGAATATCTCGTTGAAACGATCGAGCAGGGATGCGTCGTCTGACCTGCTGGTCTCAATCTGCTGGTCACGGGCTTGCAGCCTGTTGCCGTCCAGATTGCTTGCTGGCTGGATCGGCAGGGTGCCGGCTTGGCCTTCCTGCATTGCCCGACCCGGCGGTTCAGAGGCTCCGTCAGCAAAAGCATTCAACTGACCGGGCTCCGACTTCGTCTCGTCTTCCTGCCCGGTTTCGAAGCGAACACCGGCGATGGGTTCGAAATAACCGACAATGAACGTCTTGCCGGATTCCTGACGCTGGCGATGGATGCGGACGCGGTAACGGCAATTCTTTAACGGATGCGCAAACAGGGCCACCTGATCCTTGCCGAAAACCAGGCTACGGCGCTCTTTTTCATCACGATCGTTCTGCTCGGCGGATTCGAAATGCTGGTGGCTTTGCTGGCCGATCAGAGCCATGGGCTGGCAATCCCACAACTCAGCATAGGCCTGATTGACCGCCAGATAACGCAGCTCCGAATCCTTGATGAACGCCGGATTTGGATCGTTGGAGACCTGTTCACAGGCTTTAACTAGCGAATCGTCGGTTTCTCTTGTTTCCACATCATCCACCCGGCAGCCCCCATTGATGCAGGCATCCGCCCGCTTCTGCACCCGCCAATTTGCACAATTGCTTTAAATAAAGCGTTAACCATCAATTACGGAGTAAACAGGTCGGCTTTCGCGAAACTGTATCTGAAATTCTGGTTGTGACTGCAGCCATGGACAGCCGGCGTCGCAAACCGACTTGCCGGATGGCTTCGTCCGGCATAGCGTCACGTTTGACGAGCCCGCGGCCAAGTGATTGCGGCTGATTACGGTGGCACGTGGAAACCGGACGGGGCGCAGCAAAATGAGCAAGATCGAGGATATCGTCGCCACTGCAATCGAGAACACGGCTGGCTCTGCCGAACGGCGCAGGCGTGCGGGGGGCGGACGTGGCGGCGATCGTGGCAAGGGCAGAAAGAGCCCCGCAACGCTGCGCTACCGGTCCATCCTCAATACGCAGGATCCCTCGCGGCTTCTGTCTGAAGAGGGACTGGAGGCGATCCACGAGGCCTCACTCAACGTGCTTGAGCAAATCGGCATGGATTTCATGCTTCCCGAAGCCCGTGCCCTGCTTGCCGCGGCCGGCGCGCAGATTGTTGCCGGAACGGAAAGAGTGCGGCTTGATCGCGGCCTTGTCATGGATCTGATTGCGAAAGCGCCGGGTCCGTTCACACTGCATGCCCGCAACCCGGAGCGCAATGTGGCCATCGGCGGGCGCAGCATAGCGTTTGCCCAGGTTGCCTCGGCTCCCTATTGCTCCGACCGCGACAATGGCCGCAGGACCGGGACTCAGGAAGACTTCCGCAATCTGATAAAGCTGGCGCAATCCTACGACATCATCCACATGACCGGCGGCTATCCGGTGGAACCGACTGATATTCACGCTTCGGTGCGGCACCTGGATTGCTTGTCTGATCTGGTCAAGCTTACGGATAAGCCGTTCCATGCCTATTCGCTGGGCAAACAGCGCAATCTCGATGCAATTGAGATCGCGCGCATCGGCCGCGGCGTAAGCGCCGAGCAGATGGAAGCCGAGCCGTCGCTGTTTACAATCATCAACGCCTCCTCGCCGCTGCGCTACGATGCACCGATGCTGCAAGGCATCATCGAGATGTCCTCGCGCAATCAGGTGGTGGTGATCACCCCGTTCACGCTGGCCGGCGCAATGGCGCCGGTTACCATTGCGGGCGCACTGGTGCAGCAGAATGCGGAAGCATTGGCAGGAATAGCCTTCACCCAGCTCGTCCGCCCCGGCGCGCCGGTGGTTTATGGCGGCTTCACCTCGAATGTCGACATGAAATCGGGCGCGCCTGCGTTCGGTACGCCGGAATACATGAAAGCGGTGATGGCCGGCGGTCAGCTTGCGCGGCGCTACGGTATCCCCTACCGGACATCCAACACCAATGCTGCCAACACGCTGGATGCTCAGTCGGCATATGAATCGATGATGTCGCTCTGGGGTATCGTTCAGGGCGGCGGCAATTTCATCATGCATTCGGCAGGCTGGATGGAAGGCGGACTTACCGCCTCATTCGAAAAATTCATCATGGACGTGGACATGCTGCAGATGGTTGCCGAGTTTCTGGCCCCGCTCGACACCAGTCCTGACGCACTGGCCATGGATGCTATCCAGGAAGTCGGCCCCGGAGGCCACTATTTCGGAACAGCGCACACACTTTCGCGCTACGAGAGCGCCTTCTATTCACCGTTGCTGTCCGACTGGCGCAATTTTGAAAGCTGGAGTCTCGCCGGCCAACCGACCACCTATGATCACGCCAACCGGGTCTGGAAGGAAACGCTGGCAAACTACCAGGCGCCGCCGCTGGACGAGGCAATATCGGACGAGCTCGACGCGTTTGTTGCCAGGCGCAAGCAAGAAGGTGGCGTGCCGACGGATTTCTGATCAGGCGACGACACGGGTCTTGCGATTGGTGAGCCACACCCCGAGGACAACAATCACCGTGCCGACAATCATCGGGAGTGTCAGAGCTTCGCCGAAGAGGAACCAGCTTTCAATCGCTACCGCAGGCGGCACCAGATAGGTCAGCGAGGCGGCGCGGGAGACCTGGCCGCGGCGGATCAGGTAGAGCAGCAACATGATCGACACCAGCGACAGGCCGAATACGGACCAGACCATGGCCAGCGCAAACTCGAGGTTCCAATCAATTCTCATCGGCTCGATAAGCAGCGCCAGCGGCATCACAACCAGAAAGCCCCCGACATACTGCAACGCTGCAATGGCGCGCAGGTCACCCTGCTGGAGATAGCGTTTCTGGTAGATGGTCCCGGCTGTAACCGATGCCATGGCAAAGACATTGACCAGCAAAGGCAGCAGCGCAATCTGCAAGGTGGAGGTATCGAGCGCTGTAAGCCTCGGCAGGATCGCAACACTTAACCCGGCAAAGCCCAGAACAACGCCAAGCCGCTGCGGACCCGTCAAACGCTCGCCGACGATCAGTGGCGCAACAATCGCCGTCAACAGAGGCTGCAAGGCCGCGATAAGCCCGGACACCGAGGAAGGGACGCCTTGCGAGATCGCCCACCAGACACCACCGAGATAGATGCCGTGCAGAAAAACTCCCGACAACACGGCGTGCAGCCAACCGGCGCGGGTCGAAGGCCAGATGGCGCGGCTGGCAAAGGTAATTGCAGCAAACAATACCGCCGCGAGCGTGAAACGAAGGCTCAGGAAGGTAAGCGGATCGGCATGCGGGCTGGCATATTTCGCCACAATCCATCCGGTGGACCAGAGCAAAACGAACAGAGCCGGAGCCATGCGATCAAGAGTCATTGTTGCTCCAGCCAGTTTGAACATCATGGCTCCTGTCCTCAATGACAGGGCCCGTCGCAGCGATAGACCCGGTCAGACGCAGACGCAACCCCGGCATCGTGCGAGACGCGAAGCGCCGATTTCGTCCACCTGCCCACGGCTGCCAAACCGTAAAAATGTTAAGGAAAAGATTGAGCTTTCTGCCAATATCAGAATTTGCGCATGGTTCTTGCTTTCTCTCCCATGATGCGATCTTATGACCTCAAAAGGGGAGCACCAAGCACGTGCCTTTCGATGAAATGCTGACTGCGGACAGCCTTCCGCGAGCGCCCTACAACGGGTACTTCAACTGGCACTCGGAACAGAAGACGTCCGATCTGATCAAGAAATCCCGAGACGCGGAAAACATCTTCCGCAAGACCGGCATTACTTTTGCGGTCTACGGCAAGGAAGATTCCTCAGAGCGGCTAATCCCGTTCGATATCGTGCCGCGGATCATCTCCGGCTCTGAATGGCGGAAGCTGGCGCAGGGCATCGAGCAACGGGTGATGGCGCTCAACGCTTTCCTGGATGACATCTACCACAAGCAGGAAATCATCAAGGCGGGCCGCGTGCCGCGCGCTCTGATCGAGAAGAACGACGCGTTTCTGCCCGAAATGATCGGCATGCGTCCGCCGGGCGGCGTCTACACGCACATCATAGGCACAGATATCGTGCGCACCGGCGAAGGCCAGTTCTATGTGCTTGAAGACAATGCCCGGACCCCATCGGGCGTCTCCTACATGCTCGAGAACCGCGAAACCATGATGCAGATGTTTCCCGAGCTGTTTCACCTCAACAAGGTGCGCCCGGTCGAAAACTATCCCAAATTGCTGCGTCAGAGCCTGGCTGCTGTGGCGCCTCCGGGTTGCAACGGCAAGCCGCGCATTGCGGTGCTGACGCCCGGCATCTTCAATTCTGCCTTCTACGAGCATGCCTATCTGGCCGACCAGATGGGGGTCGAACTGGTGGAAGGCTCCGACCTGCGGGTGATGGACGGCAAGGTGGTGATGCGAACTACGCAAGGCTATCAGGCGATCGACGTGCTCTACCGGCGCGTCGACGATGATTTCCTTGATCCACTGAGTTTCCGCCCGGATTCAACGCTTGGCGTTCCAGGCATCATGGATGTCTACCGGGCCGGCAACATCACGATTGCCAATGCTCCGGGAACCGGCATAGCCGACGACAAGGCGATCTATTCCTACATGCCCGAGATCGTCGAGTTCTACACCGGCCAGAAGCCGATCCTCGAGAATGTGCCCACCTACCGCTGCTCGGAACCGGACACGCTGAAATACGTGCTGGAAAACCTGCCTGAGCTGGTGGTCAAGGAAGTGCACGGATCCGGCGGTTACGGCATGCTGGTCGGGCCTGCGGCGAGCAAGCGCGAGTGCAAGGAATTTGCCGAGAAGCTCAAGGCCCGGCCGGGCAATTACATTGCACAGCCGACCTTGTCACTTTCCACCGTTCCGATCCTGGTCAAGAAAGGCCTGGCCCCGCGCCATGTCGACTTGAGGCCGTTCGTGCTGGTCTCCAACAAGATCCAGATCATTCCCGGCGGCCTTACCCGGGTGGCCCTGAAAGAAGGCTCACTTGTGGTCAACTCCAGCCAGGGAGGCGGCACCAAGGACACCTGGGTGCTGGAGGACTGAACATGCTGGGAAGAACCGCAAATGGCCTGTTCTGGATGTTCCGCTACATCGAGCGCGCAGAGAACACGGCACGCCTGATCGACGCCGGGTTGCGCATGTCGCTGACCCGGATGCACGGCCATGAGGAAGAATGGGAATCGGTGCTGCGCAGTTCGGGCGTGTTCAGCGCCTATTGCGAGCACTATCCCGAAGTGACGAGTGCGGATGCCATCAATTACCTGCTGCGCGACCGATCCAATCCGTCGAGCATTCTTTGTGCCATCGAAGCGGCCCGCAACAATGGCCGCATGGTGCGCACAGCGCTGACCCGGGAAGCCTGGGAAGCAACAAACGAATGCTATCTCGACATCAAATCGCAACTGGCACGCAAGCCCTCCAATGCCGACCTGCCAGCGATCATCGACAATATCAAACAGCGAACGGGCCTGATCCGTGGCGCGTTTCACGGCACGATGCTGCGCAACGAGCCTTATAATTTTTCGCGTATCGGCACGTTCATCGAACGGGCCGACAACACATCACGAATCCTCGACGTCAAGTATTACGTGCTGCTGCCGGCGGCATTCCAGGTCGGCTCGTCGCTTGACAATGTGCAGTGGGAGTCGATCCTGCGGTCGGTTTCAGCCCACAGGGCCTATGGCTGGGTCTATGATGATGACTACAAGCCAGCCAACATTGCAGACTTCCTGATCCTGAACGGGCGCATGCCGCGCTCGCTCGCCTATTGCTACGACAAGATCAACGTGAACCTCTCCTATCTTGAGCGGGAATACGGCAAACGCAACGTCTGCCATGACACCGCGAAGGCAACGCTCGGAATGTTGCGCGAACGCGAGATACAGGCAATCATGGACACGGGACTGCACGAATTTCTCCAGGGTTTCATCAGCCAGAACAGCCGGGTTGCTGCCGAGATCTCCGAAGCCTACCGGTTCTACCAGGACTGATTTGATGCAGCTGAAGATTTCCCACGTCACCGATTACGTCTACGCGCAGCCTGTGCGCTACGCGTTGCAACGCCTCAGGCTTACACCACAAAGCAGCCAGCTGCAGACCGTGCATTCCTGGTCGACAGAAGTTGAAGGCGGCGCTGTGGAGGCGCGTTATGTCGACCACTACGGCAATGTTGTGGAACTGGTCAGTGCGAGCCGTGACACCGAAGCCATCAAGGTGGTGGCGTCGGGGCTGGTGGAAACCAGCGACAAGAGCGGCGTCGCCGGGCCGCACCGGGCCTATATGCCGCTCTGGCTCTACCAGCGCGACACGGCACTGACCAAGCCTGGCAAGATGATCCGGGAACTGGTACGCAGCATTGGCAAGGGCGAACCGCTTGAGCAGTTGCATGGGCTGATGGGGGCCCTGCACAAGACAATGGCCTATGTCCCCGGCGCGACCCAGACCCAGACCATTGCAGAAGACGCACTGGCGGCGGGTGAAGGCGTTTGTCAGGATCATGCCCAGGCCTTTGCGGCGGCTGCCCGGGTGATGGGATACCCGGCACGGTATGTCTCGGGTTACCTGATGATGGAAGAGACTCCCGACCAAGCGGCCAGCCATGCCTGGGCCGAAGCCCATGTCGACGGGCTGGGCTGGGTCGGCTTCGATCCCGCCAACGACATGTGCCCCGATGAGCGCTATGTGCACATTGCCCATGGCCTCGATTACAAGGATGCGGCTCCGATTTCCGGCATCCGCACCGGCTTCGGTGAAGAACAGCTTGCAGTCCACATCACAGTGGAGCAATAAGAATCCTGCTTAATTTTCGGGGCTGATTCGCAAATCATGACTTATTGTGTCGGGCTACGCCTTAACAAGGGCCTCGTGTTCATGTCCGACACCCGGACAAATGCGGGCGTCGACAACATTTCGACCTTTCGCAAGATGTACACCTGGAGCGCACCCGGCGACCGGTTGATGACGCTGCTGTCGGCCGGCAATCTGGCGACGACACAGACCGTGGTCAGCATGCTCGAAGAGCATTCCAAGGCAGCCGAGGAGCGGCAACCCGACATCATGAAAGTGCCCTCGATGTTCGAGGCCGCGCGGCTGATCGGGCAGACGGTACGCGAGGTGATCAAGACCGCCTCGGATGGCGGACACCAGAGCGAATCCGGTTTCGGCGCCACATTCATTCTGGGCGGTCAGGTGGCCGGCGGCGCAATGCGCCTTTTCCTGATCTATCCGGAAGGCAATTTCATCGAGGCCACCGAGGATAACCCGTTCTTCCAGATCGGCGAGCACAAATACGGAAAGCCTATCCTGGTGCGCGCCTACGACCCGGACATGAGCTTCGAAATGGCCACCAAGCTGCTCTATGTCTCGTTTGACTCGACCTTGAAGTCGAACCTCTCGGTGGGACTTCCGCTGGATTTGCAGTTTTATGAAATCGACAGCCTGACCAAGGGCTATGAGCGCCGGATACAGGCCACCGATCCCTATTACCGCAAGATTTCAGACGGCTGGTCGGATGCGCTGCGTTCGGCGTTTAACAGCCTGCCGGATTTCGCGCGCGACTGAGCCGGTTTGACGTTACTGCGCTGCCGTCGCGGCGCGCAGTCCACCCGTTTCCTCAATGAACGCCACAACGTCCTCGATGCCCGCGCCGCGCCGCATGTCGGTGAACAGGTGCGGTCTACCCTTTCGACCTGCAGCGGCATCGCGCTCCATGACCGAAAGATCCGCCCCGACATGCGGTGCAAGGTCCATCTTGTTGATCACCAGTAGATCGGAACGGGTGATGGCCGGCCCGCCCTTGCGCGGGATTTCCTCGCCCTGGCACACGGAGATCACATAAATCGTCAGATCGGCGAGATCCGGAGAGAAGGTGGCAGCCAGATTGTCGCCACCCGATTCAATGAAGATCACATCCAGATCGGGATGCTTCTCGTTCAGCGCATCAATGGCGCGTAAATTCAGCGAAGCATCCTCGCGGATGGCGGTGTGCGGGCAGCCTCCGGTTTCCACGCCAACGACGCGATCCGACGGCAGTGCCTGCATGCGTACCAGCGCGTCAGCGTCCTCGCGGGTGTAGATGTCATTGGTGATCACGGCGATAGAATAGCTCTCGCGCATCGCCTTGCAGAGCTTGTCGGTGAGCGCGGTCTTGCCGGAGCCGACGGGGCCGCCGATGCCGACGCGAAGCGGGCCATTGGATGAGGTCATGACAAAAACAACCGTGGTTCGAGGGTCTCGTGATTCATTGAGGCAATATCAGCCATAAAGGCCGCAGCTCCAAGATCTTCCAGTGTCGAAGCTGTGGCGCGATCTGCCGTTGTCTCTATCGACGGTTCAAGGCCAGCCAGGATTTTCGCAGCCCCATCCTGACCGGTGACCGACAACCTGATGGCGCATTGCAGCTGGTTGGAGACAAAGGCATGAAGATAGGCGCCAATGGTCAGGCGCAGATCGATGGCTTCCACCGCAGCGGCGATACCGATTGCGACCGGCAGCGGCGTGTTCCGGTCCGGGAAATGCTCATAGCCGACCCAGTGAGAAACGGCCTGGATAAAGGAGGTCCCCTGCCCCCTCGTCTCATCAAGACGCTGCTGTCCGACACAAAGGGCCAGGCAGAGTTCCGCGACATCTTCGAGTTTCGTCTTGTCAGCCAGACAGCGGTGCGCTTGGGCAAGCAGAACTGTATCGTTCCACTGCGCGCCTTGTGTGATCTGCACACTGATCCAGTTGGAAAGCGCGGTTTGGCCGCTGACGTGACCGTCGTGGACCGCCTGCTCCAGTCCGGCAGAATAGGCGAAGCCGCCGATAGGGAATACCGGCGACAGCCAGCTCATCAATTTGAGCAGTTGGGTTGCGCTGGTCATCTGGCGGCCTCGCGGCGGCGCCACTCGGCCACCGCTTCGGCCATGGTGGATCCGGCATGAGCCTTCATCCAGGCCATGAAAGATCGATCGAACTTGAAGTGATCGCCGATCGCCGCCTTGAAAAAGCGGCGCACGTTTTGTGTGTTGCGGTAGTTCTCATCGATCAATGTGGTGTTGGCAATCGGGTCTGAATGCCAGTCCCGGATTTCAGTCATGGGAATGGCCATGCTTGTGCTCGTGGGAATGATCAGGTTCCTGACCATGGTCGTGATCGTGTCCGGCGTGATGATGATGGTTATCGTGCGCTCCGCCATAGGCACCGCCTTCGGGGTCGAAGGGCGCTTCGATTTCCTCCACCGATGCGCCAAGGCCTATGAGCATGTCGTGGATGACGTGATCGCGCCGGATGCGGATCGCTGTTGCGGCAATCTCCGCGGCCAGATGCCGGTTGCCGATCTGCCAGGCCAGCGACAGCAGATGCCGGGGATCCCTGCCACGGACTTCCATTAACAGTTCGGGCTCGGCACAGACCTCGATGATGCGACCGTCATCGAGCACCAACCCGTCGCCATGGCGCAAAAGTCGCGCCTGGGGCAGATCAAGCAGGAAGGCAATTGTGGCGCCGTTTTCGAGGCGGTCGGACACCATCCGCATGCGGCGCCGATGCCGCGCGGTTTCATCCAGAGTGATGACTGCGGCCGGATTTTCAAATGTCCGCCTGACTGAAGTGACCGTCGGCAAATTCATGCAGGCTCCCTGTCCAATAGGTGGTCGTCGCACTTCACTCATGGCGACGTGCCAGCGTGTCCGGGTTTTATCCAGACCTGTTCTGATCTTAGGGGGGAAATACCGTTTGGCCAAGCGATGGCGAGCGGTTTTGTGCACCGCACTTCGGCGCGCACTGTCGGAACGGACGGGTGAGGCCGGACCCATTCACGGTGCAAACAGACCGAGGCAGAAGAAAGAACTTAAAAAGGATGGACGCTCAGGAGCCGCAAAGGGCCGGAAGCGAACAGCACCCAAGCTTCGCAACCGCTTTTGGCACAGATCAATGGGCGGATCGCGTTTGAAAGTGAGCAATTCGGGTCGTGCTGAAGCGATGACCAGAGCACGTCCAGATCATGTTTTCCGACCGAACAGCCCGTGTCCGGCCGGGCTTCAGCTCGGTCTTTCAGAGCTGATCAACGAGATCGCGAAGAGCCTGCTGGCGGGTGGTTCCGCGCGCCTTGAAGGCGTCTTCCGGAGTATGCGCCAGGCGTTCGGCCTGAAAGGCGAAATTGAGCGACTGCGCAGCAGCGCTGAAAAAGCGGCTTACACGGTTGGTGCTGTCAGTGATCATGACGTGACTCCTTATATTGCAACGCAACAATACACTCCTATTGCAACGCAACAAAGCACCAATTGCCTTTGGCAGCCATGCGCTATGATCATGGCTCTGGGTTGCACTGCCGCGGGACAGGAGGGGCTGGGTCCGCGTGGTTTGAACGCACACTTAAATATGTCACCGCTCTTGGAGACCTTGTCGGGACCCGGCTCGTCAGGACCTGACCCATCATCGACAACGCGCATGACAAACCGTTTTTCAGATGATTAAATGATCGGGCTGCCACGTCTCCCTGTCTGGGAGAAGGAATGGACAAGGAGACTCGCGGCATCACTGCAACCGCAGATGAAAGCGCTTGCATCAGAAGACTTTCTGGGAGGGAAGCATGTTGAAACTGAAATCCGTCAAAACTTTTGTGATTGCATCTGCGGTCTCGTTTGCCGCGGCGACTGGCGCCTTGGCATTTCCGGACAAATCGATCGAGTACATCATTCCGTTCGGCCCCGGTGGTGAATCCGACATTTCCGCGCGTTTCCAGCAGCCCTTCTTCAAGGACAAATTCGGCCAGGACCTGGTGGTCTCCTACAAACCCGGCGGTGGCGGGGCGGTCGGCTGGGCGCAGCTCAATTCGATGACTGCCGATGGCTACACCATCATGGGCATCAACCTGCCGCATATCGTCATTCAGCCAGCCCAGAAGGATGTCGGCTATACGACTGACGACATCACCACGTTCTACATGTTCCACTACACGCCCGATGCAATCGTCGTGACAGCTGACAGCCCTTACCAGAGCCTTGATGACCTGATCGCGGACGCCAAGGCCAACCCCGGCTCGGTCACCATGTCGGGATCGGGCAAGGCGACGGCAAATCACCTGGCGCAGATCCGCTTTGACAAGATGGCTGACATCAAGACCACCTATGTTCCTTTCAAGGGCACCGGTGCCTCGACGACGGCCAACCTCGGCAAGCAGGTCAAGGCACAATGGGGTTACACCACGGTCGGTGCGGCGCAGGGCGATGCCGTCCGGCTGTTGGCGGTTGCTATGGAAGAGCGGCATCCGCTTTTCCCGGATGTGCCGACCTTCAAGGAGCTTGGTTTTGACATGGTTGGCGGCGCCTACCGTGGCATGGCCGCTCCGAAGGACACGCCGGCCGACACAATCAAGGCGCTTTCGGATGTCTTCGGCGAAATCAACGCCGACGAGGCCTTCCGCAAGCAGATGCTAGATGGCGGCTTCGCCCTGCTCGATGTCGATTCCGCAGGCATGGCCGACTTCATGAAGGCCCGCAAGGACGAGTATATCGAAGCGGCGACGGAGGCCGGGCTGCTCAACTGAGCGACTTCAAAAGCCCGGACCGACCTGACCGGTCCGGGCCTCTTCTGAAGATGCGGGCAACCGGCCCAGCTGCCGCCTGCATTGAGCAGCGGCCAGCACGGCCAGGCTCGTCGCAAGCAGAGTACACGCTCCGAGATGGGTTTGAACAACATGGGTTTTGAACATCTGGCCAATGCGTTGACGCTGACCAATCTGGCGCTGGCGCTGTTCGGTGTGGTTGCCGGAACAATCATCGGGTCGATACCGGGGTTGTCGGCAACCATGGCGGTGGCCGTGCTGGTCCCGATCACCTTCTCGATGGCGCCGGCCTCGGCCCTGATCCTGCTTGGCGCAATTTATACCGGCGCGATCTATGGCGGCGCCTATTCCGCCATCCTGCTCAACACGCCAGGCACCCCATCGGCGATCGGCACCACGTTCGACGGCTATCCGATGGCCAAGCGAGGCGATGGTGATCTGGCGGTGGCCATCGCCTGCTACGCCAGTGTCTTCGGCGGCATGATCGGAGCCATGGCATTGCTGCTGCTGGCACCGCCGCTGTCATCGGTGGCACTGGCCTTCGGCCCGGTGGAGTATCTCTGGCTGTCGATCTTCGGTCTGTCGTTGATCGCGTCGCTGTCGACCGGCAATGTACTCAAGGGGCTCGCCGGCGGTGCCCTGGGCATGCTTCTGTCCTGTGTCGGGGTTGCTGAAATCTCTGCGGATATCCGTCTCACATTCGGCAGCTCCACCATGATCGGCGGCATCGAAGTGGTCGGCGCGCTGATCGGGCTCTACTGCATTCCGGTGCTGATTGACCTGGTGGCAACGCCGGAGCGGCATCTCAAGGTGGAACAGGGTGGTCGCGCGGTGCGCTTCCGCGAAGCCGCCAAGATTGCCTGGCGGTCGCGCCTCAACCTGCTGCGATCCTCGGTCATCGGCACCGTGGTCGGCATCCTGCCGGGCGCCGGCGGGTCCGTTGCCGGTCTGGTCGCCTATTCCGAAGCCAAGCGCACCGCCCGGCCGGACCAGAAATTCGGAGACGGCGAGCCCGACGGCATCATGGCAACAGAATCCGCCAACAACGCCACAGTCGGCGGCGGCTTCATCCCGACGCTGGTGCTCGGCATTCCGGGGACACCCCCCGATGCGGTCATTCTCGGCGCGCTTCTGGTGCAGGGCGTGCGCACTGGTCCGACGCTGTTCGATGGCGGCGGCTCGATCGTCTACACCTTCATTTTCGGCCTGTTCATAGCCACCATCCTGATGCTGCCGACCGGGTTGCTGATCGGGCGATACGCCTACAAGACCATCGTCACCATCCCCAAGACCATCCTGGTGCCGGCGGTCGGCTTCATGACCATCATCGGCACCTTCGCCATCCGCAATTCGATTTCAGATGTCATCATCATGATCGTACTGGGCTCTGTCGGCTGGGTGCTGTCGCGCTTCGGCTTTGCCGCTTCGCCAATCGTGCTTGGGCTTATTCTCGGGCCCATCGCCGAGCAGGGCTTTGTTCAGGCCTGGATCATCGGCGATGCGACCGGCAATCTCGCGGGCATGTTCTTCGGCCGGCCGATCTCACTGGCAATCATCGCGTTTACCATCCTGTCGCTGGTCTATCCGGTCATACAGGGCAGACGGGCAAAGCGGATCCTTGCGACACAGGCCAACTCAAATGATTGACGCAACACCAAGTACCGGCAAAAAGGACGTGGGCACCCTGATTGTCGCCAGCCTGTTCATCGGCCTGGGGCTGATCACGCTCTACGATGTAACGACCTATTCCGACAGCGATTCCGTGGTCTTTCCGAGCTTTGTCGCCTATGCGCTCATCTTTTGCTCGGTGCTGGTAATCCTCTATTCCTGGCTCAGGCCAAACCCGCACAACGGCTTTGGCAGCGGGGACTGGTGGCGCAGGCTGCTGCTGGTGGCTACCATGCTGGGAGCTTGTTTGGTGATGCCCTTGGCCGGTTTTCTGCCGGCCACAGCAATTGCCTTCGTCGGCGGCTTGATCGCCGCGCGGCACGAAGGCTGGGATAGAAAAAGCGGATTTGTCTTTGCGCTGTCCGGCGTCTTCATCATGGCCGGCTTTTACAGCCTGTTCCGCTTCGCCCTTGGTGTGCCCCTGCCCTGAACGGCATCAACACACCCTGTGCAAAGCTTCACTTCACATATTTGCGCCAGTCGTGCTCTTCCTTGAAGCCCAGCATCTCGCGGATCTTGCGGTTGGAATAAAGCGCTTCATGCTCACCCATCTCGCGGGTGAACGGCACGCCCGGAAAGAATTCTTCGGCGATCTTGGCCGTCGGCATGTCGACCGAGTTGGTGTCATTGCCGGCATTGAAGATCTGGAACCCGAGCCCGTCTGTCGTCAGGCAGCGATCGACGATCTGGCCCAGATCGCGCGCATCAATATAGCAAAATATGTTGCGGCGTCGGACGCCGGGATCAACGAAGAAGCCTGGGAACCGGTCATACTCGTCCGGCTCCATGACGTTGCCGATGCGAAGCGCGTAGATATCGGCGCCCGAGCGGCGCTGGAAGCTGCGCGCGGTCTGCTCGTTGATGACCTTGGACATGCCGTAGGAATCCATCGGATTGACGTACATGTCCTCTTCCACCGGAAGCGACTGCGGGCTGACCTCGCCATCGGCAAAACAGACACCGTAGGTGGTTTCCGACGAGGCAACGACGATCTTGCGGATGCCGAGTTTTACAGCCGCCTCAAGCACATTGTAGGTGCCGATGGTGTTGACCCGGAAGGTCTCGTTGTCCGGCCGGATCAAGATCCGCGGCACGGCGGCAAAATGCACGACCGCTTCAAACTTAGGAACGCCGGTGCCGGGCTCCAGCTCGCCGAAATTTGCATAGCTGGACATGACGTTGAACATCTGACCGGAATCGGTGATGTCGGCGGTCAGGTTGTCGACACCTGGATGTTCGAGCGGCGTCAGATCGACATTGACAACATGATGGCCCTGGTCGACCAGATAGGGGATGACATGACGGCCGGCCTTGCCGGAGCCTCCGGTGAACAATATGCGCATTTTGTTTCCTCCCTCATTCAAAACCAACTGGCCGATCTCAGGCGCAGCGCCCTGCGGCAACTCCTGATGACCAGGCCCATTGAAAATTATGTCCGCCGAGATGGCCGGTTACATCCATCACCTCGCCGACGAAATACAGCCCTGGCACCAGCCGGCTCTCCATCGTCCTTTGGTGGATGTCTGCAGTATCAACACCACCAAGCGTGACTTCGGCCGTTCGGTAGCCCTCGGTTCCGCCCGGCACGAGATCAAAGCTGTGGATGCCCGCCACTATCTCGTCAATCGCCGCATTGCTCAAGTCCGCCAGCCGCGAAACCTTGTCGCCGGCGACCTGACCGAGTTGCTGCGCCAGCCGTTTCGGCAGCACCTCGCCAAGTACAGTCCAGACGGACACTTTCGGTCGCTTGCCACGTTCCGCTTTCACAAGTGCTGCCAGTTCTGTGCCCGGGGCAAGGTCAATGGCAACATGGTCGCCTTCACGCCAGTAAGACGAGACCTGCAGCATTGCCGGTCCCGATATCCCGCGATGGGTGAACAGCATGGCTTCGTCAAACGCCGCACCGTTGCACGATGATTTTACATCAAGCGAAACGCCCGACAGGCTGCCCCAGCTCTCATGCATGTTCGACGCCCAGGTGAACGGCACCAGCCCGGCCCGGGTTTCGGTCACCGAATGGCCGAACTGCCGGGCAATGTCATAGCCCAAACCGGTGGCGCCCATCTTCGGTATCGATTTGCCGCCAGTGGCAATGACCAGCGCCCCTGATTGCAAGGTACCTGCACTGGTCCGGACCTCGAAACCGGCTTCGGTCTGTCGTACCTGCTGTATCTCGGTCGACAGTTCCAGCCTGCCGCCGGCGTCCCGGATATCGTCGGTGAGCATGGCGATGATCTCGCGCGCCGATCCGTCGCAGAACAGTTGCCCCAGTGTCTTTTCGTGATACGCGATGCTGCGGGCTTGCACCCGGTCGATGAAATCATGCTGGGTGAAGGATTTGAGCGCCGAGATGGCAAAGTGCCTGTTGCTGGAGATAAAATTCGCCGGCGTGCAATGCAGATTGGTGAAGTTGCAGCGACCGCCGCCGGATATGCGTATTTTCTCGCCCGGTGCCCTGGCATGATCAATAATGACGACTGAGCGGCCGCGACGTCCCGCTTCGATAGCGGCCATCATCCCTGCGGCGCCTGCACCCAGGATTGCGACATCTGTTTTGCTGGTGGCGGGCATTAAGGCTCCGGATACGGGTCAGGTGGTCGCGGTGGCAGCCGCGCTTGATCCCGAACGCATTAGCAGACCAGGCGGTTGCAACAAACCCCGGGCCGGTGACGCAACAGAAGTTGTGCGCTTGCCAGTCAAGCGTCCCGGCCTGTAGGAACAGTGGCCACCTTCAGCGGAAGTGACCATGACCATCCACACGCTTGATCTCGATCCCGTCTCCCTGAGCATCGACCTGAGCGTCGGCCATATCGCTGATCTGAAAATCCGCGACGGTCAACGCCTCCTCACTCCGCTGCACCGTGCGCCATGGGTGGATGACCCCAACGCAATCTTTCCGGAGACTACGCCACCAAATGTGCGTCGATTGTCGGGTGATTTTTTCTGCGCACCGTTTGGCCGCAACGATCTGGAGGAAGCGCCATCGCACGGTTGGCCTGCCAACAGCGCCTGGAATCATCTTGAGACCATCAGACTGGACGACCGGATCACGGCCGTTTTCCGGCTTCAGAAGCTGGTGATGGGGGCGGTCGTCGAAAAGCGCATCACGCTGATCGCCTGTCATCCCTTCGTTTATCAGGAGCACTGTTTCATTGGAGGGGCTGGCTCGGTGTCGGCTGCGCACCACGTGATGGTGCACATGGCAGAGGGCGGCGATCTGGCTATCTCTGCGAAGCTTGGCGCGCAGACACCACCCGAAGCGCTGGAGACTGAGCCCGCACGGGGTCGCTCGGTTCTCGCTTATCCGGCGAAAACTGCAGATCTGACAGAGTTTCCGTTGGCAGTTGGCGGCGTCGCAGACCTCACCACCTACCCGCTGGCCAAGCAGCACGAAGATTTCCTGACTCTGGTGGAGGCGCCCGGACACGCACTCGGCTGGAGTGTTGTCAGCCGGAAAGCGGAACAGGATCGGGTGATCGTGCTTAAGCGACCCGATACCCTTCCTGTCACCATGCTCTGGATGAGCAATGGCGGCCGGGATTACGCGCCCTGGTCAGGACGCCATACAGGGGTGTTGGGAATTGAGGATGCTCGGGCATCGCCGCTTGGACATGCGGAGTCGTGCCGGAACAATGCGTTGACGCGCGATGGCGTAGCAACTGCGTTCGATCTGCATGCCCGAAAAACGACATGCATCCGTCAGGTCATAGGTGCGTGCACGGCAGGGACCGCTGACACCAAAGTCGTCGATTTGTGCAATGAAGAAGGTGAGCTGGTCCTGAGGCTTCTAGATGGTGCGATTCGCACGCTCAAATACGATCAGACATTCCTCGCAGGATAGCCGGGCTCCACCGCGCTCCGGCAAGACTGATCGACGAGCGCAGTCCCCCGACATCTGGCGGGAGACTGCATCATATTTCGTATGCCGGGGTATCAGCAGGCAGCTTCGTACACGCGGCCCTGGGCGTCGCGGTAACGGCACATGCCGGGAGTGGTCGCTGCGCCGATAAGAGCGCCTGCTGCGCCACCGATAAGTGCACCGCCTGCAACATTGTTGCCAGTAGCTGCGGCAACAAGAGCGCCGGTGCCTGCACCGACAGCAGCGCCGGTGCCGGCACGCTTTTCAGTCGTCGTGCAGCCAGCGGCGGCAAGAAGAGATACGGCTGCGAGGGTTGAAAGAACGAGTCTGGTCATCAAAGGCTCCATCATGGGGTGCTATTCTTAACGCGAAGGCAGTTCACTCAAACGAGGATGTGTGCTTCCGGGCCACGGTTTCATTGTACAAGATAACGATGGCCGAGACCATCATGGCGATGCTCATCGCAAGTGCAAGCGTTGAAATCAACATGGTCAGTCCTTTCGTTTCATTCTGTGTTCGTTTGTCTGTTTGTTTCGATCACTCAACGTCGCAAGGGCGTGTTTGGTTGCCTTGCGAGCAAAATTATTTTTTCACGGCGGCATTTTCGCGATTCTTTGGCACTTCGTAGGGGCCCGACGGCGCTGCGGTCGATTCACCTCGACAGAGCAAAAAACAGGCGCGATGCCCGCCGTTTAGGCAAATCCTGCTGTTGACCTTAGCTTGGGCAGGATCGGCCAGAAAAGCGCTTGCGTGTAGCCAGCGCATTTCAGATGATCGCGTCTTACAGTTCATAGGGCTACGATGACCTCGATGTTTCCGCTTCCGATTCCGCAAGACAGCGGCGCTATGCAGCGCACCCGTGGCGGTGGCCGTCTTTCGGTCAAGCACTCGGCAGGGGAAAGCCGTATCGACCGGCTGTTTCAGGAAGGTTCGGCACGGATCCGCATTCCCCGGGTCGCGCGCGGGCTTCCGCTCGAGGCGGTGCTGATCAACACTGCCGGTGGCCTGACCGGTGGCGACCACATGAACTGGCGTTTTGAGGCCGGCGCCGGCGCCTCGATGACGCTTGCGACCCAGGCATGCGAGAAAACCTACAAGGCACACGGCAACAGCGAAGCCCGCGTCTCGGTCCAGTTAAAGCTCAACGCCGAGAGTTCGCTCTCCTGGCTGCCGCAGGAAACGATCCTGTTCGACAGGGCTCGCCTATCACGATCCATCGAGGTCGACATGATGCCCGGTTCGCGGCTTCTAATGATTGAGCCGGTGGTGTTTGGCCGCCTTGCAATGGACGAGACTGTTACCGAGGGTCTTTTCCACGACCGCTGGCGTGTCCTGCAGGACGGCCATTTGCTGCATGCCGAGGACATGCGGCTCGGGCCGCATATTGCGGATGCCCTCAAGCATACAGCCGTGGCCGGTGGCGGGCTGGCCATGGCCACATTGTTGCTGATTTCTCTGGAGGCCGAGGCAAGGCTGGCCACGGTCCGGCAGTTGATCGGCGGATCCGGCGGGGCCAGCCACGTGACGGTGCACCCCCGCAATGCTGGGGTGGCTGAAACTGGCAAGCTTCTTGCTCGAATTGTTGCCAAGGACAGCTATGAATTGCGCAAAGTGCTTGTACCATTGATCCGCCTGCTCAACCCGATGGGCGGCATGCCGAAAGTCTGGTCGATATGAAAGAGACATTATGAACCTGACCCCGAGGGAAAAAGACAAACTGCTCATTGCCATGGCCGCGATTGTTGCGCGCAAGCGGCTGGAACGGGGCGTCAAGCTCAACCATCCTGAAGCCATTGCGCTGATCACTGATTTTGTCGTCGAAGGCGCACGCGACGGCCGGGCGGTTGCCGACCTGATGGAAGCCGGCGCGCATGTGATAAGCCGCGATCAGGTGATGGACGGTATCGCCGAAATGATCCACGATATCCAGATCGAGGCCACCTTCCCCGATGGCACGAAGCTGGTGACCGTGCATGAACCGATACGCTGACCAATGATCCGGGCGCGCTCCATTGCCACAGCAGAAACCGCGCACAAAAAAAGCGCGGGCCGTAGCCCGCGCCTCTGTGAGGCTGATCGTTTATCAGCGGACGTAGACAGTCAGCGACCCGTCCGCATCAGTCTTGGCCGCAACAACGCTGGAAAGATTGACGCCCTCGGCCTCAAGCTTGTCGTAGACGCCCGCATTGGCCTGAAGCGACGTGCGCAGGTCAGATACAGCGCCTTGGTTCTGGCTTACGGCCTGATCAATCTTGTCAGCCGAAACGTCCGAAGCCGATCCGACATTGACGACCGTGACGTCGCTCGTGTCCGTCATCGCGCTGATATCGGACGCCGCATTGCCGTTCGCGCTGATCGCCGAGAGTACATCGCCTTCGCCAGTGTTCGCACCGGCGCGCGAGGTCGTGTCCGCGGTGGCGTTCAGGCCCAGTTCCGCATTGCCTCCGGTAATCTCAGTACCGATACCGGCCGAAGCGCCTGCCGAACCGCTGGTCGCTGCAGCGCTGGACCCGCTGTTGGCTCCAATGCTTGCTCCGGCGTCTGCGCCAACCGAGCCTGCAAGTGCAGGGGCGGCAGCAAAGCTCGAAGTCATCAGTGCAGCTGTCAGAATCTTGGTCATCTGTTTCATAGGATTACTCCTTTTTCAGTTTCAGTTGCCACCCGTTTCGCGTCAGGTGACAAGGTCCCAACGATATCGCACTGCTTTGGTTGCGTGGAGTTCCGCGGCCATTTCGTGAAGTTTTCGTGGCGCAAAAGTGACATGATATGAAGCACATACCGCACCCGTCTGCGCCGGGCAGCATGCGGCCGGATGTAAGCGGGAACGAGAGGTCAACAATGCTTGAACTACGGCCAAATTGCGAATGCTGTGATCGGGATCTGCCGCCTGAAAGCACGCGGGCGATGATCTGCAGTTTTGAATGCACCTTCTGCAGCGATTGCGTCGCAGGTGTGCTACAAGGAGCCTGTCCCAATTGCGGTGGAGAGTTTGTCAGCCGGCCGGTGCGGCCTGCCCGGCTGTTGCAAAAGAACCCGCCGTCAAAGAATCGCGTTCATTCGAACAATCCGCTTTGCGCACAGAAACGAATTGCATAGGACAAATCCAATGATTCCAGGTGAAATCATCACGCAGGACGGCGACATCGAACTCAACACCGGTGCCGAAACTCTAACCCTGAAGGTTGCCAATACCGGCGACCGCCCGGTGCAGGTGGGTAGCCATTATCATTTCTTCGAGACCAATGAGGCCTTGCGGTTTGACCGCGATCAAGCCCGTGGCCTCAGGCTGGATATCGCCGCCGGAACCGCCGTGCGGTTCGAGCCCGGTCAGGAGCGCGATGTGACGCTGGTTCCGCTGTCAGGTGGCCGCGAGGTCTATGGTTTTCAGCAGAAGGTGATGGGAAAACTCTGATGGTTCCGCATCACGTCAACCACGAGAAGGGGAAATAGCATGTGCCATGTCTGTGTCATCAACACCGTAAAATCCTCAATGCTGTCGCGGCGTGATTTCTTCCGCAAGACGGCTGCTGCCGGTTTTGCAGCAACCGCGGCCGGTGCAGTCTCCGCCCGGCCCGCGCTGGCTCAGGCGTCCGGCAAGGTGGTCGACCTCACGCATACCTTCGATGGAGATTTCCCGACATTCGACGGAAAGCCCGGCATCCTCTACACGGAGAATGTCAATTTTGATGCGTCCGGTTATCAGCTCTGGGAGCTGACCATATTCGAGCATTCAGGCACCCATATCGACGCGCCGCTGCATTTTTCCAAGGACGGCACCTCCGTTGACGAACTTGACCCGCAAAGCCTGATCTGCCCGCTCTGCATTATCGACATCAAGGCCAAAGCGGCCGACGAACCCAATTCGATGGTCGAGCCTGAAGACGTGGAGGCCTATGTCAGCGCACATGGCGAGATCCCGCAAGGCGCCTGCGTGGCGATGAATTCGGGCTGGCAGGACAAGCTCGGCGATGCGAGTTACCGCAATGATGCAGATGGCAACTTTGCATTTCCCGGTTTTTCCAAGGCAGCGACCGATTTGCTCGCAGACATGGGGGCGGCCTCTATCGGCGTCGACACGTTGTCGCTTGACCCCGGGAATTCGGCCGATTTCGCCGTTCATTATTCCTGGCTTCCGAGCGGTCGCTTCGGCATTGAAAATCTCGCCAACCTCAATGACTTGCCTGCCGCGGGCGCTACATTGTTTGTCGGCGCGCCCAAGCACCGCAACGGGACCGGCGGGCCGGCCCGTGTCATGGCAATGGTCTAGGAGAACGCGAATGGCTCGCAAAACTGTAAACCCGGTTGCGATCTGGCAGGCCTATGCCGGGCTTGGCATGCTTGCGCTGGAAGCCCAGGCCGTCATCGGCATGCGGGTCCTTGGCATGAATGGCGCATGGCCGGTCGGCAAGTCCGAAAACAAGAAGATGCTGGCGGAAAAACCGCCGGCGTTTGCGAAAGCCGCAACCGCAGCGGCCAGAAAGGCCGCGGCGGGCGGCAGCCCAGACCAGATCCTGACGGCCGCCGTCAAGCCGCTGACGAAAACCGCGCGCGCCAACAGGAAACGGCTCGCCGCAAATGCGGTGTCGCGCCGCAAGAAAACCTGAGGCAGTTGATGGCAGACAAGCAAACCGTGAGGGGGTGGTGTTTTGCGTGCCTGCTTGCAATCGCCCCGCTCGCCGGTGCTGCGAATGATTTGGGCGCTGAGGAAAGGCCGGACTGCATAGACCCGCAGACACAAATGGAGATGACCTACTGCGCCGGCGTCGACTATGAGAAAGCCGATGCCGAGCTCAACGCAATCTGGCCCGACATTGTCGCCGCAGCCAAGTCCAAGGATGAATATGTGGCCGAGCAGGTGAAGGGAACGGATGTGCCGACAACGCTTCAGGCGTTGCGCTCGGCCCAGCGTGCCTGGATCAAGTTCCGCGATGTGCAGTGCGAATACGAAGCCTACGAAGTGTTCGGCGGCAGCATGCAACCGATGGTCGGCAGCATGTGCCTTGCCCGGCTGACACGCGAGCGCATCGCGGTTCTCTCTTCTGCTCTTGAGAGCCGCTAATGGCCCGCTTTTTGCTTCTTTAATTCGAGAGCTTGAACGAACCGAGGATCACACATGCCCGCCAAGATTTCCCGCGCCACCTATGCCGCCATGTACGGTCCCACCGTTGGCGACAAGGTCCGGCTTGCCGACACCGAGCTCTTCATCGAGGTGGAAAAGGATTTCACCAGCTATGGCGAAGAGGTCAAGTTCGGCGGTGGCAAGGTGATCCGCGACGGCATGGGCCAGAGCCAGGTCACGCGGGCGGACGGCGCGGTCGACACCGTTATCACCAATGCGCTGGTGGTTGATCATACCGGCATCTACAAGGCTGATATCGGCCTCAGGGACGGGCGTATTGCGGCGATCGGCAAGGCCGGCAATCCCGATACTCAACCCGGCGTCGATATCATCGTCGGCCCCGGCACGGAAGTGATTGCCGGCGAAGGCAAGATCCTCACAGCCGGCGGTTTTGACAGCCACATCCACTTCATATGCCCGCAGCAGATCGAGGAAGCGCTGATGAGCGGGCTGACCACCATGCTGGGCGGCGGCACCGGCCCTGCTCACGGAACGTTGGCCACGACCTGCACGCCCGGCCCCTGGCACATCGGCCGCATGATCCAGGCCATGGATGCGTTTCCGATGAATATCGGCCTGGCAGGCAAGGGCAATGCCTCAATGCCCCGGGCACTTGAGGAGATGATCCTGGGCGGCGCCTGCGCACTCAAACTGCATGAGGACTGGGGCACGACGCCAGGGGCCATCGACAATTGCCTCGCCGTTGCCGACGAGTATGACGTCCAGGTGATGATCCACACCGACACGCTCAATGAAAGCGGCTTTGTCGAAGGCACCGTGGAGGCCATCAAGGGCCGCACCATTCACGCCTTCCACACCGAAGGCGCCGGGGGCGGCCACGCGCCCGACATCATCAAGGTCTGCGGGTTGTCCAACGTGATCCCCTCGTCGACCAATCCGACCCGGCCTTACACCGTCAACACCATTGCCGAGCATCTCGACATGCTGATGGTCTGCCACCACCTCGACAGCTCCATCCCCGAGGATATTGCCTTTGCCGAAAGCCGGATCCGCAAGGAGACCATCGCGGCGGAGGATATCCTTCACGACATCGGCGCCTTTTCGATCATCGCATCCGACAGCCAGGCCATGGGCCGCGTCGGCGAAGTGATCATCCGGACCTGGCAGACGGCCGACAAGATGAAGCGCCAGCGCGGGCGCCTGCCTGAAGAGACCGGCGAGAACGACAATTTCCGGGTTCGCCGCTACATCGCCAAATACACCATCAACCCCGCCATAGCTCAGGGAATGTCCAGACATATCGGCTCGATCGAAGATC
>Ga0209344_10000812_pt1 | contig 47808 bp, 38 predicted proteins | sample Cruoilmetagenom6_FD_187293 | JGI IMG/M metagenome (GOLD analysis project Ga0209344, IMG submission 187293) | Oil polluted marine microbial communities from Coal Oil Point, Santa Barbara, California, USA - Santa Barbara Oil Seep Sample 6 (SPAdes)... | ecosystem: Environmental > Aquatic > Marine... | reverse complement strand
GTAAACCAATTTCCCGAATCAAAAATGCCATTATCAACATTTGCCCAGTTACCTTCTAAAGTAATATGATGCTTTCTAAAAATTTCATAATCTGCAGATGCATATGCTTTCACATAGCTATTTCCTGTTAAAGAAATATAATCATAACCATAAAAAGGAATAAAGTTATTTATGAAATTATTTCCGTAGCCTCCTAAAGCAAAATCCATTGTATTTGTAGTGTTTTCTCCTAATTTAAAACCGCCTTCAGTTTTTAAATTAAATGCCAATTTATTAGATAGACTAAATGCGTAACCTATATCTGCTTTAACAATTGCAAAAGGCTCAAAATTAGAATTAAATTTAGAAGACACTAAATACCAATGTAAATCTCCATCAAAATAAAACCCTCGTTTTGGGAAGTACTTATTATCATAAGTGTCTAATTTTAGATTCCCAAAAACACTTCCATAATCTGTGTTTTCAAATAAAAATTCATCAGTTCGAGAATTTAATGTAATGGTTTCAGATTTAATTTCAAGTCGTTTATGTTCTGCACCTATACTAAAAGCAAAGTCTTTTCTAAATAACGTTTGTAAATACAACTGATTGGTTTGGTCTTGAATTTCAACATCTATCTTATTTAAACCAGATCCAATATTATCAAATCCTGAAACTAGAAGTTCAGGATTAACACTCCTACTAAATTGATTATATCTAGACTTAATACCAATACTCCAATAGAACCCTTTATCAATAAAATATTCGAAATTGTATCTCACATTATCACCTAAAATAATATCCAAAGAAGCAACGTCATTATCAAATAATAGGTTTTTTTTGGTCAAATTAACTAAAGCTGAACTTTTATATAAATCATCATAATGTAGACCTAATTTTAAAAATGTAGTGATTTCATTTTCAATTATTGTAGCATAAAGATCATATCCTTCTGTATGATCTGATTTTTTAAACTCATATATAAAAGAGTCAAAATTATTAGTAGCAACGAGATTATTCACTCCTCTATCAAAATCTTTATAACTTACTTTTGTATCCCCTTTAAATTTCAATTTACCAAGAATATAAGACCTTGTATATCTTTCGTTTCCTTTAATTGAAATCCAATTTATTTTAATACTATCTTGTTTAGACTTGCTAATATTTGCTCGTCTAGTATTAGACGTATTATACTTAGGTAATTGTTTTAATTTTTCTATTTCTTTTAAAGTAGCCTGTTTACCATTCTCAATAATTTGTTTGCTTTCACTAAATGAAACTACAGTAAAATCTTTAATGTCAGGACGAATATAAACATCTGTAATCTTAGATTTTAACTTCATATCGCTAACTGTTCTAAAATTATTTATCTGAAGTAAAACATCTGGTGCAGATTTTAATTCAAGTCTATCTTTTAAGTCATCCTGAACATCTACTCCTATAATAATATCCATGCCTTTAGCCTTAAGTTCATGTATAGGATAATTATTAACCACGCCTCCATCTATCAACAATCGACCATCAATCATAACTGGCTGGAACAATGAAGGAAATGCACCACTTGCTGTTACTGCTTGCGCTAAATTTCCAGAATCTAATATAACAGCTTCTCCTTTTTCAACATCAGTCGCTACACAAAAAAACGGAATGGACATTTGATCAAACCGTTCTATTTCATTAACATGCAACGTAAGTTTTGACAATAAATTAAACACATTTTGACCTCTAGAAAGTGCTGAAGGCAACTTTATCTTAAACTTGTCAAAAGGAAGGTTTACTACATACTTCTCAGAATTATCACGCTCATAAAACGTTTTTGCAGATCGTGGCAAATTATCACTAATAACCTCATCATAATCTAAAGTTTTAAAAATAGAATCTAGTTGCTTTCCAGAATAACCAGAAGCATACAAAGAGCCTACAATTGCTCCCATACTTGTTCCAGCGATATAATCTATTTTAACACCAAGACTATCAAGAACCTTTAACACTCCAATGTGAGCAAACCCTTTTGCTCCACCTCCACTTAATACTAAGCCTACTTTTGGAGTTTTAGTTTTCGTAGTGTCTTGCGCTTTTGACGAAAAGGGCAAACATATAATTAATATAAGGATGAGGAGCTTCTTCATTTTGACTTATAATAGGCTTTTATTTTTTTTGCTTTTGAATGACCAACCACATGTTCTAAATCTTTTTCATCAGCCTCAGCTATTCGTTTTACTGATTTAAATTGTTTCATTAAAGCTACAATGGTTTGTTCTCCAATTCCTGGTATAGTTTCTAACTCTGTAGTTAAAGCGTTTTTACTCCTTCTATTTCTATGATGCTCGATTCCGAAACGATGTGCTTCATTTCGTAGTTGTTGAATTATTTTAAGCGTTTCACTTTTCTTGTCTAAATATAGTGGAATTGGGTCGTCTGGATAAAATAATTCTTCCAAACGCTTCGCAATTCCGATGATTGCAATTTTATTCCTAAGATTTAACGCTTCTAAGCTTTTTAAAGCGGAAGACAATTGCCCTTTTCCTCCATCTATAATAATTAATTGTGGTAAGGGTTGCTCTTCATCTAATAAGCGTTTGTACCTACGATACACAACCTCTTCCATCGATGCAAAATCATCTGGACCTTCAACTGTTTTAATATTGAAATGTCTATACTCTCTTTTACTAGGCTTTCCATCTTTAAAAACCACACAAGCAGCGACAGGATGTGTACCTTGTATGTTTGAATTATCAAAACATTCGATATGACGAGGCTCTTCAGAAAGCCGTAAATCTAATTTCATTTGTGCCATAATTCGGTTGGCGTGACGATCTGGATCTACAATCTTAACTTGCTTAAAACGTTCCATTCTATAGTATTTCGCATTCCGAAGAGACAAATCTAAAATTCGTTTTTTATCACCAAGTTTTGGAATGGTTACTTTTAAGTCTTCGCCTAATTCTACTTTAAAAGGCACATAAATCTCTCTAGAATTTGAACTGAAACGCTGTCTAATTTCAGTAATGGCTAACTCTAATAATTGTTTATCGGTTTCGTCGAGTTTCTTTTTAATTTCAAGAGTGTGCGACCTAATGATACTTCCGTAAGATAACTGTAAAAAATTTACATAGCCATAGCCTTCATCACTCATAATTGAAAACACATCAACATTACTAATCTTAGGATTTACGATTGTAGATTTTGCTTGATAATTCTCTAAAACTTCAATCTTTTCTTTTATGCGTTGAGCGTCTTCAAAATGCATCTCTTGAGCTAATTGCTTCATTTGCGTTTTAAATTGCGATAACGAATCTTTAAAATTTCCTTTTATAATTTCTCTAATGGCTGTAATGTGCTCATTGTACTCCGTTTCACTTTGCAGATCTTCACAAGGGCCTTTACAATTTCCTAAGTGGTATTCTAAACATACTTTATACTTACCAGATTCAATTTTTTCTTCGGAAAGGTTATAGTTACACGTTCTGAGATGATAAAGTCCTTTAATTAAATCTAGTAAAGTATGAACCGTTTTCATGCTTGTATAAGGTCCAAAATATTCTGATCCATCTTTAAACACACGTCGTGTTGGAAACACTCTAGGAAAACGCTCATTTTTAATACAAATCCACGGATACGATTTGTCATCCTTTAGCATCACATTGTAACGAGGTTGATACTTTTTTATAAGATTATTCTCTAATAAAAGTGCATCTTTTTCAGTTTCTACAACAATGTGTTTGACACTAGCAATTTTTTTAACTAAAACTCGAGTTTTACCATTTTCATGAGTTTTAGTAAAATACGAACTGACTCTTTTTTTTAAGTTTTTAGCTTTCCCTACATAAATTAACTTGTCATCAATATCATAATATTGATACACACCAGGTTCTTGAGGCAAGGTTTTTAATTGTAACTCTAGTGTAGGATTTTCCATTATTTCAAAGTTAGCATTTACTATTCAATCCCTACTTTTTTTTCAATAAAAAATTATTACAAAGATGGTTTTCCTATTTACCAATTGATTACATTGCGCCACTTTTTTTAAAAAAAATAAATGACAAAAAAAATCATAGGACGTGTTGATATTGTTGACTTTCCTAAATTAAATTTAAAACAGGTTGCTGTAAAAATTGACACTGGTGCTTATACCTCTGCAATACACTGTTCAAATATTATCGAAAAGGACAATCAATTGATTTGTACCTTTGAAAGTGAAGGTCATAAAGGCTTTAAAAGCGAACAAATTATTTTTAATGCGTATTCTAGAACTGATGTAAAAAGTAGTAACGGATTTAAAGAAAATCGCTATAAAATCAAATCTGAAGTGATATTCTTTGGTAAAACGTACAAGATTAACTTAACTTTAAGCACTAGAGACGATATGAAATTTCCTGTATTAATTGGAAGACAATTTCTAAGTAAAAAATTTTTAGTAGATGTCAATATGGAAAACGTTTCTTTTAACAGCACACACCAATGAACATAGTTATTTTATCAAGAAATCCACATTTATATTCAACACAACGCTTGGTTAAAGAAGGAGAAGCAAGAGGTCATGAAGTTGAAGTTATTGATCCGTTAAAATGTGATATTATTATTGAAAAGGAAAAACCCACCATTTTCTACAAAGACAGATATTTAGATTATGTTGATGCTATTATTCCTCGCATTGGTTCTTCAGTAACCTTTTATGGCTGTGCTGTTGTTCGCCAATTTGAAGAAATGGGTGTATTTACCATTGTTACTTCAGATGCAATACAACGATCAAGAGATAAATTAAGAAGTTTACAACGACTTAGTAAAGCAGGAATTGGTATGCCAAAAACGGTATTCACAAATTATTCACGTGATGTGGAAGAAGTTATCGAACATGTTGGCGGAACTCCTGTAATCATTAAACTCCTTGAAGGTACACAAGGCTTAGGAGTTGTTTTAGCTGAAACAAAAAATGCAGCAGAATCTGTTCTTGAAGCTTTTAACGGTCTCCAAGCACGTGTGATTGTACAAGAATTTATCAAAGAAGCAAAAGGTGCAGATATTAGAGCCTTAGTTGTTAACGGACAAGTGGTCGGAGCTATGAAACGACAAGGTAAAGAAGGTGAATTTAGATCTAATTTACATCGTGGAGGAAGTGCAAATATTATTAAACTAGATGCTGATGAATTAAAATTAGCGATGAACGCATCTAAAGCTCTAAAATTACCTGTTTGTGGTGTTGACATGTTGCAATCAACTAGAGGACCTTTACTTCTAGAAGTAAATTCAACTCCTGGTTTAGAAGGCATTGAAGGTGCTACAGGTAAAAATATAGCAAGAGCAATTATTACTTTTATAGAAAGCCATAGGAACTAATACGAATTCAATTTTAAAATTAAATTGGTATAAAATGAGTAAAAATGATTTTTTAGAAATCTTAGGAGAAAAAGTCGCTTTAGGTAAAAGTGCGACTGTTACTTTTGAAGTCGCAAAACTTCATACTCGTAATACATTAGATGTTCCCATAATCATTGAACGCTCAAAAAAACCTGGACCAACAGTTTTAATTACTGCTGGTATTCATGGAGATGAAATTAATGGAGTAGAAATCGTTAGACAAATTATTGCAAAAGGAATTAATAAACCCAAAAAAGGAACTGTTATCTGTGTGCCTGTAATTAATGTTTTTGGGTTTTTAAACATGGATCGCTTATTTCCTGATGGACGAGATTTAAACCGTGTTTTTCCAGGAAGTTCAAATGGTTCATTAGCAAGTAGAGTTGCTCACTTTGTAATGAAAGAAATTGTACCACATGCCGATTTTGTTCTCGACTTTCATACAGGAGGTGCAGATCGATTCAATGCTGCTCAAATACGTATAATTGAACATGAACCATTGTTATCTGAATTAGCTCATGTTTTTGGCGCTCCTTTTATTTATTATTCAAAAAATTTAAATAAATCCTTTAGAAATTCATGCTATAAATCTAATGTCCCAATGCTCCTATTTGAAGGCGGAAAATCTTTTAATATAGACAGTAATATTACAAATACTGGTGTTAATGGTGCTAAACGTATTTTACATCATTTAGGCATGTTAAATTCTAAATTTAAAGTATCTAAACCTAAAACTAAAGCCGTAATCATTCAAGATAGCAAATGGTTAAGAGCTAAGTTTTCTGGTATGTTCAAAGCAACAGTTGCCATAAATACTTATGTTAAGAAAGGTGATATTTTAGGAAACATAACAGATCCTTATGGTAGTTTTAATCATTTTGTAAAAGCACCAAATACTGGTTATATTTTTAATGTGAATGAATCTCCTATAATTTATCAAGGTGATGCTATTTTTCATATTTCAACTGAAATTAAAAATGACTAAAGCTGAATTAAGAAAAACATACAAATTATTACGGAAACACCTTTCTGAAGATGAGGTTGACAATTTGAGTTTAAAAATCGCAAATCAAATCCTGACGCTACCTGTATGGAACTATGAATTTTATCATACTTTTTTATCTATTACAGAACACAAAGAAGTTAATACAGACTACCTCTTAAACATTCTTTCAGGAAAAGACAAACATATTGTGATTTCAAAAAGTAATTTTTCGACTACAGAAATGACACATTATTTGTTGACTGATAGCACAACAATCAAAAAGAATGAATGGAACATTCCTGAACCTGTTAGTGGAATTCCAATTGATTCTAAACAAATTGACGTGGTGTTTATTCCGCTTTTAGCTTTTGACAAATTTGGACACCGAATAGGCTACGGAAAAGGGTTTTATGATAAATTCTTAACGGAATGTAAGCCCGAAACCATTAAAATTGGGTTGTCCTTTTTTGAAGCTGAAACTGTAATTAATGAAGTATTTGAAACTGATGTAAAGCTAGATTTTTGCGTCACACCAGAACGCGTTTATAACTTTAATTAAAACTATTCTCCAATATCTTCATTCCAAAGTTTTGGTTGTTCTTTAATAAAGTTGTTCATCATTGTTTTACAAGTCTCATTATCCATTACAACAACTTCAACACCTTTAGATTTCAACAATGCTTCTTCTCCTAAAAACGTGCTGTTCTCACCAATGATAACTTTAGGAATTCCATAAAGCAAAATAGCTCCTGTACACATTGCACAAGGTGAAAGTGTGGTATAAATTTCACATGCTTTGTAAAAGCTTGCAGGTTGTCTTCCAGAATTTTCTAAAGCATCCATTTCTCCATGTAAAATAGCACTCCCTTTTTGTATTCTACGATTATGTCCTCTTCCAACTATTTTTCCATTATGAACTAATACCGAACCTATTGGAATTCCGCCTTCATCTAAACCTTTTTTAGCTTCTAGTATGGCTTCATTTAAAAATGTATTGTAATCATTCATCTTTTAAATTTTTTTCTTGTGTTTGAAACGCCTTCTTATTAAAGAAAATTAAGATTCCTATACCTGAACTAATAGCCATATCTGCTACATTAAAAACAGGTTCAAAAAAGGTAAAATATTGTCCACCATAAAACGGAATCCAATCTGGCAGCACACCACTCCACATAGGAAAATGAAGCATATCTACAACTTTACCATGAAAAATAGTATCGTAACCACCTTCAGCAGGCAAAAAAGAAGCTACTTGTCCAGAACTTGAATCGAAGATTATTCCGTAAAAAACAGAATCAATAATGTTCCCTAAAGCTCCAGCTAAAATTAGTGAAACTGCAAAAATTAGCGTTCTAGATTGTCCTATTTTAATTGATTTTATCAACCAATATCCAATACCTAAAACAGCTAAAATCCTAAAAACAGTTAAACAAACTTTCGCTGTTCTATCTGAAATAAAAGACACAAAATCACTAATTTTTGTTCCCCAAGCCATTCCTTCATTCTCTACAAACAAGATTTGAAACCATGAAAATACTTCTACGCTTTCGGTTAATGAGAAATGTGTTTTAATGTAGATTTTAGAAACTTGATCTATCAATAAAATAATGAGAATAAGAAGCGTCGCTTTTTTTAATGACATAATTGGATGTTACAAATGTAAAAATAAACCTTTTTTAACTTAGTAAATCCTTACAAAAAGAAAAACGCCTTATATATAACATAAGACGTTTTAAATGGAATTAATATGCGATTATTGCATGTTTTTTGCTTCAATACTTAACGTAGCATGAGGCACTAATTTTAAACGCTCTTTATTGATGAGTTTTCCAGTAACTCTACAAATACCATAGGTTTTACTTTCAATTCTAATAAGCGCATTTTTTAAATCTCTAATAAACTTTTCTTGACGAATTGCTAATTGAGAATTCGCCTCTTTACTCATTGTTGCGCTACCTTCTTCAAAGGCTTTAAACGTTGGAGATGTATCATCAGTACCATTATTATGGTCGTTCATATACGCGCTTTTAATAAGCTCTAAGTCATGTTCTGCTTTTTCTATTTTGTCTAAAAGCAATGCTTTAAATTCTGCAAGATCTTTATCTGAATATCTTACGTTACTATCTGTTGCCATGGTTTTAAATTTTTTGAATAAACAATTTGGTATTTACATCATCAAAAGCAATTTCTATACCATCGTTTAGGTCATCTAAAATTTCCAATTCGTCGGTAAGAGTTTCTGTTTTTATATACTCTAAATTTTTGTTTATCGCGTTAATAATTTGTTCATCTTTTTGGAACTGTACTACTATCCTATCTGTTAATTCAAAACCAGAATCTTTACGTAGATTTTGGATTCTATTAACTAATTCTCTAGCAATACCTTCCTTTTGTAATTCTTCAGTAATAGTTACATCTAAAGCTACTGTTAATGCGCCTGAACTAGCTACAAGCCATCCTTCAATATCTTTTGATGTAATCTCTACATCTGATTGTTCTAAAGTAATGTTTTTTCCATTAATTTCAACGTCTAAACTACCATTTTGCTCGATTTTTTTGATGTCTTCTGCTGAAAAACTGTTAACTACCTGAGCAACAGCCTTCATGTCTTGTCCAAAACGTGGTCCTAAAACCTTGAAATTTGGTTTTATTTGTTTTACTAATATACCTGAAGCATCTTCTAAAACCTCAACAGATTTTACATTTACTTCAGATTTTATCAAGTCTGCTACTGCTAAAACTTCTTCCTTCTGTTCTTCTGAATCAATAGGAATCATGATTTTTTGTAGTGGCTGACGTACTTTTATCTTTTCTTTTGCTCTTAACGATAATACTAATGAAGAAATTGTTTGAGCGCTTTCCATTTTACGCTCTAAGCTCTTATCAACGAAAGATGCATCAAACTTAGGGAAGTCTGCTAAATGCACACTTTCAAACGATTCTTTATGAGTTACTGAATTTAAATCCATATACAAACGATCCATAAAGAAAGGCGCAATTGGAGCTCCAAGCTTTGCAATGGTTTCCATACAGGTGTAAAGCGTTTGGTAAGCTGAAATTTTATCAGATTGATAATCGCCTTTCCAGAAACGTCTTCTGCTTAAACGCACATACCAGTTACTTAAGTAATCTTGCGTAAAATCTGAAATTGCTCTCGCTGCTTTTGTTGGTTCGTATTCGGCATAATATTCATCTACTTTCTGAATTAAGGTATGCAATTCAGATAAAATCCAACGATCAATTTCTGGTCGTTCGTTCAATGAAATATCAGCTTCAGAATAACTAAAACCATCCAAATTAGTATATAATGTAAAGAATGAATAGGTGTTGTATAAGGTTCCGAAGAACTTACGTTTCACTTCTTCAATACCATCTAAATCAAATTTTAAATTATCCCAAGGATTGGCATTCATAATCATGTACCAACGCGTTGCATCTGCACCATACGTTCCTAAGGTTTCAAAAGGATCGGTTGCATTACCTAAACGTTTCGACATTTTTTGTCCGTTTTTATCTAACACTAATCCGTTAGACACAACGTTTTTATATGCTACAGAATCGAATACCATTGTTGCGATAGCGAGAAGTGTATAAAACCAACCACGTGTTTGATCGACACCTTCTGCAATAAAATCGGCTGGAAATGCTTTATGTTCATCAATGAGTTCTTTATTCTCAAAAGGATAATGCCATTGCGCATAAGGCATAGAGCCAGAATCAAACCAAACATCTATTAAATCACTCTCACGTTGCATTGGTTGTCCACTAGGCGACACCAACACAATCTCATCAACAATATTTTTATGTAAATCTATTTTGGCATAGTTCTCTTCGGAATTATTTCCAACTTCAAAGTCTTCAAAAATATCTTTTGAAAGCACTCCAGCTTCAACAGCTTTAGCCATTTCAGATTTTAGTTCTTCAACAGAGCCAATACAGATTTCTTCTTTTCCGTCTTCTGTTCTCCAGATTGGTAATGGAATTCCCCAATAACGAGATCTAGATAAATTCCAATCATTTGCATTAGCCAACCAATTTCCAAAACGACCAGTACCAGTAGATTTTGGCTTCCAGTTGATAGTCGTATTTAATTCGTGCATACGACCTTTAACATCTGTGATTTTTATGAACCAAGAATCTAATGGATAATATAATATTGGCTTATCTGTTCTCCAGCAATGTGGATAACTGTGCTTATACTTTTCGACTTTAAAAGCCTTGTTTTCTTCTTTTAACTTAATAGCTAACTCAACATCTATAGAACGCTCTGGAGCTTCACCCTCATTATAGTATTCATTTTTAACATATTTACCTCCAAACTCTTTCATTTCTGGTCTAAAACGACCTTGTAAATCTACAAGAGGTACTAAATTACCATTTTCATCTTTAACTAAAAGAGGAGGAACTTCAGGTGTTGCCTGTTTTGCAACAAGTGCATCATCTGCTCCAAAGGTTGGTGCAGTATGCACGATTCCTGTTCCGTCTTCAGTAGTCACGAAATCTCCAGAAATAACTCTAAATGCATTTTCAGGAGTATCGTTTGGCAATGCATATGGTAGTAATTGTTCATATGTAATTCCGACGAGATCTTTTCCTTTAAACTCTTTAACTACAAAATATGGAATTTTCTTACCTCCTCCTTCCTTATAGTCTAAAAGTGCTGATTTTTCCTCTACTCTTTTAAACTTACCATCAAATTGTTTATTGACTAATGCTTTTGCCAAAACCACATTCATTGGTTTAAATGTGTATTGATTATAAGTTTCTACTAAAACATAATCAATTTTTGGTCCAACAGTTAAAGCTGTATTACTTGGCAATGTCCAAGGTGTTGTAGTCCATGCTATAAAATGAATATCGCCTTCGTTTTGTAAAAAATCTGGCAATGTATTTTCTAAAGCTTTAAACTGAGCAACAATAGTTGTGTCTGTTACATCTTGATATGCTCCAGGTTGATTAACTTCATGCGAGCTAAGACCTGTTCCTGCTTTTGGAGAATAAGGCTGTATGGTATAGCCTTTATACATTAATTTTTTAGAATAGATTTCTTTTAGCAACCACCAAACGCTTTCCATGTATTTTGGCTCGTAGGTAATGTATGGATCATCCATATTTACCCAATAGCCCATTTTTTGGGTAAGGTCATTCCAAACATCTGTATACCGCATTACAGCTTTACGACATGCTGCGTTATAATCTTCGACAGAAATTGTTTTACCAATATCTTCTTTAGTGATTCCTAATTCTTTCTCCACACCTAATTCAATAGGCAATCCATGTGTATCCCAACCTGCTTTGCGCTTCACTTGGAAACCTTTCATGGTTTTATAACGAGGAAAAATATCTTTAATAGCACGTGCTAAAACATGATGTACACCAGGCAATCCGTTTGCTGAAGGTGGACCTTCAAAAAAAACAAAAGGCTCGTTGCCTTCTCTTGTAGAAATACTTTTTTCAAAGATGTTATGTTCTTCCCAATAGTTAAGAATGTCTTCTGCTACTTTTGGTAAGTCAAGTCCTTTATATTCAGGAAATTTCATCTGATAGGTTTTATTTTGTTAATATGGACAGATGTAAACTTTAATCATAGATATAATGCGAAATGCAAGTATCGATAAACCAAAGTTTTAACGCTCATGATATTAATGTTCTTATCGAGTCGCGAAATTAAGGAATTTTGGTAAAATTATGAGTGTGTTATTGGCAAAAAAGAGAATGTCAACCCTTCTATAAAATTAACTCAAAAAAGATAAGTTAATAATTAATGTAAGTGATGATGAAAAATCAACTAAAAAATACAACTATTAATAGCGTAAGTAATGTTACTAAAATTAAGATTCTTTTGGTGTTTTTCATTAGAGGAATAATGATTTGTCTTTAATAATTATGACACAAAAATTCCTGAAAAGTCACATCAATTTTACGAAAAATGTTTTAATTCCTTTTAATAAAAAAAAGCAAACATTAAAATGCTTGCTTTTTACAGTATGCTATTAATTATTTGGGATTAAAGATTAGTTAGCTATAGAACAAACATAGACACTTCTCCTTGAAAATCAAATAACATATGTTAATTCTGTTTCATATCTTTTCTAATTCTGCTTAATTGAACGGCTGTAATATTTAGATACGAAGCGATTTGATATTGTGCAATTTGGCTATCTATATTAGGAATTCTTTTTTTTAATAGCTGATAACGCTCTGTTGCATTTAAGGATACAGATTCAAATTGCTTATCTTCATAGATTAAAAATAAATTTTCTAAAACTCTACTATAGAGATTACTTATTTCAATACTTGTTTCTGTTAATCTAAAAAACGCTTTATAATCTAACTCGTAAACCTCACAATCTGTCAGAGCTTCATAGGTTAAAAGCGATGGGCTTTTTGTTAAAATTGAAGCAAAAGGTCCAACAAGACTATATGGAGAATAAATATTTTTCGTGTATTCTTTTCCTGTTTCAGAAACACGAACAGACCGCATTAAACCTGAAAGCAAAAAATAGAGCTTAGTACTTGTACCTCCTTGTTTAACTGTAGTATCTCCACTTTTTAATTTTTTTTCTGTTGAAAGGTTTTTAATTATTAAAAATGTTTCTTTAGAGATATTAAATTTTGATTTGAGAAAATCAAAACTTGAATTTTCCATGTTTTAGTAAATTAAAGGGTTGGTTACATCGAAGTTTATTAATTTTAAAATTGTAGCCAAATATTACCTATGAAGATGTCGATAAAAAGGATAATGTGTTAACGCAATTTTTGATTCGTCTAAAGACAAAAGGCTATCTCAAAAATGAAATAGCCTTTAATCTGTTTTTTCTATTCTTAATTGATGATTATTTTCTTGGTTTTGACACCAGAATTCATTTTGAGATACACGACATAAGTGCCACTGCTGAGATTAGAAACTTCCAATCCGTTTTCTAAATCTTGAGCTTTAACACTTTTAAATTCTTTAATAGATTGTCCTAAAATATTAAGTAGTATAATTTGATCTACATCAGATTGAAGTCCTTTTACAAACAATTTATCAGTAGCATTATTAAAATAAATCAAATTATATTGGTACTCATTTTCAACTGTTGAAAGCGCATTTGCTTCTTCCTTAAATACAATTTCAAATCTTGTTTGAAACACGCCTGTTTCTGACGAAAACTCATAAGTCTCCTCACTTCTCAAGTCGAAATATGCACCTGTTAAATTATCTTTTAAATACACCTCTTGATCTTCATTAAGGTACTCAAAAGAAGTTGCCTTAATTGTATACTTATAATTCCCTGATGCATTTAGAGCTAATGGCACTGATTTTTCATCTGAAATGGGACTATACGATTGAATAAGCATTACCTCATCACCTAATATTAGGTTCAAATCATCAGCATTTTCATTTGAGTTTTTAGCATCATAGCCATAATCAAAAGCATCAGTAGTAAAATTACTAAAGCCTAATAACAGTTCTCTACGTGCAGCAGGACCATCAACAGACATAAATTCTAAACGAATTTTTTGCATGATATTTTCATCTTCTGAAGACGAATTACTATCTGTAGAATTAGCTGTTCTTAAAAACACAGATCCTATGTCGTATGTTCCATTTGCATCTTCTTCTTTTATAAATTCTCTTTGACTGTTTTTAAACACAACTGTTCCGTTAGATACAATTTCAGTAAAGAATGCTTGTCCGACAGGTAAATAACGGGTTGGTCGCTTTGTACCTTCTTCTCCTCCACTATTTCCACCATCGACACCAACAAATTGAGAAGCTCTAACAGAACCCGTTTTAGTCACTACAGCATAACCACCATTATAATCGTTTAAATAATGAGATGTTCCACTCCATTGTTGCCATAATTGTATTGAACCGTCAATAACACCAATGTTGTCGTCTATAAAATCATGAAGGTCAATAGCAGAAGGGTATGGGTTTCCTAGTAAATAACTCGTTCTAGACACAGAAGGTATTGAACCGCTTCCACCTGTGTCTATAACATTAATAGCAACAGTTCCGTTATTTGGCTTCCCTTCAAACAAATACTGTTGTTCAGGATCTGTAGTCCCAGTTCCTTTTTGTGTATAGCCAATACCTGGTTGCAAAGGTGTATTTTGGTTAATTGCTGTATAATCTAAATGTGTCACACCATTTTTATAGGTATATAACCAACGTGTGCTAACGCTTCCTACTTGATTATAAGCATTTGTAAATGTCAGGTCGTCGCCATCTCCTTCTTTGAGTAAATTCAGTTTAAAATTGGAGTTATTTACATTGTTAGAATTTGTATTGTTATTGGTTAATGACGTAGCACCTAAAACACCAACAGGTGAAGCCCAATAATTAAACCAATACATATTTGCATTTCCTTCTTGTCGTCTTAAAATTTTACCTTGTGAAGACGTTACTAAATCACTGTATACACCTTGCACAAGTTGTGAGTCATCACTGAGATCTAATGTTCCGTTAAGTTCAAAATACCAAGAATTTTCTATTTTATGATCACCATAAATGGTTAATTTTTTATTCGTAGCAATAAACAACCCTAAGTTTGTATGTGAATTTGTTGATGTTATATTATTTTTTACGGCGACAATACTCCATTCTTTATTAGTTGTAGCGTTTTCAATATCCCAAACATCACCATGTAACCATGTGTTTTCTAAACTCCAATCGCCAGAATTATTCGTTTGAAAAGGCATTGGCGCAGTTTGTGATTGCATTGAACGAATACCTGCTATGGTTAAATTTCTTGAATGCTGAGAGTAATCATTTAAAGTATTTCCTTTTACATCAGACATTGGATAATACGCAATAAGATTTGCCCATGATATTGTATTTGAAGTTAAGTGATCAACAACATCTTTATCTATTATTTCTCCTCTTACCTTTCCAGAATTATTTTTAATCTCTTGAAAAACCATCTGTTGAACTTGCTCTGTAGTAAGCGCTTTATTAAAAACTCTTAGCTCATCAATTTCCCCTTTAAAATACTCTTTATCAACAACTTTACTTGAACGCCTTCCAAGTTCAAAAGCACCATTACTGTTAGTAGTAACATCAATGTTTGCACCAATTGCGCCACTATTAAACCCAACAAGCTTACCATCTATATATAATTTATTGCGACCATTTACAGAAGAAAATGTTCCTGCAATATGATGCCATTCATCATAATTAATACTAGAACCTATTACTGATAGAGAAGCATTTCCATTAGTCTTTGTTGAAAATCCAACCGTATTACCATTTTCAATAAATAATCTAAAGCCTAAATCTTCTCCAGCAATCGTCATTGTTCCTGAAGCTGAATTATCTATTTTCACCCAAGCCATAATAGTCACTTGATTCAATCCATCTAAAAAGCCATCACAGGTTAAATAATCATCTGTGCCATCAAAATCTAATGCAGCTATTGAAGGCGGATTAGTATCAAACAAATCGCGATAATCAACATCTCCTCCAGTTAACAAATCGCCATCAGCATCTGGTAATGTTGAAGGATTATCAAGATCTTCATTAACATCGAGTGTAACATCATTTGTACCATTCGTTTCGAAAACATCATCTAAACCATCATTATCTGTATCAATTTCTGAAAGGATATTTGCTAATCCATTTTCAAAAATATCTAAGGTACCATCATTATCAGAATCATCGTCTAGATAATCTGGAATACCATCTCCATCTGTATCTGGTGGATTCAATCCCGTTCCGTAATTGATTGGAATTCCTGAAGCATTAACTGTTAGTGAAGGTGAAAGATACTCAATAGTAGATTGCGCTTCAACATTATCTGGAATACCATCATTATCACTATCTATATCTAAATAGTTAGCAATGCCATCTCCATCAGAATCTGCTAAAACAACCTGAGGATCCACAAAGTTTGTAACACAAGAAAATTCAATACTATAACGTCTAACTTCATTACTAAAATTAGTTCTCGCAAGTACTCCAAGGCGAACCGTATAACTAGATAAATCGAAATATCGAGCAGAAATATTATTATTTGGAAAAATATTAGATGTTCCTGTATAATTTGTTCCTCCTGAAGTCGCAACTAAAAAATTTTCTTCTTCTGTAATTGTAACATTTGTAGGACTATCAATAACATAGCTTACAGGTGTTTGAACTTTATCTTTTTCAAACAAATTTGAATTCCCATCTATATCATTTAAATTGACAAATACTTCTGGTACAACTACAGCTATTGCAGTTCCTGATTGTACAAACTGAATTTGAAACTCTACAAAAGCCTCCTGATTTGCGACCAGATTAGAAAATTGTAGATTTGGTTTTAAATAGGTTGAATTGGTATAATCATGATCTAAGTCTTCAACTGTTGCTCCTTCGATATCAACAACAGTTACTAAAGCATCAATACCTGTACCAATGTTTGCAAATCTAAATACTTCACCTTCTAGAATTGTAGAATCGTCTCCATCTCCTGATACTTCAATAGGAAAAGCATTAAAATCAAAATTAACTTCTCCTCCACATTCTGGTCCGCTTGGAATAGCACTCCCTTGTTCTACAATATCTGGAATACCATCATTATCATCATCTAGATCAATACTATCTAGTATTCCATCGTTATCGACATCTTGAGCAATGATAAACTGTGGCACCAAAAAAAGTGTTAGAAAAAATACTGTATGTAGTAGTTTTAACTTCATAACATTAGGTTAATAATTCAGACTTTAAATCTGATAGATGTTAGAGAGGGACTTTTAAACAAAAAAATGAAGAAATTTAATGGCATTACTTCCTCAAATTCAACACAATATTAATCAATTACAGTAGATTGATCATAGTGTCAATATAGGTTATTAGATAAAGTGTTAGAGAAATCAGATGAAGTTCAATTTCCTAAATATGAAATACCCAAAACAACGTTTATTTACGACAAAAATTTAGCCTTTTTAAACCAAGAAATCTACTAAATCTTCAATCTTAGAAATGAGTTGAATTTTTATGACTGTACTTTTTAAAGCAATCTTATTGTATTTAGATACAAATATGGTCGAAAATCCTAATTTTTCAGCTTCTAAAATGCGTTGTTCTACGCGTTGAACTGGACGGATTTCACCAGACAAACCAACTTCGGCAGCAAAGCAAAAATCACTTGCCAAAGATTCATCTTCATTTGAAGATAAAATAGCAGCCACTACAGCCAAATCAATAGCAGGATCATCAACGGTAATTCCTCCTGTAATATTCAAAAAGACATCCTTAGCTCCTAAACGAAAGCCAGCTCGTTTTTCTAGGACAGCCAATAACATATTTAATCGCTTGGCATTAAAACCTGTAGCACTTCGCTGTGGTGTTCCATAAACTGCTGTACTAACTAAAGCTTGCACTTCAATCATTAATGGTCGCATACCTTCAAGAGTTGCTGCAACAGCATTGCCAGACAACTCACCATCTTTTTGAGAGATTAAAATTTCTGAAGGATTAGAAACCTCTCTTAGTCCAGAACCTTGCATTTCATAGATTCCTAACTCGTTGGTAGATCCAAAACGATTTTTATTGGCACGAAGAATTCTAAAGACATGATTACGATCGCCTTCAAATTGCAAAACTGTATCAACCATATGCTCTAAAATTTTTGGTCCAGCAATATGTCCATCTTTCGTAATATGACCAATTAAAATTACTGGAGTTGAAGTTTCTTTGGCAAATTTAATCAACTCTGTAGTACACTCTTTAATTTGAGAAATACTTCCACTAGACGATTCGATATAATCACTATGCAAGGTTTGAATAGAATCTATAACGACTATATCTGGTTGTAAATCTTCAATCTGTTTAAAAATATTTTGTGTTTTGGTTTCAGTAAGAATATAACAATTGTTGGTGTTTGGATTAATACGTTCTGCACGCATTTTAATCTGCTGTTGACTTTCTTCACCTGAAACATATAAGGTTTTATATGGCAGTTTTAAAGATATTTGAAGCAGCAATGTACTTTTTCCAATACCAGGTTCTCCACCTAAAAGTGTTAAAGATCCAGGCACCAAACCGCCACCAAGCACACGATTAAATTCTTGATCTGAAGTATCTAATCGTGCTTCTTTAGATGTGTCAATCTCATTAATTTTTAATGGTTTCGAAGCTCGTTTAGATTTTACTGAAGGTGTTTTCCAATCGCTCTTTTCTGGCTTTTGAATAACTTCTTCTGTAATGGTATTCCATTCTTTACAAGCCGTACATTGTCCTTGCCATTTTGAATATTGGGAACCACAATTTTGACAGAAAAAGGTTGTTTTTAATTTAGCCATAAACACAATTTTGACAGCTAAATTAAGATATTTTTAGTTGATATCTTTAAACCAAGCTATGATAGAGATAATTTTAATTGTTGCTAATTTAGAAGGCATGTTTGTAAAAACAATTGTCTTTATTTTAAGGTACAACCACTCAAAAACATAATCTGTTGAGTATATGCTAAATTTAGTTTTCTTCATCTTCATCATCTTTTTCGTTATCATCAACAGCTAATTCTTCTAAGCTTTTCAATTTTGATTTGATATACTCTTTATCAATTATAGTTGTTTCACCAAGTGTTAAAGCAGATTCATAATACTTAGTCGCCTTTTTATTTTTTCCTGATTTTTCAGCATGCAAAGCTAAATAATAAGAACCTAGAGATGATTCTGGGTCTTGTTTATTAGCTAACTTCCCTATGTTTTGTAACGATTTTAAATCGTCTCGTTCTTCTGCAATGGCTACAATTTTAGCAAACTCATCTTCGGTTATAGGTTTAACAATTCCAAAGTATTCTTCTATACGCTCATATCTGTTTACAATATATTCATCTAAGGTACCTTCATAAGCCAATACTTTTTCTTCGATTTCCTTTTCATCTAAAGGTTTAAAAATCTCAAAAATCTTATCTAATGCTTTTGACAATGCTCCTGTAACAAGAGTATAATGTGTATCTCCTTTTAATTCATCATAATAAAATGTTAGTTTTTGAGTGTCTAATGTTTTTAACACGCTGCTAGTTTCACTAATCTTATTTTTTAAATTAGGCACATCTTTATCACTTGTAGCTACATAATAAAACACGTCATTCTTTAAATGACCTAAACGTGTTATTAGATTACTGGCCATTGTACCTTTATAATCAGGGCTTATATTTATGTAAGCTTGAAAAACAGGTTCATCAGTAAATAAATACGCATTTATAAAATTCGCCATCATATTATGACCTATAGCAACTCTAAATGGACTCGTATTGTAATTATTATCTATGTAAGGAAGGAGTTCATTTTGCACAAAGTCATAAAAACGCTTTCCAGATTCAAAAGGCATACCTGTAAGTTCATCAAAATACCCATCATAAAATCTTTCCTTTCCTTGAACAATTCCAACGACGATAGATTCTGGCATTTCTTTAAAATAGGTTTGAAAGTGTACCTGACCTAATACAGGTTCAAACAAATAATCGCCATCAAACACAATAATTACTGGATGCTTAATGGGAGATTCAGGATCATAATTATCCGGCAATTTAATTTTTATATCTCTGGTCGTATTAAGAGATCGAGATGCTAACTCTTTATAAATTGTCTGTGAAAAAAGTGAGGTACTAAATAAAACCACACATGAAATAAGTAGGTATTTTTTCATCGTTTAGTAGGTATTTGGGATAGTAAATATAACAATACTTACGACAAAGGACCTATTTATTCGATGAACTGCATAAAATTTTAAGAACTACTCTTGGAGATCATAAATTTTATCAAGTAACATATCTTTAGTAATGTAATCTGAAGCTTCCAGCAAAAGACCTGATTGATAACTATTTAGAGCTCTTTTGCGATTTCCGTCGGCTTCATAATACATTCCTTGATAGTATGCGCTAATCATTGATTCTGGATATTCTTGTCTTGCTAACTTTGAAAGTTGTTTTAACGACTCAACATCATTTTTTTTCTTTGAAGCTGATGCTATTGCTCTTAAATCATTTTCAATAACTTTTTTCTTAAAGCCATAAAACAATTCTATATCTTCATATTTCTTTATTAGATATTCATAAGGATTCCCTTCATATTCTAACACTTTTTCTTTGTATTCCTTTTTGGTTATTGGTTTATAAAATGAAAATATCTGGTTTAACGCTTTTGGAATACCTAACCCAACTAAAGAATAATGATTTGCATCTTCAAAATCATCAAAACGATAATGGAAAAATTCATTTTGCACTCCCTTCAAGGTATTGTCTAATGCTAAAATATCTGTCTTTAAGCTTTTTACATCATCAGCTGCAGTTGCTAAATAGTAAAATGTATTTTTATCTAACAATGGAGCTTTCTCTCCCATAAAAATTTTCATTTCTGGAGCTAATTCAGGACTAAGCAATACATAAGCTCTAAATAATGGCTTATCTTTAAATATGTAATAATTAATAAAATTAGCACTCATATCATGCCCTACAGCTATTCTAAAATCTGAAACCATATAATTATCTTCTATATATGGAATGAGTTCCATACCTAAAAACTCAAAAAAGCTAGCACCTTCAGCATGTGGAAAATTAGTTTCTTCAGCATAGAAGAAATCATCATTTCTTGTTTCACTCTGATTAACACCAACCACAATACAATTAGGTATATCTTCCCAATACGATTGATAATCTGTATTACCAACAACAGGTTCAAAAAGATAATCTCCATCTAAAACAATTACTAAAGGATATAATGTCTCTTTTTCAGCATCATAATTTCTTGGTAATTGAATTTTAATACCTCTTGATTCTCCAAGTTTTGAAGACTCAAAAGGTTCGTAAATTACCTGAGCAGTTATAGAAAGTGAAAAAAGAAAAACTAAAGTGAGTAAAGTAAAGTGCTTCATCATGGTTATTGTGTTATAGTAATGCAAGGTAAAAAATTATTCCTTTCTATTATATATAGGTAAATAAATTAGAGACAAACCGCCAAGCACAATTATCATAAATGTTTGTGAAGACCACATTATCCAGCCAAAAGCAATACTAGGCTCTTTTGCTATTGCAAATATTGAAAACGCTGCATAAACTGCCACTGGATATGAACCAATACCTCCATTTGTAGCAGCAATACTAAAACTTGCGGATATAAATCCTATTAAAATTGCAGCTATAGGCAAGTTTGAAGTCTCTTCAAGAGAAAATGACGTTACATAAAACATCAAGATATACATTCCCCAAATAAATAGTGTATGAAACATAAATGGCCATTTATGTTTCATTTTAAAAATAGTCATAATGCCTTCCACTAAACCAATCACAAATGATCTTACTTTGACAGCAAACTTAGACTGACTTCTTTTTAAAAAAATTAAAAACACAACCAATAAAACGATTAACAAAACCAGACCAATAATAATTTTTTTAGGTTCAAATCGTTCAGCAAAAAATTGATAAATAAAATCGAACTCTAAAAATAAGGTAACTGCTATAATGCCTAACATAACGAGCATATCTGCAATACGCTCAGCAACAATTGTCCCAAAACCTTTTTCAAAAGGCACACCTTCATAATTAGTTAAAATCGTTGCTCGAGTAATTTCCCCTGCTCTAGGAATTGTATAATTAACCAAATAAGTTGCAAAGACAGCCATAATGCTGTTTGGTAGTCTTAAAGTATAACCCAAAGGTTCAATCATAAACTTCCATCGATAGGCTCTTGAAAGGTGACTTAATAAACCAAAAAACAAGCCTAAAACAATATAGAAGTAGTCTGCATTTTTAAAATACGTAATTAATTCTTCAACTGAAATTTTAGACAAAGAATACCATACTAATAGCACTCCTAATAATAAAGGGAGTACTATTTTTAGGAACTTAATCGTCTTTTTATTCAAAAGTTTACGTTAATAGATTAGTAGCTTCATCAGGAAATACTAATGATGGCTTGAACACTTTTGCTCTTTCAATGTCCATAAACGCATAAGTGATTAAGATTAGTGTATCACCAACTGCAACTTTACGTGCTGCAGCTCCATTTAGAGTAATTTCGCCACTTTTTCGTGGACCAGGAATACAATAAGTTTCTAAACGCTCACCATTATCGTTATTTACAATTTGAACTTTTTCACCTTGAATAATATTAGCGGCTTCCATTAAATCTTCATCAATAGTGATACTACCAATGTAATTAAGGGCTGCTCCTGTAACTTTTACTCTGTGAATCTTAGATTTTACTACTTGAATTTGCATGCGGCAAAGATAATTAATTTAATGCGATATTATCTATGAGTCTAATATCATCTGCATATACAGCTATAAAAGCTCTGTATGACTTTTTGTTAGATTTTCGTTTTACAGTTTTTAGAGTATCGACATCAGCTATAATGAAATATTCTAACTCTAATAAGTCATGTTTAGCAAATTGGTTTTCAACCCATTCTGAAACACTATTAGCACTTTTTGTGCCAAATTTTTCTTTGGCAGTGTTCAAAGTCTTGTAAATAAAAGGTGCTGCTTTTAAGTATTCTGGTTTTAATCTTGCATTGCGAGAACTCATCGCTAAGCCGTTTTTTGCTCGATGTATTTTACAACCTACAATTTTTACAGGTAAATCATATTTCTCAACTAATTTTTTTACAATCATTAACTGCTGAAAATCTTTTTCGCCAAAATATGCCTTATCTGGTCTTACGATTTCAAATAATCGTTTAACAATGGTTCCTACACCATCAAAATGACCCGTTCTAAATCGGCCTTCCATTTCGTGCTCCAATCCATCATAATAAAACGAAGCTGAAGAAACGTTATCTCCATAAATATCAACAACTGTTGGTGCATAAACAATGATTCTATCTTCAGAAATTTCCTTAAGCAATGCCACATCGTTTTCCAAAGTTCTTGGATATTTCACAAGATCTTCTTTATTATCAAACTGAGTTGGATTAACAAAAATACTAACAACGACAATATCGTTTTGTTGCAGGCCTTTTTCAATTAAAGAAGCATGCCCTAAATGCAATGCTCCCATTGTAGGAACAAAACCAATCGTTTTTTTATTTACTTTAAGATTCTCAACATAACTATTGAGATCTTTTTTATTGTGGTATATATTCACCTTGTAACAAAAGTTTAACAGCGTGCAAACTTAATATTTTACTAGCAATCTGCATAAATTTTTGTAATTTTGCATGTTTTTTATTTTTAATTCCAAAAACGACAGATTTTATGAAAGATAAGAGAATATTGTATGTGTCATCAGAGGTTGTGCCATATTTACCAGAAACAGAGATTTCTTCAATGTCATTTGAAGCTCCTAAAATGGTAAACAAACAAGGAGGACAAATACGAATATTTATGCCTCGTTACGGAAATATAAATGAAAGAAGACATCAATTGCATGAAGTAATCAGGTTATCTGGAATTAATCTTGTAATTAATGATTTAGATATGCCATTAATTATTAAGGTAGCTTCAATTCCAAAAGAAAGAATTCAAGTCTACTTTATTGATAATGAAGAATACTTCAAACGAAAAGCTACACTTACTGATGAAAATGGCAAGCTGTTCCCAGATAATGATGAACGTGCTATATTTTTCGCCAAAGGTGTTATTGAAACCGTGAAAAAATTAAACTGGTCGCCAGACATTATTCATGTTAATGGATGGCTAGCGTCGTTATTACCTTTATACCTAAAAGAGTTTTATAAAGACGAACCTTTATTTACAGAAAGTAAAATTGTGACCTCTATATACAATCAAAGCTTTGAAGGAACGTTAGATAAAGAAATGGTTAATAAAGTGAAGTTTGATAATATTGATGAAGCTAGTATTAAATTACTTGACACACCTAATTATAGCAATCTAATGAAAATTGCAATAGATCATTCTGATGCTTTAATTAAAGGCTCAAGTGATTTACCTAAAGATCTTGAAGACCATTTAGACGCTTGTGAAAAACCTGTTTTGGAGTATTTTCCTATTGAAGAATTCGCAGAACCATACACAGAATTTTACAACACTAAAGTACTAAATTAGTTAAAACTATACATGAAAAATAAGACAATTGCCCTAAGAAATTTAGCTGTCCTGACAATATTAACAAGCTTATTTATTGCTTGTGATAAAGATTTCGCTACAATTGAATCTGATATTGTCAATAATGACAATGCTACAAATTTTGACACTTCGTCAAGAGACTTTGACGTTATTGCCTACACTAAACCTTTACCTGCTGTTCAAACAAATTCCCTTCCTGTTAATTTATTAGGCATATATAATGATCCTATTTATGGGCAAACTACTGGTAATATAGTATCACAATTAAGACCCGCTTTACTTGATCCTGACTTCGGAACAAATGTTGTCCTAGATTCAGTGGTACTAAGTATTCCTTACTTTAGTACTCCAATAGAAATCTCATCAGGTGGTGTAACAACTTATGAATTAGATTCAGTTTTCGGAAATTCATCAATGAAACTTTCTATTTATGAAAGCAATTATTTTTTAAGAGATTTTGACCCAACGTCAAGTATTAATGATGCTCAAGCTTATTATTCAAACCAAACAACTGGCACAAGCCCAATTGGAGATGCGCAACTTGAAGGAACACTTTTATATCAAAACGACGACTTTATCCCTAGCGATAGTCAAATACAATTAAAAGATGCAGATGGTGAAATTACAGGGTATTCTGCTCCTGCTCTAAGAATCTCATTTACCGATACTCCAAATATAGATTATTGGACTGAAGATTTAAGTTATTGGAATAACAAGATCATTGCAAAATCAGGTCAACCTGAACTAAGCAATGTTAATAATTTTAATGATTATTTCAGAGGCCTTTACTTTAAAGTAGAAGACACAAATGGCTCAGGCTCTATGTCTTTATTAAACTTAGCGAGTACCAATGCAAGTATTACATTGTATTATACAAAAGACAGCACAACTAGTAGTAATGACCCTGTTCAAGCGACCTTTGTTTTAAACTTTACTGGAAATCAAGCTAATTTTCTATCTAATGATTTTGTATTCCCTAATGGTGATGAAACCATGGGTGATGAAAAATTATACCTAAAAGGAGGTGAAGGTTCAATCGCTGTGGTAAAACTATTTAATGGTGAAGACATTGATGATGATATTTTATTCAATAATTTTGAATCTTTCAAAAATGAATTTGTTGAAATGGATGAAGACGGTAAATTCATCAAAAGCAAAAAACTAGTAAATGAAGCTAATCTTGTTTTTTATGTAGATCAACCTAGTGTTGCCAGTCTTGCTGAAGAGCCAGATCGTATTTATTTGTACGATATGAATAATAATACTCCTATAGTTGATTATTATTATGATACAGCAAATACAACCTCTCCAATTGATTCGAAAACAAATCATTTAGGCAGATTACAACGCGAGGATACTGATGCTCAAAAAGGTATCAAATACAAAATTAGGATCACAGAACACATTAATAATCTATTAATTAGAGATTCTACTAATGTTAACCTTGGCTTAGCGGTGTCTGGCAATGTCAACTTAGAAAGCAATATCTCACAATTTGATGTCTTAAACCTAAGTGATTCTAATGATAAAGTTCCTGTTAGTTCAATAATTACTCAAAGAGGAACAGTTCTTTTTGGAAATAACACTCTGGACGAAGAAAAAAAATTATATTTGGAAATCTTTTATACTGAACCAAATAATTAAAAATTACATATGTGCGGAATTGTTGGATACATTGGTCATCGTGAAGCTTACCCTATTATTCTTAAAGGTCTTAAGCGATTAGAATACAGAGGCTATGATAGCGCAGGAATTGCTCTATTTGATGGAAATGACATTAAATTATCAAAAACCAAAGGTAAAGTCGCCGATCTTGAGGATAAGCTTGAAAAAGAAATACCAACTAATGGCACCTTAGGTATTGGTCATACACGTTGGGCTACACATGGTGTCCCAAATGACGTTAATTCACATCCACATTATTCAAATTCAGGTAATCTTGTTATTATTCATAATGGGATTATCGAAAATTATGAATCCTTAAAAAAGGAATTAATAAAAAGAGGTTATACTTTTAAATCAGACACTGATACTGAAGTTTTAATCAATCTTATTGAAGACGTAAAGAAAAACGAAAACACGAAATTAGGAAAAGCTGTTCAGGTTGCTCTAAACCAGGTTGTTGGAGCTTATGCAATTGCCGTTTTTGATAAAAATAAACCAAACGAAATTGTAGTTGCAAGATTAGGTAGTCCTTTAGCTATTGGTATTGGAGATGATGAGTTTTTCATTGCAAGTGACGCTTCCCCTTTTATTGAATATACAAAGAATGCTATTTATCTTGAAGATGAAGAAATGGCTATTGTACGTAGAAATAAAGGTGTGAAAATCAGAAAAATAAAAGACGATTCTTTAGTAGACCCTTATGTTCAAGAACTTCAGCTTAATTTGGAGCAAATTGAAAAAGGCGGTTACGATCATTTCATGCTCAAAGAAATTTACGAGCAACCAAGTGCAATTCTAGATACATTCAGAGGTCGTATGTTACCTAGTGAAGGTATTATAAAAATGGCTGGTATAGAAGATAATATGAAAACCTTCTTAAATGCCAATAGAATAATTGTTGTGGCCTGTGGTACTTCATGGCATGCTGGCTTGGTTTCAGAATATATTTTTGAAGATCTAGCGAGAATTCCAGTAGAAGTTGAATATGCTTCAGAATTTAGATATAGAAACCCAGTTATCACAGATAAAGATGTCGTTATTGCTATTTCTCAATCTGGAGAAACAGCAGATACTTTAGCTGCTATTAAATTAGCAAAATCTAAAGGCGCTTTTGTTTTTGGAGTCTGTAATGTGGTAGGATCTTCTATCGCAAGAGAGACAGATGCTGGAGCCTATACGCATGCTGGCCCAGAAATTGGAGTCGCTTCTACAAAAGCTTTTACTACACAAATAACTGTTTTAACTTTGATTGCACTTCGTTTAGCTAGAGCTAAAGGAACCATTTCTAGTTCAGAGTTCAGACATCATATGATTGAGTTAGAACTTATTCCTGAAAAAGTTAAAAAAGCTTTAGAATCTGATGCATACGTTAGAACTGTTGCAGATATTTACAAAAATTCAAATAACTTTTTATACTTAGGAAGAGGTTATAACTTCCCTGTTGCTTTAGAAGGAGCATTAAAACTTAAAGAGATATCTTACATTCATGCAGAAGGCTATCCTGCTGCTGAAATGAAACATGGACCTATTGCCTTAATCGACGAAAACATGCCTATTGTAGTTATAGCAACAAAAAAAGGACATTACGAAAAAGTAGTCAGCAACATCCAAGAGATTAAATCTCGTAAAGGTAAAATTATTGGCATCGTTACTGAAGGTGACGAACAAGTAAGAGCACTCGCAGACCATGTTATTGAAGTTCCTGAGACCATAGAATCTCTAACACCTCTATTAACTACAATTCCTTTACAACTCCTATCTTATCACATAGCGTTAATGTTAGGAAAAAATGTTGATCAACCAAGAAATCTTGCAAAAGCCGTAACAGTAGAATAGCACTTAGTATTAGTCATTTACTTATGTTTCTTTAGGATTTAGTAAAAAAAACACATGTTTTTTACTAAAAACTATTATGCGCGCATACTTTTTTGAGAAATATTCATTACGTTATCATATAATTATTTATATTGCTATACTAAATTTAACTAATTCCCTAAAATGAAGACACTCTTTAAAACAATTATGCTGTTTTGTTGTGCACTCTCTTTTGCGCAAACTACAGTAAAAGGAAAAGTCATCGATAATAATGGTCAACCTTTACCGGGAGCCAATATTATTGTTACTGGTACAACTACAGGTACAATTTCAGATTTTGATGGTAACTACACATTAACCGTTAATCAAGACCCACCATTTACAATACAAATAAGTAGTGTCGGTTTTGAAACCATTACTAAAGAAGTTACCACAAACCCTCAAACTATTGATGCAACTCTAACAGAAGGTACTGAACTAGACGAAATTATTATTTCAGCGTCAAGAACACCAGAACGAATCTTTGAATCACCTGTTACTGTTGAGCGTTTTGGATTAAAAGAAATCAAAAACACTTCAGCACCAACATTTTTTGATGGTATTGAAAACTTGAAAGGTGTTGACATGAATACCAACAGTTTAACATTTAAATCTGTTAATACTAGAGGGTTCGCAACTTTCGCTAATAATAGATTCATGCAACTAGTAGATGGTATGGATAATTCTTCTCCTGCTTTAAATTTTGCATTAGGTAATTTATTAGGAATGTCTGAATTGGATGTGAATACAGTAGAGCTATTACCTGGAGCTTCTTCTGCTCTATATGGTGCTAACGCTTTTAATGGTATCATGTTCATGACTAGTAAAAACCCATTTGATCATCAAGGTGTTAGTTTCTATGCTAAAACAGGAATTACATCAAGTGAAAATGCAGGAGATAATAATTTTGTTGATGCTGGCATTCGAGTAGCAACTGCTTTTTCAGATAAATTTGCAGCCAAAGCGTCTGTTTCGTTCCTAAATGGTACTGAATGGTATGCAACAGATTATACAGACTATAATAACCCTGAGTTCACAAGATTAAATCCTGAATACGACGGATTAAACACATATGGTGATGAAGTATCTACAACTCTTGATTTTGATGAATTAGCAGCTGGAGCACTTCCAATACCTGCACTTACTAATTATGGATCATCTACAGTAAGTAGAACAGGATATGAAGAACGTGACCTTATGGATTATGAAGCCGAAAGCATAAAAGCCGATTTCGCTTTACACTTTAGACCATGGGCAAATGATTTTGAAATCATATTAAATTCTAAATTTGGTAGAGGTAACACAATCTATCAAGGTGCAAACAGATATTCTATTAAAGATTTCTTTATGCAACAACATAAATTAGAAGTTAAAAATGATCACTTTTTTGCAAGATTTTATACTACTGCAGAAAAAGCAGGAAATTCTTATGACACACGTTTTACTGCAATCAACATTAACAGAGCATGGAAAGATGACAGACAATGGTTTACTGATTATGCAACTGGATTTATTGGCGCATTAGCAGGTCAAGGTGTTTTTGAGAACCCAACTCAAGCGCAATTAGCTGCTGCGCATTCTGCTGCAAGAACAAATGCAGACGATGGAAGATACCTTCCTGGAACAACCGAATTTAATAACGCTTTAACTCAAATTACTGCAGATAGTGACTTAGCTACTGGATCAAAATTTACTGATAACTCTAAAATATATCATGCAGATGCAAACTATAACCTTAGTCATCTTATTGATTTTGCAGAAATTATGGTTGGAGGATCTTGGAGACAATATTCATTAAATTCTGACGGATCTATTTATACGGATTATGATGGACCAATAGACTATAATGAATTTGGTGCTTATACACAAATACAGAAAAAATTAATGGATGATAGATTAAAACTTACAGCATCAGTACGTTATGATAAATCAGAATTTTTTGATGGATTTGTATCACCAAGAGTATCTTTTAACTATACAGCAGATCAAAACGACAAGCATAATATTAGAGGGTCTTTCCAAACAGGATTTAGAAACCCTTCAACACAAGATCTATTTATTGGTTTAAATGCAGGGCGTGCTATTTTAGTTGGATCGGCTCCTGAAAACTTAGATCGTTACACTGCAACTAGTGCGCAACTTAGTACAGCAGGACAAGCAATTGCTCAATCAAACACAGTGACTCTAGATGGTGGTGATGCTTATGACAATGCCTTTAGTTTAGCTTCTGTAGAAGCTGGAGCTCCTGAAGCAGCAAATGTTAGTATAGTAAAGCCTGAAAAAGTAACTGCTTACGAAGTTGGATATAGAGGAAAAGTTGATCGATTCATTATTGACTTAAGTGCCTACTATAACGCTTATGAAGATTTCATTTCTAATAAAACAGTTATTGCTCCTCTTTATGGAACTGTTGGCGATAATACATTTTCATTATTAGCTTTACAAAATGGAGATTTTCAAGCTTATCAAACATATACCAATTCTGTTGCCAAAATTAATTCTTATGGTGCATCAATTGGTGTAGATACTAAATTAAAAGGGTTTAACGTTGGATTGAGCTATACTTATGCAAAGTTAGATTTTGACGAAGATGAAGATCCAGATTTCGAAACTAGTTTTAACACTCCAGAACATAAAGTTAAAGCTTCTATAGGTAAAGCAGATTTATTTAAAAACTTTGGATTCAACATCAATTGGAGATGGAATGACACCTATTTATGGCAATCTTCATTTGCTGATGGTATGTTACCTGCTCGTCATACAATTGACGCACAAATCAATTACTCATTACCTAGCATAAAATCGACATTTAAGGTTGGTGGTGCAAATATTCTTGCTCATGATTATGTGAGTGCTCCTGGCTCTGGTGCTGTTGGTGCTCAATATTTTATCTCGTGGACTATAAATCAATAAAAAAACAATTATGAAAATAAATAATATATGGCTATTAGCCTTCCTTTTGTTAGGATTAACAGCTTGTGAAAGTGACGATGACTCACTTGCAGACCCTATAGTTGAAGACCAAGACACGCTTCAAGGACCTTTACCTACTTACACAAGTGGCACTGCAGATTTCTCGACCTTTGTTTCTGTAGGTAACTCATTAACCGCAGGGTATTCTGATGGCGCATTATTTGCTAGAGGTCAAGAAGAATCTTTTCCAAATATATTGTCTCAACAATTTGCATTAGCAGGTGGAGGTACATTTACTCAACCACTTATGAATGATGATATTGGAGGGTTCTTATTAGGTGGTAGTCCAGTATTAGACCCAGTAACAGGTGAAAATTTATTTAAACCTAGATTGATCTTTGATGCTGCAAATCAAACTCCAATTCTTGCTAGTGGCTCATCATCAACAGACATTACAAATGTTAATCCAGGCCCTTATAATAATATGGGTGTTCCAGGTGCCAAAAGTTATCATTTATTAGCTCCTGGTTATGGAGATATTAATAATTTCCCTGCCGCTGCAAACCCTTACTTTGTTAGAATGGCTTCAACTCCAGGCACAACTGTCATTGGAGATGCTATGGCATTAAACCCTACATTCTTTTCATTATGGATTGGTAATAATGATGTTTTAGGATACGCAACAAATGGAGGAGACGATACAGATGCTATTACAGATCAAAACACATTTGACGCTGCAATGATAGGCTTAGTTTCAACATTAACATCTAATAATTCGGAAGGTATAATTTCTAATATTCCAAATGTTACAGATACACCATACTTTACAACAGTACCTTATGCACCTTTAGATCCAACTAATCCTTCGTTTGGACCACAAATACCAACATTGAATTCAGTTTTTGGTGCTTTAAATCCTATTTTTCAAGCTATAGATCCTAGTAGAGTAATTGTATTTTCTCAAACAGCTGCTAGTCCAGTTGTTATTCAAGATGAAACGTTACCTAACATAGCTCCACAAATTAATGGTGCTTTAATGGCTAGTGCAACATTCCCTGCCTTTATTAGTCAATTTGGTCTTGATGGCAGCAATCCTATTGTAGTACAAACAGCTGCTGGATTATTAGCTAATCTTTACGGACAATCTAGACAAGCTACTCCTAACGATTTACTTGTTTTACCAAGTCGTACCATCATAGGCACTGTAAATCAAACAACCGCAGATGCATTAGTATTAGCTGGTTTACCTGCAGCTGTAGCTGGACAATTCTCTACAGAAGGTGTTACGCTTCCTTTAGCAGATAAATGGGTATTATTACCTTCAGAACAAACAGAAATTGCAAATGCTACAACAGCATTTAATCAAACTATTGCTAATCTTGCAACACAATATGATTTAGCCTATTTTGATGTCAATACGTTTTTTAGTGGTGTAGCTGCTAGTGGTTACCAAGCTGGAAATGCTTTTATGACTGCTGATTATGTAACAGGTGGAACATTTTCTTTAGATGGTGTTCATCCATCTCCAAGAGGTTATGCTGTAATAGCTAATCAAATGATAGGTATTATAAATGCTAAATACGGATCGAATCTACCAACAGTTAACCCTGTTGACTATAGAGGATTGTATTTAGACTAAATGTAATTTCTACAATAAAAAACACCTTCTTTTTAAACCAAAAAAAGAGGGTGTTTTTTTATACAGAAAAAAGCAAAACAAAATGCCTTTATTTTTCAATTAAAAAATATATCTTTGCAGCGCGAAAAAGTAGTCCTTTGTAATATTGTATAAAGTCTATTTTTAAGTATTGAAATATCTAAACATTAAACACATAAGTAATGTCAAAAGTTACAGGTAAAGTTGCTCAAATAGTAGGTCCAGTTATCGATGTTGAATTCGGAGCTGGTACTGAACTTCCAAAAATTTATGATTCATTAGAAATTAAAAGACCTGATGGTTCTCTTTTAGTACTAGAAGTACAATCTCACATTGGTGAAGATAGTGTTCGTACTATTGCAATGGATTCATCTGATGGTTTAAGTAGAGGAACAGAGGTTACAGCTACTGGTGCTCCAATTCAAATGCCTGTTGGAGATGATGTTTACGGACGTCTTTTTAACGTAATTGGAGATGCTATTGATGGTATTGGAGACTTACCTAAAGCAGGTGATGCAGGCTTACCAATTCACAGACAAGCTCCTAAGTTTGAAGATTTATCAACATCTACTGAGGTTTTATTTACTGGTATTAAAGTAATCGATTTAATTGAGCCTTATGCAAAAGGTGGTAAAATTGGTTTATTTGGTGGTGCTGGTGTAGGTAAAACAGTATTAATTCAAGAGTTGATTAATAACATTGCTAAAGGACATGGTGGACTTTCAGTATTTGCTGGTGTAGGAGAACGTACTCGTGAAGGTAATGATTTACTTCGTGAAATGTTAGAGTCTGGTATTATCAAGTATGGTGATGACTTTATGCACTCTATGGAAGAAGGCGGATGGGATTTATCTAAAGTTGATAAATCAGTAATGAAAGAATCTAAAGCAACTTTCGTATTCGGACAAATGAATGAGCCTCCTGGAGCTCGTGCTCGTGTGGCACTTTCAGGATTAACTATAGCAGAATATTTCCGTGATGGAGCTGGTGAAGGACAAGGAAAAGATGTACTTTTCTTCGTAGATAATATCTTCCGTTTTACTCAAGCTGGTTCTGAGGTATCTGCATTATTAGGTCGTATGCCTTCAGCCGTAGGTTACCAACCAACATTAGCAACAGAAATGGGTGCAATGCAAGAACGTATTACGTCAACTAAAAGAGGTTCTATTACATCTGTACAAGCCGTTTACGTACCTGCAGATGATTTAACCGATCCTGCTCCTGCAACAACGTTTGCTCACTTAGATGCAACAACTGTATTATCTCGTAAAATTGCTGAGTTAGGTATTTATCCTGCTGTAGATCCATTAGATTCTACATCACGTATCTTAACAGCTGATATTTTAGGAAATGAGCATTATGATTGTGCACAACGTGTAAAAGAGTTATTACAACGTTATAAAGAATTACAAGATATTATTGCCATCTTAGGTATGGAAGAGTTATCTGAAGAAGATAAAATGGCTGTTGGTAGAGCTAGACGTGTTCAACGTTTCTTATCACAACCATTCCACGTTGCTGAGCAATTTACTGGTATTCCTGGAGTATTAGTTGATATTAAAGAAACAATTAAAGGATTTAACATGATTATGGATGGTGAATTAGATCACTTACCAGAAGCTGCTTTTAACCTTAAAGGAACTATAGAAGAAGCTATTGAAGCAGGTGATAAAATGCTTGCTGAAGCTTAAAATTAACCTACAGTCGACACAGTCCATTGCATAGTGACCGAAAGACTGAAGATTACAAACTAAAGACTAGAAAATATGTATTTAGAAATTGTTTCACCAGAAGCCACATTGTTTAGTAGTGAAGTTGACTCTGTAGTTGTACCAGGAGTTTACGGAGAGTTTCAAATGTTGAATAACCACGCTCCTGTTGTGTCACTATTATCATCAGGTACTGTTAAGATTCATACACACACACAATCACATTTAGTGTTTGAAGAATTGAATGCATCTATCATACCTCAAAATGATGACAATAAAATTTTGACAGTAAAAATTAATTCTGGAATAATTGAAATGAAAGATAATAAAGTAATCGTACTCGCAGATTAAGTTTACTTTATATACAAATATTAAAAACGCCAAACATATGTTTGGCGTTTTTGTTTTAGTTTCGTTTAATTAAAAAAAAGAATAGACCTTTTATAATCTAACTTCAAAAATTCAATATTTCATTATCTATATTTGTGAGTATGGATTCTCCAATTATTATTTCAGAACGCAATAGACCCTTCTGGCAAATAGCTGTAGCCGCTTTATTTTTAACAGCGACTTTTACCATCTTATGCGCCTTTATTTTACAGTTTTTTATTTATAATGAAATAATTAACCATATAGCTAAATACATTTATTATAGCTTATATCTATTACCTTTTGGACTTAACTTTTGCACTCAAAAGCGCGTGCATATTGATATAAAAAACTCTAGATTTAGACCTACTATAGAAATTGGAAACTTTAAATTTGGGAAATGGAAAACGATAAAAAACTATGAATATGTTTCCGTTTTTTACAATCCTTCAAAGCATGAGTCAGAACAATTTGAAGTGAATTTATGGTATGATAATAACAAACACTTTGAACTTTATGCAAGACATAATTTTGAAGATGCTATGCATTTAGCTTATACCTTGTCTGAAGAATTAAAAATTGACTTATTAGACGCAACCATAAAAAACAAATATGAGTGGATAGATAAGGAAGCATTAAAACAAAAAGCTAATGAACAAACTTCCTAAAAAACTACAGCACAAACTAGAAAGGCGTCAGCAAGACAATGCCTTACGTCAATTAGGCACATCAAATCAACTTGTAGATTTTTCTTCTAATGACTATTTGGGGTTTTCTAAATCTAAAACCATTTTTAATACTGCTTATAAGGTCTTAAAAACTCCAAATAGCTTACAAAATGGAGCTACTGGTTCTCGTTTACTTTCAGGAAACCATAAGCTATACCAAATGGTAGAAGAACACATAAGCACTTTTCATAATTCAGAAACTGCATTAATATTTAATTCAGGTTATGATGCCAACTTAGGGTTTTTCTCATGTGTACCTCAACGTAATGATGTTATTTTATATGACGAATATTGCCACGCTTCAATCAGAGATGGCATTACAATGAGTAAAGCCAAAGCGTTTAAGTTTAAGCATAATGATTTAGAAGATTTAGAAAAACAAATGCTTCGCCATTCTGAACTTGTTTCAGAATCTCATCAAGACATCTATCTGGTCACAGAATCTATATTCTCTATGGATGGAGATTCTCCTGATTTAGTAGCACTTTCACAAATAAGCACAAAACACAATGCAAACCTCATCGTCGACGAAGCTCATGCTATTGGCGTGTTTGGACAAAACGGAAACGGTTTAATAAATCAACTTAAACTTGAAGCTACTGTATTTGCAAGAACCATCACCTTTGGAAAAGCTTTAGGTGCTCATGGTGCTGCTATTTTATGTTGCCAAGATCTTAAAGATTACCTTATCAATTTTTCAAGACCATTTATATATACCACTGCACTTCCTCCTCATAGCTTAGCAACTATAAAAGCTTCTTATGATGAACTACTAAATCAAGTTCAGCAAGACCTTGTTAAACTTCAACAAAATATTGAATACTTTAAAACTGAATTAAAGCGTCTCAACCTTCAACATCTATTTATTAAAAGTGATTCTACAATTCAATGTTGTTTGGTTTCAGGAAATGAGAATGCCAAACGTATGGCTCAAGAACTTCAAAATCATGGCTTTGATGTAAAAGCCATCCTATCTCCTACGATTCCTAAAGGAAAAGAACGTTTACGATTGTGTTTACACAGTTACAATTCTTCAGAAGAAATCACAAAAGTCTTAGAGTTACTTGCTACTTTTGTGTAAAGTCAATTCATTTTTATGATCGATCATTACACCATACTTGCAACGTTTCCGTATTCAACTGAAGCGCAAGTCACAAAATCTAAACTCGAAGCAGAAGGTCTTTCTGTAATGTTATTAGATGAAAAAACTATTGATTCAGACCCTTTAATCAGTCAAGCTATTGGTGGTGTAAAACTTTTAGTAGCCAACGACGACTTAGAGAAAGCATTGACAATTTTTAATGAGATTAGACCTTATGAGGTTGATGCTAATGGAAATCCAATCCATTGTCCATCGTGTAATTCCGCTCATATTTTAATTGCACCTTTAGAACGCAAGAATCTATTTCTTATGTTATTTCCTTTTTTTGAAAAGACACAACATATTTGTAACGATTGTAAAACTGTTTTTAAATGAACACATATTTCATCACTGGAATAGGAACTGATGTTGGAAAAACTATAGCTTCTGCCATCATTACTGAAGCACTTGAAGCCGATTACTGGAAACCCATTCAAGCAGGAGAATTAGACCTTTCTGACACAAAAAAGGTGGAACACTTAATATCAAATAAAATTACTAAGTTTCACAAAAACAGTTATGCCTTAAATGCTGCTATGAGTCCTCATGCTGCTGCTGATGTTGATGGTGTTTCTATTGAACTTAAGCGTATAAAACCACCCAAAACTAAAAACAATTTAGTGGTTGAAGGTGCTGGCGGACTTCTAGTTCCTATAAATGAAAAGAATACTATTTTAGATCTTATTAAACCTAATTATAAGGTTATTATGGTGTCAAGACATTATTTAGGAAGTATCAACCACACACTTTTAACTTTAAATTTATTGAAAGATAAAGGATTTGAAACCTCTATTATTTTCAGTGGAAATGAACACAAAACCACAGAAGATATCATAAAAAAAATGACTAACATTAAGGTTATTGGTCGTATCGACGAAGAACCTTATTTTGATAAAAACGTTATAAAAGCATACGCTGAAGAATTTAGAGAAAATCTATGAGCCTAAAACAAAGAGATAAAAAACACATTTGGCATCCATTAACGCAACATAAACTGCATCCTGAAACCATTGCAATCACCAAAGCATCAGGCTGTATTTTAGTTGACGAAGATGGTAACGAATATATCGATGCCATTGCATCTTGGTACACCTGTATGTATGGACATTGTAATCCGTATATTACGCAAAAGGTTACCAGTCAAATGCAGACTTTAGACCAAGTTGTATTTAGTGGATTCACACATGAGCCTGCTGTAAAACTATCTGAAGCTTTAATCGACATCCTTCCTAACAATCAAAACAAACTCTTTTTTAGCGACAATGGTTCAACATCTGTTGAAATAGGCATCAAAATGGCCTTGCAATACCATTTCAATCATGGTGAAAAACGCAACGTATTAATAGCGTTCGAAGATGGTTTTCATGGCGATACCTTTGGAGCAATGAGTGTATCTGGTCTTTCAATTTACAATGGCTCATTTGAAGATTTTTTTATAGACGTGAAACGTATTCCAACACCAAATGGAAAAAACCACGACACTATTTTAAATCAATTAGCAACATTAGTCAACTCACATCACATTGCAGGTTTTGTTTACGAGCCTTTAGTTCAAGGTGCTGCAGCAATGAAAATGCATAATGCCGAAGGTTTAAATACCATCTTAAGCTTCTGCAAAGCAAATAATATTATAACAGTTGCAGATGAAGTCATGACAGGCTTTGGTAAAACTGGACGCTATTTTGCTTCCCATTATATGGAGACCAAACCAGATATCATCTGTATGAGTAAAGCCTTAACAGGAGGCTTATTACCTATGGCAATCACGAGTTGTTCGCAAGAGATTTATAATGCCTTTTATAGTGATGATATGACCAAAGGATTGTTTCATGGTCACACCTATTCTGGAAATCCCTTGTCTTGTACTGCAGCTTTAGCAGGCATTGCATTGTTAAAATCTGATGAAATTAAAAATAACATAAAACGAATTACGACGTCTCATCAACACTTTGGTGAGCACATCAAAAACCATCCTAAAGTTGCTTCTATTCGTCAAACTGGAATTATTTTTGCTCTTGATTTAGACATCAAAATGGAGCGTTATGGCAATTTACGCGACCAACTCTTTCAGTTTTTCATGACAAATGGTGTCTTCTTAAGACCCTTAGGAAGCACGATTTACATTCAAGCACCTTATGTCATTTCAGATGAGCAACTACAAAAAGTATATCGAGTTATTGAAGCTGCTTTAGAAATTATTTAGGGCGTTACCACAAGGGTCAGGCTATCCACTATATCTTTTTAATTAAAAAAATTAAAAAGGATGCCGTTTCTATCCTTAACGCATAAGTATTACTTTTGTTTAATTAATACACCATCTGAATATACAATCAGATTTACGATTACAATATTATGAGATGCTGAAATAAATTCAGCATAACGAAAGATATGCAACAACCCATTTCAATAACATCTATTGCCTCAATTTCTCCTCTAGGAACTACTCCTGAGCACATCTGGAACAATTACAAAAACAACAATCACTTTTTTACGAAAAGAGATAAGAATTGGGTTGCAGAACTAGCTTTAGAACAAAAAACAGAAATTGACAATTTAAGGCACTCTAATCCAAAATATAAAGCATTAGATGATTCTGTGCTATTTGCGGTTTTTGCCTCTAGAAAGGCTGTTAAAAATGCCAAATGGGATGCTTCAGATAACTTCGGAATTAACATTGGATCTTCAAGAGGTGCAACCGCTCTTTTCGAACACTACCACAAAACGTTTCTTCAAAATCATAAAGCTGAAACTCTAACGTCTCCAACCACCACTTTAGGCAATATCTCCTCTTGGGTGGCTCACGATTTACAAACTAAAGGTCCAGAAGTTTCGCATTCTATAACTTGCTCAACAGCTTTACATGCCATGCTAAATGGTATTGCATGGATCAATTCTGGAATGTGCAATAAATTTCTTGTTGGAGGTAGTGAAGCGCCTTTAACACCTTTTACAATTGCACAAATGCAAGCCTTAAAAATTTACGCAAACGCAAACGGTCACCTCGAGCGTAGTCGAGACCTTTTGAAACCGCTCGACTGCGCTCAACCTATCATTCAAGATTTCCCTAACCAAGCTTTAAACAGCAACAAAACTGAGAATACTATGATTCTCGGAGAAGGTGCTGCAATGACTTGTTTAGAAGCTGGTGAGCATCCCAACGCTATAGCTAAAATCATTGGTATTGGTTATGCCACAGAACTCTTAGAACACAATGCATCATTATCTACAAATGCAATTTGTTTTCAACGCTCAATGGCAATGGCTTTAGGTGACTTAAAACCCGATGATGTCGATATTATAGTCACGCATACACCTGGCACCATAAAAGGGGATCAAGCCGAAATAAATGCAATTCATTCAATTTTTTGTAACAAAACACCTTCATTAACTACTAATAAGTGGAAAATAGGTCACAGCCTTGGTGCTTCCGGACTTTTAAATATCGAAATGGCAGTTTTAATGTTGCAACACCAACAATTCATTTCAATACCTTACCTAAAAGCCCAAACACCAAAACGCATCAAAAACATTCTAGTAAATGCAGTTGGTTTTGGTGGAAATGCAGTGTCTATTTTACTTTCAAAATAACATTTAATAACTATTGTAAGACCGCTTTAAAGGTCTTATATTTCAATATTAATTTTTAATACTAACCGATTATGGAATGGTTTTCAGCTTTAGACGGATTCTCTCAATTTTTTTGGGTTATTGCACTTACAGGCTCTCTTATTTTCCTTTTCGTCATCATTACAACCTTTCTTGGAATGGATGGTGGAGACGACTTTGATGGTATCGATTCTGAAATGGATGCTGATACTGGAATCGGGTTTCAATTTATAACATTTAAAAACCTTGTAGGCTTCTTTACCATTTTTGGTTGGATAGGCATCGCTTGTATCAATTCAGGGTTTTCAAAACCTGTGAGTGTTATTGTTGCTTTAGGTTGCGGACTCCTAATGATGGGTATTATGGCTGCCATGTTTTATGGCATGCGAAAATTATCAGATAGCGGAACATTAAACTATAAAAATGCAATTAATGCCGTTGGAGAAGTTTATCTTACTGTTGGCGCTAATCGCTCAAAACTAGGAAAGGTAAGCGTAAGAGTTCAAGGAACTTTAAGAGAACTTGAAGCACTTTCTGATTCGTTAACCGAACTAAAATCAGGCACCATCATTCAAGTAATGGATGTTACCAGCAATGGTATTTTAATCGTAGAACAAACAAAAAAACCAATAGAACCAATTAAAACCAAAACATATGAACTTCCTTCTGACACAACAAAGCTTTGATTTAGGCTTCCCTATTGCAGCAGTTGCCGCAATACTTTTCGTCTTTGTCTTTCTAATTATTCTTATAAAACGCTATAAGCGTTGTCCTTCTGACCGCATTTTAGTGGTTTATGGAAAAGTAGGTGGTGGACAATCGGCTAAATGTATTCATGGTGGTGCAGCCTTTATTGTTCCTGTATTTCAAGACTACGAATTCTTAGATTTAACGCCAATATCTATTGAGGTAAATCTTGTAAACGCACTGTCTAAACAAAACATTCGTGTTAATGTACCATCACGTTTTACCATTGGTGTTTCTACAGAACCTGGTGTGATGCAAAATGCTGCCGAACGTTTATTAGGCTTAGGTCAGAATGAAATTCAAGAATTAGCTCAAGAAATTATTTTCGGACAATTGCGTTTGGTAGTTGCCTCAATGGATATTGAAGAAATTAACAACGATCGTGATAAATTCTTAACTAATATTTCTGCCAGTGTAGAATCTGAATTGAAGAAAGTTGGTTTAAAATTAATTAACGTAAACATTACAGATATCGTTGACGAGTCTGGTTATATTGAAGCTTTAGGTAAAGAAGCTGCGGCTCACGCCATTAACGCCGCTCGTAAATCGGTTGCCGAAAAAACTAGAGATGGTTCTATTGGTGAAGCCAATGCTGTACAAGACGAACGCACACAAGTTGCTGCTGCCAATGCACAAGCGGTTGAAGGAGAAAACACCGCAAAGATTGCCGTTGCAAATTCAGATTCGTTACGTCGTCAACGTGAAGCTGAAGCAGAACGTGTGGCTATTGCTTCAGAGAAAGTACAAAGCGCAAAAGCACTTCAAGAATCGTATGCAGCAGAGCAAGATGCTGAAACTGCTAGAGCAGAACGTGAGCGTTCATCTCAAATGGCAGATGTTATCGTTCCTGCGGAAATTGATAAACGTAAAGTTGAAATTGATGCCGAGGCAGAAGCAGAACGCATTAGAAGAAGAGCAAAAGGTGAAGCTGATGCGATACTATTTAAAGCGCAAGCCGAAGCCCAAGGTCAGTTTGAAATCTTAACAAAACAAGCTGCTGGTATGGAACAAATTGTAAAAGCCGCTGGAAACTCGAGTCGTGATGCTGTATTGTTATTAATAGCTGATAAGTTACCAGAATTGGTAAGATTACAGGCTGAAGCAATTAAAAACATCAAAATTGATAAAGTTACCGTTTGGGATAATGGTAGCAGTGGCGACGATGGAAAATCATCTACGGCAAACTTCCTTTCAGGCATGTATAAATCGGTTCCTCCTCTTCAAGAAATGTTTAATATGGCTGGTATGGATTTACCTGAATACTTAAAAGGTAAAGACAAAAAAGAAATTGAAGCGATAGATGCTGAAATTGAAAAGCCTAAAGAGAAATAATTCAACAGTATTTTGAACAATTTAAACTTTAAAAGACCATTGCCTATTATGAAATTCATTTATGGCATTGGTCTTATTTTTATAGGCCTTTTTCTTCTATTAGTTAATAATGTTCTTGGACTCCTGTCCTGCATAATAGGATTCTATTTTTTTATAAAAGAAGGTATTGAAGTTGACTTTAAATCTAAAAAATATCGCAATACAAAAAGCTTGTTTAATCTTTCATATGGTGAATGGAAAGAGTTCCCGAAAATAGAGTATGTCTCAGTTTTTAAAACAACTCAAACAACAAGAGTTTGGGTTTCATCAGCAAGTACTAATGTTACAGAAAAAACTATTAAGCTTAATTTATTCTACAACACCAATCAAAAAATAGAAGCTTACGAAACTAAAGACATTAATGATGCCTTTAAAAAAGCTAAAGAAATTGCTGTCTTTTTAAATATAGATATTTTAGACGCAACAGAACGAGAATCTAAATGGTTATAACTATTTTTGTTTTACCAAGACATCAATCCATATGAGCGAAACAAGACACAACTGGACTAAAGAAGAAATTCTAGACATATACAACAAACCGTTAATGGAACTGCTATACGATGCAGCAACAATTCATCGCAAGCACCATGACCCTAATACCGTTCAGGTATCCACATTATTATCTATTAAAACTGGTGGTTGCCCCGAAGACTGTGGTTATTGTCCACAAGCAGCAAGATATCATACAGATATTGAAGGTAATGATTTAATGACTGTTCAACATGTGAAAGCTCAAGCTTTACGTGCCAAATCTTCAGGAAGTTCTCGTGTTTGTATGGGAGCCGCTTGGCGAAATGTGAAAGATGGCGAGGAATTTGATCAAGTTCTTGAAATGGTACGTACCATTAACAAATTAGACATGGAAGTGTGTTGTACACTTGGTATGATTACCGAAAACCAAGCACAGCGTTTAGCTGAAGCTGGTTTGTACGCTTATAATCACAACTTAGATTCTTCTGAAGACTATTACAAAGAAGTCATTTCTACTCGTGGGTACGAAGACCGTTTAGAAACCATAGACAATGTTCGTAAAACAAACGTTACTGTATGTTCTGGTGGTATTATTGGTATGGGAGAAAAAGCAGAAGACAGAGCGGGAATGTTAGTGGCTTTATCTACATTAAATCCGCAACCAGAATCGGTTCCTATTAATGCTTTAGTAGCTGTAGAAGGCACTCCTCTTGAAGACCAAACACCTGTTTCTATTTGGGATATGGTTAGAATGGTAGCCACAACACGAATTGTGATGCCAGAAACACAAGTACGACTAAGTGCTGGTAGAACTGAAATGACTAGAGAAGGACAAGCAATGTGTTTCTTTGCTGGAGCAAATTCTATTTTTGCTGGTGATAAATTATTGACCACACCAAATCCTGATGTGAACGAAGACATGGAAATGTTTAAACTTCTAGGTTTAAATCCGCAAAAACCTTTCATTAAAAAAATGCAACCAGAATCGGTAGAGGCTAAAGATTCTCAATTTCAACCTTTAGGTGAAAAACCAAAATGGTCAAGACCAGAGCATAAGATTGAGCGTAATGAAGAGGCTAAGCAAAAAGCTAAAGCACTTAAATAATTCATGTTAATTGTTGTCTCAATTATCTTTATTAGTCTTGGTATTGCCATAAAATATGGTAAGATGTATTTTTTAATGGCAGGTTATAATACCATGCCTAAAAAAGAACAAGAAAAATATGACATAAATGGGATTGCTAATGTCTTTAAAAATGCCATGTTTGGAATGTCGTTTATTATGCTTTTAGGATTTGTTATTTCTAAATGGTTAGAAAAGCCAGAAATTGAAACCTATACCCTTTTTGGAGCCCTTATAATTGGCGTGCCTTACCTTTTAATTGTTTCAAATTCTAATACATACAAGATAAACAAAGACAATTAGACTGTTTAAAGCGCTTTAAACTCATTTCTAAAGGTGTAAGTTTTAACACACAATGTATTTCAGTTCATTACGTTTTCTTAACTTTGATTAATATCGTTTTCTGATGTCAACATTGAATCTTCAAGACATTCCTCGTGTGAAAAACATCACTAAAGATGAATTTATCACCACCTACTTTAAACCACAAAAACCTGTGGTTATTGAGCGTTATATTGAAGATTGGCCAGCATATACCAAATGGAGTTTAGAGTATATTAAAACCATTGCTGGTAATAAAATTGTACCCTTATATGATGACAGACCTGTTGATTATAAAGATGGTTTTAATGATCCTCATGCAAAAATGAAAATGAGCGACTACATCGATTTGCTCAAAAACAAACCTACAAACTACCGTATTTTTCTTTGGAACATCTTTAAAGAACTCCCTGAATTACAACAAGATTTTAAATACCCAGATTTTGGCTTAAAACTAATGAAACGCTTACCAATGTTATTTTTTGGTGGTAGAGATTCGCACACCTTTATGCATTATGACATCGACTTGGCCAACATTTTTCATTTTCATTTTGAAGGCAAAAAACAGTGTATTTTGTTTGACCAAAATCAAAACGATTATTTATATAAAATTCCGCACTCACTAATTACAAGAGAAGATATTGATTTTTCTAATCCAGATGTTGAGAAATGGCCTGCTCTAAAACAAGCAAAAGGTTGGCAATGTGAACTGCAGCATGGCGAAGTTTTATACATGCCAGAAGGCTACTGGCATTACATGAAATATATCACGCCAGGATTTTCGATGAGCTTAAGAGCCATTGCTAGAAATCCGAAAAACCTAAGTAAGGCAATTTACAATGTGTTTTTAATGCGTAATTACGACAACTTAATGCGCCGCATAAAAGGACAAAACTGGATTGACTGGAAAAACGAACAAGCCATTTCTAGAACAAATAATAGTTTTTAACAGAAGTAATTCAGTATTAAAAACTTGTATATCTTTGCAAACTAAAATTTTTAGACAATAAACATGAAAAAAGTATTTTTTATTATCGCATTAGTATCTGTTTCTCTAGTAAATGCTCAAGCATATAAAGGAAAAGGAGATCAAAAATTTCAGGTTGGAGCAAACTTTCAAGATGAAGCTACAGGTCTTAATGTTAGTTACGATTACGGTTTAGGTGAAAACTTTTCTGTTGGAATTTCATCTACCTATGCCTTAGGTATTGATAGCCGATTAGATGCCGATTTTGGTGAGCGTTTTGATTTAGAAGCTAGATTTAATGCCAATTTAGGTAACGTTATAAATGTTGATGAAAATTTAGATGTGTACCCTGGATTAAATCTTAGTTTTAAAAACTTTGGTGGCCATGTTGGTGCTCGTTATTTCTTTTCTGATGGGTTTGGCGTATATACCGAAGCTAATTTTCCGTTAGCGAAGTATAGTGACGACAAAACTAAAGTGAGTTACTACATTCATAACCAGTTTACAGTTAATATTGGAGCCGTATTTAGCTTATAAGCTAAAACTCCTATAAACAACAAAGCATCTTTAAATAAAAGGTGCTTTTTTTATGGAATTAATTCACGAATTTTATCGTAAACCATCTCACTTTCCCACCCTCTATAAAAGAGGTAATCTGCGAGCTTTTTACGTTTTTTTTGAGCGTTTGGCTCTCTAATGGTTTCCAATTTTCTTTCAGCTAAACTATTAAACGTATCATAATACTCATCGTTATCAATTTCCTTTAAAGCAATATTAATTAAGGTTTTATTAATGTCTTTACGCCTTAATTCTAATTGTAACCGCTGTTTTCCCCATTTTTTAATTCTGAATTTACCACGAACAAAGGCTTTAGCAAAGCGTTCTTCATTTAAAAAGTTATGTTGAAGTAAGTGCACAATAATTTGATCTCTAGCTTCTGGAATCATCTTCATATCATACAGCTTTTGGGTCACTTCTTTATGACAACGCTCTTGATAAGCACAATAATGCTCTAGTCGCTTTTGCGCTTCGTTTACGGTATATACTTTAGATGATGTCATGGTACAAAAATAGAAACTATATCAAGTTTAACGGTTTGCTGTTTAAAAAAAATTAGGGTACTGTTGAAGTCTTGTTAAGGATGTCTTCGAAAAAATCGAAATTTTAAAAAATACACTCGAGCCTCACTCGAACAAGTCTCGAACAAGACTCGAACAAAACCCCCTAAAAATCGGGTTCGTGTGTCAAATTATGTCAATATGCGTCAAATTGTGTCAATATGCGTCAAATTGTGTCACCAGTTTGGTAAATGATGTAATTACATTTACTTTAGAGATTATGTTTCAGCTAATTAGAAAAAGTAACCTATAAACTCATGTTAATTCAATTCATTTTATCGGCTATTACTCACAGTGCGCTTTGCTACTGGCCTCAAAAGACTTAATTTTTATTTTTATTTTTATTTTTAAAAATTGAATTAATTACAATAAAATTTCACCTACAACTTTGCAACGTATTGTATTGATTTTCAATCGCTAAAAAACCCAAGACAAACAACCCAAGTTAATGTTATAGTTACCATGGCATAACAAAACCATAACACGAGTAAACATTTTTATGGAAAAGAAGAAATATCTTTGTATTTTTAAACAATCCCTTATTGATAATGGCACTAAAAAACTACTTGGTTTTAACACTCTTTTTGTGTCTTAGCTTTTATAGCTTCGGACAAACCTATGACCAAATTACAACCCTAGGAGATCTTACCGATGGCAATTACTTAATTGTTGGTGATGGTGATAATAATGATGGTTTAATGGAGAACACTACTGCTGGTTCAGTTTACATTGATTATACAACCATTACAAACCCAAGCGCTAGCATTACCACTGGCTTTACAGCCGACAATATTTTTAATATTACTGTTTCTGGTGGTACTATTACCATTTACAATGCTTCAAGTGGTTATGCATCATGGGGACGATCTGGTGCTACGGCTAATGATGCCAATTTTTATTCGGGTACGGTTGCAGATACTGAAAGATGGACACCTACAGTAAATAGTGGTTTATGGACGCTTGCCAATGTATCTAGCAGCTCAAGAATTTTACAATGGAATAATAGTGCGCCTCGTTTTGCGGCTTATACCTCAAGTCAAGTTAAATTAAAACTTTATAAAGAAACCATAGTTGGCCCAAACATTTCGGCCACGCCAACAAGCCTTACAGGTTTAGATTATAATTTTAATAGCGGCCCTTCTGCTTCTCAAAGCTTTGATGTTACAGGACAGCTGTTAACGGTTGGCACAACACTTACCTCTAACTCAACAAACTTTGAAATCTCTTTAACTGCCGTTGGTGGTTATGGTAGTTCGGTTACAATTCCTTTAGGAGACGCTAATAGCACAACCACAATATACACACGTTTGGTAGCTGGCTTGGCCGAAAACACGTATAGCAGTACCATTTCTATTACTAACGCTACGCCTAGTCTTAGCACACCTCCAACTATTAATGTAAGTGGCCAAGTACTTGATGCTTACTGTGTAGTTACTGGAGATACGGGCTATGGCACTTCTATTACCGAAGTTACTTTTTCAGATCTTAATAAAACCTCTGGAGCAGGCTCTGGTTATGATGATTTTACGAGCGATATTGCCAATGTAGACCAAGGCGATGCTTATAACTTATCGGTAAATTTAAATACCGCAGGAAACTATATTGTTCATGCTTTTGTTTGGGTTGATTGGAATCAAGATGGCGATTTTGGTGATGCTAGTGAATCGTATGACTTAGGTCAAGCTGAAAACACTACAGATGGACCAACAACTTTAAGTCCGTTA
>Ga0209344_10000810_pt1:45000-47868 | contig 47868 bp, 45 predicted proteins | sample Cruoilmetagenom6_FD_187293 | JGI IMG/M metagenome (GOLD analysis project Ga0209344, IMG submission 187293) | Oil polluted marine microbial communities from Coal Oil Point, Santa Barbara, California, USA - Santa Barbara Oil Seep Sample 6 (SPAdes)... | ecosystem: Environmental >... | reverse complement strand
CGAACAGCCGAACCCTTGGGACCTGCTCCAGCCCCAGGATGTGATGAGCCGACATCGAGGTGCCAAACCTCCCCGTCGATGTGGACTCTTGGGGGAGATCAGCCTGTTATCCCCGGCGTACCTTTTATCCGTTGAGCGATGGCCCTTCCATTCGGGACCACCGGATCACTATAGCCGACTTTCGTCTCTGCTCGACTTGTCAGTCTCGCAGTCAGGCAAGCTTATGCTATTGCACTCGACGACCGATTTCCGACCGGCCTGAGCTTACCATCGCGCGCCTCCGTTACTCTTTAGGAGGCGACCGCCCCAGTCAAACTACCCGCCATGCAGGGTCCCAGATCCAGTTTCATGGACCATGGTTAGACACCAAAAAACAAAAGGGTGGTATTTCAAGGTTGCCTCCACATCAACTGGCGTCAATGCTTCAAAGGCTCCCACCTATCCTACACAGTTATTTTCTAGTGCCACTGCAAAGCTGTAGTAAAGGTGCACGGGGTCTTTCCGTCTAACCGCGGGTACTCCGCATCTTCACGGAGAATTCAATTTCGCTGAGTCTGCATTGGAGACAGTGGGGAAGTCGTTACGCCATTCGTGCAGGTCGGAACTTACCCGACAAGGAATTTCGCTACCTTAGGACCGTTATAGTTACGGCCGCCGTTTACCGGGGCTTCATTTCGCGGCTTGCACCACTCCATTTAACCTTCCGGCACCGGGCAGGCGTCAGACCCTATACGTCGCCTTGCGGCTTAGCAGAGCCCTATGTTTTTAGTAAACAGTCGCCACCCCCTAGTCTGTGCCCCCCGCCCCTGGTTGCCCAAAGACGGGGCCTCCTTATCCCGAAGTTACGGAGGCAATTTGCCGAGTTCCTTCAATGCAGTTCTCTCAAGCGCCTTGGTATACTCTACCTGTCCACCTGTGTCGGTTTGGGGTACGGTCTATACGTTGGAGTTATTTCCTGGGCCGCTTTCGCTGCGCACACAATCCGATAAGTGCACACAACTTACAGCAACCGTCACTTCCAACAGGTTCAGGAATATTAACCTGATTCCCATCGCCTACGCCTTTCGGCCTCGGCTTAGGGGCCGACTCACCCTGCGCGGATTAACCTTGCGCAGGAACCCTTGGACTTTCGGCGAGAGTGTTTCTCACACTCTTTATCGCTACTCATGCCAGCATTCTCACTTCTGATACCTCCAGGTAACCTCACGGGTACCCTTCACAGGCCTACAGAACGCTCCGCTACCACTTGATCTTGCGATCAAATCCACATCTTCGGTGTATGACTTTAGCCCCGATACATTTTCGGCGCAGGACGGCTTAACTAGACCAGTGAGCTGTTACGCTTTCTTTAAAGGATGGCTGCTTCTAAGCCAACCTCCTGGCTGTCTTGGCCTTCCCACATCCTTTCCCACTTAGCCATAACTTGGGGACCTTAGATGGTGGTCTGGGCTGTTTCCCTCTCGACTTAGGACCTTAGCACCCTAAGTCTGTCTGCCATGCTCTACTCATCGGTATTCGGAGTTTGGTAAGGTTTGGTAAGTCTGTGGGACCCCCTAGCCCTTCCAGTGCTCTACCCCCGATGGCAATACATGACGCTCTACCTAAATAGATTTCGCGGAGAACCAGCTATTTCCGAGTTTGATTGGCCTTTCACCCCTAACCACAGGTCATCCCCCCCTTTTTCAACAGGGGTGGGTTCGGTCCTCCAGTGCATGTTACTGCACCTTCAACCTGCCCATGGCTAGATCACTCGGTTTCGGGTCTAATCCTACGAACTGAACGCCCTATTCAGACTCGCTTTCGCTACGCCTACACCTACCGGCTTAAGCTTGCTCGTAAAATTAAGTCGCTGGCCCATTATACAAAAGGTACGCCGTCACAGCTCAAGGCTGCTCCGACTGCTTGTAGGCAATCCGTTTCAGGATCTATTTCACTCCCCTTATCGGGGTGCTTTTCACCTTTCCCTCACGGTACTCGTTCACTATCGGTCATTAAGGAGTACTTAGGCTTGGAGGATGGTCCCCCCATGTTCAGACAGGATTTCACGTGTCCCGCCCTACTCAAGGACTGAAAGAATTTCTACCCATACGGGACTATCACCCTCTATGGTCCGGCTTTCCATCCGGTTTTGGTTCTTATCAATCAGCCACTGGCCTGGTTCGCGTTCGCTCGCCGCTACTAACGAAGTCTCGGTTGATGTCCTTTCCTCCGGGTACTTAGATGTTTCAGTTCCCCGGGTTTGCTTCCCTAACCTATGTATTCAGTTAGGGATACCACTAAAGTGGTGGGTTGCCCCATTCGGAAATCTACGGATCAAAGCCTACTCCCGGCTCCCCGTAGCTTATCGCAGAGTGTCACGTCCTTCATCGCCTCTTAATGCCAAGGCATCCACGAATTGCCCTTCTCACACTTGAGATCCGCTCCATGTACAGACAAAAGCCCGTACTCTTAAACCCATCTGGCACAAGCTATGGCCAAACGGCGTCCAAGAACTGGAACGACATTCTTTACTCAGCGGAAAATAGCTGAACCTTTAACAGTCAATCATCTCACGATGAAAGCCGATAAAGGCCCTTGTCCAGGACTGTTGGATAACATTATGTCCTGAACTCATATCCGATTCACAATTTAAAAGAACATCGCTGCAAAGCAGCGAATTTGTTGTCTAGCCAAGGATAAAATTGGTTTTTCACGACCGCTCGCCATAGGCGAACAGGGAAAATGGTGGAGGCGGACGGGATCGAACCGACGACCTGAAGCTTGCAAAGCTACCGCTCTCCCAACTGAGCTACGCCCCCTGATTTTCCGGCGCCCCTCGCACATCGAATGCACGCGGAACACACCTTCCGGTGGGACCGTTCTTAGCGA
>Ga0209344_10000810_pt1:0-42500 | contig 47868 bp, 45 predicted proteins | sample Cruoilmetagenom6_FD_187293 | JGI IMG/M metagenome (GOLD analysis project Ga0209344, IMG submission 187293) | Oil polluted marine microbial communities from Coal Oil Point, Santa Barbara, California, USA - Santa Barbara Oil Seep Sample 6 (SPAdes)... | ecosystem: Environmental > Aquatic >... | reverse complement strand
GCGCACCGACCATGAATGCACAAACACAAGCCCCAGGCGCAGCAGCCGACGCCCCGCCCTCACCTCAACAATCGTTCAATCGTTTTCCCGACATTCCGGTGCCGACCAAAGCCGAAATGGATACCACACGCACACTGGTGTTTGGCAGCGGTGAAAGCTGGTACGGCCAGTTGGGTTTGGATACAAGCCACAACGCAAACACGATGTTCGATTTCTATAAGCAGGAGCTCGCGGGATTCGGCTGGCAAGAAATAACGTCCGTGCGCGCGCAACTCAGCGTTCTCACTTATGAGCGCCAGGGTCGAATCCTTTCGATCCAAATTCAAAAGGGTTCCCTGAGTGGGGCCTACGTGACGTTGACGGTCTCACCCCGCGGCGGTGCGGCCCCGGTCATGAATTAGGTGGTACATTCGCATTGAACTAAACCTTCAACTCCACCCACACGGGCGACACTCCATATATAAAAAAACCGGCGCATCCGTTAGGAGCGCCGGTTTTTTATCTCTAGAAGTCAGCCTTGCTGTGAGCGTTTAACCAAAGTTTATCGTTGTCGGCTCGCAATACTGGCGCTTAGCCTTGAGCTTACGGCACGCATTTTTGGCGGCGTCATTACTTGGTAAAGGTCCTGCCTTAAGGCGGTAGAACACGCCTTTTCTGTTGCCCAAGTCGACGCGTTCAACCCGATGCTCAAGGCCGCCGAGCACGGACCCAAATCGTTTGGACAGCTCCGCCCAACCGCGCTCCGCGGCTTTTTTCTGGCGATACGACGCAAGGTGGACGGCTGGCTGAAAGCCGCTCATTGCCGGCTTATTTTGCCCATCCATGGCCTTAGGCGTCCCACCTGCACTGGCAATGTTCTTAGGCGCGGGCGGCTGCATAGACGTCTCAATCGCGGCGCGTTCTTTGGCGTATTCATCGGATGTGATCAAATCCGCAGCATTGAGCATTTCAAGACGCCGCACCGCATCCGCCGCTTCCATCAGCCCCTTAGGCGGTGGTGCGGGATTCGCGACCGAGCTTGGCCGCATGGGCATCAAGGCATCAAGAATCATGGTGCGTTCCGCGGTATGCTGCGCCGGCGTTAGGGCGCGCATCTCCAACGCCCGCCCGATCGCGTTCAAGCGCGCGGAAACTTGCTCAACCCCAGGAACAGGGCGATCCAGACCTGTTGACGCGGGTGCCGAGGTCATCGGCAACAGCGCGCCGACGTTAACCTTGCGCCGGATTAAAAATTCGTCCTGCGTGATCAAGCCTTGGTCCAACAGGGCGCGCAACGTCTTAAACCGCGCGACGATGTTAAGGTCGGCGTCCCTAAACATCGGTTCCGGGCCCGCCATATGCGATGGCTGTGGCGGCTGCATGCCGCCATAGGACGGCGGTGTCTGGATCGGCGCCATCGCCATTGGGGCTGTGGACGACATCTGCGGCTGCATGCTTGTGCCACCTGGTAACGGAGCGCTCACCCCGCTTTCCAGCAAATGAACATTGACGCTGGCCAGATCGACGATCGGCTGGGTTTGTTTGCCCGCCCACACCAACAGCTCATCGGTGGGGCGCGGATTCAGCGCCAAGATCGCTTCGTAGAGCTGTCGCGCGCGGGTTGGCTGTCCCGAATTTTGATACAACGTCGCCAATCCAAAAAGCGCCTGCACATCATTCGGGTTGGCTTTCAGCGCCTTTTCGAAATGCGATTGCGCTAAAACGTTGTTGCCTTTTGCCAATTCAGCCAAGCCCAGTTCCGCCGAGACGTTTTCGCCACTGCGGTTCATGGCCCAAAATTCAGGCTGAAAAATCTGGCTGTCTTGTATGGCGCTGCAACCGCTCACGCTGGTCAGCGACAAAACAACGGCGGCGATGCGCAAGCTGGTGCGGTTCACTTTAAGCCCCCTTTCCGGTTCTGACTGGTCGCATAACTGCTGTCTTCACAGCAGACGCGCCGAATCGCACCGGAATCGTATTCGAATCATTCGAATAACACTACCGTGTGATCCTTAATGGAATCTTTCACAAAATCTAGTGATTTTGAAGTTTGGCTGCGCGCTTACTTCTTTTCGCCGCCGCCCAGCAGGTCTTGCATACGTTTTTCGTATTCTTCCATCACCCGACCGCAGCCCTGTGTCTGCGCAAACGGCAAGCGCGCCATCATGCCGCTGCCCATGGATTTACCGCCTTCGATGATAAAAACCTCACTGATGATATTTTTACCAAAGGCCTTGTTCACATAAGCGGCGATTCTGGGAGCCTGCTTTTTCAACGCATCGACGTCGACCCGACGTTTTTTATCGACCGGCGCTGGATTCTTCGAAAAATAGTATAAGATCGCTTCCGCCGCGCGAGGCGCGCGTTGGCAAACGAACGCCACATCTTTGGCTTTCGGCACCGTGAGAATCGGGGTCAAGGGCCTGATCTGGGTTGTGAAGCTGCCGGGCTTGGACTGCACCGGGGCCAAGATGTGCTTGAGCTGAATGTGCGAATTGTCGCCCGGCAATTGCGCCATCGCCGGGGCGGTGAGCGAAAAGGCAGCAAGCAGAACAGCAATCAAAAAACGGAACGTGTGGCGCATGATGTAATCTCGGGGTCCAGACTCGATTTTGAAAAGCCTAACATACGCAAAAGCATGACTCCAACCGCCTGAATGCTCACTGAACAGTTTTATTTAACCCGCGATGTACGCTTCACCTTTCATATATAGGACCGCATGGCCCGACAACTGCACCCGATCGCCTTGCATCCGACAATATACGTCACCGCCACGCTTGGAGACTTGGCGCGCATGCATATCGTCTTTTTTGAGAACCTTCGCCCAATAGGGCGCTAGCACCGTATGCGCTGCTCCGGTGACGGGATCCTCGTTAATGCCTTCGTTGGGGGTGAAGTAACGAGAAACGAAATCCTCCGCATCCGCTTTGTCACCTAACGCTGTCACGATCAGGCCCTTTTTGCCCAGCTTGGCGACTGCGCCCATATGCGGCGTGAGGTTGCACACCGCGTCCGCCGCACCCAACACCGCAAGGCTCATGCCGTTGGGTGCGGTCCAAAACTGCTGCGCCGGACCGCCCAGCGCTTGGGGCAGAAATTCGTGGTGCGGCGCCGGTCTGGGGGCGTTGACCGGAAAATCCATCACCAGCAAATCGCCCACACCGCGCGTCACGGTCAAAATGCCGCTTTGGGTCGTAAAGCTAAGTTCTGGCTTGTTCACGCCGATCTCATTAAACAGAACCCACGCCGTCGCCAGCGTTGCATGGCCGCACAATTCGACTTCGGTAGTGGGGGTAAACCAACGCAGGCCAAAATCCGCCACGCCGGTTTTATCGGGCGCCGCAAACGCGGTTTCGGCCAAATTGTTTTCCGCCGCCAACTTTTGCATCACCTCATCGGCGAGCCAATCCTCACAGGGGCATACCGCGGCGGGATTGCCGGAAAAAGTTTCGGTGGTAAACGAATCGATTTGATACAGAGGAATCGTGGTTTTCATGCTTATTCACCAAACAAAATGTTGATGCGGCGATTCTGTTTGCCTTTGTTTTCAATCTTGCCGATGCGCAAGCTGCCGATTTCGCCGGTCGCCTTAACATGCGTGCCGCCGCACGGCTGCACGTCCACGCCTTGGATGTCGATGATGCGAATGCGTCCAGAGCCGCGCGGCGGCTGCACCGACATGGTGCGTACCAGATCGGGCTGAGCGTCAAGTTCCGCATCGCTGATCCAGGTGCTTGTGACCGGGCGGTTCTCATTGACGGCTGCCATCAACGCCGCTGCCAGAGCCTCTTTGTCGGGGTTTTCGGGAATGTTGAAATCCAAACGGCTTTTGCTCTCACCAATCTGACCGCCGGTGACGTCGCCTTCGACCAGGGAGCACAGCAAGTGCATGGCGGTGTGCATGCGCATATGTTTGTGGCGGCGATCCCAATCCAGCTCCGCGCTGACCTTATCACCGACACTAGGCAGCGGTGCGCCGTCGGCGGGCACGTGCAAAATCATGCCGGGGCCCTCACCCTTGATGGTGTTGATGATCGCCACTTCGCCCGCGCTGGTGTGCAGAACGCCGATATCGCCGGGTTGTCCACCGCCGGTGGGATAAAACACCGTGCGGTCCAGCTCGATCCCTGCGTCCGTCACCGCTGTGACGATGGCTTCACACGTTTTCAGATAAGCGTCTTCTCGAAACAGCTCTTCGGTCATGCGTCTTCTCCCAAGTTATGCTCCCAGGTGCTCCATCACGCGGGTGAAGGTATCCCTGTCGGCGTTGCCGCCCGACAAAATCAATCCCACTTTGCGCCCGGCCTGAAGATCTTTTTCCTTCATCAAGCCCGCCAACGGCGTCGCCGCCGCGCCTTCGGCCAAGTTATGGGTGTCGGTAAAATAAATGCCCATGGCGCCCATGATCTCATCATCGCTAACGCGGATCACGCGCGCCGCGCCATTTTTGATGATCTCAAAGGCCTCAGGGCTGGGCACCCGGCACGCCACGCCGTCGGCGATGGTGTCGGCCGTGTTGGTCGAAACGACCTCGCCCTTTTCGAACGACAACGCATAAGCCGGTGCGCCTTCGGCGACCACGCCGATGATTTCAGTTTTCAAGCCTAAGGCGTCGCGCACCGTGATCAGGCCGCAGATCCCCGATCCCATGCCGATGGGCACGTAAACGGCGTCGAGATTTCCGGCTTGTTCGAAAAACTCCAGCGCGTAGGTCGCGACACCGCGCAGCAGCGGCTTTTCAAACGGACCGATCATGAACAGATCGCGTTCTTCGGCCAGGTGTTGCGTGAACTCCAGCGCTTCTTGAAAATCTGCACCGTGGATGATCAGCTCCGCACCCAGGGCTTTGATCGCTTCATTTTTGTCCGGGCTGTTGCCCTCAGGCACCACAATCACTGCCGTCAACCCAAGCTTGCCCGCCGCATACGCAAGGCTTTGCCCATGGTTGCCGCGGGTTGCGGAAATGACGCCTTTGAGATCCGGTTGGGTGGCTTTAAGGCCCGACAGATACACCAACCCGCCACGGACCTTGAACGCGCCGACCGGGGTGTGGTTTTCGTGTTTGACCCAAACGTTGCAGCCGGTGCGCTGGCTCAGCAACGGCCAGGTGAACGCGGGTGTCGGACGCATGTGGCGATAAACGATCTCGCGCGTGGCTTCCAGTTCGATAATCGTGGCGTTGAGCATGCCGTCATCCATATTCGTATTCTCCAAATTCTTATTTTCGGGTCGCCAACGCAACCCCGACAACCACAACCCCCATGCCAATCATCGCCAAGGGGACCAAGGTTTCATCGAACAGTACCCAGGCGAACACCGCAACCACCGGTGGGGTCAGATAAAACAAGCTGGCGACCTTCGATGCAGCACCTCGACGGATCAATATATATAAGAGCGAGATCGCGCCCAGCGACAACACCAACACCAACCACGCCAGCGCGAAAACCAGCTCGCCACTCCACTGCACCTTGCCGCTTTCAAATATCCACGCCAGCACGAGCATAGGCACACCGGCGACGGCGTATTGAATGGCCGAACCACTGCGCAAATCCATCGCATCGCCATGGCGTTTTTGATACAGCGTGCCCACCGTGATGCCGAACAGCGCCGCCACGGCGAACGCGATACCGTCCAAGCTTCCCCCATCGATGTTGAGCTTATCGCCCAACACCATCACCACGCCGACAAGCCCCAGCACCAAGCCCAGCCATTGGCGGGGCTTGACCTTTTCGCCTAAAAACGCCCCTGCCCCGACCGCGGTGAGCAGCGGCTGCAAGCCTACGATCAATGCGGCGACGCCTGCCGACAGACCAACGTGAATGGCCGAAAACACCCCGCCCAAATATACGCCGTGAACCAACAAGCCAACCACACTGACGCGTGCAACAGCACCCCACGAGGATGGCCACGGGGCGCGAAATACCAATGCGATCACCACCAGAAAAGCGGTCAAAATCGCAAAGCGTAGAAACAGGAAGGTAAATGGCTCCGCATACGGTAGACCCATTTTGGCGCCGATGAAGCCGGTGCTCCACAACAGCACGAACACACCGGGCATCGCCAAAACGAACATGTTGTCAGGCATGTTGTTGGGCTGGGCGGTTTTTTCACGCAAAGAGGCCGATGAAGACACAGTCAGATCTTTCTAAAATAGGTTGGTCGTCGCACCATCGCTGCATCATCGTCCAGACGACAAGATGGCGCAACGGCCAACCCTTAAACTTAACCGCGCCAAAACGGCTTTTGCGTTTCCCGGCGCGCTTGTTCGGGCGTCATGCCGATGTCGCGTAAAATGTGCTCATCCATCTCTCGGATGGAGTGGCGCGCACAGTTGCGGCGGCGCCATGTATGCACGGTCGCCATGATGGTGGCCGGAACGCGGTTGAACTCGCGCATAATCAGCGTCTTACCGTCATTGAGCCAGCCATGCCACGAAAGGGACAAGGCCGACGACAAAGCGGCACCGCGAATTGTATCGGTACAATTGTGTCGATCCATAGGTCTTCCCCGAACAAAATTAAAGACAATTGAAACGTATCCTTGACACAATAGGGCGTCAATGTGATTATTGTCACCATGACAATGTACATACCTCACATAGAAGACCGCCACGGCCCCAAGTACCGGGCCATTGCCGACGCCGTCAGTGACGACATTCGCGACAAGGTTCTGACCGTCGGTGCGAAGCTGCCGACACATCGCGACCTGGCGTACCGTCTCGGTGTCACCGTCGGCACCGTAACGCGTGCATATTCCGAATTGCAGCGCCGCGGCATTGCGGGCGGGCGGGTCGGCAGCGGCACCTATGTCCTGGACCCGGTGGAAGCCCGGCGGGTGTTTCGATCTCCGTCCGAGGCTGAGCGCGAAAAGCTCGCCGGCAAGGATATTCGCATTCACATGTCATCCCATCCCGAAGACGGAACCATCGATTTGGCGATGAACAGGCCGTCCCCCGGACCGGAAACGCAGGCCTTGGGCGCGACGCTTGCAGAGATATCCCAAGCTGAAGGCTTGGTGCATTTGACCCAATACACCCCTGCCCCGGGCATGCCGCATCACCGTGTCGCCATGGCATCCCTGCTGGACCTGGTCGATCTTGATGTCGATCACGAAGACATCGTCCTCACCTGTGGCGCACAACATTCCATGTCCGCTTGCGCGCTCGGCCTTTTGCAGGCCGGTGACGTTTTGCTGACCGAAGAACTCACCTATCCGGGCATGACGTCTTTGGTTGCCCATCGCGGTGCGCACATTCGCCCGGTCGCCATGGATGAGTATGGTGTCCTCCCCGATGCTTTGGAAAACGCCATTCGCGAAACCGGCGCACGCGTGGCGTACCTGATGCCGGTCCACCAAAACCCCACCACCGCGACCATGAACATGGACCGTCTGAGCGCCATCGCCGACGTCGCCAAGCGTCACAACCTGATCATTTTGGAAGATGACGTTTACGGCTTCCAGCCCAAGGATCGCAATCCGCCCCTGGCGAAGTTGGCGCCTGACAACGTTGTCTACATCAACGGGTTTTCCAAAAGCGTTGCGCCGGGTCTTCGCGTCGGCCTGATGAAAACACCCAAACCCCTGTTCGCAACACTGACACGCGCGGCCCAGATCACGGGCTGGATGATCCCGCCTCTGATGGCCGAGATTGCCACACGCTGGATCAATTCCGGTATCGCCCAGGAGACCATTGCCTGGCATCAAGACGAAATGCACGCGCGCAACCAAATGGCTGCCGATGTGCTCAGGGACTTTTCGTTTTCCGCAAAACCGGAATGTCTGCATTTATGGCTGGACGTGCCGCCAACGCATCGTCCCGACAATGCGATCCGCGAGTTGAACCTGCGCGGTGTGGTGATGGCCGGACCGGAATCCTTTATTTCAACCCAGCCCACAGTGCCGCATGCCTTGCGTCTATGCCTGGGCTCACCGCCCACGCGCAAGCAACTCCAAACCGCGCTGGAACACGTCCGCACCGTGCTCAGCACCGATCCCATTCAGGCCCAGCACCCGGGCAGTACGATGGTGATGTGATGGTTATGAAGAGGTGAACGGCGCAACCGTGTGGGCGTGATCCAACGGGCCATGCCCTGCCCCGTAACCGGGCGCGCTGAGAATCGCTTGATGGACATAAGCATGGGCACGCTGGATCGCCGCCACCATCTCCAGGCCCTGAGCCAGACCGCAGGCAATCGCCGACGCCAGCGTGCAGCCGGTGCCATGGGTGTGGCGACTGTCGATCCGCGGACCTTCGAACACTTCCATACGCGCACCTTCACGCCACAAGACATCTGTCACCATGCCGCCGTTTTGGGTCGCGTCTTCATCCATATGCCCGCCCTTGATCAACGCCGCGTGCGCACCCAATCGCAAAAGCTTATCACCCACCGGCCCGAAGTCAGCAACGCTGTCGATTTTGATACCGGTCAGCGCTTCGGCTTCAGGGATGTTGGGGGTGATCAATGTGGCGCGCCCCAGCAACCGTTTTTCCAAAGCGTCCACGGCGTCCGACTCCAACAACGCATGACCGCCTTTGGCTACCATCACCGGATCCAGCACCAAAGGAATGTCGCCGCCCGCGCGCTCAAGCGCATCGGCCACAACGTGAATGACGCCAGCCTTGTGCAACATGCCGATTTTGATCGCGTCGGCGCCGATGTCATCAAGCACCACATCGATTTGACGAGCGATAAAATCTTCGGGAACCTCATGAATGGCGTGAACACCGAGGGTGTTTTGCGCCGTCAGCGCGGTGATCGCGGTCATCGCATATCCGCCCAGCGCGGTCACCGTCTTGATGTCGGCCTGAATGCCCGCACCGCCGCCCGAATCCGATCCGGCAATGATGAGCACGCGCCCTTGCATGATTTTAAGCCGCCGCTTCGCTGATGAGATCGATCAACCCATCGACAACTTCTGTGACCATGCCTTCATCTTGGCCTTCGGCCATCACGCGGATCAGGGGCTCTGTCCCCGATTTGCGGATCAACACCCGCCCCGATCCGTGCAAGCGCTTGCCCGCATCCTCAATGGCCTTTTCCACATGCGGTAGATCCAACGGCGATGCCCCTTGGAACCGCACGTTCTTGAGGACTTGGGGGAACGGGTCGAACAAGCGGCAAGTTTCGGACGCCGGTTTGCCGTTTGCGATCAAAACCGCAAGCACCTGCAAGGCCGCCATCAAGCCGTCGCCCGTGGTGGCGTAATCGCCCAGCACAATGTGCCCCGATTGCTCCCCGCCGACGTTGCAGCCAGAGCGGCGCATTTCTTCGACCACATAACGGTCGCCCACCGGGGTGCGCGTCAGGCCCAAGCCTTCGCTTTCCAAAAAATGTTCCAAGCCTAAATTCGACATCACTGTGGCGACCACCGCGCCGCCGTTCAAGATGCCTTCCCGACACCAATGTGATGCGATCAAGCCCATCAGCTGATCGCCGTCCACCAGCTGGCCTTTTTCATCAGCAATCAGAACCCGGTCGGCGTCACCATCCAGCGCGATTCCGATGTCCGCACCGTGAGTCACCACGGCAGTTTGCATCGCTTCGGTGGCCGTCGAACCACAACCATCGTTGATGTTGTAGCCGTTGGGTTCGACGCCGATCTTGACCACATCCGCGCCCAGTTCCCACAACACTTCCGGGGCGACTTTGTAAGCCGCGCCGTTAGCGCAATCGATGACGATTTTGAGACCATCTAAGGACGCGCCCTTGGGGAAGGTCTGCTTGACGTATTCGGTGTAGCGCCCGACCACGTCGTCCAGACGCTTGGCCCGGCCCAATTTGGACGCATCGGCCAAATCGCCGGACATATTGCTGTCCAGCCGCGCTTCGATTTCGGATTCCATGTCGTCGGATAGTTTAAAACCGTCGGGGCCAAAAAACTTGATGCCGTTGTCTTGATACGGATTGTGCGAGGCTGAAATCATCACCCCAAAGTCGGCGCGCAAGGATCGCGTCAGCATCGCCACCGCAGGGGTCGGCACCGGCCCGGCGAGCACCACATCCATGCCACACGACACGAATCCCGCCGTCAGCGCGTTTTCCAGCATATAGCCCGACAGCCGCGTGTCCTTGCCGATGATCACCCGGTGGCGATGATCGCCGCGTTTAAAATGCAGCGCCGCCGCCTGGCCCACCATCAAGGCGGTCATGGCGGTCATAGGGTGGACATTGGCGGTGCCGCGAATGCCGTCGGTGCCAAAAAGCTTACGTGTCATGGTGTCATCTGCTGTTCAAAGTCATAAAACGGTAGTCTTAGTTGTAAATGATCCGCACTTAAAGTGGGGTAAATTTTGATTACCGTTCTTTTCAGCGTCAATCCGCGCTCTCAATAGTGGCCCAGACATCCAAGGCTTGCTTGGTTTCACGCACATCGTGAACGCGCAAAATGTTCCCCCCGTGCTGCACGCCGAAAAGCGCCGCTGCAATGGAACCGGGAAAGCGCTTTTGCGCATCGTCTTCGTTTGCGATTTTGCCGATGAAGCTTTTGCGCGACACCCCCAGCAGCAACGGCAAGCCTAGGCGTTGATATAAATCCAGATGCTTGAGGATTTGCACATTGTGCGCCACCGTTTTGCCGAAACCGATGCCGGGGTCCAACGCCAAACGCGCGCGGTCGATGCCCGCAGCTTCACACGCCTGCACCCGCGCGGTGAGATACCCCAAAACTTCTTTGGGCGCGTCTTCGTAAACCGGGTTGGCCTGCATGGTGCCCGGCTCGCCTTGCATGTGCATCAAGATCACGGGGGCATCTACACTCGCCGCCACGTCCAGTGACCGTACATCGCCGGTGAGCGCTGTAACATCATTGATGATCTCAGCCCCCGCAGCCAGGGCTTGTTCCATCACCAGAGTGTGGCGGGTGTCGATGGACACGCACGCGCCTGCGTCGCTAAGGCGCTTGATCACGGGAACGGTGCGGCGCACTTCTTCTTCGATGCTGACGGGGGCGGCGCCCGGCCTGGTGCTTTCGCCGCCGACATCGATGATGTCCGCACCGTCTTGCATCATTTGCAAGCCGCGCGTCACTGCGTCTTCAAAGCTAAAGGCCTCACCACCGTCGGAAAAGCTGTCAGGCGTCGCATTGACGATGCCCATAATCAGCGGACGGTCTAATGAAAAGCCAGCAAATGTTTTGATCATGTATTACCCCTTGGCCCCTAAAACACAAAGCCCCGCCTCTGTCTCAAAGGCGGGGCTTTGTATTCGATTGCGTCGACGTGTATCGACCTAGCCCTCCGGCTGCGGATGTGCGCCGATGCCGTCTGCTGAGTTGTCTTTCTTTTCCGTGCCCGCACCCTTACCTGATGTCGGCACAGACGCTTTGCGGCCGCCCTCAGAAGGGGTGTCATCGGGGTCGGGACGATGAACGGCTTTGCCCACGATCAGGCCGTTGACCTCATCGCCGGACAACGTTTCATATTCCAACAACGCCTGAGTGACGTTTTCCAGCTGGTCCATATGCTCGGTCAAGATGCGTCGGGCGTGGCCTTCGGCTTCATCGATCAAGCGGCGGACTTCTTCGTCGATCAAGTTGGCGGTCTTTTCCGAAACGTTCTTGTGCTGGGTCACCGAATGGCCGAGGAAAATTTCCTCGTCATTATCGGTGTAGCGCAAACGACCCAACTTGTCGGAGAAACCGAACTCGGTAACCATGCGTCGGGCCATGCCGGTGGCTTGCTGGATATCGTTGCCGGCACCGGTGGTGACGTTTTCTTCGCCGAAGATCAGCTCTTCGGCCATGCGGCCGCCGAACATCATCGCCAGCTTGGATTCCAGCTGCACGCGCGAGAACGTGTATTGGTCGCGTTCCGGTAGATTCATGGTTACACCCAATGCGCGACCGCGCGGAATAATGGTAACCTTGTGCAACGGGTCGCACTTGGGCATATGAATGCCAACCAGTGCGTGACCGGCTTCGTGATAAGCGGTGAGTTTCTTTTCGTCGTCCGTCATCACCATCGAGCGACGCTCGGTACCCATCATGACCTTATCCTTGGCGGATTCGAAATCCGACATGGTCACCACGCGCTTGCCCGAACGCGCCGCCAACAAGGCCGCTTCGTTGACCAAGTTGGCCAGATCCGCACCGGAGAACCCGGGCGTGCCGCGCGCGATGGTGCGGGCATCGACGTCGGGTGCCAACGGCACCTTTTGCATATGTACCTTGAGGATTTTTTCACGGCCCAAGATATCGGGGTTGGGCACCGTGACTTGACGATCAAAACGGCCGGGACGCAAAAGCGCGGGGTCGAGAACGTCGGGACGGTTGGTCGCCGCGATCAAGATCACGCCTTCGTTGGATTCAAAGCCATCCATTTCCACCAGCAATTGGTTGAGCGTTTGCTCACGCTCATCATTGCCGCCGCCAAGACCTGCGCCACGATGGCGACCCACGGCGTCGATTTCATCGATGAAGATGATGCACGGTGCGTTTTTCTTGCCCTGTTCGAACATATCGCGGACACGCGATGCGCCGACGCCAACGAACATTTCAACAAAATCGGAACCGGAAATGGTGAAGAACGGAACGTTGGCTTCACCCGCAATGGCGCGCGCCAACAACGTTTTACCGGTACCCGGAGGCCCCACCAGCAAGCAACCCTTGGGAATTTTGCCGCCGAGGCGCTGGAACTTGTGCGGGTCTTTCAAAAAATCGACGACTTCTTCCAGCTCTTGCTTGGCTTCGTCGATACCGGCGACGTCTTCGAACGTCACGCGGCCTTGTTTTTCGGTCAGCATCTTGGCTTTCGATTTACCGAACCCCATGGCCTTGCCGCCTGCGCCGCCCTGCATCTGCTTAAACAAGAAGATCCAAACCGCAATCAAGATCAGGAACGGGAACCAAGACATCAACATGCCCATCAGCGAGAATTGCCCGTCATCGGACGGCGCCGCTTGGATGCGCACGCCGGACTTGGACAAGGTCGAGACCAAGGCTGGATCGTCCGGCGCAAAAGTCGAGAACAAGCGTCCGTCGTTCAAATGCCCGGTCACCGTGGTTCCGGCTTTACCCGATTTGATGGTCACGTCGCGAACCTCGCCGCCTTCGATGGCGCTGAGCAATTCCGAATACGCGAGGGACGTCTGGTTCGTTTGCTGTTGCGAGCCTTGGAATAAATTAAACAAGGCGAACAGCAAAAAGCCGATGATGACCCAGAAAACGATGTTTCTGCTGAAGTTCAAGGCCGGTTCCTTACCTGTGCTCGAACATCTTTGCCGCAGCATTGATGCCCATATGAGCGAATTCTTAAGTCCTACCAAACGAAGCGGGATGGTTTCAGTCTCTATAAAAGCCGCATTTGCGCGGCTTCACAACTCTTTGAGACTGGTCAGAGGTCAATCTTGCGTGAAGATCATAACCCTCTTTGCACCAACATGCCCAGCTTGGCCGTGTGAGTTCCTTGGATGTAAGACGTTTGCGTCCCTGGGGCAAGGGGGGGCAAGGTCAGTTTCGCAATTAATTCCTCAGTTTTTAGGGTGTTTTTGGCTGCCTCGCGCCCTTTCGGGTAAAACCACGAACGCCCGTGCGTCGCCGCTACCCGTTCGACGCACGGCGCAGCCGCCAAGCGTACGCGCATCGCCTGCGCTTTGATCGACCGTCGCCATCCAGTCGCTGAGACGCTGAAGCTTGAGCCGGGCGGGCGGATACGCTCCACCGCCGACGCGCCCAAGCAGTTTGGACAGCGCGATTTTTTGCACGGTTTGATGTGCGCCGAGAAAGGTTTTTGCGTCGATGCGCAGCCCTGCCTCAACATTTTTGGCCGTGGCAATCAGCTCATCCGCCGCCGTGTCCAAGACATCGCGCACCCGTGCGATTGAGGACGCCGCCCGGGCAAACCGCTCCGCACTGACACCGTCGCGTTCCAGTTGGGCCAAAAGTCGGCGCATGCGCACCCGCTCAAACTGAGTATTTTCGTTAGACGGGTCTTCGATCCAGGTTTGGTCAGAATCAGATAACGTTGCGCGCAAACGCGCTTTCGCCACACCCAACAGCGGGCGCACCAGCTCAACCCCGCCCAAATCGCGGACCCGCGCCATACCCGCCAGCCCCAACAGACCAGAGCCCTTCTTCAAGCGCATCAAAACCGTTTCAGCTTGATCTTCCAGGTGGTGAGCAACCAAAAGACGGTCCACGCCATGATCCAAGCACCAGCGTCTCATCAATGCATAACGCGCATCGCGCGCACGTTCTTGCACCCGCGATGTGATGGTTGCGTCGTGAACCCAAGTCAGAATGTGGTGATCTATCCCCCGCGCGCGCAACCATGCGCCCACTTGAGCGGCCTCGCGGCCTGAGTCTTGGCGCAACCCGTGATCGACGGTCAAAGCGCTCAACTGCACGCCGTTGGCCGTCGCCCAATCATTAGCCAAAAGACACAGCGCCATGCTGTCCGCGCCGCCCGACACCGCCACCGCAATTGCCCCCGGGTGCGCAGCCAAGCCTGAACACCCAACCATCCGGCGGGCGAATTCGTCAGAGCTTACGCATAAGCCCCGCAAAGGGCCGCCATCAGGCATTTTATATCCTTACAGGCGCTATTGGCACTTGAGACGCTTGGTTTCGCGGTTCAGGGCTTTTTCGATACCGGGTTTCAGATCAATGAATTCTTTGCGCAATTTGCCAAAGGTCGCACAGGCTTCTTCGGTTTTGTCCAAGCTCGCCATCGACATCCCCAATTTCAACAAGCTGTCGGGCGCTTTCGCTCCGTCAGGGGTCGATTTGTAGGCCTGAAAAAAGGCCTGAGCGGCATCCATGAAAGACTTCCGCACATAATAGGTTTCACCCAGCCAATATCGCGCGTTCGCCGCCAAAGGATCGTCGCCGTGTTGGGCGATGAACTCTTTCAGCGCCGCTTCGGCATCGTCGTAACGCGCTTGGCTCATCAAACCGAACGCGTATTGATAGCGTTCGCGCGGGCTGCCTTCGGGCAAGACGGAAGCGACTGCGGGTGCCGGTTCTTGCGCAGGTGCGGGCGCGACTTGCGGCGCCGCCATCGCCGTTTGCGGTGTTGCGGGTGGTGTCGCGGTGGCGGGTGCGGCAAGTTCCGTAGGCGCCGTTTGAGCCTGATCGCCAGCGCTTTTTGGTTGGACGAACTGATCCAACTTTGATTTTGAAATGCTGCCCAAGCTGCCGCCGGATGCGGGCGGCACGTAGGCGCCGTTAGCGCCAAGCGTGCCGCCGTCCATGGGTGCGGATGTCGTTCCGGTCGGCAAAGCCATCTCGCCGACTTTGGACACGCTAGCCGACGACGGCGCGGTCGAAATGCTGGGCTGAGATGAAAATGAACCCGCCGTTGAGCCTTCAAGACGCGCGAGGCGGTAGTCCAAATCCGTAATCAGCGTATCCAGGCGCGCTGAAATTTGGTCAATTTTATACGACAGCGCCTCATTTTGACCGGTCGCTTGGCGGACCTCTTGCTCCAACCCACTGATTCGCACGGTGACACGCGACAATGCGCCTTCACCGGCTGTGAATTCAGTGCGGGGCGTTGTTGACGCCAAGGGGGCGGCTGGTGATGCGTCTAACGGTGCGACGCTTGCAGAACCAGCATCGGCGGGGCTGCGGGCGATTTGGCGGTTCAGTGTGCGGATATCGCGCTCCAACCGCTCCATACGATCCAGAAGGATTTGCATATCCGAGCCCTGCGCCACAGCTGACGTGCCGGCAAACGCAAATGCGCCCAACAACACGGCGCTCAACAGCAAGTGGCGGGTTTTCGAAAAGCAAAAACGATAAGCGGTCATGCGTAGGGTCCGTTGTTTGTAGCGTCTGAAGCCAATGTTCATACAGCCCGGGGTTTATACCGCGCGGAGGCGATGTCCCTGCCTTTTTAACGCTTTGCAGAGGTCTCAGCAATGATGGAGCATGGTGTCCGTTTCCGGCGAAATTAGGGCAACAAAACCGAGTGACAAAAACCGGGCGACAAAAAAGGGGTGACCGTCCGGTTCCGGAAACCCGGATCGGACAGACACCCCTAATCTTGTACGCATCCCTCATGGTCCGGCTGATAGCGGACGCATCAGAGAAATCGCGCTTATTTGACCAACGTCACACCGCGACGGTTTTTGGCCCAAGCGATTTCGTTGGATGCCGGGTCTTCTGGACGCTCTTTGCCATACGAGATGGTGGAGATGCGGGTCGCCGGAACGCCCAATGTCATCAGGTAATCAGCAGCAGCGTTAGCGCGGCGATCACCCAGTGCAAGGTTGTATTCGCGGGTGCCGCGTTCGTCACAATGACCTTCGATGGTAACGCTGACATTGCTGTTTGCAATCATCCATGCAGCCTGCTTTTGCAGGATGCCACGTGCTGCTGGCGTCAAGTTATAGCGATCGAAACCGAAGAATACACGGTCGCCAACGTTGACTTTCAGGTCCTCGGCGGAACCCGGTACAATGTTCGAAGCCGTGGTGGCTGCGGTGGCTGCACCGCTGCCGGACGTCGAAGCGGTTTCAGAAGTCGGAGCGGTGCCGCAAGCAGCGACAAGGCCCGCAACGGCAATCAGGCTCACAATTTTGAAACGCATTGGTATCTCCTTCACTGGAGCGCCCTTTTTGGGCGGATGTGATATTTTTGACACCCGTCGCACGCCATATATGACCGACAACGGGCATCTGTTAACTGAATCAAGACAGGCTGACCCCTGGAATTATTACGTTTTTCCATTTGGGACTATATGTCGTCAGTTGTTATGAATCAAGGGGGACCACGCCGGATCTGATGCATCTCCTGGCGTAATGACTTCTCTTTCGTTGTGACCGGTGATGTCGATGGAGAAAATCCGCGTTTTTCCGCCCCGTCCTTGGGTGTCGCTGCGCTCTTGGCGAAAGAACATCAACACCCGCCCATTGGGCGACCAGGTCGGCGCTTCGACCAAAAACCCCTTGGTCAGCAAGCGTTCGCCCGACCCGTCGGGACGCATCACACCGATGAAAAATTCACCTTGATGGATGCGGGTGAAGGCGATCAAGTCGCCGCGTGGCGACCACACCGGGGTTGCGTACTTTCCTTTTTGAAAGCTGATTCGCTTCACATTGCTGCCGCTGCGGTTCGTCACATACAACTGCTGAGAGCCCGAACGGTCGGAGTTGAACACGACTTTATCACCTTCCGGCGACATGCTGGGCGAGGTATCAATCGCGGAATGCTTGGTCAACTGCTGCACGGAACGGGTGGCGAGGTCCATGATGTAAACCTCAGAATTGCCTTCCTTGGACATCGAGAAGATCACCGATTTGCCATCCGGCGAGAACCGCGGCGCAAAAGTCATACCCGGAAATTCACCCAAAATTTCATGACGCCCGCTGTCGATGTTGAAGATGTAAACGCGCGGCACGCCTTTGTAATAAGACAGGTAAGTGATTTCTTGCAGGGTCGGCGAAAAACGCGGAGTCAGCACCAGATCGCTGCCCGCCGTCAGATATTGATGGCGTTCGCCGTCCTGATCCATGATCGCCAGGCGCTTGACGCGCCTGGTCTTGGGGCCCGATTCCGCAATATAGACGATGCGGGTGTCGAAATAGCCCTCCTCACCGGTGATGCGCTTGTAAATCGCGTCGGAAATGATGTGTGCGACGCTGCGCCAATTGCTGGGGATGGTGAAATACGCCAAGCCCACCATCTGTTTTTCCGCCAGCACATCCCACAAACGAAACTCAACCCGCAAGCGCCCGTCCACGGTCATCTCGACCCGGCCTTGCACCAAGGCTTGAACGTTGATGATGCGCCAATCGCCAAAGCGTGGCAGCACGTTGAGGCTGGCGGCGTCTTGAATGAAGGCTTTCTTATCGGCTGAACGAAAAAGACCCGAGCGTTCCAAATCCGCCGAGATCACACCGGCGATGTTGGCGCCAAAGGTCTTTTCACCTTTGCCGTCGCCGAAAAAATCCGCAACCGCGATGGGCATGGGTTCGGCGACGCCGCGGGTGATGTCGATTTCCAGCTCGGCCCGCGCATCTTGAACGGCGAACACAGCCATCAAAAAGGCAAAAGCAAACGCGTAACGGGTAAGCAAACGATGTGTCATAAGCCGAGCATATCCCTAGGGTCGAAGGTGAGCTTCATGGTTTTCCAGCGATCAAACTTTTCTGGCGGCAGTCTGAACGGTTGGCACTTTGGATTCAATGCTGCTCTCTGCGCGCTTTCCGCCATGGCGCGATAAAACGGGTCGGTGCTCATCTTGGCATTATCCAAAACGCGCGCCTGCTGCACGGTGCCGTCGGGGTTCATCACCATACGGATGGAGATGATCATGGTGTGTGCATCCTTGGCCCCGGCCGGCAAATTCCAACAGCGCTGAATTTGCTGACGCACCAAATCTTTTTCGCTGATGGTCAGGTCAGGACCGATGTCGGTGCGCGGCTTGGGACTTTCCAAGGCATTGGCCATCATCGAGGCGAAATCCGGTTTTGGATCTTCTTTTTCCTGCTCTTCCTTGGGCTCCGGACGCGGCTGGGTCTTCAGTTCTTCCAGGGTTTTCAAAACCGACGCGAACTGGTCCGGGGCCTTGGGCTTGCGCGGCGGAATGGGCGTCGGCGCACGCTTTTTGCTGGCGACCTTTTTCGGCTCTTCTTTCGGTTCCGGTTTGGGCTTGGCCTCTTTTTTCGGTTTGGGCTCAGGATTCACGATCACCGCGACCTTTTCCTCCACCGGTTCGGGCAGCGGTTCTGGCGCGGGCGGCTCTTGGACCGAGCCCTGAGGAGCCGGCGGCGGCGCAGGCGGTTTAGGCGGCGGCTTGGGCTCAGCCTTGGCGACTTCTTTTTTCGGTTCCGGCTGTTTCGCTTTGGTCGGCAAGTTGGTGACATCCGTCACGGTGATGATTTCCACCGAGATGGGGATGTCTTGGTACAGTTCAGAATCGTGAAACGACGGCAGCCCGACATAGGCCACCACCACCAAGCCGACATGAAACAGAACCGAAAGAGCGAAATTGCGAAACAATCAGCGGCTCCCTACTTTTTCTTCGGTTTGGTAGGGGCCGGGCCATGTTGCTGAGTGGTGATCAACGCCACCTTTGAGAAGCCCGCCGCATTAAGGATGCCCATCACCTTCATGACGCTGCCGTAATCGACATTGGCGTCGCCGCGCACAAAGATGCGCACTTCGGGGTTGTTGTCGGAAATCGCCTGCAAGCGCGGCACCACGGCGTCGAGCTCCATCTCAGTGTCTTGCACATAGACCTTGCCTTCGCGGTCGATACTGACCGCCAACGGCTCATCCGATCCCGGTATCGCCTTGGCTTTGGTTTTGGGCAGATCGACCTGCACGCCCACGGTCAGCAGCGGCGCCGTGACCATGAAAATCACCAACAACACCAACATCACGTCGACCATTGGGGTGACGTTGATGTCGGCCATCGGCGGACGACGCTTGGCGTGTCCGAAGGTGTGGCGCTTTGATCCGTTGAGCATACCCGCCATCGGTGCTTAGACCTTTTCTTCCATCTGGCGCGACAAGATCGCGGAAAATTCGACCGCGAAACCGTCCAGACGGCTGGTGTAGCGTTCCAAATCACGAGACAGCTTGTTGTAGGCCAGCACCGCCGGGATAGCGGCAAGCAACCCCAACGCGGTGGCGAACAACGCTTCGGCAATGCCCGGCGCCACCACGGCAAGCGAGGTGTTCTTGGACACAGCAATGGACTGGAACGAATTCATAATGCCCCAAACGGTGCCGAACAGGCCGACAAACGGTGCGGTCGATCCGGTAGAGGCGAGGAACGTCATATAACGTTCCACCCGCTCCATTTCGCGCGCCACTGTGATGTGCATGACGCGTTCGATCCGCTCATTGAGCGACGTATTGGCGATGGAGGAACCCATATGGCCTTTTTCCGCCGCCCGGCGCCATTCGCGCATGGCCGATACGAACACCGCGCCCATGGGATCTTTAGGCTGATTGCCGATGGAATCGTAAATGGTGTCCAAGCTTTGGCCCGACCAGAAGCTTTTTTCGAAGTCTTTGGCTTGGCTGTTGAGCTTTTTCAAGCTGGTGATCTTTTCAAAAATGATCGCCCAGCACCAAACCGAGGCCAAGAGCAGCATGATGATCACGCTTTTGACCACCCAATCGGCGCGCAAAAACAACGTCATCATGGAAAAATCGGGTGCGCCCACGGAACCGCCAAGGGTCACCGCATCGATTACACTGCCTTCCATATTTTCAGTCCCAGTTCTCTAAATTCAATTCGTTGTTTCGAAGCTTCGCAGAAGATTGCGGATTTTTTCGGGCAGTCTTCCCGGACCACCAGATAATTTCATACAGCCGAGCTTTATCTCGATGCGCACCAAGTCCTCGTCACCGCGAACAATGCGCTGCACGCCTTGCATGGACGCGCCCCCCACTTTTGTCAGGGAAAGGTGAACTTCCAGTAAATCGTCGAGACGCGCGGGCTGAATATAATCGACCTCAAGGCGGCGAACGACGAAGCCCAAGCCCTCTTCGTCTTGCAATACGGAGCTTTCGATCCCCAGATGGCGCAGCATTTCGGTGCGCGCGCGTTCGGCGAATTTCAAGTAATTGGCGTAATAGACCACCCCACCCGCGTCGGTGTCTTCGTAATAGACCCGCACCGGCATGATGAAGGTCGTGCCTTCGATGCGTGGGCTCAGATCAGTCGTCATCACCGACATCCTCGATCAAATCCAACTGTGTGGTGGTCTTTGGTGCCTTGAGGCCCAAATGCGTAAAGGCCTGAACCGTCAGCATGCGTCCGCGCGGGGTGCGCATCAGAAATCCTTGCTGAATGAGATACGGTTCGATCACGTCTTCGATGGTGTCGCGTTGTTCCGATAGCGCTGCCGCCAGCGTTTCCACGCCCACCGGGCCGCCGCCATAATTGTCGGCAATACAGCTCAAATAACGGCGATCCATGTTGTCTAGGCCGGCTTTATCCACGTCCAAACGCGTCAGCGCACCGTCGGCGGCCACCGCATCGACCACGTCGCGGCCCGCGACGTTGGCGAAATCACGCACGCGCCTGAGCAACCGTCCCGCCACACGCGGGGTGCCACGCGAACGTTTGGCGATTTCCATCGCACCGTCTTCGGTCATCTCAATGCCCAACAGCCGCCCGCCGCGCTGGACGATGCCGACCAGTTCTTCCGGCGAATAAAATTGCAGCCTGAGCGGAATGCCAAAACGATCACGCAACGGCGTCGAGATCAAGCCCGAACGGGTGGTCGCGCCGATCAGCGTGAACGGCGGCAGGTCGATGCGCACGGAACGCGCCGCCGGGCCTTCGCCGATGATCAGATCAAGCTGGAAGTCTTCCATCGCCGGATAGAGGATTTCTTCCACCACTGGATTGAGGCGGTGAATTTCATCGATAAACAACACATCGTTGGGCTGCAAGTTGGTGAGAATCGCCGCGAGATCGCCCGCCTTCGCCACCACCGGGCCAGACGTGGCGCGAAAGCCGACGCCCAGTTCACGCGACACAATCTGCGCCAAGGTGGTCTTGCCCAGCCCCGGCGGTCCATAAAACAGCGTGTGATCCATGGCGTCACCGCGCGCGCGCGCCGCCTGAATGAACACGCTTAAGTTTTCACGGGTTTTTTGTTGGCCGACGAATTCTTCCAACGAAGTCGGGCGCAAGGCGTTGTCGGCGCCGCCCAAGTGGCGATCTTCGGTGTTTTCCTCGGGCGCGACCACGCGGTCTTCATCACTCATAAGCCGTGTTCCTTAGGGCCGAGTTCCACAAGACCGCCCTTGATCAAGTCTTCGACGCCCGCATCCTCGCCCGCTTTGGCCGCCGCGTGGCTGACGGCGGACAGCGCGTCGGACGGCGAATAGCCAAGGTTGACCAACGCCGATACCGCATCACGGATGACATCGCCCGCCCCACCCGCACTTGGTGAGGCCGCAACCTTGACGCCTTTGGGGCCAGCTGCGGGACCCAGCGCCAGCGCCGCGACCTTATCTTTGAGCTCGGTAACGATGCGCTGCGCCAGTTTCGGACCAACGCCGCTGGCGCGGCCCACTTGGGCTTTGTCGGCGGCGGCAATGGCATGGGTCAATTCATCGGATGACAACACCGACAAGATCGCCAAGGCGACTTTTGCGCCGACGCCTTGTACGGTGGTGAGCAGTTTGAACCACGCGCGTTCGCCGACATCCAAAAAGCCGTACAGATGAATGTGGTCTTCGCGCACATGGGTCTCAACATGCACCGTCGCAGCCTCACCGACGTTCAGCTGGCCCAGCGTGCGGCTGGAACAAAACACCAAATAGCCGACGCCGTTGACATCAATCACAGCCCAGCCGTCACCAAGCTCTTCGATGCGGCCTTTAAGCAGTGCAATCATCGTCTTTCCCCCGCCACGATTCGATTATGCGTTTCGCGGTGATGGGCATGGCAAATCGCCACCGCCAACGCGTCCGCAGCGTCCGGCCCGGCATTGCCGGAACCGGGCAGCAAGGTTTTCACCATCATCATGACTTGGTCCTTTGCCGCATGGCCCGCGCCGACCACGGTCTTTTTCACCAAATTGGGGGTGTATTCACCGACCACCAAGCCCAGACGCGCAGGCACCAGCAACGCGATGCCGCGCGCTTGGCCCAATTTCAACGTCGAGGTTGGGTTCTTATTGACGAAGGTTTCTTCCACCGCCGCCTGTTCAGGCGACCAGGTTTCGATGACCTCAACCAAGCCGTCGTGCAGCTGCATCAAGCGCTGGGCCAAAGCTTGTTTGGCGTCGGACGTCACAGTGCCTTCGGCGACGAAGCTCAAGCGATTATCGCGCGCATCTATGACGCCCCAACCGGTGCGTTGCAATCCCGGATCGATGCCGATGATGCGCATACGTTCCCCAGCCCCTTCGGTCAGGCGCTCAACTTGGCCAAGATTTCGTCGGAAATTTCAAAGTTCGACGATACGCTCTGCACGTCGTCGTTGTCTTCCAACACGTCGATCAGCTTCAACATGGTGCTGGCGGCTTGCTCGTCCAGTTCCGTGGTGGTGTTGGGCTTCCAATCCAAGCGCGCTTCGCTGGGGTCGCCGAACTTCGCCATCAGTGCATCGCGCACATCGGCCAAATCTTCGGGTGCACAGGAAATTTCATGACCATTTTCGTCAGACGCAACATCCGAAGCGCCAGCTTCCAAAGCCTCTTCGAACATGCTGTCGGCGTCAGCTACATCAGCTGGGTATTCGATGATGCCGGTGCGTTCAAACATGAACCCCACCGAACCGGTCTCGCCGAGGTTGCCACCGTGTTTGGTGAACGTCGAGCGCACTTCGGACGCGGTGCGGTTGCGGTTGTCGGTCAACGCTTCGACGATCACCGCCACGCCGCTGGGGCCGTAGCCTTCGTAACGGACTTCTTCGTAGTTTTCACCGCCGCCGCCTTCGGCTTTTTTGATGGCGCGTTCAATGTTGTCTTTGGGCGTGTTGACCGCGCGCGCGGCCAAGATGGCGGTGCGCAGGCGCGGGTTCTTTTCTGGATCAGGCATGCCAGACTTCGCCGCCACGAAAATTTCGCGGGCGTGCTTGGCAAAAACCTTGGCGCGCTTTTTATCCTGCGCGCCCTTACGATGCATAATGTTCTTAAATTTAGAATGGCCGGCCATAACTCACTGCCTTAGGTGTTGTTGATCAGAAATTACAAAGAAGCTGCGCGGGGCGAATCTCACCCATCCTATATAGCACAAGGGGCGCAAACAAACGTTAGCGGCCTTTCTAAGGCTCCGGGGCGCTGAGGGCAACACATCAGTGGCGAAACACCTTTGATGTGAATGGCACGCATTGCCGCTCGACCGCCCCACGCAAATAAAACACCATGAAACCTGTAATACTTACGGTGCGGTTGCTGCACTCTGCATAAGAGTTATAGACTACGGTGAAAATGAGACGCATTTCAAAAAATGCGCCCGATGAAGGGAAGCATCGGCACTTACAAAACAGGGCGCTCGGGTTGACGCAGGGTCGAGCATCAATGGGAAAGAGAACCAAAATTAATGCTAAAGCGATTCATGATCGTCGTGATTGTCACGACCTTAGCCATGGCCGTGAAAGACACACGCGCCAGCGACACCCTAGAGCTATCCCCAAATAACCTGACCAGAATTTGGCGCAACATCAACGAAGTGATTTTGGTGCTGTCCGCGAACATTGCGCTCGACGATGAATGGATCGAAGAGCTGCGCAACAAACAGCCCGCTCCAGACATTCCAGACGGCGGCCTTGCCGATGAACTGGCCGCATTTCGCGAAAAGCTCAATATTATATTGGCTTCCAGCTCACTTGCACCCGTTGCCGCGCGACAGGAAAAGACGGCGGACGGCACGGCGGAAAACACGAGCACCCTATACATGCGTTCCGGGGTGCTGCTCGACAATCTGATCTTTTACCTGATCGATTCCGACTCCCTTGCCTTCGCCGCTATTTATTACGGCGGCGACGACATAGATGGCGCATCGGACAAGGACGTGGTGGCCCAGATCAATCTCGCCAACCAGCGCCTCGACGCCTTCATCATCGAAACCGGTCTTTAAAACTCAAATCCCACCGCGCACGCCAGCCGAGCCCATTTTGCGTGCCCAAGACCGACGAAACACTAAATAGATACAGAGCGCCAGCACCATGAACACTCTCAAAATCAGCACCATCGGCACGATCATATCCGTGTTCCTCGCCCTTTCCGCCGCCGCCATCGTCGGCAGTTCACTCGCCACCTCTCAACAGGTCGGACAAATGGGCGGCGCATGGGAGTCGTTCGAAACAGGACCATCGCGCAAAAGCGCTTACCTCAACGCGGTTTACAAAGCGCTCGGCTTTGGCGGCATGTTGCACCAGTACAAAGATTATTTGCTCACCCAAGACCGCCGACAGATCGTCCAGTTTCACGTCAAACTGCGTGAAATTCGCGTGGCGCTGGACGCCTACGTCGCCATCGGCGTGAACGATGTCGAAAAGCAAGCGCTTGAAGACATTTTGCAGGTGATCAAAGCCTATGCTGTCGCCCTTGAAAAAGCCGAACAAATGGTCAAACGCAGCACCCGCGCCGATGTAATCGCGCGTGAAATCGTCGTTGACGATAGCGCCGCGATCAACGGCATCGACCTCTTAGTGGCTGAGATTGACAAGTCCCGCGCCAACAGCGCGCGGGTGGTCAATTCCGCCGTTGCTCAAGCCCGTTTTCTGTCCAATACATCGTCCATCGTCGTGGGCATCATCTTGATCGCCTTGCTGGCGGCGATGATTTGGTTCACCCGCTGGCGCCTAGGCACCCCCTTGAAACAACTGGGCCAAACTATGAGCCGCTTGGCCAAGGGCGAAACCGCGGTCGATGTACCCGTCCAAGACATGCGCGACGAAATCGGTGAAATGGCGCGCACGGTGCAAGTCTTTAAAGACAGCATGATCCGTAGCGAACAATTGGCCGAAGAACAACGTAGCGAGCAAGAGCATAAAGAAAAGCGCCGCTTGGCGCTGGAGGCGGTTGCGGGAACGTTCGAAAACAACATCTCCAACGTGCTTGGGGAGCTGTCGTCCATGTCCGCATCGTTGGAAGACACCTCGTCATCCATGACCACCACGGCGTCGGACGCCTCACTTAAGGCGTCTTCCATCACCGAGTCCGCTGAACAGGCGTCCTCCAATGTGCAAACCGTGGCCAGCGCTGCGGAAGAGCTTTCAAGCTCGATATCTGAAATTGCCCACCAAGTCTCTCAATCCACGCTGACGGCCGCTAGCGCGGTCACCGAAGTCGAGCATGCCAACGACAAGGTCAACGGCCTGGCCAACGCGGCGCGCAAAATTGGTGAAGTGGTGGCGCTGATCACCGACATTGCGGACCAAACCAACCTGCTTGCCTTGAACGCCACCATCGAAGCGGCGCGTGCGGGTGACGCCGGCAAGGGATTTGCCGTGGTCGCGTCTGAGGTCAAAAACCTCGCCAACCAAACCAGCAAGGCGACCGAAGAAATCACCGCGCAAATCAGTTCCATTCAAGGTGCCACCGACGAAGCGGTGCACGCGATCGGCGCCATTGGCGGCACCATCAACAACATCAATGAGATCACATCGGCCATCGCCGCTGCGGTCGAAGAACAAGGCGCAGCAACCCAAGAAATTGCGCGCAACGTCGAACTCGCCGCAAATCGCACCACCACGGTCACCACCGACATCACCGACGTCAACGCCAGCGTCAATGAAACCGGACAGGCCGCAACCCAAGTGCAAGAAGCTGTGCACGCGTTGGGCGGTCAATCGAATGAATTGAAAAATGTGGTCGAAGGGTTCTTGAACGACGTAAAGGCGGCTTGATCAGTTCAAATGCTTGATGCTGATCGTCATGACTCTTTCCACCTCAATCAAACGCGCGATCAAGGGTTCGACGGTTTGACAACGACATGGGCACGCCACCGGATCATCAAAATTCAAAATCAGCCCATCCTTGCGCGGGTCGGAGCAGGGTTTGCACAGCATTTGCGAAATATCTTTAACCAACCGATTGCGTAAAAATTCAAGTGTATCGTGACTTGCCATTCCCTATCCCCCCCTTGGATGGAATTTGTCATGCAAATAATCGTCTGATCAATAGCTAATTTGGCAAAACCTCAATCAAGCGTCCGCCGACACGCACGGGGGAAATCCGCGTGGCGAGGCCGGTGGCGTCGTTGGTTTCGACGAAGACCGCGCACAGCGTGCCTTCGCCCGTTGCCGGGGTTAGGCGTTCGCCGCGCACTTTGGTGATAAAGCGTCCAATGGCAGGGGCTTTGGTCATGCCGATCACCGAATCGTAATCGCCGCACATGCCCGCATCGGTTTGGTAGGCGGTGCCGCCGGGCAGAATTTGCGCGTCTGCGGTGGGGATGTGGCTGTGGGTGCCCACCACCATCGACACTTGCCCGTTAAAGTGCTGGCCCACGGCCATTTTTTCCGATGTCGCTTCTGCGTGAATATCGACAAGGATGAAATCGACGTTTTCACCCAATTTTTTATTGAGCAGAGTGCGCTGGATACCGGCGAACGGATCGTCCAGCGGGTCCATGAACAGACGACCCATGGCTTGAATGACCATGGCTTTTTTGCCGCCACGGGTTTCAAACACGCCAAAGCCCCGCCCCGGCGTGCCTTCGGGGTAGTTCACTGGGCGCAGCAAGCGCGGCTCATCTTGAATGTAATCGATGATTTCGCGCTGATCCCAGGCGTGATTGCCGGTGACGACGACGTCCACGCCGATCTCAAAGAATTTCTCGCAGATCGCGCCGGTGATGCCGAACCCGTGGGCTGCGTTTTCGCCATTGACCACCACGAAGTCGAGGGCCAACTCATCGCGCAAGCGCGGCAAGTGGTCATGCACGGCCTTGCGTCCGGACTTTCCCACCACGTCGCCGATGTACAAGACTTTCATTTGATTTCTATGGCCTCATTTTCGGTGATGATCCAATCGAGGCGCTGGTCATAAGCGTCGGTGGGGACTTCGTCAACTTCTTGGGCGCTGTAAGCCACGCCGATGGCGGTGCATTCGCCGGTTTTGCGCAGCAGTTCCAGAGTGCGGTCGTAATAGCCGCCGCCCCAGCCGACCCGGTAGCCGCGTCGATCAAACGCCAGCATCGGCGCCAGCACCACATCGGGACGCATCAAAGGCGCATCGTTCAGCGGGTGAAAGGTGCCGTGATCGCCTTCGACCAAAGGCTCATCCGGTCGCCATGCGCGAAACCGCAGCGGGCGGTCCTTGGCGGCGACTTCGGGCAAGGTCACCACCACGCCGGTCCGGTCCAGCGCCACCAATGCCGGACGCACGTCCATTTCCGTGCCCATCGGCCAATACCCCGCAAGCATGACCTCATCGCCATAGCCCTGAGAAACCTTGGTCCAGGTTTGCAGCAAATGTTCGAAAAACCCGCGCACGCCGTCATCACCCAAACGCACGGCGGCCTCTGCGCGGACCGTTTTGGCGTGTTCGCGCAGGGCATGCTTGGGGCTGGATGAGGTCATCGTAAATTCCGTAAGCAATAAGGTGGACGGCGCCACGCCGACCGTGGGCATATGCAATCCTTCTGTGGCCTGCTGATGCAGGTGGGCGCCGTGATGCCGAACCCACGAGTCCGGCAGGGACAGCTCCCGAGGAAGACTTATAGCCCCAGGGAATGTCGTTGCCTCACGCGCCGGGCAGCCACCGTCCAATTCGGAACTTAAGCGCGTTCGAGGCCTTCTGCAATGGTTTCGATGCGCACCGCCATGGCGTCGAGCATTTCGACAAGCCGGTTCTCATCGACACCGGGTTCGACAACGGGTTCCACAACGGGCGCTGAAGCTGATTGTGGGGCGGGTTCCGTTATTTCTGCAGCACTGCGCAAGGCGGCGATTTCCTCGCTCGCTTCGCCCAAGTCATCGGCCATCAACAGACCGGCCATGGCCAGCAATCGGGCCTCACCGGCTTGGCCGATGGCGCCGACCAGTTCGCCCACTTTGGCGTCTACGACACCAGCAAGATCGAGAATATGCTGCTCTTCGCCGTCTGCGCAGGCGATGTCATAGGTCTGATTGTTGATCGAAATGGAAACCCGCGCCATCAGCCCTGCCCCGCCAATTTGCTTTTAAACTTTGCGATGGTTCCGTCCAAGCGCGCCGCCGTGTCATCGACAAGTTCGCGTAGGCTGGCGTTTTCGGCCTGCAACCCCTGTGCTTGAGCCAAAAGCTCAGCATCGACAGGGCTCACCCCGGCGGCGTCAGTGCGTTTTTCCAAGACCGTTTCCAAACGGTCAATGGCGCGCGTCAGACGGTCTTCGGCAGCTTTTAAACGATTTGAAACGGTAGGATTGACGCCAGTCACAGTTTTTGATTTCCCCCAGAAATTTTATGAAGCAACCTGCTATGCAATCTTATTGGCAGGAAAGGTAAGCACTTGGGCCGTTGGGTAAGTATTTTGCTGTCGGCGAGAATAGGCTGGCGCGCATGTGATCGTCAACCACCTCAGACACTTATCCGCTACACTTTACGCAAGACATGTAAACAGGTTCATCTAACGCCCACCCATTGCGCCTACCCCTGACCCGAAAAGCCATTGACCCTGCCCCAGGCACACGCCATTGTGCGGACCTTATGTGATTTTGAGGGATAGGGAACGGGGCTAAACAATAGGGTTTCCAGTCATTTCAACACACTAGTCGAAAGCGCTAAACCATACCCACACCAATGGGTTGGACGCACGCAACCCGGCGGGGTGTTATGGCTCAGAGACCCTTATGTTAGAAAATGCTCAACTTTCTTATCCATACGCAATATTGAGTTTTAGGGAGCTTAAAAAATGGCGGTTCGTGTTGGTATTAATGGTTTCGGGCGCATTGGCCGTATGGTCTTTCGCGCCGTTTACGCCGAATTCAAAGACATCGAAATTGTCGGAATCAACGACTTGCTGGAAGCCGACTATCTGGCTTACATGCTGAAGTATGATTCGGTCCACGGTCGCTTTGATGGCGACGTCAAAGCCGAAGGCGGCAACTTGGTCGTTAATGGCAAAACCATTCGCCTGACCGCCGAGCGCGACCCCGCCAACTTGAAATGGGACGAAGTCAACGCCGACATCGTGATCGAAAGCACCGGCTTCTTCCTCACCGAAGAAACCTGCCAAAAGCACATCGACGCTGGCGCCAAAAAGGTTGTCCAGTCCGCGCCGTCCAAAGACGGCACCCCGATGTTCGTGTACGGCGTCAACCACAATGAATACGCCGGTCAGGCGATCGTGTCGGCTGCGTCTTGCACCACCAACTGCTTGGCGCCGGTCGCTAAAGTGTTGAACGACAACTGGGGCCTCAAGCGCGGCCTGATGACCACCGTTCACGCCGCCACCGCGACGCAGAAAACCGTTGACGGCCCGTCTGCTAAAGACTGGCGCGGCGGCCGCGGCATCTTGGAAAACATCATCCCGTCCTCCACCGGCGCGGCTAAAGCCGTTGGCGTTGTGTTGCCGGAATTGAACGGCAAGCTCACCGGCATGGCGTTCCGCGTTCCGACGTCCGACGTTTCCGTGGTCGATCTGACCGTTGAGCTGGACAAAGACGCCACCATGGCCGACATCAACGCCGCCATGAAGGCCGCGTCCGAAGGCGCCATGAAGGGCACGCTGGCCTACACCGAAGACGCAGTGGTCTCCACCGACTTCGTCGATTGCTCTGCCTCTTCCATCTTTGATGCCACCGCAGGCATCCAGTTGGACGGCACCTTCGTCAAAGTCGTGTCTTGGTACGACAACGAATACGGCTACACCTGCAACATGATGCGCTTTGTCGAGCACGTTGCGGCGAACTAAGCCACACCATACAAATAAAAAAAGCGGAGCCTGCGGGCTCCGCTTTTTTTGTGCCGAACGGCAAGGTATACTCTGCCCATGACCTGTCAATTGTACCTCATTACGCCCGCCGCGTTCGATCCCGAAGCCTTTCGCCCCACCTTTATCGAGGCCCTGGAAGCTGGTGACGTCGCGTGCGTTCAATTGCGCATCAAAGGCCCGGACGACGTACCTGCGCCGCGCGACCAGGTGCGCCGCGCGGCGCAAATCCTGATGCCTGAAGCACAAAACCGCCATGTCGCTTTTCTCATCAACGACGACGCCGAACTGGCCGCAGAATTGGGTGCCGACGGCGTGCATGTGGGCCAAGACGATATGACCGCCAAGGCTGCGCGCGCCATCGTGGGAAAAGACGCCATCGTCGGCGTGACGTGTCACAATTCCCGCCATCTGGCGATGGAAGCCGCTGAAGACGACGCGGATTACGTCGCCTTCGGCGCGTTTTACCCAACCGCCACCAAAGACGCAAAAAGCAAGGCCGACCCTGAAATTCTTGAGGCCTGGAGCACCATGACGCTGGTGCCCTGCGTCGCCATCGGCGGCATCACAATCGACAATGCCCACCCCCTCATCGACGCGGGCGCAGACTTTCTGGCCGTGGTCGCTGGGGTATGGGGGCATCCTGATGGCCCGGCCAGCGCGGTGCAGGCCTTTAATGCATTGATGAGCGCCGAATCCTAAAGCCCCTGAATGACGCCCACACAAACATTCGCGCATGGACATCCGCTTCAAAACCTGACATTTTGCCACTTTCATAAAGAGCCATAATCCTAAAGGCCTATATTCAAGTGACCGAACCGACTGAATTTGAAAGCTCTATAACTGACCTTCACGATAGCGCCGGGCGCATCACGCGCGGCCTACAGAGTGTTGTCAGCGCCATCGACACCATCGCCACCGATAATGCTCAATTTCTCCAGCACCCCGAATCCACTCCTGCTGGGGCGGAGGGCGACGCGATCCGCAATCTGTTGGCGGGCATTCGCAAACAAATCGAAGAGGTGGTCGATCACGGGCGCAGCTTTGAAAGCAAGATCGAACAGTATTCCGCTGAGATCACCGACCTGACGCGTCAGCTCGAACAGACAAAAAAAGCCGCCATGTTGGACCCCATCACAGGCATCGGCAACCGGCGGCGCTTTGAAGAATCCCTCAAAGACATTTTGTCGCGGCTGTCGGATTTCAATGACAAAGTCTCAGTATTGCTGGCCGACGTCGACAACTTCAAAATGGTCAACGACAGCCTTGGACACGGCGTCGGCGATCAAGTCTTGCGTCTGGTGGCCAGCAACTTCGTCACCAACCTCAAAGGCGGCGACGTGGTGGCGCGCTGGGGCGGCGACGAATTTGCTGCGATCTTGCCCAACACCAGCTTAGACAACGCCCTGTCGGTTGCAGAAACAGTGCGCAATTCCATCGCCTCGCGGTCTTTGAAAAACAAAGAAACCGGCGAGACCATGGGCAAAGTGACCTTGTCGATCGGGGTTTCGACCTATCGACAAGGCGACAATGCGCACAAACTGATTTTCCGCGCCGACCAAGCCTTGTACGAAGCGAAGCGCCAAGGCCGCAACCGGACAGCGCCCGAGTCAGAATAACTCGCCTACGAGGCAAGCCGGTAAATTACCCAATAAGGCGCCCGATAAGTTGGTTGCCTCAAAGACCCGTGAGTGTTAGCTTCCGCGCGCTCAAGCACGCTTTTTAAGCGCTTGTCCCTGTATCAGCTCTTTCGACGGTGAAGTCATGAAGATCAACGGTAACGCCATCCGCCCCGGCATGGTAATCGAACATCAAGGCCGCCTTTGGCGCGCAGTCAAAATCCAGCACACCCAGCCCGGCAAGGGCGGTGCCTATTTACAGGTCGAACTGAAAGACCTGAAAAGCGGAACCAAATCCAACGAACGTTTCCGTTCGTCGGAAACCGTGGACCGCGCCACACTGGAACAGCGCGATTTCAACTACCTGTATGGCGACGGCAATATGTTCACCTTCATGGACAACGAAACCTATGAGCAAATCGAGCTCAGCGCAGAGGCCATCGGCGAAGACCAGGTGCCGTACCTGCAAGAAGGCATGACCGTCATCATCGAAAGCCACGAAGACACCCCTCTTGGCGTGCAGTTGCCCGCCACCGTAGTGTTGGAAATTACCGAAGCCGACGCCGTGGTCAAAGGCCAGACGGCGTCGAGCAGCTACAAGCCCGCAACGTTGGAAAATGGCGTGCGCACCTTGGTGCCGCCGCACATCGCCACCGGCACCCGCGTGGTGATCAACACCGATGACGGCTCTTACGTCGAGCGCGCCAAGGACTGATCTTCGCTGTGCACTTTGCGTTATGGCGTCCCCTGGCGCCCAAGCATTTTTAAGGACCTAAACCTTATGGCCCATCCCCGCTCGGCCCTTTTGAACGTCATGACCGCCGCCGCACAAAAAGCGGCGCGCCGAATGGTGCGTGACTTCGGCGAAGTCGAAAATCTCCAGGTGTCCAAAAAGGGTCCCGCGGATTTTGTTTCTATCGCCGATAAAAAGGCCGAGGAGACCTTGGTCAAGGAACTGCAAAAGGCCCGGCCCGACTACGGCTTTATCCTCGAAGAAAACGACGCCATCGAAGGCAAGGATTCATCCAACACATGGGTGATCGATCCGCTTGACGGCACCACCAACTTCTTGCACGGCATTCCGCATTTCGCCATTTCGATTGCTCTGGTGCGTGACAACGAACCTCATGCGGGCGTGGTTTACAATCCCGTCACCGACGAAATGTTCTGGGCTGAAAAGGGCCAAGGCGCATATCTCAACGGTCGGCGTTTGCGCGTTTCCGCACGCGGCCACCTTTCGGAATGCCTGTTCGCCACCGGGTTACCTTTTTTGGGCGTCGACAAAGACCGTGAACGCTTTTTGCAGCGCATCGACGCCGTCACCAGCGTATCCGCCGGGGTGCGCCGCTTTGGTTCCGCCGCTCTAGACCTCGCTTACGTCGCAGCGGCGCGTTTCGATGGTTTTTGGGAAAGCGGCCTGCACGCTTGGGACATGGCTGCGGGTGTGGTTTTGGTGCGCGAAGCCGGTGGTTTCGTCACCGACATGGACGGCAAGCGCCGGATGCTGGAAAACGGTTCCATTGTCGCGGCGACGGACAAAATGCACCCGTCCTTGTTGAAGCTGATCAAATAAGCTTCCGATCTTTTCTCTCCCCCTCTTCTCATTGCGCCAAATCGGTTGTGTGAGCCCAAACGCGTTGATATGGTGTTGCGCGATGGGGAAGCGTGCGATTCGCGTGCGGTTAGACGAAACGCCAAACCTCCCACATCGCAAAAAGATTGGCAGCGTCCTTTTTGTCAGCAACCACATTCGGGTGCTGGCTTGGGGCTAGGACGCTCACCCAACCGGGGAGACCGAATACGATGTACAACCGACGCCATGAGCTCACTTTTCAGATACGTCGCGCCCTCAACCGCGACCGTCTCAGGTACGGCGTCTGCGTTCTTGCCCTTGGTGGGACGCTCGGCTTCGCCGCTTCTGTATCGGCCCAAGACAACCCGATTGTCGATATCACCGACCCCAATGTCAGCGTCGACCTTAGCGTCTTGAACGACGGTGGGTTGAGCCCGCAAATGGGTGCGCCGTTATCAAGCACCGGCGCAACAACGCTTAGCGGTGGAGCGGCGTTTCAAGCGCCGGGCAAGGACATGCCGGTCTCGACGCTATATGTCAAACCGGCGTCGGGGTTCAAACTGCCGCCGCAAACCAAATCCATCGAAACCAAAATTGTCAAAGTCCAAGCTCCAGAGCCTGTCGTCGCGCCAGAACCTGTTGAGGCGGCCGCTGCTGAGCCCGCTACCATCAAACCGGTGGAGGTCGCCACCGCGCCGCCACCGCCTGCTGTCGTCGCGCCGCCAGCGCCTGCATCTACCGCACCAGAGCCCCCCACACCTGAAACGGCAACACCAGAATCCATGGCGCAACATGAACCCGCCGAACCCGTGGCTGAACCGAACCCTGTAGTAGAGGCAGCGCCCGAACCCGCCGCGCCCTCTTCGCCGGAAGCGGCCACAGCGGTAGCCGCTCTCACGCCGCCACCGCCGCCTATGAGCGCACCTGAGCCGACGCCACAAAGCCAACCAATGGCTTTGAAGGCGGAACCAGAACCGGCTTCTCAACCGCAACAAGCCGTTGTGCCGACGCCACCTCCTGCTCCTACGCCGGCGGCGGAAGCCACCGTCGTTGCAGAACACGACGAAACCCAAACGACGCCAATGTCGTCTGGCGGCAACGGCGTTGTGATTGCTTTGCCGCCAAAGCCAGACACGTCGGCTCAAGTCGCCTCCTTACCGCCCGCAACGGGTCCGTTAAGCGATGGCGACAGTTTGCGCATCGTATTTGACGCCGAAACCTCCAAGCTGGCGCAAACGGCGCGCGATGCATTACTGGACATCGCGACCAAAATGCAAAGCCAAGACAATCTACGTCTGCAATTGCTGGCGTATGCCGGTGACGCCGATACCTCGGCCAGCGCGGCGCGACGTCTTTCACTATCACGCGCATTGGCGGTTCGTTCGTTCCTGATCGAAAACGGCGTACGCTCAACGCGCATCGATGTGCGCGCTCTGGGCAACAAATCAACCGAAGAAGAAACCGAACGCGTCGACATCACCGTGGTGGAACGCTAACTTTTTCGCCTTTGTCTGTGACGTAACCGCCATGGAGACGACCGACCACCATGGAAACCGAACAAATGTCCAACCCACACCGTTTTCTGGTCCGTATGGGGTTTTTCTTAACGGCGGTTTTCCTCGCCGTGGCCGCCGTATACCAGCCGCTGCTGTCAGCCTTTATGGCCAACGCCCCGCTCAACGGCCTCATCGTCGGGGTGTTTTTATTGGGCATGGCCTACAATTTCCGCCAAGTGATCCAATTGGGCCCGGAAGTGACGTGGATCGAGCTTTTTCGCGAAAGCCATTCCTTAGGCGCGCAACGCCCGCACATCGCGTCATCCACGGCCAAGCCCAAACCAACCAAAACCCCGCCCGCACCGCGCTTGCTTGCGCCGCTGGCGGCGATGGTCGCTGGACGCCAGGAAATCAAGCTTAGCGCGATGGCGTTGCGTTCCGTCCTAGACGGCATCGCCAGCCGCCTGGATGAACAGCGCGACATTTCGCGCTACACCATCGGTTTGCTGGTGTTTTTGGGGCTGTTGGGTACTTTTTGGGGCTTGCTCGACACCCTGGACGCGATCCGCGGCGTCATCGCGAACATTCAAATCGGTTCAGGCGGCGACATCACGTCGATGTTCGATGAGCTGAAAAAAGGTCTCGAAGCGCCGTTGGCGGGTATGGGCACGGCCTTTTCCAGTTCCCTGTTCGGCCTCGCTGGATCGTTGGTGTTGGGCTTTTTGGACCTCACCACCGGTCAAGCACAGAACCGCTTTTACACCGAATTGGAAGACTGGCTGGCAAGCCTTGCGAAACTGTCGGGTGGCACCCTCAGCGCTGACGGCGATCAGACGGTGCCCGCTTACGTCGAAGCGCTGTTGGAGCAAACCGCCGAAAGCTTGGAAAATTTGCAACGCACCATGGCGCGCGGCGAAGAGACCCGCATTCACACTTCCGACGCGCTGCTGCAACTTTCGGACAAAATGAGCACCATTACCGATTTCATGCAGACAGAACAGGTGATCATGAAAAAGCTCGCCGAAACGCACATGGACCTCAAGCCCGCCCTGGAACGCATCGCGTCGGGCACTGGCCCGATGGGCGGCGGCGGCGGCGGTGAAATGGACGAGGCGACGCGCAGCCACATCCGCAACATCGACTTAGCGGTTTCACGCATGCTCGAAGAAGGCCGCACCGGTCGCGAAGAATTGGTCAGCCAGATGCGCAGCGAAATTAAGCTGCTTGCCCGCACCGTCGCCGGGCGCGGCGAAGCCTAGAGGCGAGGAGGACACCGCCCCATGGCCGCCCTGTCGCGCCGCAACCGCAACCGCACCGATATTTGGCCCGGCTTCGTCGATGCTTTGGCGTCGCTGTTGATGGTCATCATCTTTTTGCTGTTGGTGTTCGTGCTGGCGCAATTTTTTCTGGGCGAAGCGTTGTCGGGACGCGACAGCGCGCTGAAAAAGCTAGACCGCGAGGTGGCCGAACTGGTCGATATGCTGTCGCTGGAACGCACCGCCAACACCAAGTTGCGCGATGACGTCAGCCGATTGTCAGGCGAGTTGCAGTCGAGTATTTCGGAAGGCGACCGTCTCAAAGTTGAAATCGAATCCGGCAAGGCCGAAGTCTCGCGCTTGGTCGGCGACGTGGTCAAACTCAACGCCCTGAAACAACAGCTGGAAACCGACATCGGCAAACTGGCATCGCAGCTCGACGACAAAGACCAAGCACTGCTGGCGGAACAAGAACTGTCCGAAAGTGCGCGCGCCGAAATCGCCATGCTCAACGGCCAAATGGGCGAGTTGCGCGACCAAATCGCAACGCTGAACAATGCCTTGGACGCATCGGAAATCAAAGCCAAGGAGCAAAACGCGCAAATCGTCTCGCTGGGCAAGCGGCTCAACGCGGCGCTGGCGTCCAAGGTCATGGAATTGTCAGCCTATCGCTCCGAATTCTTTGGCAGGCTGGCGCAAATTCTCGGCGCGCAAGAAGGCATTGAAATCGTCGGTGATCGTTTTGTGTTCCAATCCGAAGTTCTATTCGCCAGTGGCGCTGCCGAAATCAATGTCGGCGCCTACAACCAGCTGAGCGGCCTTGCGGGTACACTGATCGACCTGCAAACCCGCATCCCATCCGACATCGACTGGGTTCTGCGTGTCGATGGCCACACGGACCGCATTCCCATTAAAAACCTCAAGTTCGCGTCCAACTGGGAACTCAGCTCGGCGCGCGCGATCTCCGTGGTTAAATACCTGATCGAACAAGGCGTGCCCGCGAATCGTCTAGTCGCTGCGGGCTTTGGCGAGTTCCAGCCGATCGATCCCGGCAAAGGGCCCAAGGCGTTGGTGCGCAACCGCCGCATCGAGTTGAAGCTCACCCAACGCTAAGACCTGTCTCCAAGCATCACGGGGCTAGCCCGCACCTTTTACAGTCGCTATAAATTAGGTCTTCCTTTGCACACCCCATAAAAAGAAACGCAGCCTCCATGCTCATCCTATTTTTGATTGTTTTCATCGACCTTCTCGGCTTTGGCATCATCATTCCGCTGCTGCCGTTTTATGGTGAGCACTTTCAGGCTGATCCGTTCACCGTGTCGTTGATCATGGCGGTCTATTCACTGGGCCAGTTTATCGCCGCACCGTTTTGGGGTCGTTTGAGCGACACCATCGGGCGCCGCCCGGTGCTGATCATCAGCTTGCTCGGCGCAGTGCTGTCGTACATCTGGCTGGGCTTCGCCACCACCTTGTGGATGCTGTTCGCCGCGCGCTTGGTCGGCGGCTTGATGGCGGGCAATATTTCCACCGCATTCGCTTACATCGCCGACATCACCACGGTGGAAAACCGCGCCAAGGGCATGGGACTTGTCGGCGCGGCGTTCGGCCTTGGCTTCATCGCCGGGCCTGCCGTCGGCGGCATATTGGCCGGACCGGACCCGCTCACCGCCGACTTCCAGACCCCGGCGCTGGTCGCCGCAGCGCTGTCTTTCATCGCGTTCGTGCTGACGGTGGTGCTGCTCAAAGAATCGCTCACCGATGAGGCGCGCGCCCAAGCCGCCCTGAAACCCAGAGCCAAACGCTGGGTGCAGATGCAAGAGGCCTTAAAGCGTCCCGGCATCGGTTTGCTGATCACCATTTCGTTTCTCGCCACCTTTGTCTTCGCGGGTATGGAAACCACCTTCGCCATGTGGTCGCGCCGCCAATTGGGCTGGGGGCCGGAACAAAACGGCTATCTGTTCGCTTTTATCGGCATCATCGCGGCGATCTTACAAGGCGGCGCGGTGGGACGTCTGGCGAAGCGATTCGGCGAAGGCAATCTAATCGTTCAAGGCGCGGTTGCGCTGGCCGTGGGCATGATGATGATCCCATTCTGCACCTCGGTCGAGCCGCTTTTGGTGGCGATGGTCATCATCGCTTACGGCTTCAGCGTCATCAATCCTGCGCTCAACAGCCTGATATCGCTGCGCACCGACAGTTCCGAACAAGGCATGATGATGGGCGTGGCTAGGTCAGCCACCACCATGGCGCGGGTGATCGGCCCGGCGTGGGCGGGCATCTTGTTCGCCCAGTTGGGCAAGGAATGGCCCTACTACGCGGGTATGGTGCTGATGGTGCTGGTGGCGTATCTGGGCATCCGGTCTTTGAAAGACAATCAAGACGCCAAGGCCGCGGCGCTACAGAGCGCTAAGCTGGAAAGCGCAAACCGCGCACCCATTGCTGATGCAGATCGATCCCCCCCAATCGACTAGCCGACTCAACCGAGCCGGACACTGACGCCCGCAATCTGGCTCATCTCCGCGCTCAAAACATCCAACAACACATCGCTGCTGCGCGTCGAAATCCACGCGGTCGTCGCGTCGTCGTATTTGTAATGCGCCGCGCCGCTGATCGGCGACGACAACCATATCTGCTGGTTGGGGCTATGCTTGTTGATCACGTACTGACGCCCGTCTTCCAATTCCACGGTCAAAATGCCGTTTTCCAAATCCACATCGGCATCGTCGCCGATGGCCTCATCAATGGCGTCAAACAAGAATTCGATCATTTTTTCAGCCAGATCTTCAAAGGCGGTGGAGTCCATGAGGTGAGCGTCCTGTTGTTGAGTTTTTCAGCTTTCTTTGTCTAAACTACCCCCGCAGCCCCGGCAAGAGGTGGCTATATGCGCCAAACCTTAAATTAATTCGCCTCAAACTCCTTTCCGCGCTTGCATCCCCGCCAGCGGCTGGTTATATAAGCGCTCCCGTTTTTGGAGCTGAGTGATGAAACAAGACATTCACCCTGACTATCATGAGATCACAGTCGAGATGACTGATGGTTCCACCTTTACGACCCGTTCGACCTGGGGCAAAGAAGGCGACACCATGAAACTCGACATCGATCCCAAGACCCATCCGGCTTGGACCGGCGTTCACCGTCTGCTCGACAGCGGTGGCCGACTTGCCAAGTTTAACAGCCGTTTCAAAGGCTTGGGCCTCAAATCCTAAGTTAATCTTGAACTGTCTGTACGGTTTCAAGGGGTGCCTACGATTTCCGTCGGCACCCCTTAATCGTGCCCGCATTATACTGTTGCTGTTAAAAAAACAGCCGATTGCATACACCTTTGAAATGCACCAAAGTGAGCTCTAACCGCTTTAATCGAAAACTCTTGTTTCCCCTAAATCTCATTTTTGTTTAGAATCGTACTCTTATTATGCTTGGCATATAAATCGGGCCCAACGTTGCAGACAATGAACTAAGGGATACATGATCGTCGATTGCGCCTCGCCATCGACGACCAGAACTGGGGCGATACTGGGCGATGACGAATTCGACGAGTTACGAAGTCCAGGTTATGCAAGGTGGCAAGTGGCGCATTCATGCCCAGTTTCCACCTTCAGGCCGCGAAGACGCCATCGAAGAGGCCAAGACCCTGGAATCCTTGCCAGGCCTGTCTGGCATTAAGGTCGTGCGCGACAACTACGATGATCGCACCGGCCTGCACCGCGAACACATGGTCTACAAACACGTGCCGAAGAAAACCTCATCCATCTCGGCTGATGCGGGTTCCCCCTCTTCCGGCGGCGGCAAGTATGCCCACTATATGGCGCGCGCCAGCGCCAATCGCATGGACGACATCGATTTCGGTGATGCTCCAAGCACACCGCCAGCCAAGACGTCCCGCCTGGGCGTTTTTACCAAGCTCATGTTGGTGCTGCTGTTTTCCATAGCCATTTCCGCAATCGTAATCGGCTTACTGAACGGTTTCCTGCCCTACAAACAAATTGCCGGCATTAAGTTCTATGGCGTGATGCGTTCCAACATCATGATCGGCACCGCGATTGCAACGTTCCTTCTGTCAGTGATCTTGACGTATTTGGCTTTCATGCGCGGTGACGAGTTGGAAGCGATAAGTCTTGCGCGCCAGGAAAAAATGCGAAAACAAGCCGATGATAAGCGCCGCCACGACGAAGCCAAGCGAAAGGCGGCTGAAGAACAACGCAAAAAAGAGGACAAGGCGCCCAGCGAAGAAGAGGCGGAAGACCGCAAAAAGCAGGCAGAGGAAGAGCTGAAGAAAAAAGCCGAGGCAGAAGCCGCCGAAAAAAGCGCCGACGACGAAGACGCCAAAGAAGACGTAAAAGAAGAAGAAGAAGAAGAAAAAGAAGAAGAAAAAAAAGAAGAGTTCTCCAACCTGTCCCCTGCCGCCGAAGCGCAAAAAGCTGTTCTGATGGGATTTTTCGGCGAAGCTGTGCGCGCTCTACCTGCCGAGCGGCGCAAAATGGACAATTACAACCGCTTTGGCGTGAACCTCTATCTGGCTGGCGCCGCCGAAAGCCTTGGCGGCGCGCGCAATCTGGATGCGGAGAGCATTGCCGAAATCCTCGCCAGCACCCTGGGCGTCATGGGCCTCAAACCCGAACACGCTGAAGCCTTCGCCAAACGATACGAAGATTATTTGCTGCAAGACGCACGCTATATGGAAATGTTCCAGTCGGGTCGCCAAACCATGATGGAATATATTGGCGGCGACAAAGAATCGCCAAAAAAGCTCGACGCTTTCTTGCATGAATGGAACAAGCCCAAAGCGCCGGAAGATCCTGAAAAAGAAGTGGTGGTGATGTTCACCGACATCGTCGGTTCCACAGCCATGACCCACGAAAAAGGCAATCTGGCCGCGCAGGAAGTGGTCCGTGCGCACAACCGCGTGGTGCGCGAGGCGCTGTCAAAAACCGGCGGGCATGAAATCAAGCACACCGGCGACGGAATCATGGCGTCATTCGAAAAAGTCACCGACAGCCTGTTGTCTACGCAACAGATGCAAATGATGATCGAGCTGCACAACCAGCAAAGCCCCGAAATCCCGTTGAAGGTCAAAATCGGCATCAATGCGGGCCGTGTGGTGATGGAAGAAAAAGATCTCTATGGCGTCACCGTACAGATGGCGGCGCGCATCGTGGACAAGGCCAAGGCCGACCAGATTTTTGTATCCGACACCGTTTACGGCATGGCCAAAGGCGGCACGTGGCGGTTCGTCAAACGCGGGCCGTATTACCTCAAAGGCATTGACGGCCCGGCATACCTTCAAGAACTGGTGTGGGATGATAAGGTCGACACCGCCACGGTCGAAGCCGCAGCCGTTGCCGAGCGTCCGCAACTGGAGCAGCTATATGTAGCCGCCAGCGGCAAGCCGTTGCCCGGCGCCCAGCCCGATGCCCAAGCGCCTGCGACCCAAGCCCCCCCAACGGCCCAGCCCGCTGCTCAGGCGACGCCTCAGGCCGCCGTTCAACAGGACGCGCAAAAACCTGTTCAACCAGCTCAGCCACGTTAGATACGCCGCTCAATTCAACGCAAACTTTCAACGACTGCGTTTTTTATATATTTTTTACCCGCTCCCCTTGCGGCAGCAACCGCACCTGCCTAAATTCATTTTGTATCCAGTGAAGAGCATTGGAGATGCCGCCAAGCGGGTCTCGGACAACCTTTCACAAGGTAGCTTTGCACCAGGGTACAGCATGAACCGGAATTTCGCCGATGATCGGGGAATTCCAATTCCATTGTTGCTCATTTAGGAGAACAGTTATGCGTACCATCGATTTCACACCCCTGAACCACTTTGCCGTAGGCTTCGACCGCATGCAGCGCCAGCTCGAAACCATGGCGCATCTCGACGAAACCACCAGCGCGTATCCGCCGTACAACATCGAAGTGTTGAGCGAAGACACCTACCGCATCACCATGGCGGTCGCTGGTTTCGGTCTGGATGACCTCGACATCACCGTGCAAGACAGCCAGCTGACCATTTCCGGTCGCATGGAAAGCGACGATGAACCCGTCGCTTATTTGCACCACGGCATCGCCACCCGCGCCTTTGAGCGCCGGTTTGAGCTTGCCGATCACCTTAAAGTCAAAAGCGCCGGCATGGACAACGGCCTATTGCACATCGATCTGTTGCGCGAAGTGCCTGAAAGCCTGAAACCGCGCAAGGTTGCGATCAAAGGTATCGCACCGCAAAGTAAGGCCATAGAGCAAAAGGCCGCTTAAGCGCGCTTTCTCTCAAAACGACAGTCAGGCGACGATCAGCCGGGCCGACCCCATCATTG
>Ga0209344_10000809_pt1 | contig 47889 bp, 46 predicted proteins | sample Cruoilmetagenom6_FD_187293 | JGI IMG/M metagenome (GOLD analysis project Ga0209344, IMG submission 187293) | Oil polluted marine microbial communities from Coal Oil Point, Santa Barbara, California, USA - Santa Barbara Oil Seep Sample 6 (SPAdes)... | ecosystem: Environmental > Aquatic > Marine... | reverse complement strand
AAAAGGGACTGCGTGCGGTCCCTTCTTCTCCCTCCCCCTTGTGGGGAGGGATCAAGGGTGGGGGTCGGCCCGAAGGGCCAAACAAAAAATCTGCAAGCTATCCGCCAATACCGAACTTGTGGCTCCACCCCACCCGACCCGGCTGCGCCGGGCCACCCTCCCCATCAAGGGGAGGGAAAAGGGGGTATGCCGCAGGCTTAGATGAGCCCCTTGGGGCAGATACCTGTCTGGATCGCCACGCGGCGTCACCGCGCGCAATGACGACGGAAAGCCGTGCAGGAACCGACCACCCCCACCTTCTCCCTCGGGCTTGACCCGAGGGTCCATGACCCGCCATCCACACCCGCAGAGGGCGGGACCAAGCCACCCCCCGTCCACCTGAAGCGCGGCACTATCGCATGGGTACTCGGGTCAAGCCCGAGTATGACGATTGGGGGGATGGGCCTATCGGGGGCATATGATCGTTTGCAAAATTGCACGCGCCGCTCTGGATCGCCACGGCGCTGCGCGCCGCGCGATGAGGAAGGGCGTGTCCGTCAAACCTGAACTGACTAGACCGGCACGTCCGGCAGCGGCATCAGCATGCCGAAGATCAACAGGCCCACGGTTACCCCGGCCATTTGCGCGATCAGGAACATGGCGATCTGCAGCGGGGTGAGGGTGACGATCAGCCGGGCGATATTGATCTCGATGACGATTACCACAAGCCCCACCGCAATCAGCGACAAATCGCCGGTCAGCCCGAACAGGCCGAGGAGAATGGTGATTGCGGTGACAAAGAAGGTCGCCCAATTGTCCGCCACCAGATAGGGCACCAGCCCGTCAAGGCGCTTGAGCTGGTTCAGCACCAAAGCCGAAAACCCCAATTGCAGGGAATAGAGCACGCCGGCCATCAACAGCGCCTGGCTGGGGCGCACGATGTCGGAGGCTGTGCCGAGCAGGGTGGGCAAATAGGCATTGAGCGTGGTGGCGAAAAGAAAGGCGACAAAACTGCCCGCCAGCCCGCGCAGGGTCAGATCGAAATAGCCGGAGGCATCCCGGCGGCCAGTCAAAAGCGCCAGCATGCCGCGCGCGGCCAGAAGCATTTCTTCAATCAAGGTCATGGTCAGCCAGTCATAATTGTCATGCCGCGCCTGTGGCGGGCAAAAGTTTGCTCTGCGTGCGGTAGCATGAACCGGGGGGACAAAGTAATCCCCGTCAAGGGCTGCACCATGAAGTTCGTCTCTATTCGGCCAGAAACCGGGCGATGAAGGTTTTATAGATGCCGGTCAAAGCCTCAACCTGTGCGAGCGGCACCCGCTCATCGGTTGCATGCATATGGGCACCCACAAGCCCGCACTCAACCACCGGGCAGTAAAGCGCGATGAAACGCGCGTCCGATGTGCCCCCGGCGGTGGAGTGTTCGGGGGTCAGCCCGGTCCCCGCCTTGATCACGTCATCGAGCAGGGTCACGCCCTCGCCCGGCGGGCAGACGAAACTGCGCGAGGCGACGCCCGTATGCTCGAAATGAATCTGGCAGCCTTCGGTCTCGATGGAGGAAAGGCGTGCCCGCACCCAGTCCTCCAGCTTGATGGCGTCCCAGATATCATTGAAGCGGATATTGAACCGCATCCGGCCCTCAGCAGGAATGACATTGGTGGCGCTATTGCCGGTATCAATGGAGGTGACTTCGAGATTGGAGGGCTGGAAATGGTCATTGCCCTGATCGAGCGGTTCGGCGGTGAGGGCGGTGACGGCCCGCGCCAGTACCGGCATCGGGTTGCGCGCTTTTTCCGGATAGGCGGAATGGCCCTGCTGGCCGCGCACGATCACCAGCCCGTCAAACGAGCCGCGCCGCCCGGTCTTCAAGCGGTCGCCGACCTGTTCGGCTGAACTCGGCTCGCCGACAATCGCAAAGTCGAAACGCTGGTGCTGGGCCGAGGCCCATTCGAGAATTTTTTCGGTGCCGTTGACCGCATCGGCTTCCTCGTCATTGGTAATGGCGAGGGAAATGATGCCCTTGTCGGCGCTGCCATCGGCGACGGCCCGGGCGACGGCGGCGCAAAAGGCGGCGACCCCCGATTTCATGTCGACGGCACCCCGGCCCCAGATTTCGCCATCGGCGATCTCGGCGGCAAACGGGGGGTGGGTCCAGTCGGCTTCATTGCCGGGGGGGACCACATCGGTATGGCCGCCAAACAGCAAATGCTTGCCGCCTGTACCGCGGGTGGCAAACAGGTTATCGACCGGATAGGAACCGTCGCCTTCAAACACCAGCCGTGTGCAGGTGAAGCCGAGCGGGGTGAGGAATTGCTCGACAATATCGAGCGCCCCCGCTTCCTTCGGCGTCACCGATGCGCAGCGCAAGAGCTGCGCCAGAAGATTGGCGGGATCTGAAGCTTGGTTCTGGTCTGTCATGTCCCGTCTTTCACGTCCTGGCTAAATATTTTCCTGCGGATCCGCCCCATAGGCATTGGGGCCGGTATCGCCTTTAAGAAAGCCAATGACTACTAGCAGATAGAGGCCGAAAATGCCCAGAACGAAAGACAGGATGGCGGTCAACAGATTGGGCCCCGCCATGGCCAGTCCGTCAATTTCATAAACGCTATAGGCGAGCCCGGTGACCTGAAGCAGCAAAAGCACCGCTTCAAGGGCGTAGAACACCCAAATCTCGGTGCCCGCTGCGCCCCGATCATGCCGCCGCTTGAAACTCAGCGCGGCGCTGGGCCAGAGAAAAATCAGGAAGATCAGCAGATTGACCCAGCCGGTGCGCATCATCATGTCCATTTGCGTATCGACATCGGGCATCATGGCTATCTGCATCTCGTTCATGGCACCGAACATGCCAAAGCCGAACAGGGTGGACAGCAGCAGCGCCACAACCATGCCGGCAATAACTAGGACCACCGCGCCCAGCCAGAACTGCTTGCGCCCGATACGCCCCTCAAAACTGGTGAACAGGAATTTCCAATCCATTATATCCTCCTCAAAGGCTAAGCGATGCGCATCACCCGCAAACAGGTGGAAGGTTAGTTGAGTTCGCCGGAACTGGCCAGAGCCGCGCCGGTTTGCAGTTTGCCAGCGCTTAATGCCGGGGCGCGACGGACGCCTGACAAGCAAACGGCCGCCCGGAAAACCGGGCGGCCAATGCAATTTTTATATGTAGAGCGCGCCCTGAGGCGTTTCTGCCCTTCCCGGAAACGCTGCGGCGTCATTGCGAGCGCCAAGGGCGCGCGGCAATCCAGAGCCAAGAACACCAGCGCTTGCGGCTCTGGATCGCCGCGGCGTTACGCGCCTCGCGATGACGAAGGCTGTTTTCAGCAAAACCTGATCGGCCTCAGTCCCTGAGCAGGTCGTTGATCGAGGTTTTCGAGCGGGTCTGCGCGTCGACGCGCTTGACGATGACCGCGCAGTAAAGGCTGGGGCCGGGGCTGCCATCGGGCAGGGGTTTGCCGGGCATGGAGCCCGAAACCACCACCGAATAGGGCGGCACCTTGCCGATATGGATTTCGCCGGTGGTGCGGTCGACGATCTTGGTCGACATGCCGATAAAGACGCCCATGGAAATGACCGAGCCCTCCCCAACCACAACGCCTTCAACCACTTCGGAGCGCGCGCCGATAAAGCAATTGTCTTCAATGATCACCGGGCCGGCCTGCAGGGGCTCGAGCACGCCGCCAATGCCGACGCCGCCCGACAGGTGCACATTCTTGCCGATCTGGGCGCAGGAGCCGACGGTGACCCAGGTATCGACCATGGTCCCCTCATCGACATAGGCACCGAGATTGACAAAGGACGGCATCAGGATGGCGCCCTTGCCGATAAAGGCGGAATGGCGGACGATGGCACCGGGCACGGCGCGGAAACCGGCAGCGCGGAATTCCGCTTCTTCCCAATTATTGAATTTGGAGGGCACCTTGTCCCACCAATGCGAGCCGCCGGGGCCGCCGGGGATCATTTCCATGTCGTTGAGCCGAAAGCTGAGCAAGACGGCCTTCTTGGCCCATTGATTGACCACCCATTGCCCGTCCGCGCCTTTTTCCGCCACCCGCACCGTGCCATTGTCGAGCAGGCTCAAGGTCTTGTTGACGGCGTCGCGCACCTCGCCTGTGGTCGTGTGGGTGATGGTGTCGCGGGCCTCGAAGGCGGCGTCGATGGTCTGGGCAAGTTCAGAGAAAGGCATTGCAAAATCCGGGCTGGGTTTGTTTGGGGCGGACCATAAAGCGCGTACGGCGAAAGGGAAAGCCGGTTTAGTATTGTTCGGGCTCAAGCCTGCGTGGCGGGTGGACAAGCGTGACCAGCACCACGGAGATAATCATCAACAAGAACCATGCGCCGAATTTGTCCGGCCCGACCGGCAACCATGCGGCATAGCTGTGCGGATAGACCCAGGTTCGGGTGAGGGTGCCGATGTTTTCAGCAATCCAGATGAAAAAGGTCACCAGCAGAAATGCGACCAAAAGCGGCATGCGGTGCCAGGAGCGGTAAACACGATAATGCATGCTGGCGCGAAAAAAGATGATGAAAGCCGCAGCAAACAAACCATAGCGCATATCGGGCAGGAAATGGTGGCTGAAGAAATTGGCGTAAATCAACACCGCCAGGCCGACGCAGAGCCAGCGGGGCGGATAATTGTTGAGGCGGATATCAAAAATGCGATTGATGCGCGCCATATAGGACCCCACCGCCGCATACATGAAACCGGAAAATAGCGGCACACCGCCCAGATGGAAAAAGGCGGGGTCGGGATAGGTCCATGAGCCGGCTGCCGTTTTGAACAGCTCCATGAGGGTGCCGACAATGTGGAAAATCAGAATGACCCGTGCCTCGGACCAGGTTTCAAGCTTGAAGCCGAGCATGGCGGCCTGAAGGGCAAGCGCTGCGAGAAACAGGAAATCATAGCGGGCGAGCGGCATGGCCTCGAACCAGCCAAGGCGGGTGAGGATGAGCAGTCCTAAAAGCGCGCCGCCAAATAGCGCCGCCCAGCCTTGTTTGATGCCGAACACGACAAACTCGACCAGAGCGCCGGACCAGCCCGTTGCCGGCAAGCGCGCCAGCACAGCGTGAGCGGCTGCGTCCAGACGGGCTTCCACACTTGTAAACCTGCGCGGTGCCGTCATGCCCTTCTCGTCCTTATGCATATTCGCCTTGCCTTACCTACCGCACCTTAACTTCTTGCTGGCACACTGGGTAAAACCGAACAACAGGGGAAATATATGGCCCGCCGCCGCCAACACACGCCTTTGCGCACCTCCCAGCAGGATATCGATGCCACAAGGCGCATTCCGCGCACACCGCAAACCGAATCGCCTGCCTATCGGCTGGCTTTTTCCGACGAAGATTTCATGACCTCGGAAGCGCTGCGCGGCGTGCGCTTCCAGCTTGAATATCTCAAACCCGAAATGATGCTGAGCGAGATGGGCATCACCTCGACGGTGGTGCTGTTTGGCGGCGCGCGCATTCCCGCCCCCGGCAAGGATGCCTGGGCGGCCAAGAACGAGACCGCGCGCAAGAATCTCGAGGCCAATTCGCGCTATTATGATGAAGCGCGCCGCTTTGCCCAATATATTTCGCTTGCCTCCAAGGCGCTCGATTACAAGGAATATGTGGTGGTGACCGGGGGCGGACCGGGGGTGATGGAAGCAGGCAATCTGGGTGCCAGCGAGGTCGATGCGCCCTCGATCGCCTTCAATATTGTGCTGCCGCATGAGCAGGCGCCCAATCTTTATGTCACGCCGGAGCTGTGCTTCAATTTCCATTATTTCGCCACCCGCAAGATTCACTTCCTGCTGCGGGCGCGCGCCGTGGCGATTTTCCCCGGCGGATTCGGGACGCTCGATGAATTCTTTGAAACCCTGACCCTGATCCAGACCGGGCGCATGGAACGCATGCCGCTTTTGCTGTTTGGCAAGAATTTCTGGGACCGGGCCATCAATCTCAAGGTGCTGGAAGAAGAGGGCACGATTTCCCCCGGTGACACTGAATTGTTCACCACCGTCGATACCGCCGAAGAGGGCTGGGAGGTGATCCGCCAATTCTACGATCTGCCCAGGATCACCCTCGGGGAAGACGCGAAATAACAAAAAGCCCGGCGAGATGATCGCCGGGCTTTTTCGCTTTTCAAAAAGGCCAACGCCTATTGATTGGCGGCAACGCCTATATTGAGCAGGTCAACGAGGACCGCGGGGTCTTCGGTGGCGACGGCTTCAACGATCGATTTGAACGGCACCGGGCTGGCCGGGGTGCTGGAGATCTCGAGCGACTTCGGATCACCAAGGAAAGCCGAGACGGCTTTGAGCAGCATGGTCTGGGTGGCTTCGGGCAGGCCAGCCTGTGCGGCCATGGCGGGGAGGGCGGCGGAAAGACCCGCGACCAGAACCTCGCGCGAGGCACCCTGCTGCTGGGCGACAAAATCGAGCACCTTGCCGGTAATGCCATCATCGTCAAAGCGCAAGGCAAAGCCGCCGAGCGACATTTTGGCGACCATGGTGTCGAACATCGAGATGGAGAGCTTCTCCCGCTCTTCTGCGGTCATGTCCGTGCGGGTGACGATATCCTTTTGCACGGCCTGCATGTCGGAAATCACCTCGAGATCATAGCCGAGCACGTCGCCGGTCAGATTGAAGCGGCCGATATTCTCGATAGTGGTCGACGATTCCTCAAGGGTCATGTGACCGTCATCGAGCGACCAGTTCATCTTGCCGTGCATTTCGGCATTGACGTTCTGCAGGCCGAACAGCATCAGCATCATCTGCGCTTCATCTTCATCGATCTGGGTCAGATCGGCATGAATGCCGCTAACGGTATAATCGGAGGAAAAGGCGCTGAGATCGCTATTGGGCAGGTTGTTGACCTGAATGCTTTCAAGACGGAAGACTTCCGCCTCGGGTGTTGTCGCAATGATCGGGCCGACGGAAAAGCGCTTGTAGGCCATCAGGGCTTCAAGGGAATCGGCAAAGGGTTCGGCGGGGATGAGAATGTCCTCGACCACGATATTGCGGATGGCGATGGTCATGTCGTCATCCTTGGCCTCGATATCATCGGCCGTGCCCCTGGCGGCCATATAGCCGCCCTTGCCGTTTTCGGTAATGCCGGTGAAGACGAGGGTGGTGGGGAATTTCTCGGCATCTGCCGAAACATCATCGGGGGCGAAGGCCGCGCCGGTAATGGTCACGCTGTCGCCATCAGCCTTGGCGGCATCGAATGACATTTTCATGCCATTGGCCGCAAACATTGCCGCGACCTTGTCGCCAAAATCCTGGGCATCGAGGGCAAAGGCGCTCTGGCTCAGCGCCAGAACGGCGAGCAGGGACGTCGCGGCCCGGCCAAATCCGAATAATTTCATTCCGTGTCCTTCACAATGACCTTCCACAGCCGCATGCCGGTTGGGAAAATAAAATAAAACAGCCCTGCAGCGTAATCGCGCCCGGCAGCCTGCTTGTCTAACCGAATAAGGGCCAAATTTTGCCATTCACCCAAGGCGATAGCTAACATTTCCCTAAGTGTCGAATGTACTCAACAGCAAGTTTATGACATTTCAGCGGTCGCAACCGGCTGCAATGCCTCCAGAAACGTCACCAGATTATCGGTGACATGATGCACATGGTCACGATGATCGGCCCGGTCAAGTTCCCACTGATCGACCTGGTCATGCACGAAATCGCCCGAGGGCAGCACATGCACGGTGGCGAGGCCCATTTCATGCGGCACTTTGAGGTTTTTCTCCAGATCATCGAACATGATCGCGCGGGTGGGATCGATGCCAAAGCTTTCAAAGCAGAGTTCATAGGCCGAGCGCTCCGGCTTCGGCTTGAAGCCCGAGGCGCGGATATCGAACATGCCATCGAACAGGTCCGCCCCCCCGAGCCGCGCCAGAACGGCAGCGGCATGGCCATTATCGGCATTGGTGAAAATGAACTTGCGCCCCGGCAGCGCCTTGATGGCGGCGACCAGCTCGGGATGCGGGTCGACCGGCGCATAATCGATATCGTGCACGAAGGAGAGGTAATGATCGGGATCAATGCCGCGGGTCAGCATCAGCCCGTTAAGGGTGGTGCCGTGATCGCGGTAATAATCCTTTTGCATTTTGCGCGCCGGCTCGAACGCCAGCCCGGTCGCTTCCATCACATATTTGGTGATCAGCGTATCGATCTGGGCGAACAGGTTGCAGGTTCTGGGGTAAAGCGTGTTGTCGACGTCAAACACCCAGTCGGTAATGTGAGACAGCTTCTGGGCGTGGGACATGATGAACCTTTAGGTGTGCGGATGGTTTCAAGTCTAGTGCATCGGGGGCAGGCGAGGAAGCGGGGTTTTTCCTGATTCTTTGGCTCGTCCTTCCATTCCATGGAAAGTAAGGTGGCCTTAAATGTCCGGATCAAGCAAGTCCGCTCATCGTCATCCTCGCGCAGGCGGGGATCCAGTGCACCGCGTCGGCGGCGCGCGAAAGCCTTGTGCGGGCAGGACTGCCCGCTGCTGGATTCCCGCCTGCGCGGGAATGACATTGTGGGTGTGGCAAGCACTGCCCCTCACCCTGAGCCTGTCGAAGGGCGAGGGTTTCAGGACCGCGCGTGCCACCCGCTCTGGATCGCCACGGCGCTGCGCGCCGCGCGATGACGACGGGTTTTTCAATCAAAACCTGAACGGCGCGAAGGGTTCCGGCTCAGGCGGGCGTGGCGATACGCGGACGAATGCGATAGGCGCAGCGCCGGCCGCCGGAGAGCAGATGTTCTTCCCGGGTGATCTCCACATCGGGGCCGAGAATGGTGCGGAAAATCGTCAGTTCCGAACGGCAAAAGCCCTGACAACTGGCCGCCGCCGCGCAGATCGGGCAATGGTCCTCGATCAGCATCAAATCGCCCGCCGCATTGCGGCTGACCTTGGCCATATAGCCTTCGCGCGCCCGCATTTCGGCCAGATGGGTGACCTTTTGCTCAAGGCTTTCAGCGACCAGTGCGCCATAGCGGCCCAGCTGTTCAGCTTCGCGGGCCGCAATCAACCGGTCGAGCCCGGCATCGCCGAACAGGGTGCGGACGTGATTGATCAGTTCAACCGTCAGGTCTGAATGCCGGTCGGGGAAGCGGGCGTGGCCGGCAGCGCTGAGCGTATAGGTGCGTTTGGGGCGTCCGCGTCCACCCGCGATATCCTCAAATTGCACCAGTCCGGCGTCGAGCAGGCCCTGCAATGCCTTGTGCGCGCCCATCGCGGTCATGGCGAAGGCTGTGGCAATATTCTGCGCTGTGGCCGCGCCACGGGTCTTGAGGTGAAATAATACGCGGTCGCTGGTCGAGGTCACATTCATGCGCTTTATATAAACGAAAATGTTGACAAAAACAAAGGACGGAATTAAACCAACATACAAGTTTATTAATTCAGATTTGGCTGGGCGTGTCACAAGGTCCAACCAATAAAGTGGCGGAGTGACCGGGCCGGCGCTCCGCCATTTCTCGTGTTTCCAATAGCGGTCTGGCCGGGCCGAACCTTTGCCGCGCATCGCTCGCTTGAAAAATGAACTTGACTTTTCCGGGCCTCTCCATCAAGTGATTGATTGATGAAACACGCACCTGATTATGATGCCGCCCGCAGCGCTGATAATTGTGCCCACCGCCGGGAAAGCGGGGATGACCGGCGCGTGGCCATTGCCGCCGCTGCGCGGACGCTGATCGTTGAGCGGGGCCTTGAGGGCTTGAGAACCCGCGACATTGCTGATCGCGTCGGGATCAATATCGCCACGCTGCATTATCATGTCCCCAATAAGGAAGCGCTGATCGGGCTGGTCTGTGAAACCATGAAGCGCGACTTCGCCGCCCAGTCCCTCAACCGCCCCCGCGCCCATCTTTCCCCCGGTGAGCGGCTCGAACATGAATTCAATGATTTCTACGAATTGCTCACCGAACAGGCGGAATTGCTGTCGCTGATGAATGAATTCATCGAGCGCGGCCGCCGCGATCCGGTTATCGAGGCGGCGATCGGGCCGATGATGGACTATTGGCGCAAAATGCTCTTCGATATTCTGACGGACGGGCGCGATGATGGCAGTTTCCGCCCCGATCTCGATCCCGAGCCCGCCGCCCGTTTTCTGATCAGTGCGCTGATCGGCTTCGGGCGTAGCCCTAAATCCCTTATTGCCGACTTCGACCGCTACCGCGCCGAGTTGCGTCGCACCGTCCGCAATCCCGTTTCCCGCCCCAAGGACTGAATAAATGAGCCATGCTTTCCACGTTCCCCAATCCAAGGCCGACGCCGACCCGCGCCGCTGGATCGCCATGATCATTCTGCTGCTGGCCAGTTTCATGAACCTGATCGATGTCACCATCGTCAATGTGGCGCTGCCCAGCCTGCAGGAAAATCTCGGGGCTGATCCGAGCCAGATCGAATGGGTGATTGCCGCCTATGTCCTGGCCTTCGCTCTGGGGCTTTTGCCCTTTGGCAGGCTCGGGGATATTGTGGGGCGCACCAGGATGTTCCTGATCGGGGTCGCGGCCTTCACTTTGGCTTCGGCCTTTTGCGGCATGGCCCCCTCGATCGAATGGCTGATCATTGCCCGCGTACTGCAAGGCTTTGCCGGCGCGGCGATGACCCCACAGGTGCTCGCCATCGCGCAAGTCACCTTTCCCCCTGAGGAAAAGGGGCTGGCTTTCTCCCTGTTCGGCCTCAGCGTCGGGCTTGCCGCCGTTGCCGGCCCCATCCTTGGCGGCATATTGATCGGCGCTGATTTCGGCGGGCTGGACTGGCGGCCGATCTTTCTGGTCAACGTGCCGTTCGGCATTCTGGCGGTTGTTGCGGGCTGGCTGTTGATCCCCCGCACCCCGGGCCATCCCGACCTCAAGAACGATTACGGCGGCATCGCCCTGTTCGGGGCCGCGACCGTGTTGATGGTTTATCCGCTGATTGAGGGCCATGCCGAGGGCTGGCCGCTCTGGACCTTTGTCATGATGGGCGTCTCGATTGTCTTTGCCGCGGCGTTTGTGCGCTGGGAGCAGCGCATGGCGCGGCTGAACCGGCCGCAATTGCTCAATTTCAACCTGCTCTCCAATCGCAACTTCCTGCTCGGCATGCTGGTGACCACCATTTTTGCCTCGGGGATTCCCGGCTTTTTCATGGTGATCTCGCTGATGCTGCAATCGGGCTACGACTTCACCCCGTTGCAATCGGGACTGACCAATACCCCGTTCTCGGTGGGTGTGCTGGCGGTGTCGCTGGTCAGCGGGCGCTTCGGTCAGCATTATCTGAGGGCCCGGCTCGCCGGTGCCGGGGCGATGCTGGTTGTCGGTATAGCCTGGCTGCATTTCATTATCGCCGGGCTGGGGGACAGTATCGACCACTGGAGCTTCCTGCCGCCGCTTTTCCTTGCGGGTGCGGGGCTTGGTCTTGGTTTTTCCGCGCTGTTCCAGTCGATCCTTGCCGGTGTGCCGCCGCGTGATGCGGGGGCCGGGTCGGGGGCGTTGCAAGCCTTCCAGCAGGTTGGTGGTGCCGTTGGTGTGGCGCTGATCGGGGAAATCTTCTTCTCCAATCTGACGAGCAGCCTTGCCGCTGGGGGTACGCCAAAGCAGGCCTTTGCCAATGCCGCCGCGATTGCGACCTGGTACCAGGTCATCTCGTTCGGCCTTGTCATTGTGCTGGTGCCGTTTTTGAAACGGGCGGGACCGCCCAGCCCCGGCCGGGCGTCGGCCCCGGCCCCGGTTGTGGTTGAAGCGTAAAATAAAAAAGGGTGCCGTGAGGCACCCTTTGCATTTTCAGTGACCGGGCAGACTATTTGACGATCAGCGTGCCCGCGCCATATTCGGTGAACAATTCGATCAGCACCGCATGCGGCGTCTTGCCGTTAAGAATGACCACACCCTCGACGCCGCGATCGAGCGCCTCAAAACAGGTCTCGACCTTGGGGATCATCCCCCCGGTAATCGTGCCGTCCTTGATCAGCGCCTTGGCTTCGCTGACGGACAATTCCGGGATCAGGGTCTTGTTCTTGTCGAGGACGCCCGGCACATCGGTCAGGAACAACAGCCGCTTGGCATTTTGCGAACCGGCAATGGCCCCCGCAAACGTATCGGCATTGATATTATAGGTACGCCCGTCGCGTCCGGGGGCGATGGGGGCGATCACCGGGATCATTTCGGAACGGGCCAGGAGATCGATCAGCGTGCGGTCGACCTCGACCGGCTCGCCGACATACCCCAGATCAAGCACCCGCTCGATATTGGAGCTCGGATCGATCATGGTCTTTTTGGCCTTTTCGGCAAAAACCATATTGCCGTCCTTGCCGCAGAGGCCAATGGCCCATTCGCCCTCGGCATTGATCAGCGCGACGATTTCCTTGTTGATCGAACCGGCCAGGACCATTTCGACGATCTCGACGGTCTTTTCATCGGTAACGCGCAACCCGCCCTCGAATTTCGATTCGATGCCCATCTTTTCAAGCATCGCCCCGATCTGTGGGCCGCCGCCATGCACGACAATGGGATTGACCTTGGATTGCTTCAATAAGGCAATGTCGCGGGCAAAGGCCCGGCCGAGTTCGGGGTCGCCCATGGCATGGCCACCATATTTGACCACCACCGTCTTGCCTTCATAGCGCTGCATATAGGGCAGGGCCTGGGCGAGAATGGCGGCATCATGGGACGGATCGGATGTTTTCGGCATATGGCTCTCCCCGGCAATAGCGTGTTGGACCACTCCTCTAGCGCTTATCGCTGAAAAAGTCTCGCCCGATGAAAATTCGGATAAAGGCAATTGGGACAATGCGCGATTTGGTTTAGGGTTCCCGGGAAGAGGATTTGAGGCCAGATGCAAAATACCGCCAGCGACATTACCGACCTGCTTGCACGCGTGGCCCTTCGGGACCGTGCGGCCTTCTCTTTGCTCTATCAGCGCACCAGTGCGAAACTTTTCGGGGTCGCCTTACGTATCTTGAAAGACCGCACCGACGCCGAAGAGGCTTTGCAGGAAGTTTACGTCAAGATCTGGCAGCGGGCAGACCGTTACCAGCAATCGGCTTTCAGCCCGATTAGCTGGCTGGTGGCCATTGCCCGCAATCATGCGCTTGATATCCTCAGGGCCCGCCGGCCGATGGCGGACGATATTGATGCGGCGCTCGATATTGCCGATGGCCTGCCCAATCCGGAACAGGCAACGGTTGCCAATGCCGAGCGCGGGCAGATTGACGGCTGCCTTGACCAGCTTGAGGCGGACAAGGCGGAAGCCGTACGCGGCGCGTATCTGGATGGATATGCGTATCAGGAACTGGCGGAGCGCTTTGATGTGCCCCTCAATACAATGCGAACCTGGCTGCGACGCAGCCTGTTGAAACTGAAGGAATGTTTGTCGGCATGAGCACGGAACCAGAAATCATGGACGGAGATGATATTAGCGTCGCCGAATATGTGCTTGGCGTGCTTGACCGCAACCAGCATGTGCAAATGGCCGCCCGCATTGCCGCTGACCCGGTATTGCAGGCCGAACAGGTGTTCTGGGAATCGCGCCTTTCAGGGCTTGATACCCAATTTGCCGAAACCCCGGCCCCGGCCGCAACCCTCTCGCGTATTGAAAAGCGCCTGTTTGGGGCGCCTGAACGGGTCTCCATCTGGCAAAGCCTGGCGCTTTGGCGCGGCATTGCCTTGGGTAGTGTGGCCGCCGCAGCCATGGTGCTTGGCCTGACCGTGATGCGGCCCGCCCCTGTTACGCCCGGCCCAGGCGTGCAGCTTGCCGCCTCCTTGCAGGCTGACGACAGCAATGTGAAATTCCTCGCCCTTTATGACAGCAGCACCGGCAATGTGAAGCTGGCAGCGCTGAGCGGCGAGGCGGTGCCGGACCGTGATTTCGAACTCTGGATCATTGAGGGCGATGCAGCGCCCGTATCGCTCGGCGTGGTGCCGGTGGATGCCCCGAGTGCCGTGACCCTGACCGATGCCCAGCGCCAGACCATTAATACCGGTACGGTTTTCGCGGTGACGCTTGAACCCAAGGGCGGTGCGCCCGAAGGCAAGCCGACCGGTCCAGTGGTTGCTGCCGGTGCTGTCAGCGTGATCTGAAATCTTTTTTGAAAAAAATGCATGAGGCCTGAAACTCTTTTTGAAAACCTCCCGTTGCTTCACTTGTCCCGATCAAGGGAACACAGGAGAAACCAAAATGAAGATTTCACTCAAAGCCCTTGCTCTGGCCAGTGCACTGTCCGTTTCCGCCCTTGCCGGTGCAGCTTATGCCGAAAACCCGATGGTTGGCGGCGCCGCGATGTTCGAGAACAAGAACATCATCGAGAACGCCGTTAATTCCAAGGACCACACCACCCTGGTCGCTGCCGTCAAGGCTGCCGGTCTTGTCGAGACGCTGCAGGGCGAAGGTCCCTTCACCGTATTCGCTCCCGTCAACTCAGCTTTTGAAGCCCTGCCTGAAGGCACTGTTGAAACCCTGCTGAAGCCGGAAAACAAGGATCAGCTGACCAAGATCCTCACCTGCCATGTTGTCGGCAAGGCCGTGATGTCTGAAGCCCTTCAGGGCATGATCATGGACGATGGTGGCAAGCACCCGATCCCGACCCTTGGCGGTTGTACCCTTCAGGGCACCTACACCGATGGCAAGATCATGATTGAAGACGAAAACGGCGGCGTTGCCAATGTGACCATTGCTGACGTGGTCCAGTCCAACGGTGTCATTCATGTGATCGATAGTGTTTTGCTTCCCAAGATGTAATCGGTGACACTTCACACAGCTTGCCCATAGCTGTGTGAACCGGTACCGCACCCTGGCATTGCCCTCCACTGTCAGGGTGCGGGCCGACCACCGAACCTTTGAGGAGAACGACATGAAACGCAGAACTCTTTTGACCGGCGGTACCGCCTTCGCCGCCCTTGCTGCCACCGGACTGGGTTGGCAACTGGCCCGCCCGCAACACAGCATGGCCGCCGAAGGCGATTTCGAAATTACCCTGACCGATGCCGAATGGCGCGAGCGCCTGAGCGATGACCAGTTCGCGGTGTTGCGTCAGGAAAATACAGAGCGCGCCTTTACCTCGCCGCTCGATACCGAAAAGCGCAAAGGCACTTTTGCCTGCGCCGGCTGTGACCTGCCGCTTTATAGCTCGGAGACGAAATATGATAGCGGCACCGGCTGGCCGAGCTTTTATCAGCCGCTGCCCGATGCGATCGGCACCAAGGCCGACAATTCCCTGTTCGGTACCCGCACCGAGGTGCATTGCCGCCGCTGTGGCGGCCATCTCGGCCACGTATTTGACGACGGGCCGCCGCCAACCGGCAAGCGGTATTGCATGAACGGTCTGGCCATGGTTTTTCATGCTGACGCCGGGTGACAGCCCCTTTCATTAAGGGCATTGTGAACAAGGCGTCCGGCGCCCGGCCGGACGCGGTTTGATTCGCAAGTGAGCTGTTGATGAAACTGACGATATTGCAGGTCGGGGAATCCCCGGCCGCCCTCCGCCCGGATTTCGGCCGTTACCCCACCCATTTCGAAAACATGTTCAAGGCGACCGGCGCCGGTTTTGCCTTCGAGAGCATTTATGTGCTCGATGGTGCCCCCATGCCCGATCCCGCCGATCTTGAAGGCGTGGTGATTACCGGTTCTGCCGCCGGGGTTTATGATTCTCCCCCCTGGATGGACCCGCTGCGCGCCTTTATCCGCGATGCCTATGGCAAAAAAACCCCGATGCTCGGCGTCTGCTTTGGCCATCAGGTCATGGCCGATGCGCTGGGCGGAGATGTGCGCAAATCGGAAAAAGGCTGGGGCCTTGGCCGTCAGGTCTATGCGGTGAAAACCAAGCCGGGTTTCATGAACGGCATTGGTACTGAAGTTGCCATTGCGGCCAGCCATCAGGATCAGGTGATTGCGCCGCCGCCGGAAGCGGAGGTGTTTCTGGCCTCGGAATTCACCCCCAATGCCGGGCTGATCTATCGCAATGACGCGGCGATGAGCCTGCAGCCGCATCCCGAATTCGACGAGGCTTTCGCCCGGGGGCTGGTGGAATTGCGCCGCAACAATCCCTTGAGCGATGCCGATGTGGAAAAAATCGACCGCAGCCTCGATACGCCCCTTGATAGCGCCGAAGTCGCCAAGGGGCTGGCCCGGTTTTTCACCGACCGGGGGTAGGGAAATGGCAGGCAGGGGCAGTCGCTACTGGCATGGTCTGATCGCTTTGATGGCGAGGGTCTTGCTGCTGGTGGGCCTTGTTTTTTTGCCCGTACTTCCCGGTGTGGCCAAAGGGCTGATGGCCAATACTCTGGCGCGCCCGGATGGCAGCATGATCCATTACGAACTGGATATCCCCGATGCGCCGGCAAGGACTGCGCTTTTGGTACTCTTGCAGGGATCGGGCTGTGCTCCGGTGGCGCAAAACGCCAATCTCGCCGCCATCAGAACCCTGTTTGCCGGTTTTGCCGCGCTGACGGTTGATAAGTACGGGGTTGATCCGGCGCGGCCGCTGGATGTCAATGATCTCGATTGCCCGCCCGAATTTCATGCCCATCATACCGTGTCCCAGCGTGTGGCCGATTATGCCGGGGTGATCGCGCAATTGCGCGGCGCGCCATGGTGGAATGGCGAACTGGTGCTCTTTGGCGGCTCGGAAGGCGGACTGGTCGCCGCGATTTTGGCCGGAGAGGTCAGCGCGGATGCCGCCGTGCTGCTATCGACCGGCGGCGGGTTGCCGTTTGGGGAGATGGTCCGCCAGACCATTCCGCCCGAGGGCTGGCCGACGGTTGATCAGGCCTTTGCAATGGCGCGGGAAAACCCCGATAGCGCCGAAACCTGGGCGGGCTCATCCTACCGCTTTTGGGCCGATATCATTGATCGCCGGGTTGGTGATGACATGATCAAGGCCGATACGGCGTTTTTGTTGATCCAGGGCGGAAATGACCCTTCATCCCCGGTGGAGACCGCCCGCATTGTCAGTGATTTGTTTGCCGCTGCCGGGCGCTGCAATCTGACCTATTGGGAATTGCCCGGCTATGATCATGCCATGGCTGATGCGGGCGGGGTCAGTCACATGTCGGAAGTGGGCGCGGATGCAGCGGGTTGGGTGCGGGCGCGGCTGGCATCCCGATCCGAAGCTGGTTGCTTGGCGGATAACTAGAGCTACGGTGTTTGCCGCTCTGGATTGCCGCGCGGCCTTTGGCCGCTCGCAATGACGGGGCGGGGATGGCGGCGGCTTCCGCATTGACCTCATCCTGAGCTTGTCGAAGGATGGGCGGCGGGCTCGGTGTTGAAACCCTCGTGGTTTGACAGGCTCACCATGAGGGTTTGGGCACACATCCTCCCTTTTTGCCCGGGCTTGACCCGGGCATCCATTCAGTTTGGAATCATCTCATGGACCCTCGGGTCAAGCCCGAGGGAGAAGGGGTGTGTGGGGGGGCTGTGAGGGTGATGAGGTCCGAGGGTGAAGAGGGATGGGCTGAGGGCTACGACCCCATCCTCGTCGTCATTCCCGTGACGACGGGAATCCAGTGCGGGCAGTCTTGCCCGCGCAAGAGTCTTTACGCCGCGAACGCGGCGGGCTGGATTCCCGCCTGCGCGGGAATGACGTTGGGGTGCTTGGCGGGCGAAATGCCTTCGCCAATGGCCGGAACAGCCTAGCCGGCCATGAATGCCGCCACTTCGGCGCGGACGAGTTCCAGGCCGCTGCCTTTTTCGCTTGAGGTGACAATCACCTCGGGATGGGCGGCGGGGCGTTTGGCGATGGCTTTTCTGGTGATCTCGATGGCTTTTTTGAGATCCGCTTCCGAAGGCTTGTCGGCCTTGGTCAGAACGATCTGATAGCTGACAGCAGCGGAATCGAGCTCGTTCATCACCGAAAGATCATTGGCCTTGGCCCCATGACGCCCGTCAATGAGCACATAGACCCGGCGCAGATTGGGGCGGCCAACCAGATAGGAATGGATCAGCTTGTTCCATGCCTCCACCTTGGGCTTGGGCGCCTGGGCAAAGCCATAGCCGGGCATGTCGACAATACGCAGCGGGCCTTGCTCGTTCTCGAAAATATTGAGTTCCTGCGTCCGCCCCGGTGTGTTCGAGGTGCGCGCCAGTGCGCTCATGCCGACGAGCGCATTGATCAGCGACGACTTGCCCACATTGGAGCGGCCGGCAAAGGCGATTTCGAGCATGTCGGAGGGGGGCAGGTCAGAGATGCGCACGCACCCCTTGATGAAAACGAAGGGCCGGGCGAATAACAGCCGCCCGGCCTCGATCATTGCTGCACTGGGACCAGTGGTTTCGTCCACGATGACTCTATTCGCTCGGTTTGTCAGGCGCAGGCTTGCGCTTGAAGCTTGAAAGAATATTGCCCAGCAAATTCACTTCCACACCATGACGCTTCATGATGACCCACTGCTGGGTGACCGAAAGCGTGTTGTTCCAGGCCCAGTAGATCACCAGACCCGCGGGGAACGTGCCCAGCATGAAGGTGAAGATAATCGGCATGAAGGCAAAGATCATCGCCTGGCTCGGATCGGTGGGGGGCGGGTTCAGCTTCATCTGCACCCACATGGTCAGACCCATGATCACCGGCCAGATGCCAAGGGCAAGGAAATGCCCCACGACCGGCAGCACGGTGGGATCCCAGGGGATCAGGCCGAACAGGGTGAAGATATTGGTGGGATCGGGTGCCGCCAGATCCTGAATCCAGCCAAAGAACGGCGCATGGCGCATTTCTAGGCTGATGAACAGAACGGTATAGAGGGCGTAAAACACCGGGATCTGGATGAGGACCGGCCAGCAACCGGAGATCGGGTTGATCTTCTCTTTCTTGTAGAGCTCCATCATCGCCTGCTGCTGCCCGGCGCGGTCATCCTTGAAGCGCTCCTGCAGGGCCTTCATTTCCGGCTGCACACGGCGCATGGCGGCCATGGAAGCGTAGGATCGGCTGGCCAGCGGGAAGAAGATCGCCTTGACGATAACCGTCACTGCCAGAATGGCGAGGCCGAAATTGCCCAGAATGCCATAAAGGAAACGCAACAGCAGGAAGAGCGGCTTGGTGATGAAGTGCAGCCAGCCCCAGTCGATCAGCAATTCCAGCCGGTCAAAGCCGAAATTCTCTTCATAAGAGGCAATGACCGATTCTTCCTTGGCACCGGCAAATACGTAGCTGGTGTTGGAGGCGGTTGCACCCGGCGCCACGGCGACCGGCGTATTGCCGACAAAGCTGGTCTGATAAATGTCGAGATTACCCGGGCGGCTCCAGGCGAAGCGGGCATTGATACCCGCATCTGACTGCGGCAGCACAGCGGTTGCCCAGTATTTGTCGGTAATGCCAAGCCAACCGCCGGTAGAGGACACGTCAACCTGCTGTTCTTTTTCCAGATCGGAATATTTCAGCGAAACAAGATTTTTGTCGCCGAGAACACCGAGCGGGCCTTCGTGCTGCACAAAGAAGTTCTGCACTTTCGGCGTGCCATGACGGGCAACGCGGGCGTAAGGGTAAATCGAGACGGCGTCGGTGCCGCTGTTCTCCACCGACTGGGTGACGGTGAACAGGTAATGGTCATCAACCGCAAAAGTGCGGCGGAAAACCAGCCCGGCACCATTGTCATAGGTGAGGGTGACCGGCGATGTGTGGGTCAGGCGGCTATTGCCCTCAACCGTCCACTCGGTCTTTGAATCCGGCAATACGGCATCGCCACCAGCACCGACCCAGCCCTGTTCGGCAAAATAGGCATTATCAACGCCTGAGGGCGACAGCAGGGTGATGACGGGCGAATCGGGATCAACCGTTTCGCGGTAATCCTTGAGTTCGAGATCATCGAGACGCGCACCGACCAGATTGATGGAACCCGCAAGGGCCGGGGTGTCGATCTCGACACGCGGCTGGGCGGCAATGGCTTCGTCGCGGTTGGCGAATGTGGCCCCCAAACCGGCGGTCGCGGCTGGTTGGCTCACGCTGCCATCGGGATTGGTTGGCGTGGGCAGATTGGTGGTATCCGCCCCATTTTCCGTAGCGGCAGTAAGCTCGGCCTGTTTGGCGGCACGTTCCATTTGCGGACCGGCGACGAAATACTGCCATCCGAACAGCACTGCGATGCTGAGGACGATGGCGAGGATCATATTGCGTGAATCTTGCATGGTTCTCTTAGGTCTGCTGGGCGTCGTGCCGGTTGGAATTCTGGCTGGTGGTGTCCTGCTGTTTAGCATGGACGTTGGTCAAAAGCGCGCTGAGATGGTTCACAAGGCCGATAAAAGGTTCGCCAAGCGCCTCGCGGCGGCCAATCAGCACATAATCATATTGGGGGTGAAACTGAGAGGCGCAGGCCTCAACGGCCGCGCGCAGCCGCCGCTTGATGCGGCTGCGTTCCGGCGAATTGCCGGTTTTCTTGGTGACGGTATAGCCGATGCCGGGCATGTCATCATCCGATCGAATGGCCTGCAGCACAAAACTGCGCCGGCTTGCCCGGACCCCGCGTGCTGCGCGCAAAAACTGCGCACGCTTGGTTAAGCGGCGCAGTCCGGGCACAGTCGTTGGCGCGGCCGTCATCGGCCGGAATGCCTTAGGCTGACAGACGCTTGCGGCCGCGTGCGCGCCGTGCGTTCAGAATTTTACGACCGTTTTTGGTTGCCATACGTGCACGGAAACCGTGACGACGGGTACGCACCAGGCGGCTTGGCTGAAAAGTACGCTTCATAAGACCAGACCGCGCGAGGGCACGGTTCCTCTATTCGTTCGCTGCGTAAAGGTTTAAAGCCGCGGTAGCCGGGTGAAACACCAGACCCACGGCAGAGTTGCGCGGCTTATATGAAAAACTGGGGGCCAAGTCAACGCAACAACTCAAAGAGACGCAATGCTGCCGGACCCGTTCACACCATCTCACGTCTGAGTGAGAGGATGGCGACTTCTAGCCCGGAGGTGGTTACACCACAATAGCTAACTTCATCCCCGCTGCAAAAGCGAAAGTTTATCCTCTCAATGTCCCAGTCTGCCGACAAACAGCGCGTCCGTTCAGAGCCGCCACGATCCAGCCTGCGCCGCATGATACCGCTGGGGCTATTGGCCCTGGCTATTGTCGCCCTGTTCGCCTCCGGCCTGCACCGCCAGCTGAGCTTTGACCGTATTGCCATGCATTATGGCACGCTGGCCGGCTTGATCGGGGACCGGCCCCTGCTCTCGGCGCTGGTGGCAATGCTGGCCTATGCCCTTGCAACCGCCGTGTCGTTTCCTGCCGCCTGGCTGCTGACGGTCTCTACGGGGCTGTTGTTCGGCTGGATGGCCGGCGGGGTGATTGTGGTATTGGGCGCAACATCGGGTGCCTGCATTCTTTATCTTGCCGCCCGGTATGCCCTTGCGGATTTCTTCCGCGCCCGGGCCGGGAATGTGCTCAACAGGATGGCGGACGGCTTTCGCTCGGACGCCACCAGCTACATGCTGTTCCTGCGCCTCGCGCCGGTCTTTCCCTTCACCCTTGTCAATGTGGTGCCAGCCATTCTCGGCGTGCCCTTCATCACCTTTGTCTGGACCACTTTTGTCGGCATTATTCCCGGCGTCATGGCCTATGTGTTTGCCGGCGTAGGCTTGCGCTCGATTGTGGCGGAACGGGCCGAAGCCTGCCGCGCCGGCATTGCCCCCTGCGGCGAAACGCTCGGGCCCGGTGACCTGATCACCCCGCAAATTCTCATCGCTTTTGCAGCGCTCGGCGTGGTCTCGTTAATTCCCGTTGTGCTAAAGCGGATGCGACGGGCTGCCTGACGGGCGCCAGCGTTATGTGAAGCAAGGAACCTGAATAATGGCTGCAATTCTCACACCAGACCTCTGCGTTATCGGCGGCGGTTCTGCCGGATTGACCGTCGCGGCTGCAGCGCGGGCCTTCAATGCCAGCGTTGTTCTGGTCGAAAAAGGGGTGATGGGGGGCGATTGCCTCAATACCGGTTGCGTGCCGTCCAAGGCTTTGATTGCCGCCTCGAAACACGCCAATGCCCATAATGTTTCCCCAATTTTCGGCGTGCGCTACCCCGCCCCGAAAGTGGATTTCGCGCTGGTGCACAAGCATGTGCATGATGTGATCGATGGCATTGCCCCTCATGACAGCGTCGAGCGGTTCGAGGCACTCGGGGTGACCGTGTTGCAGGGGCATGGCCAGTTCACCAATGCGCGCACCCTTGTGGTGAATGGTCAGGAGATCCAGGCGCGCCGCTTTGTCATCGCCACCGGTTCAAGCGCCGCTATTCCGCCGATTCCCGGCCTCGATGGCGTGCCCTATTTCACCAATGAGACGATTTTCAACCTCACTGAAAAGCCCGGCCACCTGATCATTATCGGCGGCGGCCCGATCGGCATGGAACTGGCGCAGGCCTATCAACGGCTGGGCGCGCGCGTCACCGTGATCGAAATGCATGAGCCGCTGGCCAAGGATGATCCCGAACTGACCGCGATTGCGCTGCGCCGGATCGAGGATGACGGCGTGGTGGTGCGGGCCAATACCGGGGTGACCGGCGTGGCCCCGGCCGAAGGCGGCGGCATTGCCGTGACGGTTGAGGCGGGCAGTGTGCGCGAGACCGTGACCGGCACTCATTTGCTGATTGCCGCCGGACGTGCGCCCGGTATCGGTGATCTCGGCCTGCAACAGGCGCGGGTGAAACACGACAAGCACGGCATTGCCGTCAATGGGGGGCTGCGCACCTCGAACCGGCGCATCTATGCCATTGGCGATGTCACAGGGGGCCTGCAATTCACCCATGCTGCCAGCTATCAGGCGGGACTTGTGGTGCGTAATGCGCTGTTCGGCCTGCCCGTTAAAAACAATACCGACATCATGCCCTGGGCAACCTATACCGACCCTGAAATTGCCAATGTGGGTTTCAGCGAAAAGGCGGCGCGCGCAAAATTTGGCGAAAATTTCAAGATATTGCGCTGGTCCTATGCCGAGAATGACCGCGCCCGCGCCGAGCGCGAAACCTCCGGTATGGTCAAGCTTATCGTCCACAAAAACGGCAAGATCCTCGGCTGCGGCATTGTCGGGGCCCAGGCCGGCGAGCTGATCTCGCTGTTTGCCTTTGCCATTGCCAATGGGCTCAAGGCCGGCAGCCTGCTGAAATTCATCGCCCCTTACCCGACCCTGTCCGAACTGGCCAAGCGGGTAGGCGTCGAGTTTTACCGCGACAAGCTGGACAATCCGTGGATAGGGCGCTGGACCCGGCTAATCCGTTTGTTGCCATAATCAATTCCGGTTAGACTATCGCGTCATGAGGGCAAACGCGGACCAGGTGCCGGGGCCATTTTCGGGCCTGTCGGTTAAACTCATCGCCACGATCATTTTTGTGATTCTGGCGGTGGAGGTCGTGTTGTATCTGCCCTCCGTCTCCAATTATCGCGCCAACTGGGTGGATAACAAGCTGGCGGTTGCCGCGGTTGCCGTGAGGGTGCTCGATATCGTGCCCGATGCCATGGACCTGCCTGACGGGCTGGCTGACCGGCTGCTCCGCTCGGCCATGGCCGAGGCCGTGGTCTATCGCCGCGATGGCCAGAGCCAGCTGATTGAACGTTCGGGCACGGACATGCCCATGGCCGTCATAACCGCCGACCAGCGGGATCGCAGCCCGATCATCCTGATGTCGGGGGCGCTCGACACCCTGTTTTTTGGCTCCGACCGCACCATGCGCATTGTCGGCACCGTGCCGGGGGGCGAAGGCAATACCATTGAGGTGCTGGTCTCCGAAAAGCCCTTGCGCGCCGGCATGCTGATTTATTCGCGCAATATCTTCTTTTTGTCGCTGATCGTTGCCGCCATGACCGCGCTGGTGATTTTCATTTTCCTCAACCGCGCCGTGATTGGCCCGATCCAGCGGCTGATCGCCAATATGATGGCGTTTCGAAAAGCGCCTGAAAACGCCACCCTGATTATCCGCACCTCCCGCCGCCGCGATGAAATCGGCATTGCCGAACGCGAACTGGCGGCGATGGAGGCGGACCTGTTCGCCATGTTGCGCCAGCGCCGCCACCTCGCCGATCTCGGGCTGGCGGTGGCCAAGATCAATCATGACCTGCGCAATACGCTGACCTCGGCGCAATTGCTGTCCGATCAGGTGGCAACGCTGGATGACCCGAAAGTGCAGCGGCTGGCCCCGCGCCTGGTGCAGACCCTCGACAAGGCCATCGGCTTTGCCCAGTCGGTGCTCGATTATGGCCGCCAGAGCGCCACCCCGCCGCGCCCGCAGCCGGTTGATCTGCGCGCGCTGGTGGAGGAGGCGGCGTTTGATGCCGGGCTCGCCGGCCATCCCGACATTGCCTATGCCAATAATGTGCCCGATGCGGTGACCCTTAAAGTCGATCCCGACCAGTTGGCCCGGATTTTCGTCAACTTGATCAAGAATGCCCGCGAGGCGCTGGAGGCGAGCGGTATACGCACCAGCCCGCCCCAAATTCGTATCGAACTGGAAGACCGGGGCGAGGAGGGGATTGTTATTGCCATTATCGACAATGGCCCCGGCCTGCCGCCCCGGGCCCGCGATAACCTGTTCATTGCCTTTGAAGGCTCCGCCCGCGCCGGGGGCACCGGACTGGGCCTTGCCATTGCCCGCGAGCTGACCGAAGCCCATGGCGGCAAACTGCTCTTTACGCCAGTAGAGCAGGGCACCCGTTTCGATATCTGCCTGCCCCGCGCCGCGCGGGCGCTGTAACGATCATCGTCAGATCATCGCCTTTGGCTATGGGATAAAAACGGTAATTTCAGCACCCCTTGCTGCCGTTGACACGAAATTGTCAAACATGCACCCGATAGACGACGCTTGGCCTTGCCAAGCCGGAATGACCAGTATAAGTGTCTGCCCGGTTGCTGGATCATCCACCCAGCCATAGTGCGCCCGTAGCTCAGCTGGATAGAGCACCAGACTACGAATCTGGGGGTCAGGAGTTCGAATCTCTTCGGGCGCGCCATACCTACTTCTTCACCGGAAATTTCAGCTAACATCTTGAACGGTAAGGTCAAATTTGCCGTTCTAAAACCCTTTTCGCGCTGGTATCGTAATGGTGCCGCGAAGGCCAGTTTGAGCACTGTGCGGCGGTCTTCCAATCTCTCCGAACGCCAGAGAATCCAAGGGTTTGAGAGAAATTCAAGCGCCGTTCTAAGTGTTTTTTCGAAGCTGGTCTTAGGAGCAGGCGCTCCGCTCATTTTTTCCTGAAGGACAATCTTCTCCTGCTCCAGCCTGGAAATGCGCTTTTCAAGCGCGGAGATCACGCTCGGCATGCTGACGTCAGCAATGCGGTCAAGCAACTGATCGATCTGCTTATCAATTTTCGGAAGCTGCACGCTTATTGCGTGCGCGCGTGCCTGGCCTTGGGAGATCCGATGATTCCACAAATCCTTGAACATCATCGTCGCCACGCGAAAAAGAGACTCGCTCGGTGCGAGTGAGTGCAGAAGCTGATCGAACTGTCCCTCAATGTCGGCACGCCGTATTGATTTTCCGTAGGCCGCGCACCCACGCGTTGGGCAGAGATAATAGGGATACTTATTGTGTGTGCCTTTGGACCAGCACGCGGTCAGAGGCTTGCTGCAATCGTCACACATGACAAAACCACGAAGCGGAAAATCTTCGTTCACATTCTTTTTGCGCGGCGTGTAAAACCCCCCTTCAAGCCGATCCTGGATGGTCTTCCACGTTTGAAAGGTGATCAGCGGCTCGTGCTGTGCCGGGCGCATCGAAATATCCCAGCTCGGCATTTCCAGGTATCCGGCATAAAGGCATTGTTTCAGAAGGATCGACACGCGTTGGTGGCGAACGATCCCTCTCTTGTCTTTGGGGAATAGGGGATTGTTCTGAAGAAAGCGCTGCACGTCGGCCTGCTTTTCAAAGTGACCGGACGCATAGCCTTCCAGCGCTTCCTGCACGACCGAAGCGACAGGTTCGTCGCGTACCATTATTTTGCCGCGTCCTGGTACCCGGTGATAGCGATAGCCTACAGGTGCGTGTAGGACCCAGTAGCCGTTCAGGACACGCGAATGCATGCGGCTCTTGGTTTGCTCCGCATTGTGCTGGCGTTGATACTGGTTGACGCTGGCAATGACGTGTTCGACGAGCTGGTCGGACGAAGTTTCCTGAAAACCCATCGCTGGACTTTCAAGAATGCCGCCTGCTTCTTTGATTTCCTGACGAACCATCAAATAGCTCAGCATATCGCGGCCAAGCCGGTTCGAGTGATCGACGATGATGATAGTGCCGGGATGCTCGCGGATGTATGCAAGCATCGCCTGCAAGCCAGGGCGGTTGGTATGCGCGCCCGTCACCGTGTCAGTGAAGACTTGCCTGATCACATAACCTTTTCGCTCGGCATATTCCCGGCAATTGCGTTCTTGCGAATGCAGCGCATCGCCCCGCACCGTTGTCTGTTTAACGTCGGAAACGCGGCCATAAAATATCGCATCTTTGAATTCTTGCAGGGTCATGTGGTTTTCTTCTCGCTGTCTTCCGATGGCGGCTCCTTATTTGATGGATGACCGAGGCTACCATCGTCCGCGTCGGAGACCGAGGGTTCAATGAGGGCGTTGGTGATAGACCCACATATCTCCGCGCTGAAACCCAGCTCGACCATGCGGCGCATTATATCCCAGAGAACGGCAAGAAGTTCATCAACCTGATCCTCAGTGAGATCCAGATCGGCGAGTTCATCGCGGTACTTGTCGGCATCCATTGCCAGTTCGCCCGGAACGGGTAGGCAAGCACCCTCGGGGGCGGCGAAATCATTGAAACCGGTAATGCTACCTTCGTTACTCATGACTGGCCTCCTTTCTTGTTCGCCGCCAAAAGAACTCAGCAGTATAGCGAACATTTAGTGAACAAGCAAGGAATTAATTCCTATCGTCTTTGCTTGCGGGCCTGCATGATAACACGGGTACCCGATTCCGTAAATGCGGGTACCCGTTTTTATGGAGTCCGTTTTAGGGCGGTTTGGATTGCCCGTTCCAGCCATTCATTGCGACTGACGTTGGCGTCCTCAGCAGCCTCTTCCACCTCAGCAATCAAAGAGGGCGGAAGCCTGAGTTTGAGTTGTTGTTTGGTCCGATTGATTTCTGCGTCCGGCGGCTTGGAGGGGTCCGGCAGCTGGTTTGCTTTGCGATAGGGGCCTCGCATGCCAGGCTGACCCGGCATTTGACGCTTAAGTGCCTCGGCGTCATCGAGTGTGGTGTTACGCGTAGTCTCTTCTTTTATTCCAAACCTGACGCTAGATTTAAATTCTTCGTAGTTACCAGGTCCGATACTAATAGAAAATGAGTTTGGTTGCACCAGATTTGCGCCTGTTGCAAACAATTTTCCATCAGCGAAATCAACATATAAATCTACATCACCCGGGTCCAATTCCTTCGTTGCAATAAACCAAAGGCATTGCTCAATAATCTTGGGGCCATAATGAAATAACAGAGCAAAATTGTCTGCAAGGTTCGGCGAAAAGCGAATCTCTCGAAAAGGAGTGTCTCTAAAGCTGAAATCCCTTGGGTCGGATTTGTAGCTGGATAGCTGTTTTACTTCTTTTTCTTTAGGCGCCATCGCATTTGAGCCTCTGCTTTTGAGATCGCGTCCAATCTCCGCTTAACACTAAACGATTTAAGGGTACCCCACAACGCTTCCGCCCAAAGTGGGTGCGCTTATCGATTGGCACATCAACAAAAACGTTCGTTTTCGTGGAAATTTGAATCCCCTTTTTGCTTTCAGGTAAGATTTTTTTAGGGCGCGCAGAAAAGAGCCCTTTCCAACCATGAAAGCAAGGCGTCCGCGTGCCTGAGAGGCCGCGCACGAAAACGAACCATATTGTGCAGACCTCAGAGCCAGAACAGCCAGCCACTCAAGAAGCCCAGGCAACGAGAACCGTAGGCTATCTGCGCGTTTCTACCGCAGAGCAGCGTCCTGACCGCCAGATTGATGGGTTGAGAATGATCTGCGACGACCTGCATATCGAGAAGCTTTCCGCCGTGTGCCCGCGCAGGCCGGTCTATGAACAGACCATTGCCTCGCTCCGCTCCGGTGACATGCTAGTCGTTTGGGATCTCGACCGGGCTTTCCGCTCGGTCATTGATGCGCTGAGCGAAGCCGAGAAGCTGCGAGCACGCGGCGTACACTTTCGCATTGCCAACCTTAGCATCGACACAAGTACGCCCGCTGGCATCTTCGTCTACACGATGATGAGCGCGTTGGCAGAGTTCGAGCGTCGAACCTTGTCCCAACGGACGCGGGAAGGTCTCGCCGCCGCGAAAGCGCGTGGCGCTCAGTTGGGCCGTCCTCCCAAACTCACCGATGCTCAGTTGGAACAGGCCACCAACCGTATTGCGGCGGGGGAAACCATTTCTTCGATCGCCGCGAGTTTCGCCGTCGCCCCCTGGACGCTCAGCAGGTCGCTGAGCCGCTCCTGCCTTTCCCCAAAACTCAAGGTTGAAGCCGATGAACTATGATTCAGGAAATCGTGCGCGCAAAACCGTAGCGCTGTTTGGCACGATGATGACGATCGCATTTTTGGATGCATCCGCTCATGCCGAAGAGCGGATGATCAAAGCCAAGCATACGACAATCGCCTGCCAGGACAGTAGCCTGATTGCCAACATGGAGCGGCTTGCCCGTTCGGACGACGACAAGGCCTTTCACGGCTATCTCAAGGAACTAATGCTCAATCCTAACTGCAAGGTGATCAGTAGCGGCAAGAATGTTTACGTTGAGCAGATGGATGTCTTGGACAAAGGCCTGAAGCTCGGCCTTCAGGGCGCGCTTTCAGAAGCCTTCGGATTCAAGGTTCCTGCCGCCCCCTCACTCATTCGCATTCGGGTGCAGGGCGAGACCGTGTGGCGCTACACATTGCTTCAGGGCCTGTTGTGAGCGGCGTCATAAGCAGCCTCACACGCATGGGGCCGGTTCCAGCGCTGGCAGCAGCGTTGCTCCCAACAGCGGTGTCAGCCGACGACAACGTAAAAATCCAGAAGGTGCAATCGCGCTATATGATCATCTGCGAGAAGCCGGAACTGATCGGCGATCTGTATGAAGTGCTGGGCAGCCGCGACCCAAAATTTCGTCCGAACTTCGTTATCGATCTGCCAAAGAACCCGGCTTGTCAGCTCTTGCGGCAAGGGGATGCCGTCTTCGTCTATATGCCCGGCGGATGGAAACCGTTTGTTGATGCTCTTGTCTCCGGAACGCTGCCGCCTGCCTATGAGGGCGCGCCCGCCAATTCGGACATCATACGCGTGCGCCTGGGCGGGGAGTCGGCATGGCGATACTCGCTGATGCGCTCGTTGCTACCATCCCGATCGAAGGAGAAAAAGTAATGAACCACCCCGGCAACAATGACATTCACCGCGCCGCCCGCGATCCTTGGTATCGCATCAGCTACGAAAATGATCTCCGTCAACACGAATGCCGTAAAGAGATGGCCCGGCTGAAGGAGCAGGATCTGTCACGGACACGCGTCGGTACTGACGACGGTGGCGATGGTGGCGGCACAGGGAACAACACCGGCCTGACCGTCCCGCAAATGCTTGTTAGCGGAGCCGTGCTGATCGGCCTCGCCTGGATTTTCGCCCCCATCCTGTTCCGCATGTTGACAGGCTGGTTGTACGAAATTGGAACCGGCATAAGCGCTGCCATCACGGCGAACATGTTTGACATTGCTTCGTATGGCGCAGTCATTGTTCTTGTGCTGGTCGCCATGAGAGCATTCGTCGAACTTCGCCCGCGACCGATGATCATCGCGGGCATGCTGTTCGCTGCTGCCATCGGGTTGCTGAGCTATATGTTCTCGCAATGGGGCATCCCTGCAAAGGGCACCGGGTTAACCAGCCAGATTCTGGTTTGGGGTTTTCCGATCTACTCGGCCGTGCTGGCCTGTATCACATTGCCGGTTTCAAAGGACATCTTCGATGAGCTGTCGCTGAGCGACTTCTTTCCGACCCTTGTCCGCACGATTGGCGGCGCGGCTGTTCTGATGTGGTCCGGTCTTGTCCTATACGGGGCAATGAGCGGCAATCTGGGCGATCTGCTTTGGAATTTTTTCGGGATCACCTGGGGTGTCCTGCTGATCGCCGCCGCGTTGGCGGCGCTTCAGTTCGTCAATCTTCTGGCGATCTGGATGCATCAAGGGGTGTGAGTCCGATCCACTGGAAAAGCATGGTCCCGCACACGGAGAATTGCCATGAAGAAACGTCGCCGAAATCCGAAGTGGCCTTTCGATCGGCCTGAAAACATTGTCGCCATCGATCTGGACCCGGCAAACCTGCACCGACGGCTACTGGACGGGCTTCCCTGCTGTGAACGATTCTGTGGCCGTACACTTGATCGTATCAGGGAACCGGACGCCTGTATCCTGTGCCAGATGGTCGTCGAGTATCTGGACACAGAAAAGCGGTAGGCAAAGCGCCAGATCATAAGCGTCAAGGCCCTGTCGCAGTGCCTTCCGGATTAACCGGACTATGCGAACCGAAACCGTGTTCACCAAACAATAGTGCGCTTAACCAAAAAACGGTTAATTGCGAAGCCTCACCGAACCCGGCCTTCTGAAGGCCGCGTGCAACTATCCTTTCTTCCGACAGTCCCATCCAGCCAGCATCGATAGCGCGTATGCCGGGCCGCATCGCGCGGTCAATGGCCAGCCCGCTCCGTTCGCTTCGCTCCCGTGTCGGCCATGACCGTGCGCCGCCTTGGCCCGGCTCCTTCTGCGCATCGGCTGGATGGTCCAGCTCGTGCAAAGAAAGGAAAAATATCATGCACTCAAACATTCAAACCGAACGCCCGATGTTCCGGGTCAGCTTCTCCCGCATTACCGGAAAAGATAGTGACGGCAACGGCACTCTCTCTCGCCCCCGCGAAATCGGCGCGGTCTGGCCGAGAAAGAACGGCAAGACCGGAGGGCTCTTGGTCCTCGATCTCATCCCGGTCGAATTGACCCAGCGCAACGGCGTCCTCTTCCTCGTGCCGGTGGAAGAAAGCACCAAGGCAGGTGCGCAATGAACGCGCCTGTAAACCGCATCGCGGAACTCAACGATCTGCTGCGCACGACCTTCCTCACAGGGAAGGTCGTTCTCACCACCGGCATCAGCGCCCTGGATGAGCAGGAGCGCAGCGCCGTTCTCGACAAGGTTCAGGGCTTCACCGGCTTTACACCGGACAATGATCCGTACGGCGAACACGACTTCGGCTGCATTACCCAGCCAGGAGTCGGCAAGGTCTTCTGGAAGATCGACTACTACGATAATCGCTTTGAAGCTTTGAGCCCCGATCCGGCCAATCCGAAGGTAACGCGGCGGGTTCTTACGATCATGCTGGCAGAGGAATACTGACCTTGCCAGCAGCGCGGACGGCGATCGCCGTCCGCGCTTTTCCTGGCTGATACGGCCTCTGGCCGTTTGCCCCTGACGGCTGGCCGGAGTGGGCCGCGCCGCCAGCCCCAAACCCCTCCCCGGGGAATGTACGGGTACTACCACCGATCAATGCGGCGCGGGCCTAACCGCATACCCGGTAACCCCGGGTGGTAGTACAAAAAAACGGTACTACCGCACATCTGGTGCGTCATCTATTCGAGCGCGTCCCGCGGCTTGCTCGAAGGTTTCGCGGGCCGTGGCATATCGGAACTTCATGGATGTCGACTCGTTCGCTCATTTGAGTGACAGCGAAAGGAGCGATGATGAGCTATCTGAAATTCATAGGAATGGTTGCCACATCAACGATTGTGATGTTTGGCCTCATGTACTTGAACACCTACGCGCTTGACCACGTGTTCTTTAGCCAGACACGGATGTGGATGGCGCTGGTCATGGGATCGACCATGGCTGTGGTCATGCTCGCATTCATGTGGGGTATGTACCAACACCGCCGAGCGAACATTGCCATCATAATGGTAAGCGTCGCTGTCTTTGCAGGCTCCCTTGGTCTTGTTCGCAGCCAGACGACCGTGGACGACGTGGCGTATATGAAGGCCATGATCCCTCACCATTCGATTGCGATCATGACAAGTGAGCGTGCGCGGATTTCCGATCCACGCGTGCGGCAGCTTGCCGACGAAATCCTGGAAGCCCAGGTAAGAGAAATCGCAGAAATGAAAGCGCTCATTGCAGACCTTGAAGGGAGCGCGCCTGCCGACGGAACTCCCGTTTCGGACCGGGAGTAGGCTGCCATGGACTTTTCAGCGATGTTCTTTCAGGACTGGGAGGGAATTGTTCGGACCGTCCTGGTCGGCATTTTTGCTTACGCGGCATTGGTGCTTTTTCTGCGAATTTCCGGCAAGCGGACATTGGCCAAGCTCAATGCCTTTGACCTGGTGGTAACAGTCGCGCTTGGTTCGACATTGTCAGCCATCGTGCTTCAGGAGTCCGTCGCTTTGGCGGAAGGCGCAGTGGCGCTGGCCTTACTGATTTCCGCTCAGTATCTCGTGACCTTTTTCTCAGTCAGATCGAAAATGTTTGCTGCTGCGGTTCGTTCAGAACCCACGCTGCTAGTGCGCAACGGCGAGCTTTGTCAAAAAGCCATGAAGCGCGAACGGGTGACAGCGGATGAAGCGCTGAGCGCCATCCGGTCCCAGGGGGGACGCTCGATCTCTGAAGTCGAAAGCCTTATTCTGGAAAGTGACGGAACGATGAGCGTTAGTTTTAGAGGATGACGCGTGGGCGAATGGCAGCAGGTTCACGGAGACAGGCGTCGAAAATTGCATACGAGCAGATGAGGCAGATAGGGCACCTTGAGGTTCAGAGCCATCAGTCTTCGACCAGTTAGAATCGCAATATCGTTGATCGCAAGATGTGCGTGGTATTACCCCGCAATCTTGGCAAGGGGGCCGCTGCGCGCCCCCGTTGCATCCCCCAGGCCCGTGGCTCTTCAGGGTATTGAACCCGTTCCAGAGCCATAAGACCGTGTCGCCGGTCAAACACTCGCGGGAGATTTCACTCTCCCTGCACCCATCTATCAAAGGGTCTTATCGCCACCCCTTGAAACCAGCTCGCGGTCGTGTGGCCGCCGCACCACCAGTCAGAGAAGCGTTCCTGCTCCTCCGACACCTCCATGACGATTTCATCGAGACGCTTTCAGCGCGACCAACCGAAGACCGATTGGATGCCACAGCCGATGCCGTCACCGAAATAGTGTGGTGTCGTCCGCAAGCGTGATCAAAAATGGAGATTGCGAACCACAGAATTCGCAGATGGAAATTAGAAGCCTATTTCTGTATAAATAATACAATTAGTGCCAGCGAAGAATGAAATATGCATACTGAAAAACCTCCCAAGAGTGCGCTTAAAAAGTGGCTTAAAGAGTATCAAAGCGAAAAGGGCCGGTACGGACATCTTCTCCTTGAGGAGAAGCAGGCCATAGACGCGGGCATCCACGGTGCCCTAGTGCCATATTTCGAGTCGGCGCATCTCGATGCGAGGGAGTGCTTTCACAAGCTGGCACGCATCAGTCTTCACCCCGACGACGGCGATATCGGATGCGAGGGCCAGTATCCTGTTGCCCTTCCGCTTACCACACGTAAAGGCCTATTCGGTGAAGTAATCTGCGGGATGTTTACGCAGGCTTACCAGTTTGTGGGCAAGCACGAGTGGCTGATTCCGGTTTTTCTCTTTCGCAATCACGAGGACGCTGGCCAGTATATCTATACCCTAAATCGAGACCCAAATCGAACACGTGAAGTTCTCGGCCGGAAGGGCGACGATTTCATCGCAATCGTCGTCGATCAGGAAGGCAATGTCGTGCGCTTCATTGCAGGCGAAGCGAAATGGCGTGGCACCTGGAACCAGTCGACGCTTAAAAGCGTGATGCTGGGTCCCAAAATTGGGCCCAAGGGTGCTAAGACTCACAACAATAAAGGCGTCTGGTTCGAGGTGAACCGTGCGCTCGATCGGCCTCTCGGCCTTGAACAGCTTCAGACCATTCTGCAGGAACGCGAGCCTGACAAATACGCGTCTGTCATAGCCTCGCTTGACCGCATACTAGCACACAGAAATCCCGATCCTGTCGAACGTACTGACCTCATACTGTTAGCTGGTGGCCCAGCGAAATTGCGTGACAAAGCCACGCCGCTGATCCCGTGGGAGAAAATGCCGTCGGAGTACAAGGCCGGCAGGGACCTTCAGGTTGTAGAAATGATCATCGAAGACGGCGACGACGTCATCAACGCAATTTACGATGTTCTTTGGGCGAATGAGGCAGCCGATGCCCGCGTTTGATGCTGAGCGGCTGGAACTCGCGAAAACAATTCAGAGTGATCTCGGTCAGGAACGGGTTCTAAGCTCGATACAAGCGCGTACCTTTGTCCGCTGTATGCAGACGACGTGGGACGTGGAAGTCATTCGCTGGTCTGATGGCGACTCTCAGTCAATACTCGATCAGGCACGACACCTGATCCGCGCGGGCAAAGTACTGTCCACTGTTGAGGATGGTGATCCTGCACTGGCTGCGCTTGCCTTCCGACGCGCTGGCGAACTTCTTGAATGGCTGGCCAGGTCCGAAGACAAGGTCGGCTCCGAAATCCCTACAGCATTGTTTGCAGCTGGTTGCTATCAACTGGGCGGACTTCCCGCCATGGCCGCTGGCCTTTTGCGCCAAGTCACCTCGAACGATCGCGGCTCACGCCTCTTTGCAGACTTTCTGCGAGCCGATTTTGATGGCGTACTTCGCAAAGCAGCAAGGTTTTGGTCCAAGAACAGAGCACTTACTGAGCCCGGCTCCGAGCGCCGTTTTTTTGGAGCGAACACACGTGAGAGTTCCGCCTGGTTCAGCACGGTGGAGCTTGTACGATGCATTGGCCTCGCGTCCCAGTCCCTTCGGCGAGGCGATTTTGAAAGATTCGACCTAGCGAGAGAGCGACTGGGTGATATTGAGCAATTACTGGTGAGGATCGCACCGGATGATGTGGCGACACTCGCGTTCTTCCTGCGGGCAGCGTGCGAACGATTTGGCAATGCCACGATCTATGAACCTATGCGACGCCTCGCGAATCTGAATCCGGAGCGCCTTGCTGACGCAAACGCTTTCGCACGACGGCAATATGCTCGCGGTAGGGGCATTCTCTGGCAGTCACAGAAGCAAGGCATCGAGCGGCTGCTAAATGACACATCGTTCGCCCTCTGCACACCCACAGGATCGGGCAAGACGCTTGTTGCCAATCTGGCGATCTTGAAGGAACTGTTGATCCTTGGGGGAGATAATGGAGGTACCGCGCCGCTAGCCCTCTACGTCGTTCCTTCACGTGCACTCGCTGGTGAAGTTGAAGCTAAGCTCGGAACCGAACTTGGGCGCGAATTCCTTGTCACGGGTCTATATGGCGGCTCTGACTGGGGCATAACGGATGCCTGGCTTACGTCGGATACACCAACCGTTCTGATAGCGACTGTGGAAAAAGCCGATGCTCTCATGCGCTATCTGGGTCCGATGCTTCTGGCGCGGCTGAGGCTCTTGATCGTTGATGAAGCCCACCAAGTGGTCATCGAAGACAATGAGCGCGAGCGTGACAGTCTCGCCGAGCACACAAACCGAGCGATCCGGCTGGAGAGTTTTATTTCACGGCTCCTGACGCGCAAACCGGATATCGTCCGCATTGCCCTAACAGCTGTTGCCGGTGGTGCTGCCAATCCAGTCGCGCGCTGGATCGAGTCCAACGACGATGCTGAACCTGTCGGATCGTATTACCGCAGTACGCGTCAGGCGGTGGGGGTTCTTGAAGTTTCAGCGGGCTCCCCGCGCATCGAACTGGACCGTCTGAACGATCATCCCCTAAGAGTTCGGGGAGTTGGTGCGATTTACATCCCACTTCGCATCGCGCCGATGCCTCAGCCGGCACCAGCTATAAGAAACAGCCTGAACCATTTCACCCAGAATACTATTCTATGGACTGCCCTACACCTGAGTGACGGCGACCGTCGCATCCTGATTTCAATCTCGCAGGCGCCCGAAGTGACCATGGGCTGGTTTGCAAACGCCTTTGGCCTGCCCGGATGGGAAAACGTGCCCGCCTTCGTGCCTCCGGAAAATGGGCCGGATGCTGACCTGTTCGCTGAGGCACGTTCCGTCTGTCTCGACTATTGTGGTGAAAACTCTCACGAACTGCGTCTTCTCGATCGTGGCATTGCGACCAACCACGGCCAGATGCCCCAGCGGCTGAGACGTATGATGGTTGCTCTGATCGATCGTTCGATTTGCCGGATCACCGTAGCCACCGCGACGCTTACGGAGGGCGTGAACCTTCCTTTCGACATGATCTTCCTTCCGTCGCTCAAGCGGACCTTCTTCGACATTGCTCGTGAGCGTCGGAGGGAATTTCCGATGTCTACCTCGGAATTTCGGAACTTATCTGGCCGCGCCGGCCGCCCCGGCGCTGCAAAGGGAATGGAAGGGCTTACACTTGTGGCACTGCCACAGGTACCATCTTCCACCGCGAACGGAACAATACCGACGCAGCGGGGACAATTGAAGGCTCGTCGCGAAGAATACGATGACCTTCTTGGCCGTTTAGAAGCAGATTCGAGCGGACAGGGTAACGACGGGAGCCCACTCGCTGTGCTTTTGTCGGTGATAAGAGAGCACGCACTGCGTCTGCCCGGCATTGATGATGATGATGATTTCTTCGGGTGGCTCGAGGCAACGGCACCCGATGAAATCTCTGACATGGCAGGACAGGCAAGCCCGGCCGTGAATGCACGCCTTGCCGATAGTCTAGACGAACTTGACGGCATGATTCTTTCCGCCGTCGAGGAAGCCCATGCGATTAGTGGGGTCGCTACGACCACAGCAGGCACTGAGGAAATGCTTGTAGCGCTCTGGCAGAGAACTTTCACGCGCGTCTCGGCCGCCCAGGAGGCCTGGATGGAAGAAGCATTAATAAAGCGCGGCCACGGCATTGTCGAAACGGTCTATCCCGATGCGGCTGAACGAAAGCGTCTCTACGACTATGGCTACTCTCCCCATGTGGGTCGCAGGTTTGAAGGAGCGGCGAAAACTCTGCGTGACATCCTGGAAGACACCGAAGACTATGGCGATCTTAATGAGGCACAACGGCTCGCGCTCTTTGTGCGGCTCGGTGCGGTCGTGGCCGATGATGGTGGCTATGGATTTTCCGTTCGCGACACGGAAATGGGTCGCAGCCTCTATGCGAACTGGCCGCAGGTGCTCGCATGGTGGATGATGGTGGTGGATGCCGAAGCGCCACCCCCCGAGGACCTCCGAGCATGGCAGATATTTGTCTCCGACAACCTCGAGTTCAGACTGGGCATTGCGGTTGGCGCTGTGGTTGCTCGCGCGTGGTCTGAAGGTTCTGATGATCCGCTAGATACGCCAACGCTCGAAACGTGGAAGGACGCGACCGAACTTTCGTGGTTTGCGTTCTGGGCAAAAGAACTGCTTCGCTGGGGTACTCTCGAGCCTTTTGTGGCCTTCGCACTCTCCATGGGATTGGCAAAGTCCCGCACTGAAGCTGCTGGCATGCGTGCCAGCTTCCTCGCGTGGCTTGATGATGAAATGGAAGATGCTGCCACATCGGAAGACAAGATCGATCCACGCTGGCTCCTGAAATGGTCACGATCGATCCAATCCGAGCGCGCCCGCACTACACGCCGAAGAGCCATTCCTGCAGAACTATCCGGCACCGATGGAAGGCGGGAGCGTTATGCGGTCATCCCTGTCAGATCACCCAACCGTATACGCTGGCTAGATGCGTCTGGTTATCGGCTGGCCGTGTCCGATATACCTAATGACTTTCCTGCGGGCACTCAGCAGACCAGTGACTATGATCTTGTCATTCGCGACGGCGCAGCAACTGTGATCAAAACGTTCTGATCAAGGGACCAAATTGACCAGTAATGCTTTCGTCGACACCCCTTGCGACGGCTGAGTTCCACAAAGCTTACTAAGCTCTCTGGTTTAGAAATATTGCCGCGCCCTGGCTAAATATAATGTGCTAGAATTCTTGGCGAGGGTTCATGAGCATCAGAGACTTAGATATAGCAACTATCGACCAGCAGCAGCGCATCGCGTTGCAATGGTTCTTCGACAATGCAGGTCATGTCCGCTCATGGCGTGATGTTGAGCACCAAGCGGATGCTGGAAACCGGCTCGCAACGAGAGCGAAAGGCATCTACAAGCCGGCCTATACCGAATATGCGCTGAGCGTTCGTCAAACCCTAAACAGCCCGTACGCCGACAAAGAAGTCGTGACTCGTCCGGACGGCTCGTGGCTGTACCCATACTTCCAAGAAAATTCGGATCCAGCCAAACGCGACCAAGAGGCGACCAATCGCGGCTTGATGAAATGTCTGCGTGATGGTGTGCCAATTGGCGTCATGATCCAGACGAAATTAACTCCTGAGGTTGAATACTTGGTATTGGGCCTTGGCTTGGTGGTCGACTGGCAAGATGGTTATTTTATTATAGAACGATTCGGCCCCGTGCCACGATATGGGGACGAAAGGGACGCGGCCCGGGATTGGGTGGCGGCTGAGCTAGAGTCGCCGTCGCCGCCGCCGGACGTAGACGCCCGGGAATGGCAAATCCGCCAGGTGCTGAAACGGCGTGGCCAAGCGAGGTTTAGGATGTCGCTAATCCGAGCTTATGACGGCCGTTGCGCGATAACGGGTTGCAATGCGATCGACGCTCTCGAAGCCGCGCATATCGCACCCTACAACAAGAGCGCTAACAATAGCGCTTCAAACGGGCTGCTCCTGAGGGCGGATATTCATACGCTTTTTGATCTAGGTCTGTTAGCCGTGCATCCTCAAGATTTCTCCGTAATGCTGAGCCCGAAGCTCGAGGGCTCGCAATACAGTGAGCTTCATGGCGCCAAATTGCGCCTTCCTGAAAGCCGCACTGATCAGCCTAGTGCGCAGGCACTTAGTGACCATGCTCGTTGGGCTGGGATGGCTTAGGGCTGTTCCAGAAATTCGGAAATTTTATTTGAAAGCGGAGAAGGTTCTTTCAACTCACACTCCCAAACAACGAGAACTTTCCAGCCAAGGCTATTCAATTGCTGTAGATGCGCCGCATCACGTGCGCGGTTCCTTGTAATTTTTTGGCGCCAATAGTCTGCATTTTGTTTCGGTTCGCGGGCGCCGCGCTTGCAATCATGGCCGTGCCAAAAACATCCGTGCACGAACAGAACACTGCGCTTCCCCGGGAAAACAAGGTCGGGAACGCCAGGTAGATCTTTGCGATGAAGTCGAAAGCGGTAGCCAAGGCGATGTATAAGCTGGCGGACAAAGAGTTCAGGCTTTGTGTTTTTAGACTTTACTGCCCGCATGGTCTTTGTGCGGACGGCTGACGTCATTCGTCAAACTCAATGCGCAGGCTCGGATCGCTCTCGCAATCGGCTACAATGCGATTGTAGCGCTCAATAATGTCTCTTATGGCTGTAGGCCGAGCATCCCGCTCGAAGAGGCTCCATTCATAGACATTTGTAGCGATGAATTGCTCGATTTCTATGACGTCAAGTCGATCGTCAACTCCGGCTTGCTTTGCTAACGCCTTTGCTCCGCCAACGCCATCCTCGGTTGTGACTATGATAGGACGTAGTCCGCTGGTGAGGTTTCCTTGGCACTTGCGGATAAGCGCCTCGCCAGGCGCTGTTGTCACATGAATAGCGACATCGCCTACTAGAAAATCTCCTGAACGGTTAGACGGTGCATCGGCGACTGAAAAGCCGTGATACTTTACCGCTCCTTTCGTGACGTAATCCAACTTGGCACCGACAAGATGCTGCATAATCGCTCCAGCATACATAGTGCCCTGTGCTTCACGTTGTCGTTCGACTGCTTGCGCTAATAAATCACGAATACAGGCACGAAGTGACTTATTCGGATCTAGTTTGAAGCTGAAGGGCATGGCGTCAAAATATGCTAGCACACGCTCCACCCAATATTTCTCTATCTGATCAAGATCGAGCGTGCCCTTAGAGTGGAGATCGTTCAATATATCGATATAGGCGTTCATCCGTTCCATATTGCCGCGGGAGGTTCGTCCACCCTCGCTGGACAAGATGCGGACGACTCCGTGGTCATTCAAAACACGTTGGGCCGCCTTTCCACCAAGACCAGCGACTTGCCCGCCCTTTGCGGTTACAAACAATGCTTTGTCCAAAGGAAAATGAAGAGACTTGGCCTTCCGCGTGAGAATGAGCGCGAGCGAGAGCGACCCTTTTGATAACCCAATCGCAGATTCGTCGAATGCAACAATTTCCGTTGGCCAAGCTGAACTCACGCGGCCTCACGATCTTCCCGGCAGCCGCGGAGGATTGGCTCGAATAGACTACTTGCCAAATGTCTGACGACCGGCACCGCGACGCCGTCTCCTGTCAGATGATAAGCTTCATTGTATTTCGATGGCAGCACGTAACCTTCGTCGAGTCCCATAAGGCGCGCCGTCTCACGGCTTGAGATCAGTCGTGACCGAATCTTTCGCCCTTCAATCACCATAATCAATTGGCGGCTGGACCCACCGGCAGGCGTACGAAGGCAGCCAGCGATGTCGTCAAAACGGATTTCCGCGCGCTGCGCCTTGATACCAGAGTCATCTTTACGAGTGCGTTTGTAAATCGTACCAACCATTCGGCGACCAGAGCGCTTGGCTGCTTCTACCTTTGCAAGGTTTACCGGGCTCATCATCGCCAACAAAGTTTGCGTTTGGTCCCGTGTGTGCCATTTCACATCGGTAGGGTGATCTTCCAGGACGTCGGCAAAGGTCGTCTCTCTAGTGGCAGGTTCGCGCAGATTCCACCAAACCCAGCGCTCGGCGCATTTGCGCGGCAGCTTACTATGAGCCTCAAGCAGGGCGCTCGTGTGCCAAGCTGGCGAAGGGACGTCTGTGACCATCTGCGGGGGAATGGCTACATCATCACGCACACCGATAATGAAAAGTCGTGGTCGCGATTGAGGAAGGAACCTGACAGCATCGATAACAAGGGCTCCGAAATTGTAGCCTTCGCTTTGGAGCGCAGAGCAAATTGCGGCAAAGTCTTTTCCGCCGTGCGATGTTAGCGCCCCGCACACGTTCTCAAGTGCAACAACCTTAGGGCCACGGCCTTCCGCGTTGAGGTTTTTTACGAGCTTCCAAAAAGGCCAGAAGGTGCCTGATCGCTCGCCTTTCAGGCCGGCGCCGGCACCTGCCAGTGACAGATCTTGGCACGGAAATGATGCCCAGACCAAATCTGCCTCACCGGGCAAATCTTCTGTCCCAACCTCATTCACATCCCCTACCCGAAGGGACCGCCGCCCCCAGTTGCGTGCGTAACTCTCTGCCTTCTTGGGGTCAAAGTCGTTCGCGAATAGGCACTGCCAGCGCTTGCCGAGGCCCGCGCGAACCATACCCCCACCCGCAAAAAATTCATAGAATGTGCCGTGAATCATGGTGCCCATTGTTGCGACTATGGCTGATGTCGCTCTCGAAGAGGAAGTTAAAGTACCCAGATAAACCTGTTATCCACGATAATCTCTAGGATGCCAGTTTGATAGGGCGTGGTCAGCAAAACACATTGAATCAATACACTATTTTGCACACGTTCTCAATACGTTCCTTTTCCGATCGTCGCCAACTTTGAGGCTAATCCGGAGCCGAACCAGAAAAGTGTTGACAGCGCACCCATCAAGACATCATTGTCCTGTGTACAACATACACAAGGAGCAGTCATGGAAGAGGAAATTTTGGGTATAAATGAAATAGCGTCCCTTGCTGGCGTAACCAGTCAGGCGGTCACAAACTGGCGCAACCGCGCATCCGATTTCCCCAAGCCCATTAGCACCTTGGCGTCAGGCCCTGTTTTTCGGCGTAATCAGATCCGTGCTTGGTTGATCAAGAACAATCGCAAGCTGGCGTCTATTGAAGCTGGGGCGTCCTATTACGAACGCCTGAAAGACTTTCGCGGCGACAGCGATGATTTGGCCGCTTGTATCGAACGGGTAGCCGACAAACTTCAGGGTTCCAGTTCCAATAAGCCGACCATGTTGTTGGGGCAGATCCAGAGCGGAAAAACCCGTGGCTTCGTTGGCGTTATCGCTGCAGCATTTGATCGGGACTTTGATATTGCTCTCGTCGTTACCAAGGGCACTAAGACTCTGTCCGCTCAAACAGTCGCTCGTTTAAGTGGCGAGTTTAAGGAATTTATCGACAACGATGAAGTTCTTGTTCTCGATATAATGAATGTCCCCGGAAAGCTTGCTCAGAGCGAGTTAAAGAGGAAGATCGTAATTGTCGCGAAGAAGCAAAAGCGTAACTTAGAGCGACTTATAGATTTTATGAAGAACGAGAAAAGCCTTCATGATCGCCGCGTTTTGCTGGTTGACGATGAGGCTGATCTGGCAAGCATTCGATTCGTAAAGAAGAAGGGCGACACCACCTTCACCCAGGGCTCGATCGCGGGGCAGCTTGATGAGTTGCGGACGCTTGCGGACAACGTGGGCGTCGCGTTTTTGCAAGTCACCGCAACTCCGTACTCTCTCTATTTGCAGCCGGAGGATTATGAAGGCGCCGCCAGCGGCGCAAATTTTGTCATTCAGCCAAAGCGACCTGAATTCACCGAGCTTCTCCCGATCCATTCAGGCTATGTCGGCGGAGATCACTATTTTGGTGACCACGATCCGGGCACTCCTCTCTCTCGCCTAGCCGTCTTTGTTTCGGATCAAGAACAGGACGCTCTTCGACGCCCTGATCAACGCCGCATTAGCGCTGATAATGCTCTCCAGAGCGCGAACACGGCAGGCTTGAGACGCGCCATTACCTCCTTCGTCGTGGCAGCCAGTGTTCGCCGGTGGCAGCAGAGTGAAACGGGCGAGAAGGAGAAGAAGTACTCAATGATCATCCACAACGATACTCAGAAGTCGGCGCATAGCTGGCAGGATCAGGTCATTGATTGGATATTCACTGCGATCAAAAAAGCTGCTCTTGAAGATCCGGAAACTCTGCGTCCGATGTTCAATGAAGTGTACGATGATTTAGAAGCCTCTGTGCATGCCGATGGCGGCGTGATGCCGCCACGCGATGAGTCTTTCATCCTGTTCATCGATGCTTTTGATAGCGACGAAGTTGTCGTGGCCAAGGTCAATTCTGATGAGGACGTCATGGCACTGCTTGATAGCAAAGCGGAGCTGTGGCTTCGGACATCCTTCAACATATTTGTGGGAGGAAATATTCTTGATCGAGGAATTACGGTCCCCAATCTTCTGACATTTTACTATGGAAGAAATCCAAAGAAGATGCAGGCAGATACGGTTCTCCAGCATTCACGTATGTATGGAAATCGTGAATGGAAAGACCTGGTCGTCACCCGGTTTTTCACATCCCGAGCCGTTTACGATCGACTCCACACCATAAACTCGGTCGAGAATACATTCAGGGACGCGTTCAAGCGGGGAGCAAATCGCAAGGGGATTGCTTTCATTATGCGAGACGCGTCTCAAGGTGTTCGTGCTTGCGCACCAAATAAGGTGGCTCTGAGTGATATGGTGTCGGTGGCGCCTGATGGGATGCTGCTTCCTACCGGATTTAACACTCGCGGTAGCACCCACATGGCGACCGTACAGGCGAAGCTTGAAAAACTCATAAAGCCGGAATGGCGTGACAAAGGGGAGTACTTTTCGGTCAAACCCAAGGTCGCCCTCGACATCATCAACACGATCGAAGCGAGCATGGAATTCGATGACACCGACTTCGAATGGGAGGCAATGCGCGCCATCATCGACTACTATTCGGACGCTGAGCGGGGCGGAGACGGTGACATACTTATTTACGTTGAAACCGGCCGTGAACTGACTAAGGAAGGTTCGGGCGACAAGTCTGGCCGATCTATTCTTGGTCAGCGGCTTCGGCAAGAAATTTTAGGAGCGCCACGGTCAAAACCTGTGCTGGTACTACTACAGCAGGAAGGCGGCAAGGAACGTGGTTGGACGGCGCATCGCTTCTGGTGGCCGATTTTTGTCGCGCCAAGCGATGTTGAGCCCTGCGTATTTGCGACAAAGGTGGCAGCATGATCGGTTTGATATGGTAAAAATAACAAAGCGAAATACGAAACAAGGGCTTTTCGCATTCGTCGATCTGCTAGGTTTTTCCGACCGCGTTAAGGCCATTAAGTCGGAGGAACAACTCCGCAAACTGGATTCGGACGTTGTGTATGCTCAGGACCAATTCGAGCTCAAATCGGAAGACGCTACTATAAAGGAAAGTCATCGTGTCTCCGGAAAGCGAGTTCTTGCGTTTTCCGACTGCATTGTAATTTCGGTTGGGCTCGATTCAAAAATTGCAGAACTGCAAGGGTCATATGATGTCCTAGTGTCAGAGCTTCACAGTTTCGGTTTGGCCCAGGGTGCTTGTGTGCTGAACGAAATTTTTATCCGAGGAGGCGTCGATGTCGGCTTCTGGTTTAAGCGGAAAGATACCCTCATTAGCCCTGCAATGGTTGGGGCATATGAACTCGAAGGCAGCGCCTGTGTACCAATGATCGCGCTTACACCGGCACTAAGAACTTATCTACAGAATCACGGTGACGGGAAGAATTATAGTACAGATCCATTGAAAACGATCATAAAGCAAAAACGTCGTCTTCCGAACGGAAAGTCGCACTGGTTTATCAACTACATACCAATTTGCCTCGAGGCAATTGAACCTGTTTTAATGCATCAAGAACAAATAATGTATAAAGCGCTCACATCCGAGGCACGGGATCGATGGCGATCAGAAACTCGTATGAGACGTTGTCGAGATTGGGCGCTCCGACATAGAGACGTCGTACACGCAGCTCATTCCGCCGCCAGTAGTGATAGAGTTCGGGTAAAATATGAATGGTTAACAAATTATCACAATAGTGAAATAAAGAAGTTTTTTGGGTCCGAAGCCCGTTCACTGTTAATCAATACATAGATTATCCAGCCTTTGTTTTATTATGCTGTGTCCCGTTTTCGACGTTGCTATGTTGACATTCCTGCGGCCCCGCCTCCGTCAAACTAGAACTCGCGTAAGCCAACTTCGGTAATAACTTGACGAGCAGCATAGAATCCTGCGACGATAATTTCGGCCTTCAGTGCATGCCGGTGTGTCCGCCACGCAAAGCTACGCAGCACTCTCGTTAAGCAACGATAACTCCAGTCCAATTGTGGGATCTGGTTAGTAGCGGACACCTAGTCAGATCCTTTTGGAAATGGATCATGACAACTAAAAACGAAATCGATACACTCAAGACGCTCGCAAAACAATATGCGCGAGCAAATCGCATTCCCCAACACGAAGCACTCAACGCGGTTGCCGCCGAGCTGGACTTTGCGCATTGGGGGCAACTAATAACCAAAACAAAGCAGGGTTGGCTGCCAAGCGCCGAGCAATTGGCACAGTCCGAGGTCTTTGTCCGCCAATCGCATCCGGGCGCGGGTGAGAAAGAGAGCTTCCTTGAGAAGAGCTTCTCCCGTCCTGTCGATGAGTCGATCAGGCAGGGAAAGATCGGCGAGCACGCGTATCGGGTCTTTGAGGCCTTCGGTGATATTCGCGTGGAAGGCGACGGATGGCGCATCCTTGTTGGTGAAGCACTGTTTTCTCAGCCAATTGTTGAAATCGAGCAACCACATGCTGATACCAGTCCTGTGCGCGGCCAGGATTTTTTGAACGCTGCACTGCTGATTGCCGATGAAGAGGCTGCCAAGGTTCGTGCAGGGATTTCTTCTGACTGGCCAAGACGCGCAACCAAGCCGGATGGCGAAGGGGCCGTGGTACACCCACTATTTGGGGGGCGTTCTGCTGAGTGGTATTGCCTGCATTGCGATGGCAAGATCACGGGCGCACAGCTTGCAGAAAATCTTTGGCATTGCCCTGGCTGCGGCGCATCACCCATCGACATCTTTCCTGCGGCGTTCTGGCTGGAGGGGTCCGATGTGAAATCCAAACCTATTGTGCGCTCGCTGACCCAGGAGCGGCCAGAACCCCGGATTGAAGTGGTGGATTCAAGGCCAACGCTAATTCTCAACGAGGACAGCATTTCATTGCTCTTACGCAACGCTTTGCTTGAGGACGCATCTACGCCGGCAGAACGACTTGGCGCGCAGTTGGCGGAAATCTATGTCGATGATGAACTCGATGTCAGCATTGTCTTGGATGAGGGCCTCTGGCCTGAAACCAAGGAACCTGAGTCGGCAATAGCGGTTGCCGAATTGCTCGGTGTGGAGTTGGAGTTAGAGGCGACCTGCATGAGCTGCCCGTTTGCCTGGCCTGACTTAGGACATGTGACAAACAGCACGCGGGAGTATGTCCAGATGTTGCTTGAAGTCCACGAAAAGCAGGGCGTTATTATTCGTCAGATCAAAGGCGACTGATCTCGGAAACGGTCGTAAGTGCATACCCAAAAATGGCTTTATATGGCGCGTCCGCCTAAAGCGGTCGGGCTCTCGTGAACCGAGCCTGGAGGTCTCGTCCATACGGCTTCGATCCCTCGCGCACTTGATTAAGGCGACCTTCGCCGGGGGCGGTCGATCCCGTGTCCCGCCTTCGGCGGCGCTATGCTGACACTCCTGCGGCCACCCTTTTGACCGGTCTCAGGCCAGCAGTCGGTCCCGCGTCCCGCCCCCGGTCGGCGCTATGCTGACGCTCCTGCGGCTGCCTTTTTTATGAACTGGATTGGGGCTTCGCCCCCGGCATGGGAAAGGGCGCGGTTCCCGAGGCTCCGTGCTTCGCTTGTGCGCCCGCCGCGCTGATCCTTGCCCTCGCCACCCCCAATCTCGCCGAAGGGCAGAGGTTCAGGGGCCCGAACCTCTATGCGAAAACAAATAAATCATTGATTTTGTCGGCGAGCGATGGATTACTTGTACTATGTATCCATTATTAGATGTCGCGGATGATCCAGTTCTGGCAAGGGCGCGCTTGCTTGAGCGAAGTACCCGGCGTCCGGGGTGTCCTAACGGCGTATTGGGATCTATCGGCCTTAATTTGCTTGAATATTTTATTTCTCTAAAAGCTATGACAGGAAGCCTGTCGGTTCCAACTATCAGTGTAATATCCGATGATATTGCTCGATCCAGAAGCGCAATAGTGAGCGGTTTGGCAGCATTGGAAGAGCATGGCTTCATTCGCCGAAACGATCAATCCTACAAGCCCCGCTATTACCTTGTTTACGGCGACGCGGAGCAAGTTTAACTGCCAAGTTCCCGCAGAATGTCCAACAAGTCAGTATCGGTAACGGACGGGAAAAGTGCCGAAGGGCTCTGTTTTCGTTCCAGCCAGTGGTACTTGTCCGGTTTCAGCCGCACATCCCGTAGATAGCCATCCATTTCCGGGCGTTCCCAGAAGTTCGGCGTGTCTACTGTGAAAAATCCCAGGTCACGTGCATCGAGCAGGGAAGTGTCGCCGCCGGTAGCAGCTCGTATGTCTTCGACCTGAAGCAGCGGCCGGGATTGCTCCGAAAGCGTATCCCCTGAACCATTCACCTGATTGGCGTTGACGTTGAAACCGCGCACCATCACCGAGGTGCGCCCCGAGCGGTGCTCGATGTCTCGCAGCGTGTCGGCATCAGGAAGGCCGCGATAGAGCGTGTGTGCGACGGCCTTCTTCCATGTACGGGCAAGTTCTTTGCCGTAGCGGTTTTCGATCTGGGCCGCAGCGTTCTGAAACACGCCGAGCAAGTTAATGCCGCCCTCCCGGTAGAGTGTGAGGATTTCCCAGAAATTGGACACATAAAGCTGACCCCATTCTTCACCAACGACGAGCGCACGCAGCGGGCCATGAGCATCGGCAAATCGCTCGATGATAGCGGCTGCCATTGCGCCAACAAAGGTACGGCTCGCCTCCGAACGGGCGGAGCCAATAATGAAAAGTGCGGTGCGCTGACTTTTCATGTCAGCCGGATCGAAGGAATTTTCCTCTGTCACCGCACGACCGGCAGAGCCGGGCTGGAAACCCTGCAAACGTTCGATAATTAGCGAGGCATAGGCATTCCATTGGTCGGTAGATTCAGTGAGGCTCGCAATTTGTCGGCACATGCCCGCTTCATTGGAAAGGCGGGGATCTTCCGCCCAC
>Ga0209344_10000808_pt1 | contig 47935 bp, 48 predicted proteins | sample Cruoilmetagenom6_FD_187293 | JGI IMG/M metagenome (GOLD analysis project Ga0209344, IMG submission 187293) | Oil polluted marine microbial communities from Coal Oil Point, Santa Barbara, California, USA - Santa Barbara Oil Seep Sample 6 (SPAdes)... | ecosystem: Environmental > Aquatic > Marine... | reverse complement strand
AATCAATTTGCACCATCAAAGGCATGGCTGTTGGATTTTCCAGCTCATCCTGCCATTCAGTTGGCAACCCTTCCTCATCAAGTTCAATGTATGAAAATGTCCCTGAATTAATATGCTCCAATAACACGATTGGTTCAGCTTCATCAAAAGCTGACATTTCATTCTCATCATCATAATTGCTGATTAAACCATGTGTGTATTGTAACAACTGTCCACCATCACCATTCACCAATTCCAGCTTTTGAATGTGAGGTCCACCACTGCCTAAATAACCTGGCATTTGTGAAACAAATGTCATCGAATAGGCGTCACCTTTAAATCGTAATAACTCACCTTCTTCAGACTCCTCAACACCCAAAGCCATCGCTTTTGAAACCTGATTCCTGATAATGTTTTGAATAACCCTGATTTCATTGATGGCAGTGATTCTCTTTTCACCTTTTTCAGCGGTTCTACGGCCTGAGTCAATGCCAGAAAATATCATCGCCATTATCATCGCCAACAACGTAAAAACAACCAAAACTTCTATCAGTGTAAACCCTTGTTGTCGCTTCATAACATCACCCTCCAGCTTCATAGTCTGGAGTCATGGCTTTTAAAGTAACAAAGTCCGCTGATTGCATTCGATCATGACCGTCTTGCCAATTGATGGTCAATGTCACCTTATACAATTCAACGGGTGCAAAATCCATTTGAACATTACCATCATATGAAACTTCATATGGTTCAATATTGATATCCCATGATTGTTTGTCATTGAACGAACCTGAAACCGCTCCTTCTTCCACCGGTATGAGAATGCCCACTTCATCCATTTTACTTTGTGCCAACAGTGAAATGTGCGTGCGTTCGGATGATTTTATGGTATTGGCTGAAGAATTGGACAGTATTTCCAATATAACCATAAACGTCATTGATAAGATGGTAAAGGCAGCAATGATTTCAATTAAGGTAAAACCCGACGATTGCTTGGGACTGTTCATGTGAGGCCGCTTCATCATACTTCAGTGTCCTTAAACATCCTCACTTCACCAGTTAACCAAGCGATATTAATTCGCCAAAAGCGCTCATCGTATATTAAAGTGACGCGCCCCCCTGTTGAACTACCATCTGAAAAAAAACGAAAACCGGCTTGTTCTTCTGATGGCACTTCAGACTCAGCTGCAAAGACCTTCAGTTCCATACCCTCAGGGAGTATCACCTTGGGTTTGCCGGGTGCCTGGTATGATTTCTCAGTGACATTAATCACCAACTTTTGTTCACTGTGCTTAATCACAGCCTGTGAGCGCGTATAACGCAATGCGGCTACCAATTCTTTGCTGGCACCTCTGATTTTACTGGCATGAAGCGAGCCAGACATATTAAAAGCCACGGTACCAGCCAAAACTGCCAGCATAATCAATACCACAAGCACTTCTATTAAGGTAAAACCTGTGGCTTTTTTCATACTTACTGCCAATTACCTATATCAGCCGCCAACTTTTCACCACCGGGGCTTTTATCTGCGCCATAGGAATAAATATCAAAGCTTTGACCATGTTGACTGTTTGCTGAAAAGTGATATGGCTCTTTCCAAGGGTCTTTCAATTCTTTTTCTTTGATATAAGGACCCATCCACATGGGTTCACCGTTGTCATTAACTAAATCTGACAATGAATCAGGGTAACTACCTGTATCTAAATTGTACTCAGCGACTGCTTGAGTTAGTTTTTGTACCATGATTTGCGCCTCTTTGTAACGGGCTTTGTCTTGGCCGCCAGTTACATTGGACACAACCAAACCAAAAATCACGGCTAAGATGGTCATCACAACCAAAACCTCAATCAAACTAAAACCTTGCTGTTTTCTTCTCATATTCATAATCATTTATCCTACTAATTCGCTCATGTTCATCATCGGCATCAAGATGGCAAACACGATGGTAAAAATAAACCCTGCCAGAATCAACACCAAAGCCGGTACCAATACTGACAACATCCGTTCAATGGTGTTTTTTACTTCACCATCATAAGTATCAGATGCCCTGACCAGCATCTCATCTAATTTTCCCGTTTCTTCACCCACACTTAACAACTGTTGGGCCAGCTTTGGAAAGGCCTTTTCTACTGCCAAAGCATCAGACAAAGGCGCACCATGTTTCACTTTTTCAGTGGCTTCTGTAATGGCTTTCAATATGACCGTATTGTTAATCACTTTTTTTGCTACAGACAAACCGGACAACAACGGCACACCACTTTCTGCTAACGTTCCAAGGGTACGTGTGAATTTAGCCACTTCTACCCGAGTAATCAATTCCCCAAACAGAGGCAGATTCAACATGCGTTGGTCCCAGTTGTATCGAAATTCTGGCTCTTTGAGCTTTTGCTTAAACAAAGCCACAACCACAACCACCAATAACACCAAAACCCACCAATAACTTTGAATCACTGCTGCAGCCGCAAATACAACTTGCGTAATCAATGGCAGTTCAATGTTGGCATCTTCAAACAAGGGTTTAAATTTAGGCACCACTTTGGCCAACAGAATAAATAATGAGCCAACCGCCAAAACCATCAAAATACTCGGGTATATCATTGCTGAAACCACCGAGTCTCTTAATTCTTTAGAGCTCTTTAAGTAATCACTGAGTCTTTGCAGGGACAACTCCAAAGTGCCACCCATCTCACCCGCTCGCACCATGTTAGTATACATGGTACTAAACACCCCATGCTGTTCTTCCAGTGCATCTGATAAGGTGCCTCCGCCCCTTACTTTGTCGCGGATTTGTTCCACCATGATTTTGATTCTTTCGTTTTCACTGAGGTCAATCATGACAGACAAAGAACGGTCAAGTGGCATCCCTGAATTCAGCAAAGTCGCCAATTGTTCAGTAAAAAAGCCCACTTGTTTTTGTGTGATCTTACTGCGCTTGGCCATTAAATTTTCTAAAGAAAATCCAGGCTTTAATTCCTTGGCTGAAATTGGCATGTTGCCCGCTTCTTGGATTTTAGCAATGACTTCAGCCTGTGATGTGGCTTCAAGCTGACCTTCTAATTGCTCACCTGTGGGTGTGATTGCTTTGTAAATAAATTGAGCCATTATTCGTGAGACACCCTGATAACTTCTTCAAAACTGGTTTCACCAGCCAAGCACTTCAACAAACCATCCTGATACATGGTCAACATGCCTTCACTTTGTGCCTGTCTTTGTAACTCACCTGCAGTGGCGCCTTTCATGACCATTCTGCGTAACTCTTCGGTCATGGTTAAACATTCTAGAATTGACATTCGTCCTGAGTATCCAGTTGGGTTTTCTTCCGAAGGTCGAGCTCGGTAAAAATGGAAATCGTCTTGATTTGAGATTTCTTTGAGCTTCAACTCTTTAACCATTTCAGGCATCACTTGGTATTTTTCCATACTTGATTGGTCTAATTTACGCACCAAACGTTGTGCCAGCAAGCCATTAACTGTTGATGTTAACAAATAATCTTCCACCCCCATATCTATCATCCTGGTGATACCACCAGCGGCTGAATTGGTGTGAATGGTTGATAGCACCAAATGCCCTGTCAACGCGGATTGGATGGCGATTTTTGCTGTTTCTAAATCACGCATCTCTCCAATCATTATGATGTCAGGATCCTGTCGCACAATGGCCCTAAGCGCAGAAGAAAAATCCAAACCTATGGAAGCTTTTGCTTGAATTTGATTGATACCTGTCAATTGGTATTCAACCGGATCTTCAACTGTGATGATTTTACGGTCTTCAGTGTTCAATCGTTGCAGTGCAGTGTACAGGGTTGTTGTTTTACCACTACCCGTTGGGCCGGTGACCAACAAGATACCATGAGGCATTTCCAACACTTTCAAAAATGGGTCAAGCGTGTGCTTTCTAAATCCCAACTGGTTAAAGTCAAAAACAATACTTTCACGATCTAAAATTCGCATCACCACACTTTCACCATATGAGGTAGGAACGGTTGAAACCCTTAAATCCAGTTCTTTACCTTGGACCCTTAACATGATTCTGCCGTCTTGTGGTAAGCGTCGTTCAGCAATGTTCAGCTTGGCCATAATCTTTATGCGACTGATGACTGCCGCAGTTGACCTGGCTGGAGGTGATTCAACTTCATGCAAAACACCATCCAAGCGATACCGAACTTTCAGCCTGTTCTCAAACGGCTCGATATGGATATCTGAAGCCCTTGATTCAACAGCACGCTGCATGATCATATTAACAAGGCGTATGACGGGCGCCTCACTGGCCAAATCTTTCAGGTGTTCGACATCTTCAACTTCACCACCTTCATTGGCCAAACCTTCAACCAACTGTCCCATGGCAGATTTACCGCCACCATAGTAACGCTCTATTGCATTCTCGACATCTGATGGTAAACCAATTTTAATTTCCAAGTCCTTTTGCGCCACCATTTTGATTGCTTTGGTTAAGTATTCTTCATACGGATAGACCATCACTACAGTCAGTTTATCGTCTGTCTCTTCAATTGGAACAAACTGACTTTCACGCATATACCTCATTGGGAATTCAGCATCTACTGATGTGGCCTCAGGAAATTCTTTGTCACTGATTATTGGCAAGTCCAACAACTCATGTAAAGATTGAGCAACATCTCTTTCAGATGCCAAGCCTAAACGCACCATCAAAGGGACCAAAGAAATACCAAAGCTTTCTTTGTTCAGGCGCAAACCACGTTGCAAATCCTCTTCTTTCAATCGAGATTGATCGACCAAGTATTGGCACAGCTTGGCTTCAAAAGGCAATTCTTGCTTTTCTTCTAACTGTTCTTTTTCTGTGACTGAATTTTCTGACATATTTTATGACTCTTTATTGTGTGTCTCAGACATCCCTGAGCTTACAAAGTTTCTTATGATTTATCATCTTGATTGGCTGCATTGAATTCAGTGATCTCTTCAACAAATTTCCTGTTCAGTAACACCCAAAAAACAATGGGCAAAATTGCTGGCAAAATCAAGTATGACAATTGATACATTGCTGCCACTAAATTATGACTGATGCCTGTGTCATTGATGGCATTAAAAGCATCACCTCCTGAAAACAATAATGTTTTACAGGTTTCCCAAAACACCCCATTGGTTTGAACCAAGCAGATTAATAAATAACCTATCAACATTTGAATTATTTTCTTTTTATTGGATAGGTTGGGTAAAGACATCACCAAACCAATAAAAACCGCCAAACCATAACCGTACTTCATGGGATTAACAGAAACATCCAACACAGCTATTTGGTTACCCACTGCGCCCAACTGTTCTTTCGGGAATATCAAAGTTTCCACATTCATGTAATAATGATTCATGGTTACACCATTAAACAAGTCATTCTGCCAAAAGGTTAATACCATTTCTGACAACCATCTGACAGGTATTAACAACACTGACGCAGAATAAAACCAGAGGAAAAAACACAAGGGTAAATACAAAATTGCACTGATCAATAACTCTTTAATTGGTGACTTCATAATTCTATCTTAATTCACAAATATTCTGGCATTATAAAACATTCTCATCCAAGGTGAATTTTCACCCCATTGCTTAGGCGCCCAAGACATTTGGACTGTCCTAAAAACCCTTTCGGGATGTGGCATCATTGCCAGTACGTTCCCTTGCAGGTTACTCACAGCTGCCGTGGCTTGCGCTGAACCATTAGGATTGTATGGATAGCTCATTGTAGCTTGGCCTTGGTTGTTGATGTATTTTGCTGCTATGACTTTTTCATTTATTTTATCAGCAGTAAAAACTGCACGCCCCTCACCATGCGCAATGGCCACAGGAATATGAGCCCCTTCCATTCCTGCAAAAAACATGCTGTTGCTTGATTCGATCTGTAATTGTGAAAAGCGCGCTTCAAACTGCTCACTACGGTTTCTCAAAAAGTCTGGCCAATTTTCAGTACCTGGAATAATATCTCGTAGTGATGACAACATCTGACAACCGTTACATACACCCAGTGAAAACTTGGCATCATTGGCAAAAAACTTTTTGAATTGGTGCCTTAACTCTTCATTATACAAAATTGATTTAGCCCAACCTTGACCGGCACCCAACACATCGCCATATGAAAAGCCTCCACAAGCCACTAAACCATTGAAAGCTTCTAAATTAACACGACCATCAATCAAATCCTGCATGTGCACATCTACACTGTTAAAACCAGCTCGCATAAATGCAGCTGCCATTTCATTTTGACCATTGACACCTTGTTCCCGCAAAATAGCCATCACCGGTTTAGCCGTGTTGACATAAGGAGCCATGATACTTTCTTCAAAATCAAAAGCCACTTTTGGTTTGATGCCAGGGTTTGGTTCACTCAAAGCTTGAAATTCACTGTCCGCTTCTTCAGGGTTGTCACGGTTTTTTGCCATCAAATAGCTGGTTTTATTCCATATTGATTCTAACTCAGACAAAGGCCAACTTACTTGCTGCTTCTCGTTTTCAATGCTTATCACTGAAGCGTCATTGATGTGACCAATCAATTGTGCGTCATTAAGTAAGTCATACTTAACCAACAATGATTTAAATTCACGACAGTTTAATGGATTAACTTCAACCACCAAACCAGGCTCTTCATTAAACAAATAATCACTGGTAGATGCTGTTTCAGGACAGGCCATCAAATCCACACCACAATGCCCTGCAAACGCCATCTCAACAACAGTGGCTAATAAACCGCCATCTGATCTGTCATGACAAGCAGTCACATAATTGTTTTCAATTGCTGCACGCATAAAAGCAAACAATTGTTTTAATTTAGTTGCATCATCCAAGTCGGGGCTTTCAACACCTAATTGATTTTGTACTTGATACAATACGGACGCTCCCATTCGCATCTTACCTGCTGATAAATCAAGCAAATACAACTCATTACCGGCTTGGCCTGATAACTGGGGCGTGATGTGTTGTCTCACATCTCCAACTGACGCAAACGATGAAATGATTAATGACAGTGGCGAGGTCACTGTTTTATTAACATCATTATCCTGCCATTGTGTTTGCATTGACATGGAATCTTTACCCACTGGAATTCCGATATCTAGATCAGGGCATAATTCCATACCGATGGCTTTAACAGCCTCATACAAAGCTTGGTATTCTCCAGGTGACGAACTGGCTGCCATCCAATTGGCAGACAATTTAATTTGACCCATTGACTTCAACCCCACACCCAATAGATTGGTGATTGATTCAGTCACAGCCAAACGTGCAGATGCTGCCGGATTAAGTAGCGCAACGGGTGTTCGCTCTCCGATCGCCATGGCCTCACCGGCATATTCATGGTAATCGCGTAAAGTGATACCACAGTCAGCTACTGGTACCTGCCAAGGCCCCACCATTTGATCTCGATGTATGAGCCCTGAAACTGTCCGGTCTCCTATAGAGATGAGGTATTTTTTACTGGCAACAGTAGGAAATGAAAGCACTTGTTCCACCTGTTCCTTTAAACTCATTGTATCCTCAACAACATGTGTCGCTTGGATGTCCGTTCTCTTGATATCAATCATGGTTTGTGGCGTATTACCAAACAACAAGTCCATGGGAATGTCTACAGGTTTGTTATCAAATAACGCATCATTTAAAACCAATGTTTCACGCGCCGTAGCCTCACCCATAACAGCATAAGGGCACCGTTCTCTGGCACAAATTGATTCAAACTCTGCTAATTTTTCTGGTTTAATTGACAACACATAACGTTCTTGTGATTCGTTACACCAAATTTCCATTGGCGACATGGACACATGATCAATTTGTAATTTCCTTAACTCAATTTCACCACCTAAAGAAGCATCATCAAGTATTTCAGGAATGGCATTAGACAATCCACCAGCACCTACATCATGTATCGATCGAATTGGACTATTCAGTTCTTGGAACCAGCATCGATCTATCACCTCTTGGCAGCGACGTTGCATCTCTGGATTACCTCGTTGTACAGAGGCAAAATCCAAATCTTCTTGACCATCAGCACTGCTGATTGAACTGGCTGCACCACCACCCAAACCAATTAACATAGCAGGGCCACCTAACACAACGACGTAATCACCCGCTTGAGTGTCTTGTTTTATGGCGTGTATGTGATTGATGTGTCCCATACCACCTGCTAACATGATTGGTTTATGATAACCACGCCATTGTGATTCTGATATTTTATGTTCGAAATTTCTGAAATATCCACAGATATTTGGTCGCCCAAATTCATTATTAAAGGCAGCTGCACCTATGGGTCCTTTTTGCATAATGTCAAAAGAACTGGCCATTCTTGACGGTGTGCCTGGCGATTGTTTTTCCCATTTTTGAACATGATTAGGAATATGTAAGTGACTGACTGAAAAACCACACAATCCAGCTTTTGGTTTAGCACCTTGACCTGTTGCAGCCTCATCTCTTATTTCACCACCTGATCCAGTAGCAGCACCTGCAAATGGTTCAATACCTGTTGGGTGATTATGCGTTTCAACTTTTATTAAAACATCTATATCTTGCTCAACCTCTTGGTATTGGTTACTGGAGTCAGTGATTACACGTAAGCCTTTGCCACCTGAAAAAACAGCTGCATTGTCTTTATATGCCGACAAAGCTTGATGATTGGTTTGTGCCTCTGTGTTTTTAATCATTTTAAATAATGACTGTGCTTGTTCCACACCATCAATGTGCCATTGTGCATTAAATATTTTATGACGACAATGCTCAGAATTGGCTTGTGCAAACATCATCAATTCAACATCAGTGGGTAATTTATCAAGCTTTAAATACCTACTGTATAAATAATTAATTTCATCATTTGACAAAGCCAAACCCATGCTTTGATTCAATTGCATCAGCTCATCTATACCATTGGTTTTTATATCCAGGTATTTAACAGGTGAAGGACTTTGGTGATCAAAAAGTTGTTTTAATTGCTTAACTTCGGAATAACTGGATTCTGTCATCCTATCCATTAATACATCAGTTTCAAACACACCATCATTTAATAAAGTAACCAACCGACCTGATTCCACTCGATTGATATTTTTTAATCCACAATGATGAAAAATATCCGTTGCTTTAGAGGACCATGGCGAAATCGTTCCCGCCCTCGGTAAGATTAACAATTCATTATCAGCAACGTCTTTATCAACATGATTAGCAGACAGTAGTTTTTCAATAAGATTGATATGCTGGTCTGTTAATTTAGCTGATGACTCAATAACGTAATAATTTACTGCCTTTAAAAGTTGTTGGTTGTCTGATGCTACTTTTAGCTGTTGATTGATTTTCTCAATTCTGAATGAAGAATATGCATCAGCACCGATGAATGTATGTATGTGATAACTCATGACTTAAGGCTGTAAAAAAGAACGCTATTTTACATGAAGTTATCACCAATCGTTAAGCCCAGCCATAAAAACAAGCACCATAAAAACAAAAAGCCGACTCTATCAGTCGGCTTTGCATAATAATTATGGTTCTGGATTACTTTGAGAGCTGCTCTAAACGTTGAATCAGTTGTTCTGGTGGTAAGTACCCAGGCATTAAAGTGCCATTATCCAGTACCAAAGCAGGTGTTCCAGATACACCAGCTGACAGGCCCGCTTTGTATTGTTCTGTTATTGGGTTATCACATTTTTTAGGATCAACAGATTCGCCAGCTTTAGCTGATGTCATGGCTTGCTGTTGGTCAGCTGCACACCAAACATTGACCGCTTTATCATATGACGCTGATTGCAAGCCGGCTCTGGGGAAGAACAAATAAGAAATGCCAATACCCAATTTATTGTATCCCGCCATTTCTGAATGAAGTTTACGACAGTAACCACAATCAATGTCCGTAAATACAGTCACATGATGCTTCATCTCTTCTGGAAAAAAATCAATCCTTTGTGATGCGCCAAACTGAGTTAGCATTTCTTTCCTGATAACTGATTTCTTTTGATCTGTTAAATCAACTCTGTTTTCAATATCAAATAAAGAACCATTAATGATGTATTTTCCGTCATCACTGATGTAAATAATTTCACTACCTCGACCACCATCGACCATAACTTCTTTGATTCCATTGATAGGCGTATCATTAACTTCGATTATTTTCACACTTGAAGAAGTGATTTTCTTTATGGCTTGCTCAAATAACTCATTATTTTCAGCTGCATTTGCAGCTTGTGTAATAAAAGCAATCGTCAGGGTAATTAATAGTTTCATGGGTTTTCCTTCATTTTAATACGAATAAGACAACAGAAATTGTATTTTGTTCTGTAATTGTTGACATTCTAACTAACAATTTAAAATATTCCATTCAAATTTATAAAAAATTATTTGATAGAAAAAAATAATGATTCATTCATTCTGGCTTATTTTGTGTAATGCTACAGATCAACATCAGTCATTTTAATAAACTAAGGATAAAAGCAAATAAGGAAAGAATGACTGGAAAATCCTTTTCCCAGTTTAAGTAGTTTAATAGTTATTTACTAAAAACCAATATCAATTATTTTGTGCATTTTCAGCAGCTTGTCTTTCAAGATTAGTCAAATGAGACAACCACTGTTGTGCATTTCCACGGGTTTTCTCATACTTCAATGCATTGTTAAAAGCAGTACGTGCTTTGGCATATTTTTTCAAACTTACTTGACTCATACCAAGCATATACCAAGCATTACCAGTTTTGACATCATCCAACCCACCTTTTTGTAAAGCAGATGTAATTGAAGAAACAGCATTTGAATACTCTTCCAAATCAAGATACAAGTATGAACGGGTTAAGTCAATGTCACCATCAGAGGCAAATTCACTGGCATTACTGTAAGCATTTAGAGCTTTTCTTAACTCTTTGGCTTCATACCAAACTTGACCTACCTGTTTCCAATTTTTGAAATTAGACTCAACTTGTTTCTCAACGATGGCTTTTTCCAAAACTTGAGCGGCTTTATAAGGGATTGAATTGTAAGAATACAATTTAAATAATTGCAAATAATCACTTTCTTTTTCAAATAATCCTTTACGATAAGCCATTTCCCAAACTGCCAAAGATTGCTTGTCTTGTTTAAGAGTGAACAACACTGAATGCAATTGCATCCAATACAGTTTTTTATTCGGGTCAATTGAAATCAGTATGCGTAAAACATCTGCCATTTCCGTATATTCAGAAAGTTCTGAATGCAAAGACAACAACAATTGATACCAAACTTCTTTGGGTTTATCAGCAAGCTGAATCGCCTGTTTAATGGCTGCTTTAGCTTCTCTATATTGTTCTAACTGAACATGTGCATTGGCTTTAATTGCAAAAGCTGAATCTGGAATTTCATCAACAACCTTCATGTATTCATCCAATGCTTTCAGCCCTTCTTTAAACTGATCATTTAGCATTAACAACTGAGCATACTGCAACATCATTTGAAAATGAGGCGAGTTTTGCATGGCATCAAAATCAATGGCTTTTTTATAGTTTTTAGCTGAAGCTTCATAATTACCTTGAAGCGACTCAATGTGACCCAAAAGTTGATATATAACAGCTTTTACATAAGCATCGCCTGAACCTAACTTAGCAATCAATGCTTGCAAACCAGATTTGGCTTCAGCATATTTTTCATCAGCCAACATCTCACTGTATTTAGTGATTCTTTTCTGTTGTAACTCAGTCATTAAACCAACTGAGCCAGAAGGTTTCCTAACAGGGTTGTCAGTTTTTAACGAACCAGCTTGAACGCCAAACCCAACCAAACAAAAACCCAGAATACATAATCTTTTCATCATAATCATTCCTCTGTTATTCTTCTGGTAGTTCAAATGCAATGGTTTGCGTAGCAATCTGCTCAACACCTACACCATCAACAACTTTGGGTTTAAACTTAAACTTCAATATGGCACGAATCGCTTCTCTGTCAAAAATACGTCTGGGCTTGGCATCAACCACTTCAGGATTGGAAACCGTACCAGATGGAGTAATGGTAAATTTTACCTTAACCCAACCTTCGATTTTTGCCATTAACGCCTTACGAGGATACTGAGGTGCAATCCTAACTATAGGAATAACACCGCCTTCCTCTGACATATTAACTTGACCCACTGCACCCAGATATGGACCGTCTCCACCAATACCTAAATCTAAATTAGGAATATTTGGAGTAGGCATGTTATTTACCACCTGTTGGTTCTGCTGAACATTCATTTTAGGTGGTGGTGGTGGTTCTTTAGGTGGTGGTGGCTTTTTGGGAATACGACGAGAACGTTCTCTCACTTCATCTTCTAACTTTACTTTCGTAAAGTCAATTGATGCCAATTCATCGTCACTCCTGAGGTTTTTAGCAGCCTGACTGACTAAGGCATGCATCAACAGATACAATACCACAGTAATCACCGCAGCTAATAAACCAACAATTAAATATCGTGGTAAACTCATGAATTAAGACCCCTGGCCTTTTTCAGCCGCAATCGAAATACTGGATACTCCAGCTGATTTAATTTGATCCATTACCTCAACCAAGTCACCAGTTCTTGAACCTTGGTCTGCGATGATAACCGCACTGGCTTCTGGGTTTTCAGCATGCATTTTTTCAACCCTAGACCTAACAGCCCTTAAGTCGACTTCTTGCTTATTAATCCAAATAACCCCGTCTTCCTTGATTGCAACCAAGATATTACCTTTTTTCACTTGCTTGGCTTGTGAACTGGATGGTCTGGATATCTCAACACCCGTCTCTTTAACAAACGAAGTAGTCACGATAAAGAAAATCAACATAATGAATACCACGTCTAGCATGGGTGTGATGTTAATTTCTGCTTCGTCTTCATGAAAATGTCTTTTTTTCATATCATTATTCTCTCTTAGTATAAATTTATGACCTATGTAAAGCTATTTAGGTTCAAATTTATTTAATGTGATTGCATGCGATCTTCTAACTTATCTGTTTCAACCATGGCTTTATGTTTGAAATAAGTAGTGAAAAACACTCCAGATAATGCGGCGACCATTCCTGCCATTGTTGGTATGGTGGCTTTTGATACACCACCTGCCATGGCTCTGGCATTACTGGTTCCTGCAATGGCCATGATGTCAAAAACTTGCAACATACCATAAACTGTTCCAAACAGGCCAAACAAAGGACTGATAGCGACCAATGATTCTAAAAAGCCTAAGCCAGAACGCAGTTCAATGGAAGCTTCAGATACCCGTGCTTCTTTGATTCTTTTGGCATACCATGTTGTTGTGTCTTCTCGCTCCTCCCATTCTGCAATTATTTTATTTCTTAATTTAGGATAAGTAACAAAATAAAACCATGAACGTTCTAAGATCATAAGCCACATAACAAACAAAAGTAACATGATGGCCCACAATACGGGGCCACCCATGTCAACAAATGATAATATGTCGTACCAAAGCTCTCTGAGCCAAAACATATTTATTTCTCCGCCATCTTGGCAACAATACCAGCACTCTGCTCTTCAAGAACTTGAGTCTGTTTTCTTGCCATAGATTGCAACACAGAATGTAAGACAGTTAGTGGAATTGCAACAACAAGACCCAATACAGTTGTTACCAAGGCCATTGAAATACCACCAGCCATAGATTTAGGATCGCCTGTACCCATCAAAGTAATCATTTGGAACGTTTGAATCATACCAACAACCGTACCCAACAGACCCAACAAAGGTGCAATCACATAAAGTACTTTAATGAATGACAAACCTGACTCTAAAGGTCCTGTTTCTCTTAATATCGCCTCATCCAACTTAAGTTCCATGGTTTCAATGTCCGAATCTGGATTTTCAGTATATACAGACATGATTCTGCCCAAGGCATTGTTTTGGTTGGGTTGTTTTTTCTTGAGCTGGGATTTGACCTTGCTGCCAGAGACAAACAACATGAAGAACTTAATCAAAGCAATAATGAGACCAAACGCTCCCAATGCCAAAATAACATAACCAACAGGTCCACCCTGTTTAATTTTGTCCGAGATACTGGGAGTTTGCACAACTAATTGCAAAATGGTACCACGTGTATAATCTACTGGGGCTACAGCCAACTCACCTGGTGAAGCATTAACAAAACTTTTCGATTGACTCATGTATTGAGCAGAAGGTTGTTTTTGCAAACGTTGTAACTCACCATTACCTGTACCTGTGCCAGCATCAATGGCTGATTTCCATACCAAGAAATTACCATCTGAATCAAATGCATTGAATGTACCAACACGAGTGACAGTGACATTGTTTTCAATTTCACCACGCTCATCACGGATATTGGTGGTAAATCGAGAAATTTTACCTTCCTCAATGATTTCACGCTGGACTTCAACCCACAATTGTCTTAACTCTTGAATATTAGGCAATTTAGATTGTGAAGCTAATTGAGTCAAAAACTCAATTCGTCCATCAATTTCAGCTGAAGTCATTGACTCTTCAATAGCACTCCTCAAGTCACCAGCCAATACTTTAACAGTACCTGCCATCTCACCTAAGTTACCAGACCTTTCAGCCAAAGTTGTTTCCAATTCAGCCAAAATGGCTTCATTTTCATCAAAAGCTGCTTTCAGCTCTTCAGTTCTTCTTTCCAGCGCTGCCAATTGGTTTCTGGCATTGGCCAACAAATTACGTTGTTGGTCCCTTTGCTGTTTAAATTCAGCTTCACGTTTTTGATTCTCTTTAGAGCTCTGTGTAGCTGCTTCTTGAACCACTTTTAACAATTGGTCCAAAGACATGTCTTGTGCTTGTGAATTTACAGTCATCAAGCCAAGAGCGAACAAAGTTATGATTTTCTTTTTCATTGATTATTCTCCTGAAACTTGAAATAGGATGGGCAAGCCAATTAAGTCAGGTGCTGCTTGTTTAGCTGCAATTCTGATACCTTCTTTGATAGCTGAGTTGTACTGTTCTGGCAACTCCTCAAATCTTTTGGTTTGTGTATTCCACCAACCTGATTTCTTTTCATCCAATGTTTGATATAACAATGCTGTGCGACCGATTTGTAAAAAGTTAACCTTAATACCACCGTCAATATCAGCTTGATATGTTGAAACTGAACGACCATGATCCAATTCTATTTGATAAGCTTCAGTCACTTTTCTGTATTTCTCAGAAGTAGTTACATTTGAGACATCTAACATGTTTTCTAGCTGAGTAACTCTTTGTAGTCTTGTATTAATTCTGAAAGGAATATCAGCCTCGATAATTTTTCTTAACATATCAACCATCTCAATGACCATTGGGACAACTGCTCTGTTAGTAGATTCTAATTCGGCCATTTGCTCATTGTAAGAAACAATTGCAGCATTTTGGTCATTGACAACCGCTTCTAACTGTTGGTTGTAAACAGTTAAACTTTCTATTTCTGAGAGCACAGTTCTGTATTGAACCAATAACTCTTCAGTTTGATCATTCAACCGATCAATATTCTTTTGTGAACTTTCTGCTGCGGTGTTGGATTTTGTTACCACTTGTACAGCAGTTTGTAACTGAGCAAAACTTGCAATTGAAGTTACCAATAAAGCCAATGTAGCCAAACCTTTGGTTATACGAGCTTTAGAAATTTGAGATATCAACATACCTTCCCTTCCATAATTAATTATTAAGAAAACGTGAGGACGATTCATTTATTTAGCTTGTAACAACTGATAAAAACATCATAAATAAGTCCGCACTCGACTTAGTGGTGAACAAGAATAACTGCCTTTTTTAAAAAATTAAAGTAATAATTACATAAATTTAAGTTTTTTTTTGTTACCAATTGTTAACTAATATATTTAAAATCCATGCACCTCAACACTTTAGAGTTCAAATGACAAATTTCAACAAAAGCAATCTATGGAAGCACATTGCCGCACTTACCTACGATATATTTCCTATTTTGGGTATTTTTCTCATTACGTCACTATTTTCAGTTTTAATCCGTGGCGGAAATGAGGTTGAACCCGAAACATTGTGGTTCCAATTAATATTGTTCTTAGAGGTCTATTTTTATTTTATATATTCGTGGAAAAAAGGGGGGCAAACATTAGGTATGAGGGCATGGAAAATAGCCATATACAATCACAACTCCATGTCATGGCTGGATGTGTCAAAACGTTTTTTTGTCGGTCTGCTGTCAACCTGTCTGCTTGGACTTGGCTTATGGCATCGCATGTGGAGCAAGAAGAAACTAAGCTGGATGGACATAGCTTGTGGTCAACCAACCATCGATGTAAGCAAAACCAAATAGCGACCCTGAGATCTTGACCAGAGAACTAAATCTTAAACCTATCCGAAAGCAACACCAGCAAAACAGACATCAATGCCAAGGACGGCAGTAGCGTCACCCAAAACGGATGTACATGGTAAACCTCACCCACATTAAGCAATGTCTTATTAATAAGGTATACCACAATACCTATAACAATGCCTATAACCAATCTTTGTGCAAAACCACCTGACCTGACCTGACCAAATAAAACCACCACACCACACAAAGCAGTTGCCAGAACCAATATTGGAAAGGCCATTTTTGACCACCATGCTATTCGATACGCAGACTGCAACTCTCCCGTTTGTGAACTAAAATCTTGAAACTTAGCAATGTCTCTGAGACTTAAATATTTAGGCCGGGTGGTACTGATGTTTAAAATTTCAGGTTGTATTCTTGACTGCCATTGCTGACGAGCTTTGTATTGTGTGTGAACGCCTTGATCGCTGAAAACAGAAACCTTCAAATCATTTAAAGTCCATTGTTGATTCTCAAATACAGCACGTTGTGCTTCAGAAACTTGTACCAATCGCTTCTCTTTTAATTCAAACACAGTCACACCTAACAATTCATAACTGTCTTCTTGTGACATCGACTTCATATGATTGGCTCTAAATATGACATCTCCATCACGAAGCCACATGGCATTCGAAGCTGAAGTGGCCTTGCCTTGAGACACCTGTTCATTACGAAACTGTTGAGCCATTTGATCACCCGCTGGTGCAACAAACTCCCCCAACCACACCACCACAATCAACCACATCGCCACACTGAATAACACCACGACTGCCAACTTTAACTTACTGACACCAGATGCCAACATCACCACCAATTCTGATCCGCTTGCCAATGCACCTAAACTGACCACCACAGCAACAACCACACTGACAGGAAACATTTCATATATTTTGCTTGGCACAGTCAGTAACACATAAAAAAACACATCAACCAAGGTGTATGCACTGGTAATGTCATCTAATTCTTTGATTAAATTAAATAAAACGTCGATTGATAACAGTAACAGCACTGAAATCAGAAGCCCCATCGAAAAGGTTTTGAAAATATATTTATTCAATAGCGTCACTGCTGCAGCCTCCTGCAATCAGACATTGACAGCTCAGGCCCATCCAGTTTTTTAATTCTGAAATAAGCATAAACAAAGAACAGCAAATACACCCACCACAAACCGAATGTCATATCAATTTTACCCTGTTCCAGTAAAGAGTGACCTATGGTTATGAGATTAACCATAAAACCATAAGCCAATAAACCAACAACTAAATTAACAAACTTAGCCTCCCTGTGAGAGGTCTTGGCCAATGCCATCGCCATAAAGAACAGCGCCAATACCGAAAACGCAGGAGACAACCGCCAATGCAACTGAGCTCTTTCAATGGTGTCCACTGAATACAACAAATCCACCGTCGACTTTGATTTCTCATCCAAAGCAGCAATTTGTTGGTCCAAATCAGGTAATTTAATGTCATTACGGTCAAACTTCATCATTTGGTAAGCTTTCCCACCTGGCTTTCCTTCATTCCTGTATCCATTAAACAATGCGATGTATTTTTGCTTATTCTCTTCAAATTGATACCCGTATTCAGCGGTTACTGTATCAATTCGATCTGGATGATAAATATTGGCAAAGACATTTTCCACCCGTTGTGCTTCTGCATCAATCTTCTCAACAAATATCACACCTTCGTCTGAAAAGAACTTTTGAAATTTACCTTCAGTCAAACCCATCAATGAAATCTTTTCATTGGCTTGAGTGGTCAACTCCTTAGAAAGTTTCGCTGCTTGTGGCGAGATAAACAAAGAAATCACCAACATCAAAACAAACACAAACACAACCAAAGGCAACAAAGCCTTAACCATGTCTTTAATTGACCAGCCAATAGTATGCATAATAACCGCTTCTTGATTTCGATAAGCCTGACTTAAGGAGGTTAAAACACCCAAATAGAATGACAAAGGTATCAGAATTGCCAACACATCTATAGAGCGCAAACTCAATTCAACAAACAACAACTCAGGCGGTAAAACACCACGCGCTATGGCCCTCAGTGTTGAGGTGAACAAAGTACCCACCATCAACAAAAACAACAACATGAGCACCACCAAAGTGGTCTTGATTGCCTGTTTTCTAAGATAGTTAGCTAATATGTTCATAAAGACCGCAGTCAAAAAGGGGCTATATTTTAACAGATGTGCGAACAACATATGTTCAGTTAATTTAACCTAAGCATCACCAAAACAGGCGACCACATACTGTTTTATTAAGCATAATTGAACAAGCATTTCAATTAGCACTGGTTAAAGAAGGTCAGGTTGATTAAAATGCCCAGTTCGTTAAATTTTGGAGTTCGCCCATGAAAATCAAGTCAACACAAGAGACAGTGAATCAATCACAAGCTGATCAAATTATCATTGGACATTTTAAAGACCAACAGAACAACCCACTTGTTAATCAACTGAGCCCCGAATTACAAAGTCAATTCAACGCCAGATTGAAACACAATGATTTCAATGGCAAAGCAGGCCAAACACAAAATCTGTATGCAGAAAACGGACAGGTAATTACCGTGGTGGGTCTTGGATCACCAGATAAATTAACAGCCACTGCGCTTTATGAAGCCAATCACAGCACCATTCAAACTGTGGCTAAGTCCAGAGCTGAATCAGTAGCTAACTACCTGACTTCAATAAGCAATGACAACTTAGATGACAACTTGGTAATGAAATTGGTTGTGCTTTCATCAGCACATGCAGAATATCGTTACGAGGACACCAAAAGCTTTAAGAAGGACAACAAACATAAAATCAAGACATTGCATGTTGCCAGCAATGACAACCAGGAGGCCGCTTTTCAACAAGCCAAAGCCATGTCAGCGGGTGTCAATGCCGCCCGCCACTTAGGGAACAACCCACCCAACATTTGTAACCCAGCCTACATAGCTGATTATGCCGCTAAAATTGCTGAAAATAACAACAACTGCGAACTCACCGTATTGAACCACAAACAAATGAAAAAAATGGGCATGGGTGCCTTATTGGCTGTCGGCCAAGGCAGTCACAACAAACCCAAAATGGTGGTACTTAAATACAACGGCGCAGACAAAGAACAAGCCCCCATTGCATTGGTTGGCAAAGGCATTACCTTTGATACCGGCGGAATTTCATTAAAACCAGGTCCTAACATGGATGAAATGAAATATGACATGTGTGGCGCAGCGACAGTCATTGGCGCCTTTGTTGCGGCGGCTGAATTGGCATTGCCAATCAATTTGATTACTTTTGTTCCTGCCGTTGAAAACATGCCTGATGGCAAAGCATACCGACCTGGTGACGTAATCACTTCATATTCAGGTAAAACCATTGAAGTTCTCAATACAGATGCCGAAGGTCGAATGATTCTGTGTGACACATTGACCTATGCTCAAGAGTTCAACCCTTCTGTGGTACTTGATTTTGCCACATTAACAGGTGCATGCGTAGTTGCTCTGGGACATCAAGCCTCAGCAGTTATGACCAAAACAGAAGGACTGGCCGAAGACCTCAAACAAGCAGGCTTGGCCGTACATGATCGCGTCTGGGAACTGCCTTTATGGGATGAATACCAAAAACAATTAGATACCAGCTTTGCTGACATGCAAAATATTGGAGGCTTCCCAGCAGGTACCATTACAGCCGGCTGTTTCTTGTCTCGATTTACAGAAGGTCAAAAATGGGCTCATGTGGACATCGCAGGCACCGCATGGAATAACAAGAAAGATGGCGCCACCGGCAGACCCGTAGCCATGTTGGTACAGTATTTGATTAATGAAAGCCAGAAATAAGCTCAAATACAACCAAACTAAATGGAATTAACGAATCACGTCATGACTGTTACGAGGTCATGACGTGAGCATTTAACCAACACCGATGTTCAAATAACAAACGCACAAATCCAAATAGAATAAACATGATTGAAAAATACGACCCAACTGAGATTGAAACCAAATGGTATAACATCTGGGAAAAAAACGGTTATTTTAAGCCCAATGAAACAGGCGAATCGTCTTATTGCATCATGATCCCACCACCCAATGTGACTGGGACATTACATATGGGACATGCTTTCCAAGACACCATCATGGATACCTTAATTAGGTACCACCGCATGCAAGGCAAAAAAACTTTGTGGCAACCGGGCACAGATCATGCAGGAATTGCCACACAAATGGTGGTGGAACGACAATTAAATGCGCAAGGCACCTCTCGTGTTGAACTGGGTCGCGAAGCCTTTGTTGAAAAAGTGTGGGAGTGGAAAGAACAATCGGGCAACACCATCACTCAACAATTACGTCGCATGGGTGCATCACCTGACTGGTCAAGACAACGATTCACTATGGATGAAGGAATGTCTGCTGCTGTTTTGAAAGTTTTTGTTGAATTGTATGATGAGGGGCTCATATACCGCGGACAACGACTGGTTAATTGGGACCCAACACTGAATACAGCGCTGAGTGATTTAGAGGTCGAATCCACTGAAGAAAACGGTTTTATGTGGCATTTCAATTACCCTGTTGCCGACCAAGATGGTCAAGCTACAGATCAGTATTTGACCATCGCCACCACCCGACCAGAAACTTTATTGGGTGATACTGCAGTTGCCGTTAATCCAGAGGATGAACGCTTTCAACATCTAATTGGCCAACATGTTTTGTTGCCCATTTGTAACCGACTGATACCAATAGTTGGTGATGAACATGCTGATCCAGAGAAGGGCACTGGCTGCGTCAAAATCACACCGGCGCATGACTTCAATGACTATGAAGTAGGTAAGCGTCATGACTTACCAATGATAAATATTTTAAATAAAGACGCCACCATCAACCAAAACGCACCTGAAGTATACCAAGGCATGCCAAGATATGAAGCCAGAAAAGCCATCGTTGCGACCATGGACAAGTTGGGCTTACTGGTAGAAATCAAACCCCATGTTCTGATGGTGCCCAGAGGCGATCGTTCAGGTGATGTCATTGAACCTTTATTAACTAATCAATGGTATGTAGATGCCAAAACCTTGGCCAAGCCAGCCATTGAAGCGGTTGATAATGGCGACATTAAATTTGTTCCTGACAATTGGAAAAACACCTATTACGCTTGGATGAATGACATTCAAGACTGGTGTATTTCACGTCAATTGTGGTGGGGACACCGCATTCCTGCCTGGTATGACGAACAAGACAACTTTTATGTTGGCATGACGGAACAAGCCGTTCGTGAAAAACATGGACTGTCCTCTGAAGTCAAATTAACTCAAGACAGCGATGTACTGGACACCTGGTTTTCATCTGCATTGTGGCCATTTGCCACTTTGGACTGGCCACAGGATTCCAAAGAACTACAAACCTTTTACCCAACCAATGTGTTGGTCACCGGTTTTGACATCATATTCTTTTGGGTAGCCAGAATGATCATGATGGGTATTAAATTCATGGGCCAAATTCCTTTTAAAGAAGTATACATCCACGGCTTGGTGCGTGATTCACATGGCCAGAAAATGTCAAAATCCAAAGGCAATGTCTTGGATCCAATTGATTTGATAGATGGCATCAGTCTAGAAGACTTGTTAAGTAAACGCACCCAAGGCTTGATGCAGGACCAGCCAGAAAGAATAGAAAAAATCAAAGCAGCCACCATCGAAGAGTTTCCAGAAGGTATCAAACCTTATGGTTGTGATGCCATGCGCTTCACTTTTGCTTCTTTAGCAAGCACAGGACGCGACATTAATTTTGATATGGGACGTGTTGAAGGCTACCGTAATTTTTGCAACAAAATATTTAATGCCTCGCGTTTTGTGTTTATGAACACCGAAGGCCATGAAGCCACGCGTTTTTCATTGGATGATGCCTCAACTGTTGAAAAATGGATTGTCTCACGCTTGCAAAACTGTATCAGTGAATACCGCAGACACATGGACAGCTACCGATTGGATTTAGCCAGTCAATGCATATATGACTTTTTCTGGAACGAATATTGTGATTGGTTCTTAGAGCTCTCAAAACCATTGCTGAAATCCGAACACAAAAGTCATATACAAAACACCTTATTATATGTCTTGGATCAAGCGCTTCGACTGTTACACCCACTGATGCCATTCATTACAGAAGAAATTTGGCAAGAGGTCAGAAACCTTCGTCAACTTAAAGAAGAATCCATCATGACAGCAACCTTCCCAGTATTTGACCAAACATTGGTTAATGAACCGGCCGAAGAAACAATCAAATGGATCAAGGACTTCACTTTAAGCGTCAGACAAATACGTGGTGAAATGAACATCTCCCCAGGTAAGCCTTTGGATGTGTTGTTATTAAACTGCAACCCTGCCGACAGTGAAAACCTAGAAACACACAATGCCTTACTTAAAACAATGGCTAGACTCAATACCATTGAATTGCTTGAAGGCGAAGAACCACCTGCGGCAACTGCATTGATGGGCAACATGAAAATACTGATTCCATTGGCAGGCCTGATTGATGTGGCAGAAGAAACACAACGCATTACCAAGCAAATCGACAAGATTAACCAAGAAATCAAACGCGCTGCTGGTAAACTCGCCAATGAGAAGTTCACTGCCAAAGCGCCAGCCCATTTGGTAGAAGCAGAGAAAGAAAAGTTGGCACAAAACCAAGTGGCTTTGAAAGAGCTGGAAGAGCAGTTGGATAAGTTGAAGTCTCTTTAAATTTTGCTCATTGAGATAATCTGAATGAAGGAACCCTCCCCTCTTGAATAGGGAAAGAGGGGAGGGTTTCTGGAAGTAAAATTGCACTAAATATCAACTTTTTCCCATCATTCCAGCTCTCTCCCCGGTTTAGCGTTTGCATCACCTATTTCTTCCAAGCAAAACTCGCAGATCATTCTGGGCCTGTATAATTGTTTCCATTAGAGTAAATTTTTCGTCATCGGAAATTTCAATGCTTTCATACACCTCTATAAATTCATTAATTCTGGAATAATCATCAACTTCCCAATCCTGCATTTGTTTGGTGTATCTAAACTCAAATCGTTTGGCCAAAGACTCAATGGTATCTAATTTTTTGCTCTTTCATTATGCCAGCAAAATTAAAATGGATGACCCGGACATGCCGGGTAATGACGTTAGTGTGGATTGGGGTAGATTGATGCAATACATATTTAATAACTCTAACTAACCGTCATCCTCGGACTTAACCCGGGGGTCCATTGTAAAACCGAAGCTATTGAACGATTTCATTGTATAAATCTTTCCAACCGGGATTACTTTTTTTCAATCAATTCCAACGTCCAAATCCGATTCCACTTTTTAAGCTGTTGTTCTCTTTTAATGGCTTCAAACATGTCATCAAATTGTTCAAAATAAACCAGACGGTGGTTTTTGTATTGTCTTGAAAAACCATCAACAGAATCAGTACGGTGTTGATGTACGCGTTCAATTAGGTTACTGGTTACATCGATGTATATGTATAGTGTGCCTCGTTCTTTGTTGGTTAATAGGTAAACGGCTGGTTTCTTCATTCTTTTTAAGGTAGTTAAAATGGGCCCCCGGGTCAAGCCCGAGGACGACGGTAGGGAGCACTTACCATGTTTCTGGTTATTACAACTATCAATCCACGCAACCTTTCAGTAAAATAATTCTCAGCGTTAAATAAAATTTAATTATGAAAATCATTCTATCTATCATGCTGTGCTTGTCATGGCAGCTTATTTTAGCGGCTTGTCCTGATGGCCAAGTCTATCCAGACAGCATGTATCCGGAGCTGACCATTGAAACGTCAATGGGTCCTGTTGTGGTTGAGCTGGATCGCAATCGGGCACCAATTACCGTGAATCATTTTTTGCGGCTGGTGAAAGACAAGGCTTATGATAACAACTTGGTACATCGGGTGGTAAAAGATTATGTGGTACAAACAGGAGCATTCAAAGCAGATTTAGTAGATGTTAAAAGCTGTGGAACCGTATACAATGAATCAGGTAATGGTTTAAGTAATGATCGAGCCACCATTGCAATGGCACGGTATGATGATCCACATTCAGCCAGTAGCAGCTTTTACATCAATGTCAAAGACAATCACAATTTAAACCCCAACAAAAAATCCTGGGGCTATACTGTATTTGGCTATGTGGTTTCAGGTATGGATGTGATTGACCAGATGGCTCAAGTTAAAACAACTTTTAATGCTCAGCTGGATGCACAAAATGTACCTGTTGAACCCATTAAAATAATTTCAGTGAGGTTAAACCAATGAGTGATTTGATTCGTTTCGAAAAGCATGATGATGCCTGCGATGTTTATATCTCTGGAGAAGTTGACCTGTCCAACTCGACCGAAATTCGAAAAACCATATTGTCTGCCTTAAAAACTACTCACAGTGTAACTGTTGATTTATCGGCTGTTGAGTACATTGATTCATCTGGCATTGCTGCCATGGTAGAAGGTTTACAATTCGCGCACAGCCACAGTAAAAACTTCACACTTCGCAACCCCAGTAAACAAGTTCGTTCTATCATGGAACTGGCACGATTAGACCAGGTGTTTCACATTGAGTAAATACGTTCTATCAAGAATCGAAAACATCGGCATGTGGTCAGTACAAGCCATCGAACGCCTTGGTTTTGCGATGCGTTTATTTTGGGACAGTTTTTACTGGCTCATTATTGGCAGACGCTACAAACAGAAAGTCAGGTTACGTCAGGTGGTAGAACAAATTCGAGTCAATGGATTCGATGCATTACCCATCGTCATGGCACTGTCATTTGTGGTTGGAATGATGCTTTCTATTCAATTGCTTTATGCACTTTCTGATTTTGGTGCGGAATCCCAAGTTCTGTTGGCCATCGCTAAATCAGTGACCCGAGAGTTTTCTCCTTTGATAACGGGAATCATTGTTGCAGGACGATCAGGTGCCGCCATTGCTGCTCGTATTGGGTCTCAGGTGGTCTCTCAGGAAATTGACGCCCTTAAAGTCATTGGTATTGTACCAGTCAGGTATTTGGTACTTCCACCCTTACTGGGCTTGATGATTTCCATGCCTTTATTAATTATTTGTGCCGATATCATGTCCATCTACGGTGGCGCCATCTTCAGCGTTCAAAAACTAGACATGAGCGTCAGTGCTTATATGCTTGAATCATTCAATGTGTTACTCGTAGGTGATGTGGTACAGGGGTTGATAAAGAGCGTGGTATTTGGCATCATCATCGTATTGGTGGGTGCAACAACAGGGTTTCATGTCACCGGAGGTGCAGAAGGTGTGGGTAAAGCAACCACAAGCGCTGTTGTTATTTCCATATCATTCATTGTATTGGCGGACATGATTGCCAGCTACTTCCTGACTCAATAAAAGACATGAAACCACAAATTGACGACCAAGAAACAGTGATAGAGGTTAAAAACCTAGTGACTCACTATGGCCAAAGAAAAATTCTTGATGGATTGGACATGGAAGTTAAACGAGGTGAAATTCGTGTCATTATGGGCGGCAGTGGATCTGGCAAATCAACCTTACTCTGGCACATCTTAGGTTTGTTCCAACCCACAGAAGGTCAAATCAAATTGCTGGGACAAGACATCCAAAAAATCAGTTTCAATGAACAACTTAAATTAAAGCAGGACATTGGCGTTTCATTTCAAAGTGGCGCTTTATTTTCATCAATGACTGTTGGTGAAAATGTGGCCTTGCCTTTGCGAGAATTTACAGACCTGGATGAAAGTACCATACGCATCATATCTCGCATGAAACTTGAAGTAGTCAATCTCGGCGGCTTTCACAAATTGATGCCAGCTCAATTATCAGGTGGCATGATCAAACGAGCTGCCTTAGCCAGATCCATTGTGATGGATCCCAAACTGCTCTTTTTTGATGAGCCATCAGCAGGTTTAGATCCAGTAGTGGCTTCTGAAATTGACGACCTGATTCTTTCATTACGCGAAACCATGGGAATGAGCATGGTTGTGGTAACGCATGAATTAGACAGCGCATTTAAAATTGCTGATAAAATCACCGTTTTAGACAATGGCAAAAACCTCATCACTGGCACCGTTGAAGAGATTCAAAAATCAAAAAATAAACGCGTCATGGATTTATTACAACGTCGTTCAAGGCACGACAAGCTCAACCCAACAGATTACCTTAAAAGACTTACACAGGAAAATTACACACTATCATGAAAAGACACGTCAGCAATTATTTTTGGGTAGGCCTATTCACACTGTTCATCACATTGTTGACCCTGTGGCTACTGGTCAAAATGACAGGCAAGGAAGCCGATGCCATTGAATACAGTAGTTATTACGACAACGTAACAGGACTGGGCTACGGCACCCCTGTTTACTTTGAAGGTTATCGCATTGGCCAAGTTGAATCAATTAAACCTGAATTCAAACAAACCAAACTCAGCTTCCGGGTGTCTTATTCCGTATTAAAGGAATGGAAAATCCCCACTGACTCTATGGCTCAAATTACTTCAGCTGGATTATTGGCCGATATGTCAATTAATATCAAAGGTGGCGAAGCAACTGACTACTTCCCAGAAAACGCTGTCATCCCAGGTTTGCCTCCGGCTGACCTATTTGCCCAACTCGGTGACGTATCAGATAACATCACAGACATCACAGAAGAAAAAGTAAAACCCATGCTCGACATGCTTTACGAAAGATTGGACAGTATCACATTGAAGATAGATGAAGGCATACCTGACATCTTAAATAACATCAACACATCCACCACTGAAATGGATCGACTGTTGAAAACAGCCAATCATATTTTAAATAATGAAAACACCCAAAATATCGATGTATTTATTGCCAACTTGGCCCAACTCAGCAACCAAATGCAAGCGTCAGTTGAAGCGCTGGATCATGGCTTGGATAACATCAATGGTTTGGTCTCTGATGCACGTGGTTTACTCTCTTCAGAAGACTCTGACATGGCTGACATACTAAAAACAGCCGCTCAAAGCATGATGGCTCTGTCCAATAAACTTGACAGCATAACCAATGAAATCGAAAGCGCATCCATGAACATCAATGAAGCCACCGACATCATCAGAAAAAACCCGTCTTCATTGATATTTTCCTCTGATTCAGAAGTTGAGGACGATGAACTATGAAAACACTGAACCTGTTTCTATTGATACTGGCAATCACCACACTAAGTGCTTGTAGTAACAGTAAAACACAAATTAAAAAGTATTACAGAATCAATGCAACCCCCACTTCCTCTTTGGCTGCTGTTAAGCCATTGACTTTGGTTATCAAACGTCCCAGTGCACACAGTATCTTGGGTGGGCGCCCCATGGTAGCCACCAAAGAAGACAATGCCTTGATTCAATTAAGCCATCACTTTTGGCTTGAATCCCCTAAAATACTGTTACAAGACATCCTTAAAAGCTGGGCCTTAACACACTGGCAATCTGTCAGTTACCTAAAACCTTATAAGCAACCCCACCAAATTTTAGACACCCGAATTTTGGCATTTGAAAAAAACAAAGGCCAAGCCAAAGTCATACTTGAATTCTTTTTATACGATGAAAATAGCACCCTGATATTCAATCAACTTTACGAACAAAACCAACCCTTAACTGAAGATGGATACCATGCTTTTTCTGAGTCAATCAGCACAGCCATTCAAACCATTCTCGAACAACTCAGCGCGGACATTTAAAATGTATCCTAACAAACTAATCACTGAATTGGGCTTGTTACCGTTGGTAAGGAAGCAACAACAGCAAACCACCGTAAAACCAACTGCATCTGAGCCAACAACAACGAATGAATCTAATCAAGCACCACCACAAAAAGAACAGCACAATCAAAAAATAGATAAAAATGAATTCCGCCTGCTGGTTAAGATGCTGCAAGCCATTCAACATGAATGCCAGTTTGACCACATCCAATATGATGGGCAAAAAGTCAGTTACAAGCTCCCCAACATCACCCTGATATTTCACGACATTCATATTCAAGATGATGACCAAACCATGAACCTCAGCAGCCTCAGTGACATATTAAAACATCCTGAGCTCAAAAGGCCTGTTTGGGAAAAACTGAAAACCATCAAATCTTAAAGTCGACATGTGCTACCACATCATTTCTTTGTTTGAAATTGGATTTATACATGCTCACTTGATTTACCATCATGATAGAATGTTGTGATGAAATTTTTACTGGTATATTGCAGCTTACTACTGGCCTCAGCACTGGTTTCTGCACAAGAAGAACACCTTTATGACGGTGTGGATTATCGCTGGTACTGGAACAGCAACATTGGAATTGTAGTCCCTGATGATGACATCAGATTAAATGAAGCTCAAGTAATTGATTTGCGTGTAGGCAAACACATCAATGAAAATTGGGGCATGGAATTTGAAATCATGCGTGATGAATATGATTTTGACATGGATTTTGATCTTAAACATTATTCAACCACATTCAATGTGATGTACACCAATCATGACCCTTTATGGAAACCCTATTTCCTGGTTGGCGTAGGTGGCATTTATTCTGACTCAAGATTTCCCGATACCCAAGAAAGTGATTTGATTCTAAATTTAGCCATAGGTGGCTCTTGGTACTTCACTGGCAACGGTGTTCGCATTCGTGCAGAGGCACGTTCAAGACTTGACACCAATAATTCAGACCTACCCGGTCAAGATGGTTTTGGTGATGGACAGTTTACTATTGGTATCATCGTTCCTATTGGTGACTGATACATCATAAAAACGGTAACAACCAGCCACTGCGCTTACGGTAATCTAACCATTCTGGATAGCGAGATAAACTGCGCTCTTTGGCCTGCATGTTAGGCAAAAACACAAAAAACCACACCGACAATAAAATCACCGCTGCCCCCCAATGCCAAGCCATTAATCCAAAAGAACCATAAATCATCATTTCACCCAAATAATTGGGGTGCCTGATGTATCGATGTATGCCATCAACTATCAATCCTTTGTGGTATTTCAAGGTATAATACTTCTGAGCATCAGCTGCAATCATAATGACACAGCCTAATATGCAAATTGAAATACACAAAGCAAACCACAAATCATCAGCCATTGGATAATCTGGTGTTTGTGGCTCACTGATTAACAACCAAGCAATCACCCAATACCAAAACAACACCCCAAAGAAAGCCACCAGCCCAGCACCAATGGTAATTTTCTTTTGCCAATTGGCATCTGGAAAGCTTAAATCTTTAATTAACCACACCAAACCATAGCTGCCATGCATGGCCAAATAAATGTAAGCTGCTGTACTGGTATTTTGATAAAACCACATCAACCAAGCCACAAAGAAAAAAGTACCTGCTTTTTGAAAGTTAATCACCCATGAGAATTTCCAAGGTTTAGGTCCTCCCAGAAAATCAGAGGTCAAATAATCAGCAAGTGCTTTTAATGTCTTCATGGCTCGTGGTTGGCTTAATACAGGTTTTTCAATGATTCCGCTGAATACGCTTGCATTGAGTCAAACTGTTGTTGCTTTAATTTATGAACCCATTCAGGATCTTGTAGCAAACAACGCCCCACTGCCACCAAGTCATATTCACCTTTTTCTAGCGACTTTTCAATCAAGTCAAACTGAGCCGTTGAAATGGCAGATTGTGAAGACATGCCTCTTTTTTCTTCATCAACAAAACCACCTTCTAAACCCACACTACCTACAGTGATTGCAGCTTTACCTGTTAGCTTTTTGGTCCAACCGGCTAAGTTTAAATCCGAACCTTCGAACTCAGGCTCCCAAAACCGTCTGGTAGAACAGTGAAAAGCATCAACTCCAGCATCAACCAACGGCGCTAAAAACTGTGCCAACTGTTCAGGTGTTTCTGCTAACTTAGCCGCATAATTTTGTAGTTTCCACTGCGAATACCTCAGTACGACAGGAAAGTCAGGTCCAACTTTTTCACGAATGGCTTGTATCAACTCAACAGCAAAAGTGGTCCGTTGAACTAAATCACCACCATATTTATCATCCCTCAAATTGGTCTTTTCCCAGAAAAACTGGTCCAATAAATAGCCATGCGCCCCATGAATTTCAACGCCATCAAACCCAAGCTTTTGTGCATCAGCTGCAGCATCAGCAAAAGCTGAAATAACGTCATCAATGTCCTCTTGAGTCATTGCCACACCATTGGGTTTACCTGGAGAATACAAACCCGATGGACTGTATGCCGGCACTGATTCATCAGGATCCAAACAATCCTTTCTCACACCACCCACATGCCACAACTGAGGCATGATCTTTCCACCTTCTTGATGCACCGCTTGACGAACTTTTTTCCAAGCCGCCAATGCTTCATTACCAAAGAAAAAGGGTACATTGGGGTAACCGTTAGCAGCTTTATGCCCCACACAAGTTCCTTCAGTTATTATCAATCCCACCTCATTAGCTGCACGCCTTTGGTAGTATTCTACATTCTTTTGATTCGGCACATGGCCTGGTGAAAAGCTTCTGGTCATTGGCGCCATCACAATGCGATTTTTGAGTTTCAATGTGCCCAACTCAAAAGGCGTAAATATGTTTGTTGTCATTTTTTCAGTTGTTTTGATAATTGGATTAAGGATGTTGTGGCTTTGTCGAGAAACTCAATGGTATTGGCGTCAATTAAATGACCTTGCTGATCAAACTTACTCATCGCTTGGGTAATCATTACCTCAGGTTTGTTAACCACAAATGCATTAAGAAAAACTAAAATTTGTCTCAGGTGGTATTGGCTTCGCGCTGTACCTAAGCCAGGGCTGGCGCCCATAATTGAAACAGCTTTACCACTAAAAGCCTGGTTTTCTACCCTTGACAACCAATCAATGGCATTCTTTAATACACCTGATACAGAATAATTGTATTCTGGAGAAGCCAATACAATGGCATCAGCTTCGGCTAACTTTTGATGAGCACGCAGAACACATGTTGGCAGGCCTTGAGCATTGTCATCTTGGTTGTATAAAGGAAAATCCCCAATTTCAACTTCTGTAAACTCAACGCCTTTTGTAGCTAAGTTTTCAGCCACGGATTGAAGCACTCCTCGATGAATAGAATGTTTTCTCAAACTTCCAGAAATACCAGCTATTTTCATTAATCACCTCACATTAAATTATTAAATTATAACTTTTTTGATGTGAGAAGATGTCAATACAATACCAAAAGATAATACACTGCGAGGTTTCCTGATAACAGGAAACTAAAAACTCAACAACAAGACACAGGTTGCTCAACCAATAAGCAACCTGCTTCTTCCACTACAAAGAACCCACATTTACCTTCGCGTTAACCAGAATATCCTGCGTAATATTTTAGCCACTACCACTGGTAACTGTGACGCCTCAAATGACTCATCATTAACCACTACAGAGCCTGTTAATTTAACACCTGTTTCACCTGCCTCTACAATAAGTCCAGTAAATGAAACTCCCCATGAGTCATCGACTGATTCTAATGTAAAGGAGCCATTTGACAGGGTACTGTATTGGCCTGCATCCAAATCAACTTGTTTTGAAATCACACCATCTATGGTGACATCATTATCATCTTTATTTGGGTGGAATTGATGAAATTCGGTTAAAGAGGTTCCCGCAAACGCACCCTCATTCATACGTCCACTTTTATTGATTGTATATGAACCGGATAAATCATCAACCACTGTAGTCATTCGTGTGATGTCAAATCCTGCCATTGATACAGATGTAAATAACAGGCTTGAACTTAAAATTAGAACAGTTCTTAAAGTATTGATTTTCATATTTTCTCCTCAGTTAATTGAAAAATAGCTGCATTTCACACAGTTATCCATACCAACGGCCTCCAAACAAATCAGTTGACAAAAAATTTTTGATTTATGTCAACACCATTGTCAACCATTAGGCTGATAATGCGTTGTATGGTATAAACAACAACATAAAGGCAACAATGACATCAACATTTACATGCTATTACAATCAAAATCACAGCAAATTAACCCAAAAATCCTCGGTTAAAATGTCTACCCAAAGCCTGAACCAACAGCTGGATGTGTTTTTACGTGAACAGCAAAAACAAGCCTATGCCATCGCATTGATACATGTTAAACAGGAAACCGATGCCTTAGATGTCATTCAAGAAGCCATGTTGGCATTTGTTAACGCCTATAGAAATAAACCACAACACACTTGGAGACCTTTGTTTTATCGCATACTGCAAAACAAAATCAATGATCATCACCGCAGACAAACAAGCTGGTTACGCATTTTTTTCAGCCACAAAGACAAAGATGATTTAGCGGCAGAACAAGCCTCTGATGCGCCCTCACCATTGGCAATCATTGAAATACAAAACAAAGGCAATCACATACTCAATATCATTAAAAAACTACCAGACAAACAAAAACAAGTGATTATTTATCGACACTGGCAACAAATGTCAGAAACTGAAACAGCCCAAGTGATGCAAATAAGTAAGGGCAGTGTCAAAACGCATCTATTTCGAGCGACACAGAAAATCAAGTCATTAACAGGAGCCTCTGATGTCTGAAGAACCATTAAAGCAATTGATTAAACAGTCAATGGATAGCTTAACTCAAGCCATTGATACAAATACCCAAGTTAAACTTAATGAAGCCCGACATGCTGCTATCAAGAAGTCCAAGCACAACTACACAGTTCCATGGTCATGGTTATTAGGTGCGGGCACCGCTGTTGTGATGTTTCTGGCTGTGTTTTTGATGCAAACCCAAGACGCTATACCAACTCACAAAGAATTCGTTATATTTGAGGATTTGGACATACTTACAAATGAAGCAGATACTGATTTTTATCAAGATCTGGAGTTTTTAACTTGGTTAGATGCCAATAACATAATGGATACAGAGTCATGATTTCGTTGTTTTATTTAATGTTCATGAACAATCACCAAGAACTTTTATTCACTGAACAAAATTCATCGGAAAACAGCACCCAACTGAATCAAAAACAAATGATTGAAAACAATATACCCAGTCTAGAACTTCTTTTGTTTCTGGCAGAATGGGAAGACAGCGAAAGTGACCTAATAATTGATCCAGATTTATTTATCCAAGACACAGAAGTCATTGATCTATCTGACAACAGCAAACAAAACAATGAAAATGAAAACACTCCTGATAACAGTTAACCTACTGTTCACTTGCCAAGTTTTTGCCATTCAATGGGATGAATTGAATTCAGAACAACAGCAAACCTTGGCTCAATTCAAAGCTGACTGGAGCAACATGTCAGCTCATCAAAAACAACAATTGGCCAAAGGAGCCGAACGATGGAACAAATTAAATAAACAAGAAAAATCTCTGGCTCTTACACGTTTAAACAAATGGAAAAACCTGACACCAAAACAACGACAAACAATTCGCAAACGCTACCGTGCCTTTCAACAGCTAAAACCACGCCAACGGGCCAAGTTGTGGCGTTTACACCAACGATACAAACACCTGACACCTGTACAAAAACAAAAGTTACGACAAAAATTCAAACAACGCACTGCTATAAATAAGCACAAACACTGACATACAGAACAAAAAAACCAACTTAATTAAGTTGGTTTTTTCTTGACGCCTTTTAACCTTAATAGGTAACAATAATAAAAAATCACCAAGTTACTTAGGGCCTACTTTTTTTATTTTTTTGTGAAGCGTACGTTACAAAGAAAAGTAACAACATCAAAACAGCCAAAGCCCCTGTTGTAAGACTTGGCACAGAAACTGCCGATGGCTGAGGACCAGCTGGGGTAATAATAAAATTTGTTCCCTCATCTAAATTGCCCGTATCTGCATTGCTAATGGTGAAAAATTCACCCGCATCAGAAAATAGGTAATGCTCATTAGGGTTATTTGTATCTGTGTCCTCACCTACATCAAAAGTAAATCCTGGTTCAAGCTGTTCAGTAACTGTATTGAACGTTAGATTAAAATAAAAATAACTTGATACACCAGCAGTGACGACAGTATGGTCAGACAATAAATTCGAATTGTCATCATAAAAAGCAACACTTAATTCTTCTATGGCATTAGTAAGCCCCAAACCATCTTCGGAAATCACTGCAGGTGCTGTGTTCTCATCAAAACTAAACTGTCCCACAACAGAATAACCGTCATCTCCAACAAAGTTAAAATCGTATGTTATGGCATGGGCTGTAAATGAAGTTACGATCATAAACAGCATTGAAATTTTAAATTTATTTGACATTTTTTCCCCTTTGAAAGTATTTAGAAATTTTATTTTATACATCCAAATTATTTACGTCAATTTCTCACTGTATAAATTTACAAATATCAGCTGTATACTTGTACCTTATTGAATGTTTATTAAAGTTTAATGCTTATGTTGACAACTGAGTGTCAACTTATGACCTTATTTGACCTAAAAGAAAGGGGGATCAATATGTATTTGTTTTTAATTGCTCACACAAAAACAAATTCCTCGTCATGTTTTCCTAAAGATATACAGACCAGAAAATAACACCATTAAAAATACGGCTATCAAACCCATGATATCCATCATATTAACTGCAATTGGACCGATAATGACTCCAGCAGGAATTTCCACTTTTGATAGATACCTTGGTGGTGTTGGACTCACACAAGCAGTACTTCCACCGAATCCAGCTTGCAAAAGGACCCTGACATCATGATTGTCAATTTCCACATGACATGAACTTGAGGTTCTTATATATAATCCGTGGTATAACACCTAGAATCAGGTTTGAGCCATTAAAAGCCCTGCCCTGAGAGAAGTAGATCTACCGAATCTAACCCCCATGAAAGTACCACTGGTGAAACTGAATAGTTGCTACCAGCATGAGCACAGCCAAAATTTGAAATTATAACAAGAGTAAGCAGAAGTATAATGATGTAATTTTCTATTGTTATCGGTGTGAAGCCATTTTAAATAATCAGGCTATATTCCGTCTCAATAATTTGGCCTTTATTTGCCATAGATTGAGCAACCGTCCTTCAAATTCAGTCTAAGTAAACATAATCTACCAAAGATTGAATGGTCTAGAAATATAATTTAGCTGTCATCTATAAGACATAGACACGCACTTATTTTCAATGAAAAACACCAAGCATTAATGTACCATAGTGCACTTTTTCACTTGATGATTGTGACAAAATCATTATGATGTCACTGATATTTTAACTCTTTATAAAAACCAAGGAAAATGTAATGAAACAATATATATTATCAGTGTTGTTGTACTTCTGGGTCAGTTGTGTTTATGGACAATCTGAATTAACCGAACAAAATTACACGGAAACAAAGCTGACACCAACTGTGGTTGATGGCGTGCAAGAAGCACTTCGGTACATTGTATTAAGCCAAAAAAAAATTGATAAAAAATACACCAATACAATTAAAATATATAACCAACAAAGTGAACTCATTAAAACCATTGACGCAGGGACATCAAGTAAAAATGGCGGTCAGATTTTTCATTTTGATGACCCCAACCGGTTCTATTTTTATGCTTATGAAAACAAATCAAAAGCACACCTAAATATATATGATAAAACTGACTTTTCATTAATTGCAAGTCACCAAATTCAACCTTTGTATGAAGAATTAATTATCAACCAAGACATTTACAGATTGGCTGAACTCAACAAAGACAAAACACGTTTATTTATGCATGTGGGTAAAAAGAAAACCCAAAGCATTCTCATTCTTGATGTCAAGACTGGCGCTGTTGTAAAGCAAATACCACTCGGTAAATATAAAGCCAAAGTAACTACCCACAACAATGGCGATACTCTGCTGGCTGTTGTAAATACAGGAAAGAACCGAGGATTAAAAGTAATCGATACACAAACAGGGGCCGTATCTTTTGAGAAAACGTATAAATATAAAGATGTAGACGGTTTTGTCTACGGTGATTATGTCATCTACGCCTATGTGAGCGGAGAACAATTAGATAAAGTCTATCACTACTTTATTCGCAACTATAAATCAGACCAATTACTTGATTTTAGGTTCAAATCTTCATCTCAATTCACCTTTACGCAAACCGAGGATAATACGGCTTTATATTTTGCAGGAAAAGAGGTCGACAGTCAATTAACCACTGTGTTTACATTTAAACAGGGGCAAGCCACACAACTGCCACTTAATGACTTAACAATTACACCAAAACTTTTAAAGTTGGATAACGATGAATCACAATTATTGGTGCTTGGGAAGTCCGACTTAACAGTGCTCTCATTAAAAGATAATCGAGAACCGAAATTGACAGATTTACCTTTTGATATAGGGGATATCATTTTTGATAACAGTGGAAATCGATTATACCTCAAGGAAGGTGCTGGTTCTGAAGTGGCTTTAGTTGATGTTGCCAGTGGTAAAAAAGTGGCATCATCAGGTACTGGTCGTCGGGGTGTGAAATTTGGTCAGTTCATGGCAAGTGCAGCTTTAATGGGGGTAGGGTTGAATCATGGATACATGATTTTCTCTGCAAGATTCAGTCGCACAGGCATGATTTTGAACCACAGTCAGAATCGTTTATTTGTCATCAATTCTAAAACCAATGACGTCACATTATTTAATGCACATGATCTCAGTGGACGCGAAGCCATCGCAACCGGTCGAAGTACCTATTTCATCTATCAGATGGAAGATGAGCAATCACCTGCTCTGGTTTTAAGTGAAAACAAAATCAACTGGCTCAATGGAAAAACAGGCCAACTTATCACTCAAACAGAGATTGAACAATTATCTGGTTTACACTTAGATCATGGGCTGCTTTTCAGTACAGGCGATGAACAAACCAGAGTATATTCAATGAAAAATGGCGAATTACTCACCACGATAAACGAGAGTGATGTCCGTATGGTTAATGTACTTTGAACTTTTTATCAACTGATTATTTATATCTTAATATGTTAGCTGAACACCAGTAAATTCAGATGTATCAGTAAATAATCCAATCAATGGTCACATTCAGGGCAGTCATTAAAACAACCACCCTGAATGTGACTTATATCAGCTCATTATTTAACAATTTCGGATAAACATATCAGATAACGCCTCATTCGCGTGTTACTCTCCTTCATGTCAAATTAAACTTTTAATCGCTTTCTCAACGCTTACCTTCACCACGTTTATGGGTTTAAACACCACTACATACAGCCATTAATCGCACGAAGAAATTTCCACCCAAACAATTCATCAAGAAGCATTTATCATGCATTCAACACAACTAATATTTGCATTGCAGTTTTATTTGCACACTATTGTGTTCTTACTTTATGACATTATATATAGAATACAAAACTGACTTTTACCCAGCTTATTTTATCGCAAAAAATGTGCGTGCCAGACGTTAACGGATTACCAAATAAATGGGTAAACCCAAACACAATACACAGCGAGGTTAAACTCATGAATCAATGTTTCCAAGATTTTCATTTACAACTGTTGGCTGGAGAATGGCGCGAAGGAAGTGGACAGGATTTTCGTCCGGTTATAAACCCATATTCTGGCGAGCAATTGTTATCGATACGCTCTGCCACAGCCGATGATTTGGATACCACATACCAAAAAGCCGCGACAGCACAAGTGGCTTGGGCAAACACACCACCATCAGAACGGGCTGCTTTGTTACAAAAAGTCGTATCGATTTTCGACTCACGCAAAGAAGAAATTATTGATTGGCTAATTAAAGAATCAGGTAGTACACGGCTTAAAGCCAATATTGAGTGGGCCAGTGCTCGCGCAATCAGTTTAGAAGCAGCCAGTATGCCAACAAGAGCCCATGGAAACACCTTGAACAGTGACATTCCCGGCAAACAGAACTATGTGTATCGCAAGCCGTTAGGGGTGGTTGGCGTAATCAGCCCTTGGAACTTTCCTTTACACCTCTCGCAACGATCTGTAGCACCCGCCATTGCACTTGGCAACGCGGTGGTGATTAAGCCAGCCAGCGACACACCAGTTACAGGTGGTTTGTTACTGGGCCGCATTTTTGAGGAAGCGGGTCTGCCTGCGGGTGTTCTGAGTGTGGTGATAGGACCAGGATCGGTTATTGGTGATGATTTTGTGGCTCACCCCGTACCAGCAATGATTTCATTCACCGGCTCAACACCTGTAGGCCAGAACATTGGCAAGATTGCCACAAGTGGACGACACCTTAAAAAAGTTGCTTTGGAACTAGGTGGCAACAGCCCATTTGTGGTGTTGGATGATGCAGACGTTGAACAGGCTGTGAAAGCAGCTGTGTTTGGTAAGTTTTTGCATCAAGGTCAAATCTGTATGGCAATCAATCGAATCATTGTTGACCAAAGCCTGTATGCGCCTTTTGTTGATGCCTTTGTCAAACATGTCAGCAAATTGAAAGTGGGGGATCCCTCATCAATAGACACCGCTGTGGGCCCAATCATTAACAAAGGTCAACTCAAAGGATTGCAACAGAAAATAACCAACGCAAAAAAACAAGGTGCAACTGCATTACTCGAAGGTGAAATTCATGGCCAAATGCTGCCCCCTCATGTGTTTGGTGATGTCACCGCAGATATGGAACTGAGCAGCGGTGAAATCTTTGGACCTTTGGTTGGTATTCAACAGGCCCGAGATGAACAGCACGCTTTGGAACTGGCCAATGACACAACATTTGGTCTTTCCAGCGCGGTATTTTCTGGCGACATAGACAGGGGTTTGCACTTTGCTCGTCAAATCAAAGCAGGCATGACACACGTCAATGACATGCCAGTGAATGATGAAGCACATGTGCCATTTGGTGGTGAGAAAAACTCTGGGCTAGGCCGTTTCAACGGTGACTGGGCCATCGAAGAATTCTCAACCGTTCAGTGGGTGAGCGTACAACGGACCCCCAGACAGTATCCGTTCTGATTATAGCCATGAACACAAAGATTTAGGGTTTCTTAAAGACTCACCAGTGTAATAATTTGAAGAGGTAACATAGATGAAAATTAAAGCAGCAGTAACCCACTCCAAGGGACAACCATTTAAACTGGAATCAGTGCAGTTGGCAGCGCCAGAATTTGACGAAATCAGGGTGCGAATCAAGGCCACGGGTGTTTGTCATACCGATGTGGTGGCCCGAGATCTCGGAATAGCACCATTTCCAATTGTACTTGGTCATGAAGGATCAGGTGTGGTTGATGCCGTAGGTAGTGGTGTATCAGACTTACAAGTAGGTGATCATGTGGTGCTGTCTTTTGCACACTGTGGTAATTGCAGTCATTGTCTGACTGGCCACCCGACCGTTTGTGAATCATTTAACGACCTTAATTTTGGTGGTGCAATGGACGATGGCAGCCACCGTTTGGCTCAAGATGAACAGCCCTTGGCAACATTTTTTGGTCAATCCTCATTTGCAACTTACGCCATTGCTAAATCCAGAAATGCCGTAAAAGTCGACCCAGAAGTAGACTTGGCCCTGTTGGGTCCTTTGGGCTGCGGAATCCAAACAGGAGCGGGTACAGTTCTCAACAGTTTGAAACCAGAATTTGGGTCAAGCATTGTTATATACGGTGCCGGTGCTGTTGGCCTCAGTGCTGTTATGGCAGCTAAGATTACAGGTTGTCAGCACATCATTGCTGTGGATGTGCATGACAGCCGTCTGGCACTGGCCAAAGAACTGGGTGCAACCCATGTATTCAATGGCAAACAGGTTGATGTGGTGGAAGCAGTCAAGAAACTCACTGATGGCGGCAGTCACTATGCCGTAGAAACCACAGGGGTACCTCCGGTGGTTAAGCAGTCATTAAATGCCTTAAGACCATTGGGTAAAGTGGCGATAGTCGGTATCACGCCTGAACTGAGCCTTGATGTTCACAATGACTTGATGGCTGAAGGTAAGTGCATGATAGGTGTCATTGAAGGAGATTCCATTCCTCGTGTATTTATTCCACAGCTGATTGCATATTACAAAACAGGTCGCTTTCCATTTGACAAACTGATTAAATTTTATGAGTTTGAACAAATCAATCAAGCATTTGCCGATTCAGCAAGTGGCGTAACCATTAAGCCAGTGCTGAAAATAAGTTGACACATTAAGAAACACCCAACCAAGTAGCCCAACCAAAGTCACCTGTTGGGCTACAAATGGTATTATTCAAAAAACACCTTTTTCAACTAAAAATTTATCACATTTTCAATGACAGGCCAACTTTAAAAATAACTTCAGAGGTCAATAAAGTGATTGAAATGCTTGTCTAACATATAAAAATTCTGTTATTTCCTCTATTGTTTAGATTAGCTAGTATGAGGAAAATTGATTCGTACTTCAAAACCATCCGTCCGATTAGTTGCCGGTGAATAAAGAGTCATGGTAGCATGCATACCTGTCACAATCGCATCAACAATAGCCAAACCTAAACCAGATCCTTTAGATTGACTGTTTAACCTAACAAATCGATGGTTCAGCTGGGCTAATTTATCAGCCGGAATAATTGCTGATTGATTAACAATTCTTAAGGTACCAGAGGAAAAACCAATAACCACTGGTGCCTGTTTGTTACCATACTTCATGGCATTGTCCAATAAATTTCCAACCAAAATTGCAAAAGCATCCGCATCAAGATTAGACATGAATGATTCATTATCAGGTAAATATAGTTGGAATTTTTTATCAGGATAAGAATGTTTATACTGTTCAATAATTAACCGCAACAAGCATATGAGATCATGAGGCTCTGCAGACATTAAACGACCGCTTTCAGCTTTAGCTAACTGCATTAATTTTTCAGATAATCGTGACAATCTCTTTATAGTTATTTCAATTTTGCATGCCTGTTCTAAGCTCGAACCCGCTGGTAGGGTGTGTTGTAATCTTTGTATCTGAGCAAGTGCCGTAGCAATGGGAGTACGTAGCTCATGGGCGCTGTTAGCAGTAAAGGCATGTTCTAATTCCATAGCACGACGCAATCTCTGTAATAAATCATTTAATGAATCGGCGATGGTATTAATCTCAATCGGCAATTCAAATGCTTGAATCGGAGACAAATCACCTCCATCACGTTTTTTAATTGCAGCACTAAATGCCAGCACTTGGCGTAAACTATAGCGGACAAACAACCAGGTACCGAAAAAGCACAACGGAATGAGTATCGCTAATGGCCACACTAAAGTGAAAATCATCTCCTTCATTGCCGCCTGTCTTTGCGCTAACGGCTCTGCTACCTGTATATGCAGGGTATCTTGAACCGCAGAAGCACCATAAAAACGATGGCTTTCCGAAGAACTAAAACCTTTTTGAAAATGCGGGTCAAATACAGCTGAATCAGCGTTATGAGATTTAAGCAAAATAGCACCGTGGTTATCGCGTACCAAATAGACTAAATATTCATCATGGGCAGCAAAAGGCATGATGTTTTGCATTTGCCCAGGCATTTTTCTGTTGATGATTTCCACAACAGCCAATGGCATAATCCTTTGCGCTGTTTCAGCTAAGGCACTGTCGAACAAACGATTCATCCTGATACGCAAAACAGAAACAGCCATAACCAATGCTATAAACCATAAAAAGACTACACCCAGTGTTAAACCAATACCTAAGGTTTTTTGTATACTTTGGGGGTTACTCATGTTTGCTTCATTCGATAGCCCAAACCACGAACTGTTTCTATCAAATCTTTCCCTAACTTCTTACGCAAGCGACTGATGTAAACTTCAATGGTATTGCTTTCAATTTCAGCACCAAAGGCGTATAAATGATCCTCTAGTTGGGGCTTTGACAGCAACCGACCAGGCCTGTGCAAAAAAGCTTCAAGTAAAGCCCATTCGCGAGCGGTTAAATGAATTTCGATACCTAAACGATTGACCTGATGATTGTTTAAATCAATACTCAAATCAGCCAGTTTAATTTTTGGATTGGGATTGCCTGTATAACGTCTAATCACAGCCGCAATCCGAGCACTTAATTCAGACAGGTCAAAAGGTTTTACCAAGTAATCATCCGCACCTGCATTCAAACCTTTTATACGGTCAGAAATTTGATCTCTGGCAGTTAAAATAATTACTGGTGTCCTGTCATATGAACTTCTTAATTTATTTAACAAACTTATCCCATGACCATCGGGTAATATTAAATCAAGTAGAATTAAATCGTATTCAGTGTTGTCCAAAGCAGCTTTAGCCTGAGCAATCGTTTTCACCCAGTCCACAGCATATCCTTCATCAATCATCTGAGTCTGAATCACTTCACCCAACTCGAAGGTATCTTCAAGCAACAACAACCGCATGCCATAACCTCAATCCACACAGAAAAATAATCATAACCTGTATGGATATAATAAATAAAGCCTAAAAGAGAATACACAAAACTATTTTTCAGGATATTGTCAGGATTGCAATATAAAGTGAGCAATTATTATCAACCAAAATCAAATCATGAATAGTATAAAACTCACAGTTCACTTAACAATCATAAGCATTCTCATATTGGCTATTTGGGCATGGAGTTATGGTATTAATGTGATGCCAGGATACAAGCTAGCTTGGCTAACTTACAAAAATTTATTGTATGTAAGTGGTTTACTAACAATGGCTTTTTTATCTATAACCATTCTATTAGCAACTCGACCAACATTTTTAGAGCCTGTTTTTAATGGTCTAGACAAGATTTATCGACTCCATAAATGGGCCGCTATATTCTCAATCATATTTGCTGTTCTTCATTGGTTGATTGAAATGAATGATGATTGGTTAGAATCATTTCTGTTTGCCTATGGACAACCCACAGAACCAACGATTTCTGGGCTTGTAGAGAACATTCAAGAGGTTGCTGAAGACGTTGGAGAATGGGGATTTTATATGGTAACTGCCATGGTGATGTTATCACTGTTAAAATTTGTTCCGTATAAATTCTGGCGCTATTTACACCGTACCATGCCGGTACTGTATTTATTATTGGTATTTCATGCTGCATGGTTAACACCGTTAAGCTGGTGGCAACAACCAGTTGGACTTCTACTGGCCATGTTAATGGTGGCTGGTAGTCTCGCAGCCATGAGTTCTTTAACTGGTAACATTGGCAAAAAACGACGTGTTCAAGGCATCATTAAAGCAGTTTCAAACAATCCCAAAAATATCACTCACGTGGTCTGTCAATTAGATGATAAATGGCCCGGACACCAAGCAGGACAGTTTGCCTTTGTATGTTTTAATCGAATTGAAGGAGCTCATCCGTTTACCATTGCTAATGCCGATAACAATAATGGCGAATTAACTTTTGCCATCAAAGCGCTTGGCGATTACACCACTAATTTGGCTCAGAAATTAACCACAGGTCAAACCGTCACTGTAGAAGGCCCATATGGTCGGTTTCATTTTAAACACCATGGTGCCAACACTGAACAAATTTGGGTAGCTGCCGGCATTGGCGTAACACCTTTTCTGGCTTGGTTAGAAGAATTACAAAAGCAACCAGAACAAATACCGAATATTCAGATGCACTACAGCACCCATGATGGCAGAATTGATCCCATGGTAGCTCGTTTACAATATTTATGTGACAAGTTACCCAACATCACTCTGCTGATATATGACAGCCAAAAAGGTCAAAAAATTACATCACAAAACCTGTTAATACATGATGCACAAAAAAAAGTAACAGAAATTTGGTACTGTGGCCCCAATGGCTTAGCCAAACACTTAAAAATAGGCTTAAAAAAAATAACATCAGGCTCATTGCATTTTCATCAAGAAGCCTTTAAATTACGGTAAAACTCGTATCAAAGAACTGCTTTTTCAGGTTGTTGTCAGGATAGTAGATTAATATTAAGTTTCATACAACAGGAGAGATCCTATGAAAACATTACAAATAACCATACTTTTTGCTACTTTTTTAATCACAACAACGACAATGGCAGATAATGATTGCACCGATCCGGTGGCCGAATGGCAATCGCAAGAAAGTTTACGCCAGCTCCTGATAGAAAATGGCTGGGAAGTGAAACGCATTAAAATCGATGACGGCTGTTATGAAGCCAAAGGCTTTGATAAAGAAGGCCACAATGTGGAAGCAAAATTCTCACCAGCGACACTGGAAATTTTAGAACTTAAAGTTAAATTCAAAAGTTCTGGTAATCGCTCAGGCTATTTTAAAAATCACAAGCGGCTACAAAAATCAACAGAAAATACAAGCACTCAGAAAAGCCCCCAAATAAACGTTCAATAATAGCACAGAGATTACATTATGAAATATCAAAAGCTAAGACCAATAACCTTTGCAGTTCTGTTAGCAAGCTGGACTGCCAATGCACGAGAAATCACTTTCACCACAGAACTTAAAAACTATGGTGGTGATGGTGCTTATGTGGCTCTATACCTTACCAATGAAGCCGGCCAATACAAAAAAACTTTATGGATTGCCGGTAAGAAATCTAAATATTATAAGCATTTAAGCGGCTGGGCACGTGGTAGCGGTTTGCGCAGTAGCGAATATGATTCCATCACCGGTGCCAGCGTGGCTACGGGTAAAACCATGACAGTAACCCTCGATTTAGCTGATTCCTATATAGACTCTGGATTTCAAGTGAGAATTGATACAGCCGTAGAGGATATGAGGGATAACCGCTATGATGTAGTGGTTCCATTAACCACAGCAGGTGTTGGTCAAATCACGTCCGGACGGGGTTATGTGCAAAGCTTCAGCTACTCATTTTAAACCGAATTAAAATCAACTAATTTAAGGCGCGATGCCATGATACGTAAACTCCACGCCATGTTGGGTTTATCGGCTGTGGTACTGGTGATGGTTTTAGCCATCACTGGTTCTATTTTATCGATAAACCCAACCATAGAACGAAGCCAAACTTCTGTGACTGGCACGTCAACCATCACCGTGGCAGAATTGACCGGTCAATTGAAAAAACGATATTCGCAAATTGAGCAATTGCAACGTACACCATCCGGCACATTGATTGTATATTATAGCCACGATAATCAAACTGGAGCGGATCGAATCGATCCATTTACCGCTAATACCATTGGTCCTTTTACCGTCTCACCATTCAATATATGGTTAAAGAAGTTACACCGCTCCTATCTACTTGATACTACGGGAAAAATCACTGTGGCCATGGGTGCCTTAGTTATGCTGTTATTATGTATTTCAGGTACCCTGATGCTGGTAAAAGTCGTTGGTGGCTGGCGTCATTTATTACAACCCATTCGAGGCTCATCGCATTCTCAACGGTTACATAGCCATATTGGACGCTTGGCTCTTGTCGGTTTACTATTATCAGCCACAACCGGTCTTTATATGTCATTGGAAACTTTTGAAGTTATTCCTGATCACCAGACTGCTGAGCCAGACTTTCCTGAACAAGTGAACGGTGGTAAGCCAGCAGCAATTGATTCTTTGAATGCACTTAAAAATATTCCGGTGTCTGAGCTCCGAGAACTGGTATACCCCTACCCACAAGATACCAGTGATGTATATTCAATCAGAACCCAACATGGCATGGGCTTTATTGACCAATCAACAGGCCAATTACTTTCCTATCAATCGTATAATAATCAGCAAAAAATTTATGAATTCATCTATATGTTACACACCGGAGAAGGACTTTGGTGGCTGGCCTTAATACTTGGTCTGAGTGCCCTCACAGTACCACTGATGACATGGACAGGCATTAAATTATGGTGGCTACACAAACAGGCTTTACCACATTTTCGTAACAACCGTAAAGCTCAATTGGCAGACAGTATCATACTGGTGGGTAGTGAAAATAACAGCACTTGGGGATTTGCCCAGGACTTACACAATGCACTGAGTTCGGCAGGTTTCCAAGTTCATACAACCTCCATGAACAAATTAGCTAATACTTACCCAAAAGCCAAACGTTTGTTTATTTTAACTGCCACTTATGGCGATGGAAATGCTCCAGCTTCTGCTAAACATTTTCTTAAACGCTTGCAACAAATTCCTGACACTCCTGCAATACCTTATGCGGTTTTGGGTTTTGGTGACCGTCAGTTCCCTCGGTTCTGTGGCTATGCATTACAAGTTACAAAGGCTTTAGAACAAAAAGGCTGGCCAGCAATAATTGCCACTGAGTTAATTGACCGTCAATCTAGCCAATCCTTTGCCCATTGGGGTAAAATGATTGCTCAACAAATTGAAACTTCAATAACACTTAATCACAGCCCAGCACAACCTAAAACAGTGACCTTACAATTGACTGAACGCATCAATTACGGCGAACAAGTACAAGCCCCTACAGCCGTATTACGCTTTAAAATATACGAAAAAAGCCAATCGACAAATTGGTTTCAAAAAATCTTTAAAACCCCAAAACTACCCCACTTTGAAGCAGGTGATTTGGTTGGCATTATGCCACCCGGAAGCCACATACCCCGCTATTATTCGCTGGCCACATCGTCCCGTGGAAAAATTTTGGAAATATGCGTACGCGAGGTTCAAGGGGGACTGTGTTCAAATTACTTACATAACTTAACAATCGGGGCAACCATCAAAGCTTTTATCCATGAAAACCCTCAGTTTCGCCCCAGCAATGGTAAACACCCCATTATTTTAATCGGTGCCGGCACCGGTATCGGGCCTTTAATTGGTTTTATTCGCAACAATAAATCACGCCATCCCATGTACTTGTATTGGGGCGGTCGCAATCCAGAGTCTGATTTTCTTTATGAAGATGAATTCAAGACCTTTCTTATGGACCAACGACTTAGCGGTCTTAATACTGCCTTTTCAAGAATCCCTCAAGACAGTGGTTACGTTCAGGATAAATTACTCACCGACGCTGAACATATTCGTGTGCTTGTACAAAACAACGCCCAAATATTAGTCTGCGGTGCACGCAAAATGGCTGCTGGTGTCGCCACTGCCATCAATGACATACTGACCCCCATCCAACTCGATGTCACCAGCCTCAAAGCCACTGGCAGATACCGCGAGGATGTATATTAGAGTACGCCACCTACAGGAATTAACAATTTGAGTCAGGTAGATTCAAATATTTTCAAGCTCGATAACATGAGTAGAATTTTTTCAGGGTAAAAATAATTCGTTAACACCACTGATATTGGACCCAATCTTAATCTTTTTGTTTAACAGGATGTGACCATTTTTTTTTGAAGGCAATTAAAGTCAGAGATCCAGCACCCAGTAAAAACAAACCAAACAGCTCAGGAGCCACCTGTGCCAAAGAAGCCCCCATCTGGTCAACATTAAGGAATGCTTGCACGCTTGCGGTACTGGGTATCAACATGCTCAATACAACCAACGGTGCAGGAATAAGTTCAACTGGCCAAGCAAATCCAGCCAGAAATATGATGGGTATTGAAGTCGGAATCAAATGAATGACTGCTTGCTCACGATAACGGAACCACGATCCGATGGCTATAGACCAAGCGGCCGATGTCAATGAAAATGCCACAATAACTGGCAGTAAATCTTGTAACTGGCCCAAATGTGGATAATCCTCTCTCCAATACACAATACCAATATAATATAATGAGTTAATAAAACAAATGGTTGATGCTGCCAACACCAAAGCCAAACGATTTTTACGAAATTTGAGGTTAATGGGGGCACCCATTGTTCTCCAACTACCCAATAGCATACTCATGCCCAGTAGCAATGTTTGTTGTAGCACCACCACCGCAACCGCTGGTACCACATAGGTGGAATAACCACCTGTTGGATTGGAGGCAGAACGTAAATTTAATAACACAGGCTCACTTCTCTCAACCGCTTGTTTTGTTGAGTTGCCTGTTG
>Ga0209344_10000807_pt1 | contig 47950 bp, 49 predicted proteins | sample Cruoilmetagenom6_FD_187293 | JGI IMG/M metagenome (GOLD analysis project Ga0209344, IMG submission 187293) | Oil polluted marine microbial communities from Coal Oil Point, Santa Barbara, California, USA - Santa Barbara Oil Seep Sample 6 (SPAdes)... | ecosystem: Environmental > Aquatic > Marine... | reverse complement strand
ACGCCCTCGGGCACCGAAGGTTACCGCACCGCCGAGGTCACGCTGGGCGGCATCGACACCGACGCGCTGCAGGCCCGCACGCTGGAAGCACGCGACGTGCCCGGCCTCTACGCCATTGGCGAGGCGCTGGACGTAACCGGCTGGTTGGGCGGGTACAATTTCCAGTGGGCCTGGGCCTCCGGCGCCGCTGCCGGGCGCGCGATCACCCAAACAGCCCGAACCGACTGATAACCCCGCACATTCTGGCCCGAAATATCTGCGCCATTGGCACGAAAAACAGCGGCCCGCAGGGCCGCCCCCGGCGACGCGCTCTGCGCGGCGCAATCCCTTGCAGCCGACGCGCCTCGCGCGGAGCGACCGGCCTCAGGCGTAGGTCGGGTGAAACAGCCCGCCGGGCGACAGCGTGAAGATTTCCGCACCTGTCGCGGTCACGCCCACCGAATGTTCGAACTGCGCGCTCAGCGACTTGTCACGCGTCACCGCCGTCCAGTCATCGCCCAGCACCTTGGTTTCGGGGCGGCCCAGGTTGACCATCGGCTCGATGGTAAAGAACATGCCCTCTTCCAGCACCGCACCGGATCCGGCGCGCCCGTAATGCAGCACGTTGGGCGGCGCGTGAAACACCCGGCCCAGGCCGTGACCGCAGAAATCACGCACCACCGACATGCGGTGCGCTTCGACATAGGCCTGAATGGCGTGGCCGATATCCCCAAAGGTTTTGCCGGGCTCGACCGCCTCGATCCCCTTCATCAGCGCGTCATGGGTGACCTGTATCAGGCGCTCGGCCTTGCGGCTCAGCTTGCCGGCCACATACATCCGGCTGGTATCGCCGAACCAGCCATCCACGATCACGGTCACGTCGATATTGAGGATATCCCCGTCTTTCAGCAGCTTGTCGCCGGGAATCCCGTGGCAAACCACGTGATTGACGCTGATGCAACTGGCGTGACGGTAGCCCTTGTAACCGATGGTGGCCGATGTCGCGCCCGCCGCGTTCACCATCTCTTCGATCGCCGCGTCGATTGCCCCGGTGGTCTGGCCCGGCACCACCAACGGGATCACATCATCCAGGATTTGAGCAGCCAGGGCGCCCGCTGCGTGCATTCCGGCAAAATCCGCGTCCTCGTGGATGCGTATTCCGTCACGTGTCACTCGTCCGCGATGTTGATCGTACACTTTGCGCCTCTTGCCTTGTCCGTTTTGCCCTTTTTAGGCCAGTGCTGCACGACATTCCAGTGCCGCCGCGCATTGAAAACCGCGGCGTGACGACGCTCCGTGCCGGGCTTGGTGTTTTCGCATCAAATGAAGTCCAGAGATCCCGCGAGCGTGATCCGTTCGGGGCTGATCCGGCACCCGAGGCACAGAACCTCGACCCCGGCGGCGCGTGCCGCGTCAAAGGCCGCCGCATAGGCCGGGTCGATATCCGCCGCCAAAGTGACCGTGCTGCAATCGGTGCGCTGCACCAGAAACAGTATCACGGCCCGCTGGCCGCGCGCTGCGATCAGCGCCAGTTCCTCCAGATGTTTGCGCCCGCGCGCCGTCACGCTGTCGGGGAACTCCGCCAGCCCCGGCCTGCGCGAAAGAGTGACCGATTTGACCTCGACATAGGCATCCGGCAACCCCGGCTGGCGCAACAGGAAATCAATCCGGCTCCCCTGCCCGTATTTCTGTTCGGGCAGAACAGTTTCATAGGCCGCCAGTTGCGGCACCGCGCACGCGTTCAGCGCCTCTTTCAGCGCCCGGTTTGGCACGCTGGTGTCGACACCGGTGAAATGTCCGCCGCCATGCTCTACCAGACGCCAGCCATATTTCAGCTTTTTCTTCGGGTCGTCATTCGGCTCGACCCAGATGCGGGTGCCCGGCTCTGCCAGCCCCATCATCGAGCCGGGATTGGCGCAATGCGCCGTGACCTCGCGCCCGTCTTCCAGCCGGATGTCAGCCAGAAAGCGTTTGTAGCGGCGCAGCAGCACCGCAGGTTGAAGTGGGGTTTGAAACCGCATGGGCGCGGGCCTATACGAGAGAGACACACCAATCAAGGAGGCCGAGCGATGTCCAACCCCACCGCCGCAATGCTGGTCATCGGCGACGAAATCCTGTCGGGCCGCACGCGCGATGCCAACTTGCATTTCCTGGCCGGGAAATTGACCGAGGCGGGCATCGACCTGCGCGAGATGCGCGTCGTCGGCGATGTGCCGGACGCGATCCAGAGCGCCGTGCGCGCGCTGAGCGAGGCCTATACTTACGTCTTCACCTCGGGCGGGATCGGGCCGACCCATGACGATATCACCGCCGATAACATCGCCGCCGCCTTTGGCGTGGCGATCGACGTGCGCGAAGACGCGCGTGCGATCCTTCAGGCGCATTACGACCGTAGTGGATTGGAAATGAACGCGGCCCGGCTGCGCATGGCGCGCATCCCCGAGGGGGCCGCACTGATCGAGAACCCGATCAGCGCCGCGCCGGGGTTCATCCTGCACAACGTTTATGTGATGGCCGGCGTGCCGTCGATCTTCGAGGCCATGGTGGCGTCCGTTCTGCCGACGCTCACCGGTGGTACGCCGCTGACTTCGCGCAGCCTGACGATCCATCGCGGCGAGGGCGATGTGGCCGCCCCGCTGACCGAGCTTGCGGCGCGTTATCCGGCACTCAGCTTCGGGTCCTACCCGTTCCAGCGGGACGGCGCCTATGGCACCAATATCGTGATCCGGGGGCAGGACGCCGCCATGGTCGAAGCCGCGCTGGCCGATCTTGCCGCGCTGGCCGAATGAGAGGACGCAAATGATGCGCCAGCCGGACACGGACCACCTCTTTGACGTGATAGAACACACCTGGCCCGCCTTTGCCCAAAGCACGCTGGGCCCCTGGACCATTCGCGACGGGCGCGGCGGCGGCAAGCGGGTGAGTGCGGCCACCGCGCGGGCGCCCGCAAGCGCCGAAGATCTGCCCGCCGCCGAAGACGCGATGCGCAGCTTCGGCGAAGTGCCGCGGTTCATGGTCCGCCCAGAGCAGGACGCTCTGGATAAGATGCTCGCACAGGCCAACTACACCGTCGTCGATCCGGTGAATATCTATGCCTGCCCGGTGGAAAGCCTCACCGGCACCAAGCCGCCGCGCACCGCGTCCTTTGACATATGGGAACCAATGGCGATCCAGCTCGACATCTGGCAGGCGGGGGGCATCGGGCCCGCGCGTATCGACGTGATGCGCCGCGCCAAGGGGCCGAAGACCGCTCTTTTCGGGCGCGACGACAACCGCCCTGCGGCCACCGGCTTTGCCGCGATCCATGACGGCACGGCGATGGTGCACGCGCTCGAAGTGCTGCCACGCCACCGCAAACGGGGCGTCGGCCGCCACCTGATGACCCATGCCGCCCATTGGGCCGCCGGGCACGGTGCCACCGAGCTGTCCGTTGTCTGCACGGCGGCCAACACCGGCGCCAATACGCTCTACACTTCCCTCGGCATGTCGCTTGTGGGACATTACCATTACCGCCAGCATCCGACAGGAGCCTCTGCCCCATGACCACCCAGCCCAAGAGCCCGACTGCCCTCGATCTACCGATGGTCGATCCGCTGCCCGAGGCCACGCAGAAATATTTCGATATCTGCGACGAAAAGCTCGGGATGATCCCCAACGTGCTCAAGGCGCATGCCTTCGATATCGACAAGCTCAACGCCTTTACCGGGCTCTACAATGAGCTGATGCTGGCCGATAGCGGGTTGAGCAAGCTGGAGCGCGAGATGATCGCCGTTGTCGTCAGCTCGATCAACCGCTGCTGGTATTGCCAGGTCGCGCATGGTGCCGCGGTACGGCAGCTGTCCGGCGATCCGGCACTGGGCGAGGCAATGGTGATGAACTGGCGGGCGGCGCCGCTCGATGAACGCCAGACCGCAATGCTGACCTTCGCCGAGAAGGTCACGACCCAAAGCGCGCATGTGGTCGAGGCAGATCGCGCGGCATTGCGGGCGGCAGGCTTCAGCGATCGTGACATCTGGGACATCGCCAATGTGACGGGCTTTTTCAACATGTCGAACCGCGTGGCAAGTGCAACGGGAATGGAGCCGAATCCGGAATATCATGGCAGTGCACGTTAGGCGCTGGCTGCCGGCCGCGCTGGCATGCCTCTGCAGTGTCCTGTCCCTGTCCCCGGCCCACGCGCTGAAGCTGGAACTGCCCGGCAATGGCACGCTGTCGCGCGAGGTGGTACACGATCCTGACACCTACCAGCTGCCCATCGGCCCCTGGGCCGACGGATCGATGCCGGTGCTCGAAGTGTCGGGCCGTGTCGTGCAACAGGCGTGGCGGATTGATGTGGATGGCATCACGACGTTGCAGGTTCTGCGGCCACTCGCCGCGCAGTTGGAGGCGGCGGGATATGACGTGTTGCTGCGCTGCGCCGGTCAGGCCTGCGGCGGGTTCGATTTCCGGTTCGGCACCAAGGTGCTGCCCGCGCCGGACATGTTCGTTGATCTTTTCGACTACCGGTTCATGTCCGCGCGCGCGGCGGGGCCGCAGGGGCCGGAATATGTGTCGCTGCTTGTCAGTCGCTCGTCCAGCACCGCCTATGTCCAGATCACCCATGTTGGCAGCGATGCCAGTTCCCCGCCCACAGTATCACCGAATCCCAACGCCCGTCCGGTCGCACGGCCCGGCGCCGGCGAAGCCTCGGCAACACCGGCCAGCCCGGATGCGGGCACCGGGAACGAAACCACCATCCCGCCGATTGCCAGCGCGTTGGTCAGCCAGGGCCATGTGATCCTGCATGACCTGGAGTTCGAGACCGGCTCCTCCGCCCTCGGCACCGGCCCTTTCGCCACGGTCGAAGCGCTCGCGGCCTTTCTCAAATCCGATCCCACGCGGCGCATCGTGCTGGTTGGTCATACCGATGCGGTTGGCAATCTGGAGACCAACATCGCGCTGTCGCAGCGCCGTGCGACCTCCGTGCTTGAACGCCTGGTCACGGCCTATGGCGTGCCGCGCGCACAGCTCGATGCGCAGGGGATGGGCTATCTCTCGCCGGTTGCGCCGAACCTTACGCCCGAAGGCCGCGAAGCCAACCGCCGGGTCGAAGCCGTGTTGCTGAACAGCGAATGAGCGCCGAAGTCACACTTCGCGCGCCGCGCCCCGACGAGTTGCCAGAAATCTCGGCCCTGATGCTGCGCTCCAAGGCGCATTGGGGCTATGACGCAGCCTTCATGCAGGCCTGCGTGTCGGAACTGACGATGACCCCCGCCGATCTGGCGGCCGATGATTGCTTTCTGGCCTGCGATGGCGTGCGCATTCTTGGTGTCGCGCAGCTCAGTTGCGACGGAGCTGCGGCCGCGCTTGAGACGCTTTATATCGATACACCGGCCTTGGGGCGCGGCATCGGGCGGCTCCTGTTTGACTGGGCTGTCCGCACGGCGACGGCGCGCGGGGCGCGGATGCTGAGCATCGTGGCCGATCCCAATGCGGCGCCGTTCTATCGCCATATGGGTGCGGTCCCGGCGGGCAGCAAACCGTCCGGGTCGATCCCCGGCCGCGAACTGCCCCTCCTCACGCTGGCGCTGCCTGCGCCTGAAATCCCGCAGGAAAACTAGCATTTGCCCAAGCGTCGGGGCGTGTCAGTCCAGCTCGTAGCGGTTCTTGTAATCGGTTTTCAGCGCCTCGGGCTGGTCGGGTTTGCGCAGCACGCAATTTCCGATCACCAGCATGTCCATCTCGGTGCCCATGAAGCAGTGAAACGCGTCCTCGGGCGTACAGACGATCGGCTCGCCGCGCACGTTGAACGAGGTGTTCACCACCATCGGGCAACCGGTGCGCACGGCAAAGGCCGAAATCACATCGTGATAGGCCGGGTTCGTATCCTTGTGCACCGTCTGGAGCCGCGCGGAATAATCCACATGGGTAATCGCAGGCACTTCCGAGCGTTTGACGTTCAGCTTGTCGATGCCAAAGAGCGCCTGCTGCGCCTCGGTCATCGCGACGCGCTTTTCCTCGACCACATCGGCGACCAGCAGCATATAGGGGCTGTCACCCTCATGCTGGAACCAGTCCGAAACATTTTCCGCCAGAACGGACGGGGCGAAGGGGCGGAAGCTCTCGCGATACTTGACCTTGAGGTTGAGCAGTTTCTGCGTCTTGTCCGAGCGCGGATCGCCGAGGATCGACCGCCCGCCCAGCGCGCGCGGGCCGAACTCCATCCGGCCCTGGAACCAGCCAACCGCGCCTTCCTCTGCCAGGCAATCGGCAGCGGCGGCGATCATGCCGTCATAATCGGCCACCTCGTAGACCGCGCCGCAAGATTTCAGCGCCGTCTCGATCTGGGTCTGGTCAAAGGCGGGGCCGAGATACGAGCCTTTCATGGCATCGCGTTTTTGCACTGTCCGCGGCTGGCCCAGTTCGTGATGCCACATTGCCTGCGCCGCGCCCAGCGCGCCGCCCGCATCGCCCGACGCCGGCTGAATCCAGATGTTTTCAAACGCACCGTCGCGATGCACCTTGCCGTTGGCCACACAGTTCAGCGCAACACCACCTGCAAGGCAGAGATTGGGTATGCCGTATTCCGCCGCGAGCGCGCGTGTCAGGCGCAGTACGACCTCTTCGGTCACGCTCTGGATCGAGGCGGCGATATCCATGTGGAACTGGGTCAGGTCCTCGCTCTCGGGCTGGCGCACGGGCTCGCCGAAAAGGGCGGCGAACCGGTGGTTGGTCATCGTCAGGCCGGTGGCGTAGTTGAAATACTGCTGGTCGAGGCGAAAAGAGCCGTCTTCCTTCAGGTCGATCACCTTGTCGAGGATCAGGTCGTGGTATTTCGGCGTGCCGTAGGGGGCCAGCCCCATCACCTTGTATTCGCCGCTGTTGACCTTGAACCCGGTGTAATAGGTGAACGCCGAATAGAGCAGACCGAGGGAATGCGGGAAATGCATTTCCTTCTCGATTGTCAGCGTGTTGCCGCGCCCGATGGCGACCGAGGATGTGGCCCATTCGCCGACCCCGTCCAGCGTCAGCACGACCGCCTCCTCGAAGGGCGACGGGTAGAAGGCCGATGCGGCATGGCTGTAGTGATGTTCGCTGAATTGCAACTGATCGGGGCGGAACCCCTTGTGCTGCTTGCGAAATTCCTTGAGCAGAAAATCCTTCAGGAACAGCTTTTCACGCAGCCAAACGGGCATCGCGAGGCGAAAGGACGAAAACCCGCGCGGGGCGCGGGCCATGTATGTCTCCAGCAGCCGTTCGAATTTCAGCAGCGGCTTGTCGTAAAAGACGACGTGATCCACCTGATCGAATGTCGCGCCCGCCTCTTCCAAAACATAGGCAATCGCGTGCTCGGGAAAGCGCGGATCGTGCTTGCGCCGGGTAAAGCGTTCTTCCTGTGCTGCGGCGACGATCTCTCCGTCGCGCAAAAGGGCTGCGGCACTGTCGTGGTAAAGCGCCGAAATGCCAAGGATCAGCGCCATATCAGAAGATCGTGTAGATGAAGGGCGCGATGGCAGACCCCTGCGCCAGCACGATCAACACGCCAAAGAGTCCGAGCACGACGAGGATCGGCAGCAGCCAGAATTTCTTGCGCACTCTCATGAAAGCCCACAATTCGGAAATGAGTGAAATCATGATCAGACCCTAGAATTGACGGTTGAAGGATTGCAGCGGCGTTTCGCGGGGGATCCAGTAGGATTTGGCCGCCGGATCGGGCGTCGGCGACAGCGGATTACGCCCCAGACGCTGGCGCACCAGACCAAAGGGAGTGATCACCACCACGAACACCAGCGCCATGACGATGGGGGCGACAATGGCCCCCAGCAGCATACCGAATTTGAACCAGATCTTGTTGGGCACGGCCAACCATTGCGGCCGTATCAGCCCGATCGCTAAGATCACCGCAGCCACGGCCAGCGCCCAGAGGCGGATGTCATTGCCATGCCATAGCGGGAAGAGCGCGATAATCGCGAAAACGGCCGCGAATACATAGGAAAAGCCGCGTTCCGACCCCATCTTGACGTCGATATTAGAACTGTCCATCCAGCACCGATGCCCCTGTATCGCCCTTGCGCCGCTTATAGAACGGGTCAGGCGCGAAGATAAAGCTTGGAAATCACACAATGCCGGAACTGTGGCCGTGTTACCGATCGAGCGTTTCCTGCAAAACTTCGAGGATCAGCGCGTTGCCAGCTTTGGAGTAATGCACATCCCCCTGCAGAAAGAGGGTTTCGTACCAGTCGGGTCCGGCGGCGCGTGCGGCCTCAAAGGCCGGAAAGGCATCGACCACCCCGGCGCAGGCGATCCGGGCGCAAAGGGTGCGCACGTGGTCGGGCCAGTGCAGTTGGGTACTGTCATGCACCAGTTGCGCAGGCCAGGGATAGACCAGCAGCCAGACCTCTCCGCCGTTCTGGCGCGCCAGTTCGCTGAGCGTGGTCAGCTTGGCCTCGATCCGGGCCAGCCCGCCCGCGACACCCAGCGGCGCGTAGCTACGCGCATCCAGCTTGTCCCAGTCGCGAAAGGTAAAGGCCGAACGGTCCAGGGCCGCCATCGCGCCGGCAACCGTGTCGGCCCCCGCCCCGCCTTCTGGCCGCTTCAATGTCTTGAGGCCCTTTTCGACCATGCCCCAAAGCGTCAGCCCGTGCGGAAAAGTGCGGTCGAACCACAGATCGAGCCCGGATTTCTCAAGGTGAGAATAGCGCACCGGCGTCTCGGGTCCATCGGTCCAGATCGCGGCCTCGTCCTGCACGTCGCTGATATCAAGGCCGATAACGACGCGGTGCTGCGGCGCGAGCCGCCCCTGCTGGAGCGCTTTGCGGTAGACATGCAAATATGCGGTGGGCGAGTAGGAGGATACGCCCGCATTGATCACCGGCTCCGGCACCGCCTGCGCGTACATCCCGACAAAGATCTCGTCCCACGGACCGTTGACGCCGTAGGTAAAACTGTCGCCAAGAAAGAGCGTCGTTGCCGGGCCGCTGTTGCGGGTCGCGGGTGGCCCGGCGCGGTAGCCATCGGCATCGGTGTAGACGGCGTATTGCGCCCCGCCGAACTGGTCATGCCCGGAAAAATCCGGCCGCAACTGGTACCAACCCCCGGCCTGCCGGTCATAGGGCAGTGCCTTTTGGTCCTGTCCGGTGGCCAGCGTATAGGCGACATCGAGCACCACAAAGAGCAGCAGCGCGACGAAGATCGACAGGAGGACAAGCGCCGTGGTCTTTACGGCCCGCAGGAAGGGGTGCATTCATCGATATCCGTCTTGTGTGGGCCGGGTGGAAGATGCCGCGCCGCCCGCGCGCCGTCAAGGCCAAGCCCGCCCGCGCCATTGCCGGTCAATATCTTTACGACGCCGACGAAAAGCCCTCGATCAACTGCCGCAGGCCGATCATCGCGCCGATGAAGATCGCGCCCAGTGTCAGCGGCGCGCCCAGCGCCAGCACCGACATCGCCGAAATCCCCTGCCCGATGGTGCAGCCCAGCGCAAGGACCGCACCGCCCCCCATCAGGACCGCGCCGAGGATCTGGCGCTTCAACTCGCGCGGGTCCTCGCAGGCCTCCCAGCGGAAACGCCCCTTGATTAGGCTGCCGGCAAAAGCCCCCGCCAGCACGCCCGCGACCGAGCCGATGCCGAAACTGATGCCGCCGCCGCTGGAGGTCATGACAAACAGCACGGTTTCGCCCAGCGGAGCGGTAAAGGTGTGGCTGAGAACGGCCTGCGCGCCAAATCCGGTATCGGCCACCCATTGCGTGCCGATCCAGCCCGTGGCGACCGCGACCGCCACGACGGCGGCCCAGAAAAGCGTCGCGCGCTCGGCCAGAAACGCTCGTGACCAGAGTGCCGCCAGCGTGAATGCCGCACAGATCGCCAGCCCTGCCGCGTTGGCCGCGACACCGCCCCCCGGCGCGATCAGGTCGGCATAGCTGCGCGCGCCGGCGTGCAGCGTCGTGGCGTCGACCAGCGCCACGCGCAACTGCGCCAGCGGCCCCGAAAGCGCCACATAGGCCGCGATGCCCATCACCAGCACAATGACGAAAGACCGCAGATCACCGCCCCCCGCGCGTGCCAACGCGCCCAGCCCGCAATTGCCCGCCAGCGACATGCCATAACCAAAAAGCAGCCCGCCGACGACATGCGCCAGCGGCGAAAACGCGGCGAGGTGGTAGATGGTTTGCGACGGGTCGAGCAGGCCCAGCAGCGCCGCAAGAAAGGACAGCACACCGGCAAGGCCGATCGCCAGTCCCCACATGCGCAGGCGGGTATCGCTGCCCTGATAGAGAAAATCCTCGATCGCGCCGAGGGTACAGAACCGCCCAAGCCGGGACGCCAGCCCCAGCAGCACACCACCGCCAAATCCGATAAGCGCCACAAGCCAGGCGTCAGGCAGGCTGTCGAGCATTGCTTGGCCCCTCCTCCGGGCCCGTCGCTAGCTGTCCTTGCAAAAGAGGTCGTAGACGACCTCCAGAATTTGCACCGCGCGGCGATCTTTCAGGCTGTAATAGATCACCTTGCCCTCGCGGCGCGGTGTCACCAGCCCCTCGCTGCGCAGGCGCGACAATTGTTGCGAAACCGCCGCCTGCCGGGCCGAGAGCAATCTTTCCAGCTCGGTCACGGATTTCTCGCCTGTGGCAAGGTGGCACAGGATCATCAACCGACCCTCGTGGCTGATCGCCTTGAGGAAATTGGACGCCTCGCAGGCGTTGCGCATCATCCGGTCCAGCTCGGGCTCGGAGAGATCATCGCGAATGACAGGCAGGTTCATGATCGAAGTTCCAGTCGGTCTAACGTCCACCTGATGATAGGCATCCGAACAGAATCGCGCAAATCTCTGATATTTGTTTTTCCGGAACTGCGGCTATTGCCGCACGGGTGCCTCATTGCTCCGGCACCGCGGCAATGTTGTGGGTATCCAGCAGACGCCCTAGCAGAAACCAGAAGAACTCGTCCCCGTTATAGCCTTCCATGCGGCCCAGTTCCTGCCCGTCCTCCACCAGAACGAATGTCGGCGTGAACACCGGCCGCGAGGTAAAGGTGATATCCTCGGGCAGATCGCGCAGATCGACCCGGCGCAGCGGCGCGCGGCGCCCCTCGGCCGTTCTTGGATAGATTTCCGACAGTTCGGCGTCCCAGCGTTCGCACCAATGGCACCCGGCCTGCTCGACCATGATCAGCTCTGCCGCGCGGAGCGGCAATATCGCGCCCAGCGACAATACGCAGGCAACAACGGATATTCGCGCCCAATTCATCTCGGCTCCTGTTGACGCTGCGGTTAAATATATAATAACTTGAATATGTAACCTGATCAAGCGCCCGGGAGGCATAACGATGCTGGACGTCAGTTTTTTCGGGGCCATTCTGGGCGGGCTGATCGTCTTCTTCTCCCCCTGCGTGCTGCCGATCGTCCCTTTCTACCTTAGCTACATGGCCGGGGCGTCGATGTCGGAAATCAGCGAGGACGGCGCGCTGGCGCCGGGCGTGCAGCGGCGGGCGTTTCTGGCGTCGATCATGTTCTCGCTGGGGATCATCACCGTTTTCGTGCTGATGGGCGCTGCGGCCTGGGGGCTGAGCCAGGCGTTTCGCGGCGTGCAAACCGAATTCCGGCTGGTGGCGGCGCTGATCGTCTTTATCATGGGCCTGCATTTTCTGGGCGTGCTGCATATCAGCTTTCTCAACCGGGTGTTTCAACTGGATGCGGGCGAAACCAAGGGCATGTCGGTGCTGGGCGCCTATGTGGTGGGCTTTGCCTTTGCCGCGGGCTGGACGCCCTGTGTGGGCGGGGTGCTGACCGCTGTCATCTTCACTGCCAGCACCGAATCAACCGCGTTGGAAGGGCTGTGGCTGTTGCTGGTCTTTGGTGCTGCGATGACCGCGCCCTTCGTGATCGCGTCGCTCTTTATCGCGCCATTCCTGCGCTTTGCCGCGCGGTTCCGCAAACACCTGCCCCTGGTCGAAAAGGCGATGGGCCTGCTGCTGATCGTTTTCGCAGTTCTTATTGCCACCGACAGTGTTAACTATATCGCGCAATGGATGCTGGAGACGTTCCCGGTCTTCCAGAGCATCTGATGAGGAGAGGATCGATGAAACGACTAGCCACATTCCTAGCCGCCGCGCTCTTGGCGCTGCCCGCCTTTGCCGTCGAAATCGGCGACGATGGCCTGCACAAGACCGACTGGATGCGCGACACGTTCAAGGACCTGCGCGAAGATCTGGCGGATGCAAATGCCGAAGGCAAGCGACTGGTCATCATGGTGGAACAACGCGGTTGCGTCTATTGCACCAAGATGCACAAGGAGGTTTTCCCTCAGGAAGTGCTCGCTTCCTACATCCGCGAGAATTTCTTTGTCGTGCAGATGAACCTTCACGGCGATGTGGAGGTCACGGATTTTGACGGCGAGGTTCTGAGCGAGAAACAGGCCGTGGGCAAATGGGGATTGCTGTTCACGCCATCGATCCTGTTCCTGCCCGAAGAGGTTGCAGAGGATCAGAGCGCCTCGGAGGCGGCAGTCGCCCTGATGCCCGGCGCCTTCGCTCTGGGCACAACTCTGGACATGTTCACATGGGTGAATGAAAAGCGCTACGAGCTTGATAACGGGGAAGATTTCCAACGTTACCACGCGCGGCGCATACAGGAACGCAACGACGGTTCTACCGACTGAGCGCCGGTGCGGCCGGGAAAGATAAATTCAAAAATGCGAATTTATAGTTGATCGCGCCGCGCCCCCTGCCCTAGAGTAGCTCACAAACAAGACAACAAATTGTGTTGCGGGAGGACGCATGAGAAAATCCATTCTAGCTGCGATGGCGCTGGCGCTGTCGGCCGGGGGGTCTGCCGCTGGCGAGATCGCCCCGAGCCAGGTCAAATTCGAAGATGGCGCGGTGGCGACTTCGCTGACCGGCGTCCCGGGCGACGCTGCCGAAGGGCGCAAAATCGTCGGTAGCAAGAAGCTGGGAAATTGCGTGGCGTGCCACGTGGTATCCGAACAGGCCGAGGTGCCCTTCCAGGGCGAGATCGGCCCGCCGCTGGACGGGGCCGGCGATCGCTGGAGCGAGGCCGAACTGCGCGGCATCGTGGCCAACGCCAAGATGATGTTCGAAGGCTCGATGATGCCTTCCTTCTACAAGACCGAAGGCTTTATCCGTCCGGGTAAGGCCTATACCGGCAAGGCCGCCGATGACACGTTCGGGCCGCTTTTGACGGCACAGCAGATCGAAAACGTCGTGGCCTATCTGGGCACGCTCAAGGAATGACCGGCCTGCAACACAAGGTTCAAGTTCAGGAGATGAAAACATGGAACTGACACGACGCAACGCGATGATCCTCGGTGCCGGGGCCATCGTCGCCACCGGTCTGCCGCTGACCGCCGCCGCCGCTGCCGGGGATGAAGAAATCGCGGCATTCACCGGCGGTGCGGAAATTGGCAGCACGGGTGTTACCCTGACTGCGCCCGAGATTGCCGAAAACGGCAACACAGTGCCGATCGAGGTGTCTGCCCCCGGTGCCACCGCGATCATGGTGCTGGCGCTCGGCAACCCGACGCCGCCTGTCGCCACTTTCAATTTCGGCCCGCTCGCAGCTTCGCAATCGGCCTCCACGCGCATCCGTCTGGCGGGCACGCAGGACGTTGTCGCTATTGCCAAGCTTGCAGATGGGTCGTTCGCCCGCGCATCGAGCACGGTCAAGGTCACAATCGGCGGCTGCGGCGGCTGATAGGTTCAAGGAGAAACATGAAATGGCCAAAGGTGTAAAACCCCGCGTCAAAGTCCCCAAGACTGCCGCTGCCGGCGAGGCGATCACGATCAAGACGCTGATCAGCCACAAGATGGAAAGCGGTCAGCGCAAGGATGGTGACGGCAACCCGATCCCGCGTTCGATCATCAACCGCTTTACTTGCGATTTCAACGGCGAGAATGTCGTGGATATCAAGATGGAGCCCGCAATTTCGACCAACCCGTTCTTCGAGTTTGAAGCGACTGTACCGGAAAGCGGCGAATTCCAGTTTACCTGGTACGATGATGACGGATCGGTCTACGAGACGGCCAAGAAAATCGCCGTCGAATAGACGCCGGGCATCGATGGGAGGAACGATAATGATAAAAAAGACTAGGGCCCTGAGCGCAATCGGCGCGCTGGTGCTGGCGGCAACGCCCGCACTGGCGGATCCGGTGGATGCAACGCTGATCCTCAACGAAGAGACCGAGATGGTCACGCGCACCGCAGCGCCTGATCATCTTTCGGACACGCTGGACGAGGTGATGTCGGGCTGGCTGTTTCGCGGGACCGAGACCCGCGCGATGCAGGCGGATGATTTCGACAATCCCGGTATGATCTTTGTCGAACAGGCGATGGATACCTGGGACACGGTCGAAGGCACCGAGGACAAATCCTGTGCCTCTTGCCACGAGTCCCCTGATACGATGGCCGGTGTGCGCGCTGTCTATCCCAAGTGGAACGAGGCGGCGGGCGAGGTTCGCACGCTGGAGATGCAGATCAACGATTGCCGTGAAAACCGCATGGGTGCGGACAAGTGGAAATACACTGGCGGAACCATGCAGAACATGGTCGCGCTGATTTCCTCTGTCTCGCGCGGCCTGCCGGTGAATGTGGCGATCGACGGCCCGGTACAGTCCACCTGGGAAAAGGGCAAAGAGCTGTATTATACTCGTAATGGTCAGCTGGAACTGAGCTGCGCCAATTGCCACGAAGACAACTACGGCAACATGATCCGCGCCGACCATCTCAGCCAGGGGCAGATCAACGGCTTTCCGGTCTACCGGCTGAAAAACACCAAGCTCAACGCGGTGCATGCCCGCTTCAAAGGCTGCATCCGTGATACCCGCGCAGAGACCTATAGCCCGGGCAGCGAAGAATTCATCGCGCTCGAGCTTTATGTCGCGTCGCGCGGCAACGGTCTGTCGGTCGAAGGGCCGTCTATCCGCAACTGAACGAACGCCCCGCCCGAGCGATCGGTGCGGGGTGTTTTTTGACCTTAAACATTCAATTTCGCGCATGTGATCGCGCGAGGGAGCCTTATGATGATCTCACGGCGTGACTTTTTGCAGACCGGCATGGCGGCAAGCGCGATCCTCGGCGCATCGTCTTTCGGTCAATGGGGCCGTCTGGCTGCGCAACAGGCACTGACGCAGGATCAACTGACCCGGTTCGACACGTTCGGGAATGTGTCACTGATCCACGTCACGGATATTCACGCCCAGCTGAAGCCGCTCTATTTCCGCGAGCCGTCGATCAACATCGGCGTTGGCGACAACAAAGGTAAGGTGCCGCATGTGACCGGCGCGGATTTCCGCCGCCTTTACGGGATCGACGATGGCAGCCCCGCGCATTACGCGCTTTCTTCGGGGGATTTCACGGCATTGGCGCAGGGATATGGCCGCGTCGGCGGACTGGACCGCGTTGCCACCGTGATCAACCAGATCCGCGCGGACCGCCCTGACGCGCTGCTGCTGGATGGCGGCGACACATGGCATGGCAGCTACACCTGCTACCAAACTGAGGGTCAGGATATGGTCAACGTGATGAACGCGTTGAAACCGGATGCGATGACATTCCACTGGGAATTCACGCTGGGCTCTGATCGCGTCAATGAACTGGTCGAGGGGCTGCCCTTTGCGGCCCTTGGTCAGAACATATTCGACGCAGAATGGGACGAACCGGCCGAGCTGTTCCCGCCCTACAAGTTTTTCGAGCGCGGCGGCGTCAAGATCGCCGTGATCGGCCAGGCATTCCCCTACATGCCGATTGCCAATCCCGGCTGGATGTTCCCCGAATACGCCTTCGGCATCCGCGACGAACATATGCAAGAGATGGTGGACGAGGTGCGCGCCCAAGGCGCCGAACTGGTCGTCCTGCTCAGCCATAACGGCTTTGACGTGGACAAGAAGATGGCCGGTATCGTGACCGGCATCGACGTGATCCTGTCCGGCCACACCCATGATGCGCTGCCAGAGCCGGTGCTGGTAGGCGAGACGATCATCGTAGCGTCGGGCAGCAACGGCAAATTCGTCAGCCGCGTGGATCTGGACGTGCGCGACGGACGCATGATGGGTTTCCGTCACAAGCTGATCCCGATCTTTTCCGACGTGATCGCCCCCGATCCGGAGATGACCGAGCTGATCGACGCGCAGCGCGCTCCCTTTGCCGACCAACTGTCAGAGGTGATCGGCCAGACGAGCAGCCTGCTCTACCGGCGCGGCAATTTCAACGGGACCTGGGACGACCTGATCTGTGACGCCCTTCTGTCGGAACGCGAGGCGGATATCGCGCTTAGCCCCGGCGTGCGTTGGGGGCCGAGCATTCTGCCCGGTCAGGACATCACCCGCGAGGATATCTGGAACGTCACCTCTATGACCTATGGTCAAGCGTACCGCACTGAAATGACGGGTGAATTCCTGCATGTGGTACTGGAGGACGTGGCCGACAACCTCTTCAATCCCGATCCCTATTATCAGCAGGGCGGCGACATGGTGCGCACCGGCGGGCTGGGCTACCGGATCGACATATCGAAACCGCAGGGCAGCCGGATCACCGATCTCACGCTGCTGAAAACCGGCGAGGCGATTGATCCGTCCAAGAGCTACGTGGTCGCAGGCTGGGCCTCGGTCAACGAGGGCACCGAGGGGCCGATGATCTGGGACGTGGTCGAGGATCACATCGCCCGGCTGGGCACCGTCACCATCAATCCCAATACCAGCGTCACGGTCACCGGACTGTAAATGCACAGGACAAGGAGGCATCAGCCATGACAGAATCCTCTTCCCCCAAACCCACCACGCGGCGCGCGTTTTTGCGCGGCGCGGCGGCGGCCGGGGTCGGGGCCGCAGCGACCAGCGCCGCTGCAGCCACCCCCGATCCACTGATCACCGAGGTCCAGCCCTGGGCGCAGGGCTTTGGCGATCCCGTCGATGAAACGCCCTACGGCCTTCCCATCCGGTTCGAGAGCGACGTGATCCGCCGCAACGTCGAATGGCTGACCGCCGACACGATCAGCTCTATCAACTTCACGCCGATCCACGCGCTGGATGGCACCATCACCCCGCAGGGCTGCGCCTTCGAACGGCATCATTCCGGCGCGATCGAGCTGGCAAAGGAAGACTATCGCCTGATGATCAACGGGCTGGTCGATACGCCACTGGTGTTCACCTATGCCGATCTGGAACGGTTCCCGCGCGAAAACCACGTCTATTTCTGCGAATGCGCGGCCAATTCCGGCATGGAATGGGCGGGCGCGCAACTGAACGGGGCGCAGTTCACTCACGGCATGATCCACAACATGGAATATACCGGCGTGCCGCTACGCACGCTGCTGCAGGAGGCCGGCTATCAGACCGCCGGCAAATGGGTCTATGTCGAGGGGGCTGATGCGTCTTCGAACGGGCGTTCGATCCCGATGGAGAAAGCTTTGGACGATGTGCTCGTTGCGTTCAAAGCCAATGGCGAGGCTTTGCGTAAAGAGCACGGGTATCCGGTGCGCCTCGTCGTGCCCGGCTGGGAAGGCAACATGTGGATCAAGTGGCTGCGCCGGATCGAAGTATCGGACGCGCCCGTGGAAAGCCGCGAGGAAACCAGCAAATACACCGACGTGCTGGAGGATGGCACGGCGCGAAAATGGACCTGGGCGATGGATGCCAAATCGGTCATCACCTCGCCCAGCCCGCAATCGCCCATCACCCACGGCCCCGGCCCTCTGGTGATCAGCGGCCTGGCCTGGTCCGGGCGCGGTGTAATCACCCGCGTCGATGTCTCGACCGATGGTGGCAAGTCATGGCAGACCGCGCGACTGGCCAAGCCCGGCGAGAAGATGGCGCTGAGCCGCTTCTATCTGGACATTGATTGGGACGGCTCGGAAATGCTGCTGCAGGCCCGCGCGATGGACGACACGGGCTATGTCCAGCCGACCAAGAACCAGCTGCGCGAGGTACGCGGGCTGAACTCCATCTACCACAATAACGGCATTCAGACATGGTGGGTTCGGACAACAGGGGAGGCAGAAAATGTCGAAGTATCTTGAAACGGCTGCCCTGCTGGCCGCCACATGCCTGATCTCTGCGCCCGCGCTGGCCGGTGATTTCGGCCTTGGCCGCCCTGCCCTGCCCGAGGAGATCGCGGCATGGAACCTTGACGTGCGCCCCGACGGCACGGGCCTGCCCGCAGGATCGGGCGATGTGGCCACGGGCGAGGCAATCTTTGCCGAACGCTGCGCCTCGTGCCACGGCGATTTCGCCGAAGGCGTCGGCAACTGGCCCAAGCTGGCCGGTGGTGAAGGGACGCTGGCGGATCCCGATCCGGTCAAGACCGTGGGCAGCTACTGGCCCTACCTTTCGACCACGTGGGATTACATCAACCGGTCGATGCCCTTTGGCGATGCCCAGAGCCTTGAGGCGGATGAAGTCTATGCGATCACCGCCTATATCCTCTATTCCAACTATCTGGTGGATGACGATTTCGTGCTGTCGAACGAAACTTTCGGCGACGTGCAGATGCCCAATGCCGATGGCTTCATCATCGATGACCGGGCCGAAACCGAATATCCGAAATTTACCGGCGAGCCCTGCATGCAGGATTGCAAGGACGAGGTGAAGATCACCATGCGCGCCCGGGTTCTGGACGTGACCCCTCAGACCGAGGAAGACGCAGCGACGGCCGAACCGGTCGAGGAGGCCGCGGAAGCCGTCGTGCAGGAGGTTGCCGAAGCGGCACCAGCTCCGGACCCCGAACTGGTGGCACAGGGCGAAAAGGTGTTCCGCAAGTGCAAGGCTTGCCACCAGGTCGGCGAGAAAGCGAAAAACCGCGTTGGCCCGCATCTGAACGGCATTGTCGGGCGTGCGGCAGGTTCGGTTGACGGGTTCCGCTACTCGACCCCGCTGCTGAAGCGCGCCGAACAAGGGTTGGTCTGGACACCAGAGGAATTGACGGCGTTTCTCGCGTCGCCAAAAAAATACCTCAAGGGCACCAAGATGTCCTTTAACGGGCTTCGCAAGGATGCTGACCTGGAGGCGATCAACGCCTATCTTTCAACCTTCACGGAGTAGTTGATGCGCCCATTCCGGCCCTACCCACTGGTTCTGGCGGCAATTCTGGCCGCCAGTTCCGGTGCGGCAGAAGGTTTGGGCGATGCTGAAAAGGGTGCGGCATTGTTTGAGCAATGCAAAGGCTGCCACATGGTCGGGGATGGCGCCCGGGACCGGATCGGCCCGCATCTGAACGGGATATTCGGGCGACGCGCGGGCACACAGGACGGTTTCGCCTATTCCGCGTCCATGACCCGCGCCGGCATGGACGGGCTGGTCTGGACGGCCGAAACGCTGGATGCCTATATCGAAAACCCGCGGGCGCTGGTCTCGAAAACCCGAATGAGCTACCGTGGCATGAAGGACGCGCAGGACCGCGCCGATCTGCTGGCCTATCTGCGACGCCATTCGGACAGCCCCGCAGACATCCCCGAGGCAGAACCGACTGCTCGACCCACCGATCACGATCTTGATCCCGCGATCCTGGCGCTGGAAGGAGACGCGGAATACGGCGAATATCTGGCGACCGAATGCCTGACCTGCCATCGCGCCGACGGCAGTGCGATGGGCATTCCGTCGATCACTCACTGGCCCGCGGAGGATTTTGTCGTCGCGATGCACGCCTACAAATCGAAACTGCGCCCGCATCCGGTGATGCAGATGATGGCCGGACGGCTCTCTGCCGAAGAGATCGCGGCGCTGGCGGCCTATTTCGGAAATATCGATTAAGTCAGTCTGAAACTGAAACGTGAAATTACTGCGGGAGGAAAGACGATGACATTCAACAGACGCACATTCCTGGGCGGCAGCGTGGCAGCGGCCGCTGCCCTCAAATCGCCTTCCCTGCTGGCGGCCGGACACGAAAAACCGCGTGTCGTGGTGATCGGCGGCGGCCCGGGCGGCGCCACGGCGGCGCGCTATATCGCCAAGGACAGCGAGGGCAAGATAGATGTCACGCTGGTTGAACCTTCGCGCACCTACTTCACCTGCTTTTTCTCGAACCTCTATCTGGGCGGGTTCAAGGAGATGGACGAACTGGCGCACACCTACGGCGCGCTCGCAATGGGCGGTGTCAACGTGGTGCATGACTGGGCCATCGACGTGAATGCCGAGGCCAGCAACGTGACCCTCGCGGGCGGCGATGTGCTGCCCTATGACAAGCTGATCATCAGCCCCGGCATCGACTTCATCGACGATTCAGTGCCCGGCTGGAGCATCGCAGCCCAGAACGCCATGCCGCACGCCTACAAGGCCGGATCGCAGACCGAACTGCTCAAGGCGCAGATCATGGCCATGCGCGAAGGCGGGACTTTCGCCATGGTCGCCCCGCCCAACCCGTTCCGCTGCCCGCCTGGCCCCTATGAACGGGTCTCGATGGTCGCCCACACCCTGAAAAAGACCAACCCGACCGCCAAGATCATCATCGCCGACCCTAAGGAGAAATTCTCCAAGATGGCGCTGTTCCAGGAAGGCTGGGCCGATCACTATGCCGGCATGATCGACTGGATCGGCCCGGAATTCGGCGGCGGCAATGTCTCGGTCGATCCGCGCGCCATGACCGTGACGATCGACGGCGAGATAACACAGGTGGATGTCTGCAACGTGATCCCGGCGCAAAAGGCCGGACGCATCGCGGAAATCGCCGGTGTGACCGATGGGAACTGGGCCCCGGTCAACCCCACCGACATGAGCAGCCGCGCGAACCCGGACATCTATGTGCTGGGCGACTCGGCCCAGCAGGGTGACATGCCCAAGTCGGGGTTCTCGGCCAACAGCCAGGCCAAGGTCTGCGCCAACGCGGTGCGCGGCGCGCTGACCGGATCGCGGGTCTTCCCGGCGAAGTATTCCAACACCTGCTGGTCACTGATCGACACCAATGACGGCGTCAAGGTCGGCGCCACCTATGAGCCGACCGAAGAAAAGATCGCCAAGGTCGACGGGTTCATCAGCCAGACCGGCGAAGACGACGCAACGCGCCGCGCCACATACGAGGAATCGGTGGGTTGGTACTCGGGCATCACTGCCGATATTTTTGGCTGACCGGGCCTGCGGGCATCTGCGAACAAGTAATGAAAGGGAATTTCAATGAAACGTCTGAGTGTTGCAGCGCTCTTCGCGCTTGCCAGCCTGCCGGCGCAGGCAAATGACCAAGCCGTGACCTATCCCTATCCGGGCAGTTTCGACGATGCCGCTTTCGTTGTGGAAAGTGCCATCATCGGGCGCGGGCTGGTCATCGATCATGTCAGCCACACGGGCGAGATGCTGGCCCGCACCGCAGCCGATGTAGGCAGCGACAAGGTGCTGTTTGACGAGGCCGATATCTTTCTCTTCTGTTCGGCACAACTGTCGCGCAAGGTGATGGAGGCGGATCCGATGAACATCGCCCATTGCCCCTACGGTATCTTTGTCGCCGAACGTGAAGGGGCCGTAGTGATCGGCTACCGGGTTTATCCCGAGGGGCCGATGCAGCAGGTTCAGGCCCTCTTGGACGAGATCGTGCAGGACGCGCTGAAGTAATCATGGCCTGCGCGGGCTGCGGTGCCAGCGCCGCCCGCGAACAGGTTGCGCCAAATCAAGGCGCCTGCGCGGGGCGTATCCTACAGCGTTCTGCGCGACCAAGGAGGCCGCCATGATCGAGACTCTATTGGACCGCTATGGCGACGGCACGGTGCTGGCCGCGGCGGGCGCGCTGGTCGGGCTGGTTTTTGGCGCGGGCGCACAGCATTCACGTTTCTGTCTGCGGGCGGCGGCGGTTGAGGTGGCGCAAGGCCTGCTGGGGCCGCGCCTGGCGATCTGGCTGATCGCATTCAATGCGGGCGTGCTCTGCGTGCAGAGCCTGGTGGTCGCGGGATGGTTCGATCCGTCAGCATCGCGGCAACTGGCCGCGACAGGCAGCCTCTCTGGCGCGATCATCGGCGGGCTGATGTTCGGCTGCGGCATGATCCTCGCGCGGGGCTGCGCCAGCCGTCTGCTGGTGCTGTCGGCCACCGGCAACCTGCGGGCGCTCATAACCGGTCTGGTTTTGACCATCGTGGCGCAGATGTCGCTGCGCGGGGCGCTGTCACCGCTGCGCGAAACACTGGCCGGTATCTGGACGGTCGAAGGCGGCGCGGGGCGTGATCTGCTGGTCCTGCTGCATCTGACACCGGCCATCGCGGCGATCCTCGCGGGGCTGGCGCTTATCATCTCGCTGTGGCTGGGCCAGCGGCACCGGCTGCGGACCAGCCATATGGTGGCCGCGCTCTGCGTCGGCGGCGCCATCGGGCTGGGCTGGGCTCTGACATATGCGGTCGCGCAGAATTCGTTCGGCGTCGTGCCGCTGTCTTCGGTGACGTTCACCGGCCCCTCGGCAGACACGTTGATGGGGCTGGTGAACAGCCGCGCGCTGCCGCTGAGCTTTGGCATCGGGCTGGTGCCCGGAGTATTTGCCGGGGCGGCCCTGATGGCGCTCGCAACCGGTGAGGCGCGCATCGAGCGGTTCGGTGTGGACACCCCGATGGAGCGCTACCTGATCGGGGCCGTGCTAATGGGGTTCGGCAGCATGTTGGCCGGGGGCTGTGCCGTGGGGGCGGGCATGTCGGGCGGTTCGGTCTTTGCCCTGACGGCCTGGGTCGCGGTCACCTGCATGTGGGCAGGCGCCATGATCACCCAGCGCGCAATCGGCAGTGCGGGCAGCAGCGCGCCGGTCACTCCGCCGGTTGCATAAGCGGTGAGCGGCCTAGGACACGGTCCGTCAGCAGCGCGCCGCTGGCGATCGACACCAGCGCAACGATTGCCGCAATGCTGAGCATCGACACGCCCGAGAGGCCGGCACCGACGGTGCAGCCACCGGCCAGAACACCGCCAAAGCCCATCAACGCGCCGCCCGCCACATAACGCAGGGTCTGCGGCGCATCCTCGAAACTGGCGAAGCGCAACTCGCGGCGCACCAGCCCCGACAGGAATGCACCGCCAAAGACGCCGCCGATCATACCGACGCCAAATCCGGCGGGGATCGAGCTGGAGGCGACCGTCCAGAAGAGGCTGTCGGCCCAGGTCGACGTGAAGGCCAGCGATTGCACCGGCAGCGGGTCGAATTCATCCAGCAGCAGCCAGCCGGTCGCGACCCAGCCAAGGCCCACCAGCAGGCCGATCACCACGGCCAGCGCCGCATGCAGCGGACGCGGCCGCAGCATCGTAATCGCGGTAACAAGCGCCGCGATGGCCAGCGCCGCCCAGGTCAGCAATCCGCCCGGCAGTTCCGCCAGCGAGGCGATGCCGGTTTCTGTCGTGACCGATCCCAGCGCCACGCGCAGCGGCGCAAAGACGCCCTTGAGCGTCGCGTGCGCCACCAGCGCAAAGATCAGCAACACGGTCAGCGCCCGCAGGTTGCCGGTTCCGCCCAGTACGGTCAGGCGGCTGACACAGCCGCGGGTCAGCACCATGCCGATACCAAAGGCGAGCCCACCAACGACAATCGCCAATAGCGGCAGATCGGTGGTCATCAGGCGGTGATCCGAAAGGTCGACCCAGCCCAGCCATGTCGCCGCACTGGTCACGGCAATTGCCGTGGCCAGCGCCGTCAGCCACGTGCCCAGCGCAGGGGCGCGATCCGGCCCGGCCACAAGACCGCGACGCAGGCAGAACCGGCTGATTTGCGCGGCAATACCAAAGAGCAGGCCCAGGCCCAGCCCGAGATAGAGATGGGCGGCTTGGCCGTCAAAAGGCAGGTCGTAAAGATCGAACAGCATGGCGGAATCGCCCCCGGGGATTTGAGACAGTCCCGCCTTAAATCGGACTCTACGCCGCTGGGTCAAGGGGCGCGCGGGGGATGAATTTCCGATCCTTGCGGCCAGATCGGGAAATTGATCCACGATCAGCAAGGCAACCAGATAATCAGGCCATCCCGACCCCGCAGGGCTGAAAGATCACCCTGTTTTGCGCTATTCCCATTCCATCTGTTCGTAAACGCGCCCGGCATTCTTGGTCGCAAGCTCCTCGAACGTATCCAGATGCGCATAGGGCGACTGATCGACATAATAGGCCTCGGTCAGATCGCCGCCATTGTCGATATGCTCGCCTATCTTGGCCCGCAGGTAGACGAGGTAATCGCGGGTATAGCGGCGCACCTGTGCCATGTTGGTCGGGTGGCCGTGGCCGGGGATCACATAGGTGGCGCCCAGTGGCTCGAACTCATTATCCCACGTCTCGATCCAGTCGGCGGTGATGGTGTCGGGAAAGATCGGCAGCATGCGCTCGTGAAACGCCATGTCGCCCGCAATCACCAGGCTCTGCTGGGGCAGCCAGATGACGATATCACCGGGGCTGTGCGCCGGGCCCAGATGCCGCGCCTCGATACGAAAATCGCCCATCTCGACGATGTATTCGTCCTCGAATGTCTCGGTCGGCGCCACGATCTCGGTGCCTTCCGCCTGATCGCGGTTATAGCGCTTCATACCGTCCAGGATCGTGCCGCCATATTCCGCGATCTCATGCGCCGCATCGACATGCATGACGATCGGCACGCCCTGTTCGGCCCAATAGCTGTTGCCGAGTATCGCGTGCCCCTGCCCGTTCTCGTTAAAGACCAGTTTCACCGGCTGATCCGTCAGCCCCTTGATCTCGTCGTGCAGCGCCTTGGCCAGCCCGTAGGCCGCGCCACCATTGATCACCACCACCCCGTCACCGGTGATGATGAAGCTGAGGTTGTTGTTGTGCCCCGCATTTTCATAGGTGGGCGGGGCCGTGGCGCCGATGGCAGAGAATACGCCGGGGATAAACTCCACCGGTTTGTCATAGAGCATCGAGCCGGGATATTTGTCCGCGATATCCTCGCTCGCCGCGGCCATGCCCGCCGCAAACAGCCAAATTGCAAACCAACGCATCATATTTCCTCCGTTACAAATCGGTAGGCGCCATCGTCCCGTTCCACCCGTCCGATCCCGCCGCCCGGCAGGTGAAAACCAATCAGCGCAATCTGTTCCTGCGCCAGCTTGTCCAGCAGCCGCGCGCGGGTTTGCGCGCCCTGCGCGGTGTCCTGATCGGCACCACTGGGCCAGTCGGGGCGGGCAAAGGCAACGTGGTGGTTGCCGATGGCATCACCGCCGATCAGCAGCGCGTCAGTGCCCGCACGCAATTCGAACGCCATATGCCCGGGCGTGTGCCCGTAGCTGGCCACGGCGGCGACACCGGGCAAAACCTCTTCGCCGTCGCGGAACAAGTGGATGCGGTCCTCGATGGCCTCCAGCCTGCGCAGCGCGCCGACCGCGAAACCCGCCCGTGCCGCGTCGATGCTGTCCACCGTCGCCGGGTCGCGCCAATAGTCCCATTCAGCGGCCCCCATCATATAGGTTGCCTCGGGGAACATCAGGTCATCGAAATCGTCCAGCACCCCCCAGAGGTGATCGGGGTGGCCGTGGGTAAAGACCACGTGCGTTACATCCTCTGGCGCAACCCCCACGGCATCGAGGCTGTCCGCCAGCGTACCGGCACTGGGCATGAACCCCGCCCCTGCACCTGCGTCAAACAGCACGGTGCGGTCCGCGTCCTGCAACAGCGTGACGTTGCAGGGCGGCTGGAGTTCATCGGGTGAAAGACCGTGGCGCGCAAGGATCTCGCCGACCTCGTCCTGCGGCAACCCGTCGAAGAAAAAACTGCCCGGCAGCACCAGATGCCCGTCGCTGAGCGATGTCAGGCGCATGGCGCCTATATCATGGCGCACGCCCGCGACGGCGCGACCACCCTGCCCGGCGAGCACCGCGGCCCCCATCCCGGCAATCATCTGTCGGCGCGTAATCATGATATGCTCCACTCCCATTCAATATCATGAATATATTGCGACCCAGACACCATGTTTGGCAAGGCGAAGTTTGCACCGAGCGCAAAAACGCCTCAGCCCCACGGACCTTTCACCCTTCGCCGGGGTTTCGGGGCCTTGGATTTCCTGGCTTTGGATTTCGACACCTGCGGTTCGGCCATCTCGGGTTCGTGGCCGAACAGGGCCTCGCGCGCCCCGGCCTTGTCGATCTGGTATTCGCGTGTCAGGAATTCGATCACATAAGCCTTCTTGGCCTCGGGCCAGCCTTCGTAAAGCTGGTAGAATAGCGGCTTGTGACAAATGAAGAGCTGGCGGATGTCCTTTGGTGACAGTTCGGACAACAGCATGTTGATCAGGTCCGCATCAGGGTGATCGGCGGCACGCAGCGTGTAGAAATAAGCCGGGTGATCGGACGCGATCCGCGGCCAGGGGCCATCATTTTCAACCCAGTTGACCAGTGCCGCGAGCGCATGGAACTCTTCCGGCAATTGGGCCGCATGGCGGCTGGCCAGCCGCCGCATCTCGGCTCGGGTGCGCCCTGCCAGATCAACGCCCTCGCCAGCCAGCGCATCGACCAGAATGAAATCCATCTTTTGCCGCAGGATCGATCCCGCATTTACACCGCGCGCCTTGACCACGGGCTCTGCCAGATCGTTGTATTCAAGGAATTTGGCGATCCTGTTCCGGTCTTCGAGGTCGAAGACATATTTAATCGGCAACTCTCCCAGAGCATCCTTGTCGCCGCTTGTGACCAGCGCCGGGTGATCCATCTGCTGAAAGAGGTAGACGCCGCCAAAATGCGCGGTCCAGAAATTGCGCTGGTCAAAGCTCATTTCCTTCAACTGCACCGGGTTGCGGACCACATCGCCGGTCTCACCTGCCAGCTCGATCATTTCCGCGATCAGCACATCGTCGAACCATGCGTCCTGTTCGCTCAGAAACCGGTCGGTCTTGGCCTTCAGCTTCTGCGCCTGCCGGACGGCGCCGCCGGTGGTGTCCGCCTCGACGCGCACCCGGCGCAGATCAAAAAGATGGGCGGGTGTGGACATATCAAAGACCGAATTCACCAGCTCGCCCGCCACCGCATCGCGCGCGGTCAGCGCAAACAGCGCCGCCTCGTTCTCTTCGATGAACTGGCGCAGGATGCCGCGCGAGGTCGAGAACTTGGCCCCAAGCAGCGGCGCGGTCTTCTGCTGGGTGCTGAGCAGGATGAACTGCCTGTTCACACCTGCATGGTTGAGATAGAGGTGATCGCCCAGCTCATGACCGATTTCGGGCGAGTAGCCGGAAATGTCGATGTAGAAATCGGGCAACGCAGTGCTCTTCCCGGTCAGATGCATAAGCGCGCGATTATAGCGCTCCACCAGCGCCGGCGAGGACACGTGGATCAGGTTGCCGAACATGAGGCCGGATTTGACAAGACGTTTCATCGGGGCAATCCATCCAGCTTGGCAGGGGAAAATTCTGACGGGCGGCGTGTGTTTGGTCCTGTGGTGCCTTCAAAGGCAAGTTTAATCGCGGTGGATTCCAGATACAAATCCTATCCGGCTTGGGCGTGGGCCGCGCATGTCCGCCTGCGGGCGAAAGATACGCGGCGTGATCGGATGCGTCACGCGCGGTGGTCGTCGATCAGCGGGCTGGGCTTGGCAAAGGATTCCAGATCCGCCTGATCGGTTATGGTCATGCGAGAGCCGTCAACGACAACCCCGTAAGGTTGAAGCCCCTTGAACGCCCGGCTGAGATTTTCCGGCGTCATGCCGAGAAACGAAGCCAATCGCCGCTTTTCAAACGGCAGATCAAACTGCGAGGCACCGGCCTGACGACGCTGTTCGCGCAAAAGGTAATTGGCCAGCCGTTCCAGCGAGCTGCGCAGCTTGAGGTCCTTGGTGTTCTTGACCACGGCGCGGTAGCAATTGGCCAGTTCGCCGACAATCGCACGGGCAAAGGCCGCATCCTGGCCAAAAACCCGGCGGACATCCTGAGACGGGATAAGGGCGATCCGGCTTTTCTCCAGCGTTCGTGCGGACATCAGGTAAGGCGCCTCGCGGATCGTCGCAGCCAGAATAAAGGTCGATACCGGACGCACCATCGCCATCGACGTTTCGCGGTTGTTCCAGGTCGAGAACAGCTCGACCGTGCCGACGAGCACGATATGCAGGAAATCGCTGATATCGCCTTCGGTGATCAGCTCAACATGTGGTGGAAAGTTCTGCACGTAGGCCGCGCGCATCAGATCATCAAAATACGATTCTTCCATCGCGGAAAAAATGTCCAGCTTGCGGACTTCTGATTGAAACGATTCGGCCAATGGCTCACCCACATGCGCTGCGCAGATTGACAATTATCAAGCCAAAATTTGCGCACTGTCAATCCCATGATTTCCTCTCAGAAGTGCTGGCTTGATCCGTGCAGATGCTGATCTGACTTTTTTTGCCCCATCGTTTATTTCGCTCATCCCCGGCTCGTACCTGATTTCGATCAAACCGGAAATCCGGCTCAATGGACATCACATACCCTGAAAGTTGAGCGTCAAAGGCGCGCCCTCATCTGAAAGGACTTGTGATGACCACGACACCCGCGATGCGAAGCGATCAGAACCGGGCCCTCGGGCTGAGCACTTTCGCATTCACGCTGAACTTTGCGGTTTGGACCATCTTTGCGATCATCGGCGTCCAGATCAAAAGCGAGTTGGGCCTTAGCGAAACGCAATTCGGCATTCTGGTGGCGACCCCGATCCTGACGGGTTCGCTGACAAGGCTGATCCTCGGCATCTGGACCGAGCAGTTCGGCGGACGGATCGTGTTTCCAATTCAGATGTTGTTGGCCGCGACTGCGACATGGCTGCTGACCATGGCCGAAACCTATCCGATGTTCCTGCTGGCCGCGCTTGGTGTCGGGCTGGCCGGTGGATCCTTCGCGATTGGCGTGGCCTATGTCTCGCACTGGTATCCGCGCGAGAAACAGGGCACCGCGCTTGGTATTTTCGGGGCTGGCAATGTCGGCGCCGCTGTCACCAAGTTCGGCGCGCCCTTCATCATGGTGGCCTACGGATGGGAGGCCGTGGCCAATATCTGGGCCCTTGGGCTTGCCGCCATCGCCGTCGTCTTCTTCCTCTTCGCCAAGAATGACCCGGTATTCGAGGCGCGCCGCAAATCGGGTGGAAAGGCAGCCACGATCGCCGCGCAACTGGCGCCTCTGAAGAACATGCAGGTCTGGCGGTTTTCGCTCTACTATTTCTTTGTTTTCGGGGCGTTCGTGGCGCTGGCGCTGTGGCTGCCGCACTATCTGGTGGACATGTACAAGGTGGACATCCGGACCGCCGGTATGGCGGCCGCTGCCTTCTCGCTCTCGGCCAGCATCTTTCGCGCCTATGGCGGACATCTGAGCGACCGTTTCGGTGCGCGGTCGGTGATGTACTGGACGTTCGGTTTCTCTCTGATCATGCTGTTCATGCTGTCCTATCCGCCGACGACCTACACGATTCACGCGGTGCACGGCGATATCACGTTTTCGACCAGCATGAGCTTTGGCGCCTTTGTTCTGGCGATCTTTGCGCTCGGGTTTTTCATGAGCCTGGGCAAGGCGGCGGTCTTCAAGCATATCCCAGTCTACTACCCTGACAATGTCGGTTCGGTCGGTGGTCTGGTCGGCATGATCGGTGGCCTGGGCGGGTTTGTCCTGCCGATCATCTTCGGCGCATTGCTCGACCTCACAGGCGTCTACACGACCTGCTTTGCCTTTCTGTTCATCCTCGTGAGCATTGCGCTTGTCTGGATGCACATGGCCGTGCGCAGCATGGAGCGGGCCAATCCGGACATTGCCCGCGATGCCCTGCCGCAACTGCCAGAATTCGAAGGGATGCCGATCCCCGAGGTCCCCTCTTCGGCCGTTCTGGCGGAATGGCACCCGGAGGACGAGGCTTTCTGGGCGGCCAAGGGCCGCGCCATTGCCCGGCGCAACCTGTGGATCTCGATCCCTGCGCTGCTGCTGGCCTTTGCGGTCTGGATGGTCTGGTCCGTCGTGGTCGCGCGGCTGCCTGCCATCGGTTTTGACTTCAACCAGGGGCAGTTGTTCTGGCTGGCCGCATTGCCCGGCCTTTCGGGGGCCACGCTGCGGATATTCTACAGCTTCATGGTCCCGATTTTCGGCGGCAGGCTCTGGACGACGCTATCCACCGCGTCGCTGCTGCTGCCGTCGATGGGCATCGGCTATGCGGTGCAGAACCCCGATACCCCCTACCTGATCTTTCTGGTGCTGGCGTTGCTGTGCGGGTTGGGCGGCGGCAACTTTGCCTCGTCCATGGCCAATATCAGCTTTTTCTACCCCAAGGCGGAAAAGGGAAATGCGCTGGCGTTGAATGCCGGGCTGGGCAATCTGGGCGTGTCGGTCATGCAGTTCCTCGTGCCGCTGGTCATTACCATGGGCGTTTTCGGAGCACTCGGTGGCGATCCGCAACCGCTGAGCGATGGTGGTCAGCTTTGGTTGCAGAACGCCGGTTTCGTCTGGGTGCCTTTCATCCTGCTTTCGACGATCGCGGCCTATCTGGGCATGAACGATATTGCCTCGGCGAAATCATCCTTTGCCGATCAGGCGATCATCTTCAGCCGCAAACATAACTGGATCATGTGCATCCTCTACACCGGCACCTTCGGCAGCTTCATTGGTTATGCCGCCGGTTTCCCGCTGCTGATGAAGACCCAGTTTCCGGATGTGAACGTACTGCAATACGCCTTCCTCGGCCCGCTTGTCGGAGCGCTCAGCCGGGCGGGCACAGGGTGGATATCTGACAAGTTCGGCGGCGGCCGCGTGACCTTCTGGACCTTTGTCGGGATGATTGTCGCCGTCTTTGGCGTGCTGCAATTCCTGCCATCCGAGGCAAATGCCGGGGGCAGCTTCTGGGGTTTCTTTGCCTGCTTCATGGCGCTGTTCCTGCTGACCGGAATTGGCAACGCCTCCACCTTCCAGATGATCCCGTCGATCATGCGCCAGGAAGTGCCGCGCCTGATGCCGCAACTGGACGAGGCCGCATCGCTCAAGCAATCGGATCGTGAAAGCGCCGCGATCATCGCCTTCACCTCGGCCATCGCAGCCTACGGCGCGTTCTTCATCCCAAAGAGTTACGGCACCTCGATCGCCATGACAGGGGCGCCGAACGGCGCGCTCTGGGCGTTCCTGTGCTTCTACGCCGTCTGCGCCGTGATCTGCTGGGTGTTCTACAGCCGCAAGTCCGCTCCGGTTCCCTGCTGAACCCATGAAATCCAGTGCGCCCGGCCGGTCCGGGCGCCGCCCGCCAAAAACAGGAGAATGACATGAGCCATCTGCTCGACAGACTGAACTTCTTCCAATCCAAGGAACTGGAGCAATTTTCGGACGGCCACGGCCAGGTAACCCGCGAAAATCGCGATTGGGAGGACACCTATCGCAACCGCTGGCGGCACGACAAGATCGTGCGTTCCACCCACGGGGTGAACTGCACCGGCTCGTGCAGCTGGAAGATCTACGTCAAATCCGGCATCGTGACCTGGGAGACCCAGCAAACCGATTATCCGCGCACCCGGCCCGATCTGCCCAACCACGAGCCGCGCGGCTGTGCGCGCGGTGCCAGCTATTCGTGGTATCTCTATTCCGCGAACCGGGTGAAGAACCCGCTGGTTCGCGGCAGGCTGATGAAGGTCTGGCGCAAGATGCGCGAAACCAAATCGCCCATCGAATCCTGGACCGCGATCCAGAATGACCCGATCCTGCGCCAAAGCTATGTGCAGACCCGCGGCAGGGGCGGCTTCGTGCGCGCCACATGGGACGAGGTGCTGGAAATCACGGCCGCTGCCAATGCCTACACCGCCAAGACCTACGGCCCTGACCGGATTTTCGGATTCTCACCCATTCCGGCCATGTCGATGATTTCCTACGCCGCCGGCACGCGTTATCTGTCGCTGATGGGCGGCACCTGCATGTCGTTCTACGACTGGTATTGCGACCTGCCCCCCGCCAGCCCGCAGACTTGGGGCGAACAGACCGATGTGCCGGAATCGGCCGATTGGTACAATTCCGGCTATCTGCTGCTATGGGGCTCGAACGTGCCCCAGACGCGGACACCCGACGCGCATTTCTATACCGAAGTGCGCTACAAGGGCACGAAATCCGCCGTCGTCTGCCCCGACTATTCGGAAGCTGCAAAATTCGGCGACGTCTGGCTGCCCGCCAAGCAAGGAACCGATGCGGCACTGGCGATGGCCTTTGGCCATGTCATCCTGCGCGAATTCCATCTCGACCGTCAGGTCGAGTATTTCGAGGAATACACCCGCAAATATTCCGACTTCCCCATGCTGGTGAGGCTCGAAGAAAAGGACGGGCGCCTGATCCCCGGCCGTTTCCTGCGTGCCGACGATCTGGACGACAAGCTCGGCGAGAAGAACAACCCCGAATGGAAAACCGTCGCGCTGGACGAAACCTCGGGGAAACTGGTCGCGCCGAACGGGTCGGTCGGGTATCGCTGGGGCCAGGAGGGCGAATGGAACCTCGAAGAGCGTGCGCATGATGCCGACACCAGGCTGAAAATGACCCTGGTGCAGGAAGAGGACCACGATGACGTGGTCGGCGTCGATTTCCCCTATTTCGGTGGTGCGGCACATAAACATTTCGCCACCGACGCCACCCATCCCGACGTGCTGACCCGCAACATCCCGGTGCGCAAGGTGGCCACCCGCGACGGCGAAGCCATGGTCACCACGGTGTTCGACCTGTTCTGCGCCAATTATGGTCTGGATCGCGGGCTGGGCGGTGACTGGGTCACGGGCGACTATGCCGATGAGATGCCCGGCACCCCCGCCTGGGCCGAAAAGATCACCGGCGTCCCCGCCGACAAGATCATCCATGTGGCACGCGAATTCGCCCAGAATGCCGAAGTGACCAAGGGCAAATCCATGGTCATTCTCGGGGCCGGTATCAACCATTGGTACCACATGGACATGAACTATCGCGGCATCATCAACATGCTGGTGATGTGCGGCTGCGTCGGTCAGAGCGGCGGTGGCTGGGCCCACTATGTGGGCCAGGAAAAACTGCGCCCGCAAACCGGCTGGCTGCCGGTCGCCTTCGCGCTGGACTGGAACCGCCCGCCACGGCAGATGAACGCGACCTCGGCCTGGTATGCCCATACCGACCAGTGGCGCTATGAGACGCTGGAGGCGTCGGAAATCCTCAGCCCCACCGCACCGGCGGGCGACTGGGATGCCAGCATGATTGATTTCAACATCCGCGCCGAACGCATGGGGTGGCTGCCATCGGCACCGCAATTGAAAACCAACCCGCTGGAGGTGGGCCGCGCCGCCAAGGCCGCTGGCAAGGACGTGGCGGCCTATGTCACCGAACAGTTGAAATCCGGTGAATTGCAGATGTCCTGCGAAGATCCCGACGCGCCCGAGAACTGGCCGCGCAACCTCTTTGTATGGCGGTCGAACCTGCTGGGCTCCTCGGGCAAGGGGCATGAATATTTTCTCAAGCACCTGCTGGGCACCCAACACGGCGTCATGGGCAAGGATCTGGGCGAAGAGGGCCGTCAACTGCCCAAGGAAGCCAAGTGGCACAAGGAAGCACCGCGCGGCAAACTGGATCTGCTGGTGACGATCGATTTCCGCATGTCCACCACCTGCGTCTATTCCGACATCGTTCTGCCAACCGCCAGTTGGTACGAAAAGGACGACATGAACACGTCGGACATGCACCCGTTCATCCACCCGCTTCAGGCGGCGGTCGATCCGGCGTATGAATCCAAATCGGACTGGGAAATCTTCAAGGCGCTGGCCAAGAAGGTCCAGGAGGTCGCGCCGGAAATCCTCGGGGTGGAAACCGATGTTGTCGCCCTGCCCATCCTGCACGACACTCCTGCCGAAATCGCGCAGGATCAGGTGAAGGACTGGAAAGCCGGCGAATGCGACCTGATCCCCGGCAAGACCGCACCGAGCTTTATCGCGGTCGAACGGGATTATTCGCGGATCTATGATCGCTTCACCGCGCTTGGCCCGCTGATGGACAAGCTGGGCAATGGCGGCAAGGGGATCACCTGGAACACCCAGACCGAGGTCGACAACCTCGGCGATCTCAGCGGTCGGCAACTGGACGGAACTGCCGCCGGCAGGCCACAGCTGGACACCGCAATCGACGCCTGCGAGGCGGTGCTGATGCTGGCCCCCGAGACCAACGGTGAAGTGGCCGTCAAGGCTTGGCAAGCCCTTGAGAAGGCCACCGGGCGCAAGCACACGCATCTGGCCGATGGTGAACACCACAACAAGATCCGCTTTCGCGATATCGCCGCCCAACCGCGCAAGATCATCTCGTCACCCACATGGTCGGGCATCGAGAGCGAAAAGGTCAGCTATAACGCGGGCTATACCAACGTGCATGAACTGATCCCGTGGCGCACGCTGACCGGGCGTCAGCAGCTCTATCAGGATCACCTGTGGATGCGCGCCTTTGGCGAGGGCCTGATGAGCTACCGCCCCCCCGTCGACCTCAAGACGATCACCGAGGCCGTGCAGGACGAAGGCGATACGCTGCACCTGAACTTCATCACGCCGCACCAGAAATGGGGCATCCATTCGACCTATACCGACAACCTGCTGATGCTGACGCTGAACAGGGGCGGCCCGGTGGTCTGGCTCTCGGAGGTGGACGCGCAGAAGGTTGGCATCGTCGATAACGACTGGATCGAACTTTACAACGTGAACGGGGCGCTGACGGCCCGTGCCGTTGTCAGCCAGCGCATCAAGGAAGGCACGACCTTCATGTATCACGCGCAGGAAAAGATCGTGAACACGCCCGGTTCCGAGAAAACCGGCCATCGTGGCGGCATCCACAACTCGGTCACTCGCACCGTGCTCAAGCCCACGCACATGATCGGCGGCTATGCCCATCAGGCTTACGGCTTCAACTATTACGGCACCGTGGGCAGCAACCGCGACGAGTTCGTCGTGGTGCGCAAAATGAAGAAAGTGGACTGGCTCGATCAGCCGGCGAATGAGAAGGAGGCAGCACAATGAAAGTGCGCGCACAAATCGGCATGGTGCTGAACCTCGACAAATGCATCGGCTGTCACACCTGTTCGGTCACCTGCAAGAACGTCTGGACCAGCCGCGACGGCGTCGAATACGCCTGGTTCAATAACGTCGAGACCAAACCCGGCACCGGCTATCCGACCGACTGGGAAAACCAGGCGCGCTGGAATGGCGGCTGGGTTCGGACGGCTGCGGGAAAGTTGCAGCCCAAACAGGGCGGCAAATGGCGCATCCTGGCAAATCTCTTTGGCAACCCGTCACTGCCCGAGATCGACGATTACTACGAACCATTCGATTTCGACTATGACCACCTGAAATCAGCCCCGGAAATGAACGCCTTTCCGACCGCCCGCCCCCGGTCCAAGATCACCGGCAAACGGATGGAGAAGATCGAAAAAGGCCCGAACTGGGATGAAATCCTCGGCGGTGAATTCGCCAAGCGATCCGAAGACTACAACTTTGAAGGCATCCAGAAAGAAATCTACGGCGAGTACGAAAACACCTTCATGATGTATCTGCCGCGCCTGTGCGAGCATTGCCTCAATCCGACCTGCGTCGCATCCTGCCCGTCGGGCGCGATCTACAAGCGCGAAGAGGACGGCATCGTCCTGATCGACCAGGAGAAATGCCGCGGCTGGCGGATGTGCGTGTCGGGCTGCCCCTACAAGAAGGTCTATTACAACTGGTCGACCGGCAAATCCGAGAAATGCACGCTGTGCTATCCCCGGATCGAAAGCGGCAACCCGACGGTCTGCTCGGAGACCTGCGTAGGGCGCATCCGGTATCTGGGCGTGATGCTCTATGATGCCGACAAGATCGAAGAGGCCGCATCGGTCGAAAACACCACTGATCTCTATGATGCGCAGCTGGGCGTATTCCTCGACCCGCACGACCCGGAGGTGATCGCGGCCGCTCAGGCGGACGGCGTACCGCAGGACTGGATCAAGGGCGCGCAGAACAGCCCGATCTGGAAAATGGCGATGGACTGGAAAGTGGCATTCCCGCTGCATCCCGAATACCGGACCCTGCCGATGGTGTGGTACATTCCGCCGCTTTCCCCGATCCAGAACGCGGCAGAGGCCGGCAAGATCGGCAGCGATGGCGACATGCCCGACGTCAAAAATCTGCGCATTCCGGTGAAATACCTGGCCAACATGCTGACTGCGGGCGACGAGGCCCCGGTAGTCACGGCGCTGGAACGCATGCTGGCAATGCGGTCCTACATGCGCGCCAAGACCATCGAGGGCGTGCAGGACGAAGCCATCGCGGAACGCGTCGGCCTGAGCGGCCGGATGATCGAGGACATGTACAAGATCATGGCGCTGGCCGACTATGAGGACCGTTTCGTGATCCCGACCACGCATCGCGAACAGGTCGAAGAGGCCTATGACCTGCGCGGCGGCTGTGGCTTTACCGACGGCAACGGATGCTCGTCCGGCATCTCCAAGGGCTCGCTCTTTGGCGGCTCGAAGAAACCCCTGAAAATGCCCACGGAGGTGATGTGATATGGCCCCCCAATTGCACGACAGAACGCTCAAGGCCTTGTCCTTGATCCTGAGTTACCCGACGCGCGAGTTGCAGCATGCCATGCCCGAGATCGGAGGCGTTCTGGCCTCGGACTCGCGCCTGACGGCCATCGCGCGCCGGGCGTTGCGCCCGCTCGTGGAGGAGCTGGGCGGGCGCGACATCTATGACCTCGAAGAGCAGTTTGTGCTGCTCTTCGATCGGTCGCGCACGCTCTCGCTCAACCTGTTCGAGCATGTCCACGGCGAGAGCCGCGACCGGGGCGCTGCAATGGTGTCGCTGATCGAGACCTATCGCGAACATGGCTACGACCCGGCCACGTCCGAACTACCCGATCACCTGCCGGTGCTGCTGGAATTCCTGTCGATGGTGCCCGCTCCCGAGGCACAAGAGATACTGGCCGACGCGGCCCATATCTTTGCGGCCCTGAGTGAACGGCTTGTCCGGCGCGAGAGTGCCTATGCGGCGGTCTTTGACGCGCTGGTGCAACTGTCGGGCGCCAAGGCTGACCGACAGGCTGTCGCCGAGATGCTGAAAGCCGAGGAGGTCGATCCCGAGGATCTGGAGGCGCTGGATGCGGTCTGGGAGGAAAGTGAAGTCACCTTTGGCCCGGACCCCAATGCAGGCTGCCCCCAGGTGCGTGACATGCTGTCGCGTATGGACACACCCGTAACCCCCGCGCCGCACGCGGCAGAATAGGGAGGATCAGAAATGCTATTCGCCAATTTCGATATCAACTACTTCATCTTCGGGGTCATGCCCTATGTCGCGTTGACCGTGCTGATCGTCGGCTGCGTCGCCCGTTACGAGCGCGACCCCTTTACCTGGAAATCCTCGTCGAGCCAGCTCTTGCGGCGCAAGCAGCTGATCTGGGGTTCGGTGCTGTTTCATGTCGGTATCCTCACGGTGTTTTTTGGCCACCTGATCGGCCTGTTCACCCCGCTCTGGCTGATCGACGCGCTGGGGGTGCCGCATGGGCTGAAACAATGGGCGGCGGTGGTCATCGGCGGCGCCGCCGGGATCGCGGCGCTGATCGGGGCCACGATGCTGCTGCACCGCCGGCTGTTTGATCCGCGCATTCGGATCCACTCCAGCTTTGCCGATATCCTGATCCTGGGGCTGATCTGGTTGCAGCTCTTTGTCGGGCTGGGTACGATCATCCTGACGCTGGAGCATATGGACGGAGTCGAAATGGTCCGCTTCATGACCTGGAGTCAGAGCGTGGTCATGCTCAAGCTCAACGCGTGGGCCCAGGTGGTTGATGTGCACTGGCTCTATAAATTCCACATCCTGCTGGGGCTGATCATCGTGACGCTGTTCCCGTTCACCCGGCTTGTGCACATGATATCCGGGCTGGCGGCCCCCTTCCGATACGTGCTGCGCCCGGGCTACCAACTGGTGCGCTCGCGTCGCAAGCAGACCCGCCCCGCGCATGAACCGGCGGAGTGAGCATGATGAACAAGACTCTTTTTCCTGATCTCATCGTGAATGGCGAAACCGTGCCTCATGCCGACATCGCGGCAGAGACACAGAACCACACCGGCCCCAAGGGCAAGCCGGGCATCGTCTGGCGCAAGGCCGCCCATGCCCTGGCGGTGCGGGCGCTGCTGTTGCAGGAGGCGCGCAGGCGCGGTTTGAAGGCCGCGTGTCAGGAACTGACACCGGGCCGGTTCGAAACCGAGGAGGAGGCCCTGATCCGGGGCCTTCTCGAGGCCGAGATCGACGTCGCCACACCCTCTGACGACGCCGTGCATGACCTCTGGGCACGCGACCCCGACCGGTTCCGCGCCCCGCCCCTATGGGAGGTGTCGCACATATTGGTGGCCTGCGATCCACGCGACGAGACCGCGCGCGAACAGGCCCGCCTGCGCGCCGAAAACCTGGCAACTCGCGCCACCTCGGGCAAGGAAGACTTTGCCGCGCTGGCGCGCGACAACAGCGATTGCGGGTCAAGCGCCAATGGCGGTCAGCTGGGCCAGATGACGCCGGGCGACGCGGTGCCGGAATTCGAGGCCGCGCTGCGCAAGATGACCGACCGCGAGGTATCAGCCAGCCCGGTTCTCAGCCGTCATGGCTGGCACATCATCCGCCTGGACGCGGTCGCCTACGGAGCTACGTTGCCCTATGCGGCGGTCAAATCACAAATCGCCGCCGCGATGGAAAAGACCGCATGGGCGCAGGCATCGCGCGATTTCGTAGGCAGGTTGATGGCGGCAGCCGAAATCACGGGTCTGCCGGAACGGCCCGAGTAGACACCATGTGCCAGAGCGTAGCATCCAGCGGGAATATCCCAATGAACGTAGCGGATACCCCGTTGGATCGCGACACCTGCGCGCCCCTGACACAGCGCGGGATAGTCGCCAAGCAGGCGATGAAAAATCCCGGCACTGCGGGCGCCGGACAGAGCCGCGCGGGCGCCCGGCGCCCGGTAGCAAAACTCAAGAAAGGCCAGTGACCATGCTCGAAACCCTACTCAAACGCAATCGCGACTGGTCGGACCGGCGCAATGCCGAGGAGCCCGGCTTTTTCCCGCGTCTGTCGCATCAGCAGAAGCCCGAATTCTTCTGGATCGGTTGCTCGGACAGCCGTGTGCCGGCGAATGTGGTGGCCGGGCTCGATCCCGGCGAGGTCTTTGTGCATCGCAACGTTGCCAATGTCATCCACAGCGCGGACATGAACATGCTGTCCACGCTTGAATTCGCGGTGGACACGCTGGAAATCCGCGAGATCATCGTATGTGGCCATTATGGCTGTGGCGGGGTCCTGGCCGCGACCGACGACCTGCCGCACGGCTTGGCCGATCATTGGCTGGAACCGATCCGCCGTCTGGCCCGGGCCTATGCCGTCGATCTGGCGCAAACCACGGATGCCGAGGCGCGCCGCGACCGGCTGGCAGAGTTGAACGTGATCGACGGGGTCAGCCGCGTGGCAGAGACCCCGATCCTGCAGCGCGCCTGGGCGCGCGGCGCGCGGGTCGCGGTTCACGGGTTGATCTACGGGTTGAAGGACGGACGGCTGCACGATCTGGATTGCACGATCTCGCACGGTCAGTCCGCTCGGGATGCAGCGCAATGACCTTGCTGGACCCGATCCCCGCCCCAGGATGCGGCTGCGACGCCGAGCATGGCAGCCTGGCCTCGGTGCCCAATGCGGTGGCATGGGCGCTGGCCTGCGTTCGGCCGCAGACCCAGACGGAATGCGTGCCACTCCACCTGGCGGCGGGGCGCGTGCTTGCCACGGCTGTCCGGGCACAAACCGACCTGCCCCGCTTTGCCTGTGCGGCGATGGATGGATATGCGCTGCGGTTCGGCGACGCCCAGGCAGCCGCCCTGCCCGTGAGCGGTACCGCCGCGGCGGGACAGCCGCCGGCCACACTACGCCCCGGCACAGCCATGCGTATTTTCACCGGTGCGCCGCTGCCGCACGGCGCCGACTCGGTCGTGATGCAGGAAGACACCCGGCCCGCGACAGGTAACGCCATCGCGCTGATTTCTGCACCGATCAGGGGAGCTCATATCCGCCTGCCCGGCGAAGATCAGCGCGCCGGAGATGTGTTGATCGCGGCGGGCCAACGGCTGGATGCTCTGTCCATCGGCAGTTGCGCAGGCGCCGGTGCCGGCGAGCTTCAGGTGTTTTGCCGGCCCAAGGTGTCTGTGCTGGTGACCGGCGACGAACTGACGACGGCAGGCAGCCCCCTTGCCGAAGGCGCGATCTGGGATGTGAACGGGCCGATGATCTCGGCCGCGCTGACGGCGGCGGGCTGCGAGCTTGTCGATCTGATCCGCCTGCCCGATCAGCCTGATCTGCTCCGCGCCACGCTGTTCAAGCTTGCCCGACGCAACGACATGATCGTGACGAGTGGGGGCGCGTCGGTAGGCGATCGCGACCATATGGCCGACGTTCTGGCCGATCTCGGGGCCAAGAGCCAGGTCGCAGGCATTGCCATCAAACCCGGCAAGCCGACCACCGTCGCCACCATTTCCGGCACGCCCGTGCTGGCGCTGCCCGGCAACCCGTTGGCTGCCTTCACGCTCTGGCAGATCCTCGGGCGGGCGATGGTCGCGCGGCTGTCAGGCGCGATGCCCGAGACCACGACCTGCCGGCATGTCCGGGTTACGGGTCCGTTGCGGCACACGCCTGGACGGTGCGAGTATCGGCCGGCGCATATTGTCGGCTACGGACCGGATGGGCTGGAATGTGTCGTCTGTCCTGACACCACCTGTTCCGCGCGCCTGTCACAGGCGCAGGCCGCCGATGGATTTATCCTGTTTCCCGCCGATTGCGAGGGCCTGAGCCAAGGCGACCTTGCCGAATTCCTGCCGTTTCAATGAACAGAAAGACCCCGCGCATGAAAATCGCCTATGTGATGAACACCGAACAGGGTGCAACCGACCGTTTTCTCACCCAAACCGCCGCCGCTGCGATCCAACAGGGGCACGCCGTCATCGGCGTGGTTCAGACCAACACGCCACGCCCCAAGACGCATCGCTGCGACATGGACGTGCAGGTATTGCCGGACGGACCAATCATCCGCATCTCGCAGGAGTTGGGGCCGCAGGCACGTGGGTGCGCGCTTGATCCGGCCGCGCTGGAGCGGGCCGTTGTCGAAGTGCAGAAAACCCTCGCGCAGGGCGCGGACCTGCTGATCGTGAATAAATTCGGCAAGCACGAAGCCGCCGGGCGCGGCTTCCGCCCCCTGATCGCCGAGGCGCTATCGCAGGATGTGCCCGTTCTGGTGGGTCTCAACCCGCTGAATCGTGCGGAATTCGAATCCTTCGCGGATGGGCTGGCACAGGAACTGGCCGCAGACAGCGCGACAGTAGCCGATTGGATCGAGACGACCTGCAGGGCACGCAGCGCATTGGCCTGAGCCGGGGTGGCGTCGACACTGGCCGACACCTACCCGCGCGCCCGCTTTGCGGAATTTACTGTACGGGGGGCAACAGAGCCATTTCACAGCCTCAATGCTGCGTGGCTCAGGCAGGATCCCACGGCTTGGGGTCCGACGGATGGGCGCTCGGCCCGCTTGGGCGGAAAACCACGGTCAATCCAATGCCCGCATCCGGGCCACCATCAATGTCCTGATAGACCACCTGACGCGGAATGATGATCTTGGCCCGTCGCGCATTGTCCTGCGCCGACCAAGGGCGCTCGGTCACAACGCAATTACCGGTCTGGCCGGAATAGGACGCTGCCGGCTCAACCTCTTTCAGGAATAGCAGACCATTCACCAACGTCTCGCCATTCAGCACCACCGCGCCGGTCCCGATCACCTGCCGCGCCCTGCCCCGGGTCACGACAGACTGGCTCTTGCTCTGGGCCCAGACGCCGCAAATGCCTGTTTTACCGCCGATATTCTGAACATCCACCGCCACGCTCAGCCCGCCGGGCGAAGTGTAGGTGCCGCCGCCCACGACCGGATTCGGCCCCAGCGTCGCGGTGCCCGCAGGCATAGCAGTGGAGCAGGCCGCAAGGCCGGCAAGCGCCAGACTGGATATGAGAGCAGGGAATCGCATGAAGCCACCTATTGTCAAAAATCGAACCCATAAGGGCGTGTCACGAAGCGGATTGCAAGCTTTGCCGCGCGTCTAGGCCGGGTCGCCTTGCGCTGCAAATGCCTCGGTTTCGCGCAGCATCTCGGGATACCATTCCTCGATCGTCGGCAAAAATGCCTCGCGAATACGCCCGACCTGCTCTGGCGTCAGATCCTCACGCCAGACACCGGACTGCCCCTTGGCAAAGAAGTTCTGCATGCCTGCGGGACGCTCGGCAAAGCCCAACTCCCGCTCCTGCTTTTGCATACTTGCAAAGCTGGTCGCCTTGATCGCCCGTGCAAGCCGGGGTTTATCCACCTTCAGGCGTAGGAATTTTGACAGCAGCTCATTGAAGGTCTTGCCGGGTTTGGCCAGCATGTCCTCGTAGCGCACGATATGGCGCGACAGGCCGGGCGCGCGCGTCCAGCTCATCACATGGCCGTTCCAGCTGCCGAGGGCCTCGTAGATGCCCGCGGGCGTGCCCATGATCATATCAGGGTCCATCATGCGGGTGATTGCCGTGTCGATATCGCAGTTCTGGTGCCGCGCAAAGGACGGCGCAAGGTCGAACGGATTGCGTATGATATAGATCGCCGCCGCTGTCACCTCGGGCGGGATCAGGTCCTGCCCCAGAAACTTGAGCGCCTGGCAGTGGGTCTTGACGAAATGGTGGTCGGGCTTCGAGGCCGCAATCAGACGCAGCGCCTGCGGGCGAACCTTGAGCCATTCCTCGGGGTTGCCCGCCTTGAATTTTCCACCCGCCGCAGCGTCAAAGAAATCCTGCCGCACATCGCCGGTGGTGAATTTCCGCAGGTTGTTGATATCCGGCGCCTCGCCCGGCGGCATCAGGTAATGCGCCAGAAAGCTGCGCATCCACGTGTTCCCCGACTTGGGGAAGGACGCCAGCCAGATGATCCGCTGAAGGTTGTTCATTCCAGATATCCGAATTTTTTCATGGTCTTGGCGTGATCCTTGCAGATCTGTTTGGCCAACGCCGGGTCCAGGTCAGTCTTCCATTGGCCGCTGCGGCCCGAGGCAAAGAATTTCTCGGCCCCTGCTGGCTTTTCCACGAATCCGGCTTCGGCTTCTTGTTTCGACACTTCGTCGAAACTGGCGTGACGCACGGCCCGGTCCAGCCGTTCAGGGTCAACGGGAACACCCAGATGGGTCAATGTCTTGGCGAACTCTTCATGCGGATTTGCCAGCATATCCTCGTAGCGCAACGTCAGCACAGGATATGGCGCGTAGCTGGTCCAACTTTTGACATGCTCGGACCACGAACCCTGAAACACGGCCACTGTCTTGTCATCGGCCTGAGTGGCGTTGTCACTACGGGCGATGCGGCTGACCACCTGATCCACCGGCTCGCCATAATGTCTGGCTGCGGACAGGACCATATCGCGCGGGTCACGCATGATGTAGATGGCCGAACGAGTATATTTATTCGGGATCAGGTCGACGCCCAGTGCCATCGATTTGATGTTGTGGGTTTTGACCAGATTGACATCGGCATTGTTCGCGACGATGCCGCGCAACACCTTGTCTCGTAGTGAAAGGGTCAAGGCCAGATCGCGCGTATCGATCTGACGGCGGGCCACCATGTGATAGGTCTTGGCGATGGCGTCGCCCATGCCAAACTTGTTGACCTGGTTGATCGGCATCGGCTCTTTTGTATTCGCCAGGTAATTCGCCAGGAATATCCGTGTCCAGGTGTTCCCCGACTTGGGGTAGGACGCCAGCCATACAATACTGTTTTTCATCTTGTCTGCCCGCGTTCAGTTATCACAGGCCCAGATAAAAGAAGACGAGGGGGAAATACATCCCCCTCGTCCAATTTTTTCCGAAGAACCGAAGCTTAGAAGCTCAGGTTGATCGCGGTACCCAGAACGGTGCCGTCGATATCAGCTGCGCCGCCATTGTCGGCGTCAACGAATACAGCATAGATATCCCAGTCAACACCGGGGCCCAAGTCGCGGCTTGCGCCGATACGGTAGGCTTCGTAGTCAGCATCCACGCCGCCACCAACGTCGGTTTTACCTTGGAACGTCAGAGCTTCAAACGCCCAGGGGCCAGCTGCGTCGTATGTACCACCAAAGCTCCAGCCAGAGCTGTCGCCTGCGCCACCGGCTACGCCGTTGTCGTTCTCAGCATAGTGACCACCAACGGTGAAATCGCCGAAGCCGATCTGCATGCCGATACCCCAAGTGTCGGGATCGGAGACGCCGACCAAGGTGGAGTCTGCGGTGCCGTAGCGTGCGCCAACGGTGACCGAGGTCGAGCCGAAGGTCTGGCTGTAGTTCAGGCCGATATCGAAGATATCGTTCAGAGTAGCCGCAGTGTTGTTGTTGTGGTTTCCGACAGCGTTGCCGCCGTTGTTACGAGCGTACGAAACACCAACTGTCAGGCCGTTGAAGGAAGGCGTGAAGTAGCTGATGCGGTCAACGTCGTTGTTACCACCAACTTCGGTGTAGGCCGACAGACCTGCGGTCCGGAATGCGCCGGGATATGCCGCCGAGAACGGAATAAACGCAGAGATCGAAGGCGAGTTGATGTACATCGAGGTCACGCCAGGAGCGGCAACCATCGAAGTGTAACCGGCCGAGTTTTCCGAACCGATGACGATGCGGCCCAGCGTGTCGCCGGAGATCGTCATGTAGGTTTCGTCGATACCATCGATACCGCCACCGCCGTTTTCGCCTTCGAACTGAACGTTGATACCGAAGGTGATACCGTTATCCAGAGTGATCGAGGGCGAGAAGATGATTTCGGTGGTCGAATGGAACCCGATACCATCGAAGTCAGCGGCGCCCAGTGCGGTGCCGCTAACGTCAGCGTAAGCGACGTGCTGATTCATATAACCACCCCAGTTCAGGTCCCATTCTTGGGCCGTCGCTGGTGCCGCCATTGCGCAACCGATGATCGCGCTGGTGCAAAGCAGATGCTTTTTCAAGGTTGTCCCTCCTCATAATAGCAGGAATAGAGTGTCATGATCCGCCGCCTCCAAAGATAGACGCGGCTTGGGGATCAAATGCAGCTTTTTGCCCCTAGGTGTCAACGCGCACCGCGAACCCCGCAATGTTGTTGCCCCGGTTGTGACGAATAAAGCACACAACAACTGTGGCGCACCTTCGATTCGACCTGAAATTACTGAAAAGCCCCAAGTTTCAGAGACAAAGGCGGGTAGCGCCCGAGGGTTTATTGTTGGTCTGTTGGCTGCGGAAAGCCCTCCAAAAAGGTGATTCCGGGGGCAAATTCCGGGCCTATTGCGCAGGCCAGACAGCTTTCGTCAGGCGCGAGTCGTGCCGATGGTCTCAATCGCCAAGACCATCCGTCCGGCGGCTGACAAGGCCGCACCGGTGGCCAGCATCATCTGTGGCAACAGCATCCATTCCAGCGTCCAAGCGGCCCCCGAACGCTCTTGCTCATGCAGAAGCGTGCCGGTCAGCCCGGTCAGTTGGGCCGCATTGAACCGCGCCAGCGTGACCAGCATTTCGGCATCGACGGGGTTGGTCTTGTGCGCCATCGCCGACGACGCGCCGCCGCTGGCCAGCCGCAGCACCTGCGGCCCGCTCTGCGCCATCAAGGCCACGTCCTGCCCGATCTTGCCCAGACTGCCGGTGAGCATTGCCAGCCAGCCACCAAACTCCACCAGCGCGTCACGCTCTACATGCCAGGCACTGTCGGGGGCAGCCAGATCCAGCGCCGCCGCCATATGCGCCGCGATCGCGTCGCGTTGCCCGCCCAGCGTGCTGCCGGTGCCAACCGGCCCGCCCAGTTGCAGCCGCAAGAGGCGCGGGCGCAGTTCGGTCAGGCGATCCAGATGGCGTGGCAATGGCCCCTGCCAGCCACGCAAGCGGTCGCGCACGGTGATCGGCAGCGCGGGTTGCATCCGGGTCATGCCCATCATCTGCGCCGCGCCGAACCGCTCTGACAGCCCTTCCAGCGCCGTGATCACCGCCCCGAGTCGCGCCTCCAGCAGGTCGCAGACATCGCGCAGCGCCAGCACCAGCGCCGTGTCCATGACATCCTGCGAGGTCAGCCCGCCATGCACCGCGTCGTGCAGCGCCTCGGGCAAGGCCGCGCGCAATTGCGCCACCAGCCCCGGCACCGGCATGCCGTCCCGCAGGGCCGTGGCCGCCAGCAGGTTTAGGTCGGGTGTGAATGCCAGGATTGCCTTTGCTGCGTCCCCGGCGATCTCTTCAGGCACCTGCCCTACAGCAGCCTTGGCGCGGGCATAGGCCGCCTCGACCTGCAACATATCGTGCATCTGCGCGTCCGGCCCCAGCCGAGCGGCGATTTCCGCGTCCGACAAAAGCCCCTGCAACCAGGGTGAGCCAAAGACCGTGCCGGTCATGCTGCGCGCAATCCCAGGATACGCCGCGCCTCGTCAGGGCTGGCGACGGGGCGTTCGTATTTTTCGCACAGATCGGCCGCGCGCCGGATCAGCGCCGCGTTGGATGGCGCCAGCGTCGTGCGATCCAGCCGCACGTTATCCTCCAGCCCGGCGCGGGTATGCCCACCCGCCGCGATGGCCCATTCATTCACCACGATCTGGTTCGGACCGATGCCAGCCGCGCACCATTCGGCCTCAGGCGCGCGTGCCTGCATCAGCGCCACGTAGAAATCGAACACTTCGCGGTCCGCGGGCATGGCGTTTTTCACCCCCATGACGAACTGCACGTAGAGCTTGCCATAAAGCGCCCCCTCCGCGTGCAGCCGGATCGCCTGCAGGATATGGCTGAGGTCGAACGCCTCGACTTCAGGCGTGACCTGGTATTTCTGCATCTCGGCACCGAGCCAGGCCACCAGATCGGGTGGGTTCTCATAGACCCGCGTCGGGAAATTGTTCGACCCGACCGACAGCGACGCCATCTCGGGCCGCAGGGACAGCATCCCGCCGCGCGCGTGGCCCGCGCCAGAGCGTCCGCCGGTAGAGAACTGGATGATCATGCCGGGGCAATGCTTGCGCAGCCCCTCTTGCAGCGCGGCAAAGCGGTCGGGGTCAGAACTGGGCGTGCCATCGTCATTGCGAACATGACAATGGGCGATGGCGGCACCGGCCTCGAAGGCTTCATGCGTTGATTCGATCTGTTCCGTCACGGTGATCGGCACCGCCGGGTTGTCGGCCTTGGTCGGGACAGACCCGGTGATGGCAACGCACAGGATACAGGGGCGGGTCATGGGCGGTCTCCTTGTTATGGTGGTCAGAGTTGCCGACTCGGCACCAATCTTGCCAAGCGGCGTGAAAGGCGCATGGCGCCTCTACAACTCTCCCCGTTCCTCCAGTACCTTCCTGGCCGCGCGGAAACACTCCAGCCCTTGCGGCACGCCGCAATAGATCGCAACCACATGAATGATTGCGCGAATTTCCTCCTTTGACACGCCATTGTTCAGCGCACCCCGGCAGTGGATTTCCCATTCATGCATCTTGCCCAGCGCGCCGATCATCGCGAGGTTCATCATGCTGCGCGTCTTGGGCTCGATCACATCGTCGCCCCAGCCAAAGCCCCAGCACCAAGCGGTCATGGCCTCCTGAAAGGGGCGGGTAAAATCGTCGGCGGCGGCGAGGTTCTTCTCGACATATTCGGCCCCGAGAGTGCCCTTGCGCTGTTCCAGCCCCTTGAGAAACAGGTCTTCGTTGAATGTGTCCGGCATTGCTCGGTCCTTCGTGTTTTGAATGGTTCGGTATCTGATGCGGTGCCAGTTGTTGCCGGCGCGCCCTTGGCCGGGATTGAACACCATCAGAGGCCGGTCGTGCAACGCATTAGCCGTTCTCGGGATCCGGTTCGGGATCGGGCATCACTTCGGAGAATCGCCCCGAGGCAGCGCGCTGCGCGGCACCGTCCTCTTGCGCGGCGTCGGCTGCATCAAGTGCCGCAAGCCGCAGGTCCGTATGGCGGTACACCGGCCTGCCCGCCCGCACCAGCCCCCGCAACCGTGCGGCCTGACTGTGTTTCTTGGCCACCTGATGCGGCTGAAAATCATCGTAATCGCGGGGGCCATGATCGCGCCCCAGCACCAGCGCCCCCGCCGCAACAGCACTTTGCAACAGCGCCTGTCC